>OGYY01000304.1_pt1 | contig 51574 bp, 52 predicted proteins | sample 1576671 | NCBI WGS metagenome assembly OGYY01 (sample SAMEA3541593, study PRJEB24748) | human gut metagenome | biome: human gut; feature: human-associated habitat; material: faeces | place: China | collected 2012 | reverse complement strand
TAGACGGTAAAAATGTGGATATGCCTCCCAAAGAGCTGGAGCTTCTCTATTTCCTTGCCTCCTCGCCCAATCAGGTATTTACAAGAGAACAGCTTCTGGATCAGATCTGGGGCTATGAATACATCGGCGACACAAGAACAGTAGATGTCCATATCAAACGGCTCCGTGAAAAGATCAAGGATCATCCATCCTGGAGTCTTAGCACAGTATGGGGAATCGGCTATAAATTTGAAGTAAAGTAACGGCTAAGTAAATCTTTTATGAAATAAATCTTCTATGGAGAACAGTCATGATCTTTCACCGTTCTAAACAAAATCAGCGGAAGGCTACCCTTCCGCTTAACAGCACACTATATCTGAAATTTATTGTTATTTATATTGTGTTTGGCTTTCTGGCCCTTTTCACTGCTGCCACATTGACTTCCAGTCTGACTTACACAAGTCTCAAGGAATCTGCTGCCAGCAGACTGTATTCCGAAGCTACTGTCTTTGCCAATGATTATCTTCCGGATTATTTCAACGAATTCTTATCTTCTTCTGAAGTTCGTATGCAGCTGGAGGGAATGAGTTCTTACACAGACGCTTCTATCTGGCTGGTAGACCGGGAAGGTACTCTTTTGTTTTCTGCCCATCCGGATATCTATCCATCCGCCCCCTCTGCGATTGAAAATTTCAACCCGGCCGAAAACGGAAGTTCTACTTATCAGGAGGGAAATTATCATGGCTACTTTTCAGAACCCGTTCTTACCGTCATGGTCCCGGTGATCCGCGGTTTTTCCACAGACGGATATCTTCTGATCCACAAATTCGTATCAGATATCACCCAGTCGAGAGACATGCTGATGCAGTTTGTATACATTACTGTCATCATCATTTACCTTCTCTCTTTTATTGTACTGCTGGCCTTTCAGGTTCTCGTATACCGTCCCTTGCGCAAGATCACAGAGGCGGCGACTCAGTATGCCTCGGGAAATCTGGACTACGAGATTCCTGTCACCACGGAAGATGAAATGGGATACCTGTCCGCCTCTTTAAACTATATGTCATCACAACTCAAAGATATGGAAGATTATCAGAAAAAGTTTGTCGCTAATGTATCCCATGATTTCCGATCTCCGCTTACATCCATTAAAGGTTATGTGGAAGCCATGGCAGATGGAACGATTCCGCCCGAAATGCAGGAAAAGTACCTGAAGATCATTCTCTTTGAAACAGAACGTCTGACGGATCTGACACAGGATCTCCTCACATTGAATGAATTTGACACAAATAACCTTCTTTTAAACAGGGAAAATTTTGATATTCACGAAGTCATTAAAAATACGGCCGCCTCTTTCGAGGGAACATGCACCCACAAAAAAATTTCTATCGAGCTTGTTCTCGCCACAAAACATGTGAATGTCTATGCAGATAAACGTAAGATCCAGCAGGTTCTCTATAATCTGATCGACAATGCCATTAAATTCAGCGAGCCGGAGTCCACCGTCATTGTAGAGACAACCGATCGCGGCGACCGGATCCACATTTCTGTAAAAGATTACGGGATAGGGATTCCAAGAGATGCCCTGAATAAAATCTGGGAGCGCTTCTATAAAACCGACAACTCCCGCGGAAAGGACAAAAAAGGCACAGGCCTGGGGCTCGCCATTGTTAAGGAAGCTCTCCAGGCCCATGGTGAAAATATTAATGTCATCAGTACTGAAGGTGTGGGAACTGAGTTTATCTTCTCTCTTCCCAAGAAAGCAAATTAGTACAGCATGGCTGCTATTTTGCCTTCCTCCATGTTATCTGCGTCTACCCAAACGTATCCGGAATCGATTTCCGCTTCATTTCCCATATCCAGAATAGAACGGGCGCTTGCCACAATGGCTGCATATCCCATTCCGTAAGGATTCTGAGCTACAAGTCCGTATATACTGCCGTCCTGCAAAGCCTGAACCTCTTCTTCGGTAGCGTCAAAGCCTACAATCTTCACATCTTTTTCCAGACGGGCGGACTGTTCTGCCGCTGTCATGACTGCATTTCCGCTTGTACCATATATCCCTTTTACATCCGGATTCTTTGCAAAAATATAATCCATCAGTTCGTCATCTGTGATATCAGCTGCCTGAACCTGCGTTTCCGGATCCTCATTCACTCTGGCCTCTTCTCCTGCCTTTGCATAAGTTCCTCCATTTATCTCATCTGCCATCGTCTGCTTCAGACTATCCAGATCTTCCAGATAATAAATGTTTTTCACTTCCATCTCCGGATAATCATTCTTTATCTTATTGACAAAAGCTTCTTCTCTCTCTTTTGCGGTAATAGATCTGGAATCATGGACAAAGACCATGACTTCTCCTTTGTTCTCCAGCGCTTCTGCCATATGTACGGCCGCCTCCTCTGCTGCCGCTGTATTGTTTGTGCTGATTCTTGCCATGATATTCTGATAGTTGCTGCCTGAATCAAAGGTTACAACAGGAATCCCATTCTCTGCTGCCAGGTCAAACTGGACATCACATGACTGTGAATCAATGATCGAAATCGCTACTGCGGCAGGATATCTTGCCAGCTCTTCATCCAGGATGTTCACCTGTTCATCTACGTTTCCATTCTCACCGGGGCCGCTGTATACCATACGTACCTTATCGTCCCCTTTATATCCAAGCGCTTCATTTATATCATCCACGGCCTGCTGTGCCCCTTCTTGTACGTTATCCCAATAAGCTCCCGAGGCAGCCTTGCCGAGCAGGGAAAAATATGTTCCCGGCTCCAGATTCAGCCCTTCTACATTTCCATAGGCTGTCGGATTCAGGGCATCCAGTCTGATCTTTTCTTTGTCCACTTTTTCTTCTGTTTTATTAACGGTTGTTTCCCGCTCTTCTCCGTCATTGGACTGAACAGCGCAGCTGCAAAAAAGTAAAGCTGTGCTTAATACGATTGCTGATAATTTCCACTTTTTACACATTACTTTCCTCTCCCTGCATCATATTTTTTTACGTAACTACAAACACTATACACCAAAACAGCGGGAAAATGTAAAAAATTTTTCTTAAATTTTACTGAGAACTTTCTATTATTTTTGTATACTGTATTCAATTTAGTACAATATTCTTATTGACTAAATGATATTCGTTCTCATATAATAATCTCAACCGGTCTGTATCAGGTTTGACCGGTTGGTAATTGATCAAACAGCTCATTTAAGGAGGAACCTTTTATGGAAAAACATTGGATCTCTGAAAGCTGGGACGGCTTCCGCCCCGGTAGATGGAACCGTACATCCGTCAATGTGCGCGACTTCATTCAGAATAATTATACTCCCTATGAGGGAGATGAAGCTTTTCTTGCAGGCCCCACAGAGGCCACCAGAAAACTTTGGGAGCAGGTTATGGATCTGTCTAAAAAGGAGCGTGAGGCAGGAGGCGTCCTTGATATGGATACGAAGATCATCTCCAGCATTACTTCACACGGACCGGGCTATCTCAACAAAGACCTGGAACAGATCGTAGGCTTCCAGACAGACAAACCTTTCAAGCGTTCCCTGCAGCCTTTCGGAGGAATCCGTATGGCACAGAATGCATGCCACGAGAATGGATACGAAGTAGATCCTGAAGTGGTGGATATCTTTACCAAATACAGGAAAACTCACAATCAGGGGGTATTTGACGTCTACACGCCGGAGATGCGCCTTGCCAGAAAGTCAGCGATCATCACAGGTCTTCCGGACGCTTACGGGCGCGGACGCATCATCGGCGATTACCGCCGCGTAGCTCTGTACGGAACTGACTGGCTGATCGAGGACAAAAAGCAGCAGCTTGCCACCTCCCTTGTCCGTATGACCGGAGATAACATCCGTTTAAGAGAAGAACTGGCAGAACAGATCCGGGCCCTCGGCGAATTGAAAGAATTGGGAGAGATTTACGGATTCGATATCAGTAAGCCGGCCAAAAATGCCAAAGAGGCAATTCAGTGGCTCTACTTCGGCTACCTGGCAGCCGTCAAAGAGCAGAACGGCGCTGCCATGAGTCTGGGCCGCACCTCTACCTTCCTCGACATCTATATTCAAAGAGATCTTGACCGCGGACTTATCACGGAAGAACAGGCGCAGGAGTATATCGATCACTTTATTATGAAGCTTCGCCTGGTAAAATTTGCCCGTACTCCGGAATACAATTCCCTTTTCTCCGGAGACCCGACCTGGGTGACTGAATCCATCGGAGGAGTGGGCATCGACGGACGGCCGCTCGTGACGCGTACTTCCTTCCGGTATCTCCATACACTGGACAACCTGGGAACCGCTCCGGAACCGAACCTGACCGTATTATGGTCTACGAGGCTGCCACGGGCTTTTAAAGAATACTGTGCGAAGATGTCTATCAAATCTTCTTCCATTCAATATGAAAATGATGATCTGATGCGTGCTACCCATGGAGATGACTATGCGATCGCATGCTGTGTATCTTCTATGCGTGTCGGAAAGGAAATGCAGTTCTTCGGAGCCAGAGCCAACCTGGCAAAATGCCTCCTGTACGCTATCAACGGCGGTATGGACGAACGGCTGAAGGTACAGGTGGGTCCGAGATACCGCCCGGTGGAAACAGAATATCTGGATTACGATGATGTCATGCAGAAGTTTGACGATATGATGGAATGGCTGGCAGGCCTGTATGTCAACACACTGAACGTCATTCACTATATGCATGACAAATACTGCTATGAAAGGCTTCAGATGGCCCTTCACGACAGAGAAGTGAAACGTTACTTTGCAACCGGTATCGCCGGCCTTTCTGTTGTGGCCGATTCCCTGTCCGCCATCAAATATGCCAAAGTAAAGGCTGTACGTGATGAGGATGGTCTGGTGGTTGATTACGAAGTAGAAGGTGATTTCCCGAAATACGGAAACAATGACGACCGCGTAGATGAAATCGCAGTAGAGCTTGTCCGAAACTTCATGGATAAGATCCGCAAGCATCACACCTACCGTCATTCCATTCCTACTATGTCTATCCTCACCATCACATCCAATGTTGTTTACGGTAAAAAGACCGGAAATACACCGGATGGCAGAAAACAGGGCGAGCCTCTTGCGCCGGGTGCAAACCCGATGCATCAAAGAGACACTCACGGGGCTTTGGCTTCTCTTGCCTCTGTTGCAAAGATCCCATTCCGCCATGCACAGGATGGTATCTCAAATACCTTCTCCATCATTCCGGGAGCGCTCGGAAAGGACGACATGATCTTTGCCGGGGACCTGGATCTTGACAGGCTGGAGGCAGAGTGCGGAAATATGGCGTGCAATATTCCAAATATCGAAGAGAGCATTGACCGCGAGTAATTTAACTGGTATTGTAAATAGAAAGGAGAATCATTATGACAGTAAATAAACAGCAGGTAGATAATCTTGTATCCATGTTAGACGGCTATGTTGAACAGGGCGGACACCATCTGAATGTAAATGTATTCACAAAGGAAACTCTTCTGGATGCCCAGAAGCACCCCGAAAAATATCCGCAGCTCACTGTCCGTGTATCGGGATATGCCGTAAACTTCATCAAACTGACGAAAGAGCAGCAGGATGACGTTATTGCCAGGACATTCCACGAAAATCTTTAAGCTATGAAAGGTTTTGTGCATTCAATAGAAAGCTGCGGCACTGTGGACGGTCCCGGGATCCGTTATGTGATCTTCCTTCAGGGCTGTCCCATGCGGTGTCAGTATTGTCATAATCCGGATACATGGGAGTATGGAAAAGGAACGGAAATGACTGTCCAGGAAGTTCTGGAAGGCTTTTATTCCAATCTTCCTTTCTACAGAAATGGAGGAGTGACTGTCACCGGAGGGGAGCCCATGATGCAGATGGATTTTCTGATCGAGGTTTTCCGTGATCTAAAGAAACACGGCATCCACACCTGCATCGATTCTTCGGGAATCATGTTTAATCCTCACAATGATGCCTTTATGAAACGGCTGGATGAACTTTTATCCATGACTGATCTCATCCTTCTGGATATCAAGCATATAGATGACAGACAGCATCAGATTCTGACCGGACATTCCAACCGCCAGATTCTGGCTTTTGCCAAATATCTGGATGAACGGGGTGTCCCTGTATGGATCCGTCACGTTGTCGTCCCCGGCATTACACTGTTCCGGGAATATCTGGAACAGCTTGGAGCGTTTATGGGGACTTTAAATAACGTGAAAGCCCTGGATGTGCTTCCCTATCATTCCATGGGAAAAATAAAATATAAAACCCTACATCTTTCCTACCCATTGGAAAATACCAGGGAAGCCACCAGGGAAGAAGCGGCTATGGCAAAACACATTATTTTATCCGCCTACAAAAAGGCTAAAAGTTGAAAATGACATTCAATTTCTTGTCCTAAATTTAGAACATCTTTTTCTCTTGTATATTTGTTTTTTTTGTATTATGATATGTATAAACCAAGTAGACTTATGTTCTATAATGATAAAGGAGGATATACCAATGGCACATGTAATTAGTGATGAATGTGTAAGCTGTGGAGCTTGCGAAGCAGAATGTCCAGTAGGAGCTATTTCTCAGGGCGCTGACCACTATGAAATCGATGCAGACGCTTGTGTTGACTGCGGAGCTTGTGCAGCTCAGTGTCCAACAGGAGCAATTTCCCAGGGCTAATTCATCTCTGGAAACATAAAAACAAAAAAGAAAGCAAAAAAGACAGGCTGGTTCGACAGACTGTCTTTTTTTCGTCTCTTTTTGTATTTTCCGGCGGAATATGTAACTAAGATTCCCCGGGCACATCCTCCTTTTGACAATATCTTCACTGTGTACATGCTATACTTGGAATTGCAAAGGGGGTATGAATATGGGAAACGCACTTAACACATTAAGCAGTGCAACAAAAGAAGATACCAAACTATACAATTGTATTAAAGAGCTATATGAACAGGGCGTTCCATTTGACGAGCTGAAAGCTCTCATTCCCGATATGAAACGCACCAGAGAACAGCTCCGCATGAAGCGTATGCTGGAAAATAATAACGAAGTGCTGACAGCTATGATCACAAAAGAACTGTCCTTCCTCCTGGATGCCAAAGAGCGGCAGGAAGAAGAACAGTTCAAACGGCTGGATCAATTGATCCGCCAGCAGCAGTCCTTTCGGAAAGAAGCTGCCAAAGCAGGACCGGCAGAACGGCTGAAACGCCTACTCCTGCCAGGATAAATTGGCAAACTTCGTGTAATCCGGCAGCCATGCCAGATGAACGGTCCCTATGGGGCCGTTTCTTTGTTTTGCGATAATGATCTCCGCCTGATTAGGCGTCTCTGTATCTTTATTATAATAATCGTCACGGTAAATAAACATTACCACATCGGCGTCCTGCTCAATGGCCCCCGACTCTCTAAGGTCGGAAAGCATCGGTCTGTGATCGGGCCTTTGCTCTACCGCACGGCTGAGCTGTGATAATGCGATTACGGGAACATTCAACTCCCTTGCCACGCCCTTCAGGGATCTGGAAATATCAGAAATTTCCTGCTGACGCGACTCTGCACGCCCGCCTACTCTTCCGGTCATCAGCTGCAGGTAGTCAATAATGATCAGGTGAAGATCCTGCTCCAGCTTATACTTCCTGCATTTGCTTCTCAATTCGGAAATGGAAATTCCCGGCGTATCATCAATAATAAGGTTGGACTTTCCGATAATCCCCGCACTTTCTATCAATTTTTCCCAGTCATCGTCCTTTAAGTTTCCGGTACGAAGGGCCTGAGAATCCACCTGTGACTCCAGAGAAAACAATCGGTTTACCAGCTGCTCCTTGGACATCTCCAAACTGAAAATGGCTACGGTCTTATTGCTTTTAAAAGCCGCATGCTGTGCGATATTCAAAACAAAGGCTGTCTTTCCCATAGAAGGCCTTGCTGCCACAAGGATCAGGTCCGACGGCTGCAGTCCTGACAGCTTGTAATCCAGATCCAGGAATCCGGTAGGAATACCGGTGACAGTCCCCTTCGTCTTTGCCGCCTTCTCGATCCGGTCCAGGGCATTTAAGACAACCTGCTTGATGGGCACATAATCTCCTGTGCTTCTTTTCTGGGCCAGCTCGAAAATGCTCTTTTCCGCTGTCTCCAGGATCGCTTCCATTGAATCGCTTCCTGCATAACAGGAATTTGCAATCTCTTCATTTGTCTTTATAAGCCTGCGGAGCATAGATTTTTCAAACACAATATCCGCATAATATTTAACGTTCGCTGAAGTGGGAACTGCGGCAACCAGATCGCGGACAAATTCCAGACTGGAAATTTCATCCGGTACATCCTTTTCCTTCAGCCTCTCCTGAAGAGTGATCAGGTCCACCGGCTTCCCTTCATTGAAAAGCTCTGTCATAGAATCAAATATAACGCCGTATGAAGTTTGATAAAAATCTTTGCCGCTGATGATTTCAGAAGCGGTCATGATCGCATCCTTGTCCATCAGCATGGCGCCTACGACAGACTGTTCCGCCTCTATGCTGTGAGGCGGTACACGTTTAATGAGAGCTTCCTCCATCTCCGGCATCGTTCTATGCCTCCTCTGTTACATTTACTTTCAGCTCTACAGTCACTTTCGCGTGAAGTTTTACAGGAACCATGTGAGTTCCCAGGGTTTTCAGCTGTTCCTTAAGCTGGATCTTTTTCTTATCCACTTTCAGTCCCATCTGCTCTTCCACAGCCGACGCAATTTCCTTGGAAGATACAGATCCGAAAGCCTTGCCGCCGTCTCCGGTTTTAATGGAAATGGTCACCTTGCCTTCCTCCAGCTTCTTTCCAAGTTCTTTTGCCGCATCCAGCTGTTCCTGTGCAATCTTCTCCTGATTTGCTTTCTGCAGTTTCAGGTCATTCATATTACTTTTGTTTGCCTCTGCTCCCTTTTTTGTCTTCAGCAGAAAGTTTCTTGCATATCCGTCATTTACCTCTACAATCTCCCCTTTTTTCCCGAGAGACTTTACATCCTCCAATAAAATTACTTTCATCTATATATCTCCTTTTTCTTTCATTTCAGTAAGCACTTTCTTCAGATCCGCCACGGCTTCATCCAGATCCGTATGATCAAACTGGGCTCCTGACGCGTTCATATGACCTCCGCCGCCAAGCCGCTCCATGATCACCTGCACGTTTATCTCATCAATCGAGCGGGCGCTGACATAGATCCTGCCGTTATACACTGTGAGCACAAACGTCGCCTTAATTCCGTCAATGTCAAGCAGTTCGTTGGCTGCCTGAGCCCCAATAATTGTCGGACTTTCGATCTTAAGATTTTCTCCTGTTGCAATTGCAAAATCATCCATATATACTTCCGCTCCGCTGATGATCCGCGCTTTCGCCTGATAGGATTTCAGATCATCCCGAAGAATTTTCCGGATAAACGGGATATCAGCGCCGCACCTTCTTAAGAAGGCCGCCGCCTCAAAAGTACGGACTCCTGTCTTATTCAGGAAATTATTCGTATCGATCATAATTCCTGCATAGAGACTGTTGGCTTCCATGGCCGGTATTTTGACATCATCTACAATATACTGCAGAACTTCTGATACCATCTCACACGCCGACGATGCGTACGGCTCAATGTAGGACAACAATGCACTTTCAATATTATCACTGCTCTGCCTGTGATGATCAAAAACAACCACAGTCTTTGTCATAGTCAGAAGTTCCGGACATTCTGTCATCTTGGGACGGTTCGTATCCACTACGATCACCATGGAACTGTCATCGATCATCTCCTTGGCCTCACCGGAAGTCACAAACATATCATCAGGATAATTGGGATGATTGACAAACTCCTCATACATGACGCGGACAGAGGCGGAAATATTATCCACTACAATATGCGCTTTCTTTTCAAGAGCTGCCGCAGCGCGGTAGATGCCAATTGCCGCTCCCAGGCAGTCCATATCCATCATCTTATGCCCCATAACAAGGATCGTGTCATTGACAGTAATAAATTCGCGGAGTGCTTCTGCTTTTACTCTGGCCTTTACCCTCGTATTTTTGGAGGTCTGCTCCCGTTTGCCTCCGTAGTAAGTAATGCCGCTGCTGTCCTTAATAACCGCCTGATCTCCTCCTCTTGCCAGAGCCAGATCAATGGCTGCCCGGGCATAGGTATAGCTCTGCACGTAAGCAGTCTGGCTAAGTCCGAGACCGATACTTAATGTGGCCGGAATATTATTCCCGATATTTACGGATTTTACATCCTCAAGAAGAGAAAAACGATCCGCTTCCAGTTCCTTGAAGCACTGTTTTTTCATAACGATAAAATATTTATCTGTCTCCATCTTCTTTACGATTCCGTCAAGCCGGGCAATATACTGGTTGATCTTCCTGTCGATCAGCGCTACCAGAAGACTCTGGCGCACTTCCTCTACACTGTCGATCACCTCGTCATAATTGTCGATGTAGATCAGACCTGCTACCAGCCGCTGTTCTTCATTTTGACGAAGAGCAGTATTCAGTTCTGTCACATCGGAGAGATAGACCGCAATAAAATATTCCTTCTCTTCCGGCATTTCCAGAAGCTGTTCTGAATTACTGAAGCCTTCCACAGGCACCTTCCTAAGTTCTGCCCGGTACTCTTTATCTTTATAATAGACTTCCATCTCTACCGTCTGATTTTCTTCTTTCGGGAAAATGCTGCGGTTCAGCTCCGGAATGTAACGACTGAGGACATTTTCTCCCTTCAGCTTGCCCCCCAGTATCTCACGGAACTGATCATTCATCCACATCAGCTTCCCATCTTCCAGAAGAAGAGCATATGGTACTGCCAGTTTCTTCAAAAGAGTATTCTGTACGATTCCATACTGGGCTGCAAATTCCACCAGGTCTTTCATAACAAGGGACTTATTATAAAAATACATTACGCCCACGATGACAATATAGATCACAACAAAAAGGCACATCAGCATCCCTGCCTTGCGATCAAGACGATAGATCCATATATTCATTGCGATCAGCAAAATGGACATAACAGCCGGCCATTGCATGTATACTCTTAGTTGTCCTTTTAATCGTACACTTTGTTTTTCTTTCTTCTTCATATTTATATCCCTCAAAAACAATACAACTGCACACTGTATTATACCACTTTTGCCAGTAAAAGGGAAGAATTTTAAATGCCGGCAGTTTTTTTTGCACGAAAGAAGGGGGACAAAGATTTTCCGAAAATCTTCGTCCCCCTTTTCAGCCCGGTCTGCTTTTCTTGAAACAGCAGCCCTTCCTTGCTTTTATGATTCGTATCCGTTAGGATTCTGTGACTGCCATCTCCATGTGTCTTCGCACATTTCATCCAGTCCTCTTTCCGCTTTCCAGCCAAGCACCTTCGCCGCCTTTGCAGGATCTGCATAGCACATTGCAATATCCCCTGCACGGCGCGGTTTGATCTCATAGGGAATCTCTTTCCCGCATGCTTTGGAAAATGCTTTTACCATGTCAAGAACCGAATATCCCTGCCCTGTTCCAAGGTTGATCACATCAAGTCCCGGATTAGTGAAAATATAATTGATGGCTTTCACATGACCGATTGCCAGGTCAACTACATGAATATAATCACGCACTCCTGTTCCGTCCGGCGTGTCATAGTCATCTCCAAATACACCCAGTTTTTCCAGTTTTCCTACTGCCACCTGTGAAATATACGGCATAAGGTTGTTGGGGATTCCTTTCGGATCCTCTCCGATACGGCCGCTCTTGTGCGCTCCCACCGGATTGAAATAACGAAGAAGGATCACATTCCATTCCGGATCCGCTTTCTGCAGATCTGTCATGATCTGTTCCATCATGGATTTTGTCCATCCGTACGGATTCGTGCACTGTCCCTTCGGGCATGCCTCCGTGATCGGCATTTCTTCCGGGCTTCCGTATACAGTTGCAGAAGAACTGAATACGATATTCTTTACGCCGACTTCTCTCATTACGTTCATCAGTGTTAAAGTTCCGGTAATATTATTCTGATAATACTCCAGAGGCTTGCGCACAGATTCTCCTACTGCCTTAAGGGCCGCACAGTGGATCACTGCATCGATCTTCTCTGCCTCAAACATAGCTTTTAACGCTTCTGCGTCCAGAACATCTCCTTCATAAAACTGAACGCTTTTTCCTGTAAGCTCTTCCACACGCTTCAGGGATTCTTTAGAGGAATTACAGAGATTATCATACACAACAACCTCATAACCTTCATTCAGAAGTTCCAGGGCTGTGTGGCTTCCGATATATCCTGCACCGCCTGTGATCAATATTTTCATTTTAATTACCTCCTCATATACGGACTATGTTTTGATGGATCAACTATACTTTGATTATAATCATCACATCTTATAAATACTATAAACATCATGGTGAAAACTATAAAAATATTGCGTTTTATGCTTCCTCCCAGAGATGCTGCGGATAAACTCCTTCATCCTTCATTCTCTGGATCGCTTCCATAACAACCGGCTTGTCCTCTTTATAAGTCACTCCATACCACTTGTCCCTGGATTTCAGGACTGCTGCCGTCGCTTTTCCCTCTCCGATCAGATCGCTGACAACAGTCGGAAGGAAATATTCGCACTTCATCGGATTGCTCTTCAGGCCTTCCTCTAAGAATGCCGGGAATCTTTCCTTGATCTCTTTCAAAATGCTGGCTGTAAATCCCCACATATTCATGGAAACTGTTGTGTCTGCCGGAACGAATGTCCAGGTTGCTCCTTCATCCTCGGAATAGGCAATTCCGCCTTCTCTCTTCTCGATCCTGGTTCTTTCATGAATACCTGTCAGCTCGCCCTTTTCATTCATGTCGCACAGACCTCTGGCCACATGTCCGTTATCTGTAACCGTATTTCCCAGTTCATACCCTACCATAGTATAACGATATTTCTCATCATCCTCATGAGATGCAAGATAATCATAGATCAGTTCAAATGCTTCCCGTCCGTAATAGTCATCAGCATTGATTACCGCAAACGGTCCGTCGATCTCATCGATCGCACTTAATACCGCATGGGCCGTTCCCCATGGTTTCACTCTTCCTTCCGGCACTTCAAAGCCTTCCGGAATATTCTGAATATCCTGATATGCATAGGCAACATCCATATATTTACTGATGCGTTCTCCTACATTCTCCTTGAAATCCTTTTCTATCTCATGCTTAATAATAAAGACAACCTTTTCAAATCCGGCTCTTTTCGCATCATACATGGAAAAATCCATAATAATATGCCCTTCTTTGTCTACCGGATCGATCTGCTTTAAGCCGCCGTATCTGCTTCCCATTCCTGCTGCCATAATTACTAAAACTGGTTTTTTCATCACTTTCATTTCCTTTCCAAAATTACACAGCCTGTCCGCTGCTGTCCTTTGTACATTTACGCTTATTGTAGTATAAAGAGCCAAAAAAATCTTTATCCTATTTTTTAATTGATTTGTACAATCTGCACTTTCTTTTTGCCTTTTTTACAAAATCAGGGTATAATGTTCACGTAAGCAAAGAGACATGCAGAAATACAAGAGATCAGCAGAGGCTGCTTGCAGACACTGCTGGTATCTTGTATTTCTATAGGTTCTATAGGGCGAATGCCCGTGAGCGAGAGGCTCTGCCTCGAGCTTGCATGGCTCTTTGAGAGAGCTCGTTTTTCGTATAGCGAATGCGCTATACGCCGCTGCACGGAAGCAAACAAAAAATCAGGAGAACAATATTCTATGGCATATGACGGTATCAAACTAAAAAATTCCATATCGATCGAAAAGCTCTACAGCATTCACTATTTTGAATATATGAGTGATTTTAAATTTCCGGGGGAAACCCATGATTTCTGGGAGTTTGTGTGTGTAGATAAAGGGGAGGTATCCGTCACAGGTGGAGATCGGCAGTTTGTCCTGAAACGGGGCGAAATCGCCTTCCATCAGCCCAATGAATTCCACAGCGTAGAGGCAACGCGGGGAATCGCACCCAATCTGGTCGTTATTTCTTTTGGATGCACGGATCCCGCCATGGATTTTTTCAGAAACCGTATCCTTCAGATCGATGAGAAAGAACGGATGATCCTGGCCGATATCGTCATTGAAGCAAGACGCTGCTTTGACTGCCGCCTGGATGATCCCTATCTGCAAAATATGCCTACAAAAGAGCCTGACGCTTTTGGCGCTCAGCAGATGATCCGCCTCTACCTGGAGCATTTTCTCATCCACATGCTCCGCCGGTACTCCAACCCTATGATACTGCCCAAAAGCTCCCTTCGTCCTCTTCCTCTCAAAGCGACCAAAAAGAGGAGTGATATCGAACTTTTCAATCGCGTGGTGGACTATCTGGAGGCTCATCTGGACAGTCATGTTACCATTGAGCAGATCTGCCGCGAAAACCTGATCGGCCGTTCACAGCTGCAGAAAATTTTCCGGGAACAGAGCAGCCTTGGTATCATTGAATATTTTTCTCTTATGAAAATCAACGCAGCCAAGCAGCTCATCCGCACAAACAAAATGAATTTCACGCAGATTTCCGAGCAGCTTGGCTACACATCCATTCACTATTTTTCCAGACAGTTTAAAAAAGTAACTGGAATGACACCTTCCGAATATGCCTCTTCCATTAAGGCAATGGCAGACAGAAAGTTTTAACCGAAAACATATTTCTTAAAAACTTCTCCCCGCTCTTCAAAATTTTTGAAGATTCCATAACTTGCCGCCGCTGGTGAGAGTATGCAGGCGCTGCCCTCCTCTCCCAGCTTTCCCGCAAGTTCCACAGCATCTTTCAGGTGATCTACAAGACAAAGTTTTCCACTTCCGAAAAGCGTCGGATATCGCTCTTCTATTTCACTGTAGATCCGTTTCCCTGTTGCTTCCATCAGAATAATGTGTTTTACACTGCTGCCGGCAAGATATTCTTCCAGCTGATCATAATCCACACCTCTGTCCATACCGCCAATCAGTATGCTTCCTGCGTTTTTAATACTCTCAAGCGCCTGGATCGTCGTTTCCCCGATTGTGGAAATGGAATCGTCATAAAAGCGGATTCCGTCTTTTATCCCCAGATATTGAAGCCTGTGGGGAAGGGTTTGATAACTGCGAAGTCCTTTCAGAAACTGTTCATCCGTAAGAGAAAATTCCTTACATATTCCATAAACCATGGCAATATCAAAATAATTATGCTGACCGATGAGGGAAATCCCCTGTTCCGGAATGCGAAGACCGCTGCCTCTGTAGCGCACTGCATTTCCAGCCACTTCAATATCTCCTCTGCCGGAAGGACTTTCTCCCTCGGGGATCAAAACCGCCGAGATCACTTCACCTTTACATGGCACGCCGGCGCTTTCCGGGCCTGCCCCCTCCACTTCATGTCCGGGAAGAAATTCCATATTGCAGAAAAGAAGATCCTCCTTTTCCTGCCATGCATAGATATTCTGTTTTGCCCGGACATACGCCGCCATCGTTCCATAATGATCGAGATGCTCCTCATAAAGATTCAGAAGCACCGCTATATGAGGAGAAACAGTGATATATTCCAGCTGATGGCAGGATAATTCCAGTACAATGACCTCTCCCACTGTAATGTCTTCCGCAATATCAAACACCGGGATACCGATATTTCCTGCAAGCACGACGTCCTCTCCGTTCTCTTTCAAAACATGATACAAAAGAGTGGATGTGGTACTCTTTCCCTTTGTCCCGGTAATTCCCACGATCTGACTGCGGAATTTACTGATAAAAAGTCCGGTCTGAGACACAAACTGGCACTTATAGTTTTCTATTTTTTCCGGCAGAACAATACCCGGAGTCTTAAAGACAATATCATAGGAATCAAGGAGTTCCTTGTCCATATAATGCGTTCCCGATATGACCGGAATCTTCTCTTCTCCGGATTCCTTTACCTCCACCGGGTTCTGATCCGCCACTGCCAGCTCCTTATATCCTCCTGCCTTCCGGATCATACGCAGACTGGATCTTCCCTCTCTTCCAAGTCCAAGAACCAGAACTTTTTTATTTTCTACGGTCTGGCGTATTTTTTCCAGCATGTTACCTTTCCCCTTTCGTGCATTCTCTCCTTACCAGTTCAAGATACCTCTCCGGAAGGAGATTTTCTTCATCGAAATACCGGAAAAATCTTCCGGACGCGGGGTCGTTTTCTCTGTACAGCCCATTCAGCACGTAATAACGGAAAAGTCCGGGCAGTTTTTTCAGATCTTTCTCTTGCCCCATCATCCGGTCAATAGTCAGGGAAATTGCCGCATTCACCTCGTCTCTGCTTCCCACACACTCAAAAGGTTTCTCCCTTTCCATGCCTGTAAGCTTGCGGAAATCTTCTGTCATATCCGGATCATTCAGCATATCTCTTCCGAAAATGCGGATGATTTCTTCTCCGGAAAGGAAAGGTGATAAAATCAGACACACAAAGAGACATTTCGGACAGTGCCCGCACCATTTATCCTCTTTGCTCCCCGCATTGCAGCTTCGGAAAATATCGTGAAACTCCCGGCATTTTGCAAAATACCCGGCAATCTGAAACTCACTTAACGGGCGCAGCATACTGAAGTAATATGTTCCGCTTCCGATATATTCTGCCTCATAGTCATGAAATGCCTTCTCAAAACGAAAACTCTTGGAATACTGGTGATTTACCGTGCTTCCCTCCACCGTGCTTTCATTAGCGCTGGATTCATTGGAAAGGACAATATATTTTTTCCCTTCCATATATGCTGCGATCGTTGCAGAAAATGCCACAATTGCCGAAAAAGGCGTATGGCCGTTCAGATACCCCTGCTTATTCAGCTCCAGCATGTTTTTATCCAGCGTCCGCTTTACGCAGCACATCTGCGTTTCTCCATAGCCGGCTCTTTCTACCGTTTTCAGTGTCGCTCCCCTGGGATTGATAATATAACAGCAGTTTGTCTCCTTTTCTCCTTTCAGAAGCGAAAGAGTTACGGCAGAATCCTTTCCTCCTCCGACAGGCACAAGGCATCCTTCCAGCCGGCGGTCAGATAAAGCGTCGGCGCTGATTTCCTGCCCTGCAGAAACAATTTCCATAAAATCTTCCTGATTCTCACTGATTCCATTTGTATAGTAAAATTCTCCCAGTCCGTTAAAATACAGATCCTTCCACCACAGGATCTGCTCCGCCGTCAAAGCCCCGGCTTCCACGATCACCTTCGGCGGGCAGGCGATCTTCCAGTAGCTGATCAGCTCTACCATACCCAGGGAAAATGCCAGATTACGAAATGTACTGTCATCAGCATACTTTCTATTCTCCTCATCTTTTTTGGGAAATTCCCAGGTGGGATGAAAAGAGGACAGGCCCAGGATTTCGAAATCATATTCCAGGCATATCCTCTCTTTTTCTTCTTTTATCTGATACCCGTGATAAATAAATTCCGGGTAATCTTTACGCAGTTGTGTATATGAAAACATTATGATACCTTCCTTGTATATGTTCTTCTGTATATATTATCTCATTTTCAGCGTTTTCTCAAGTCATTCCAGGTCTTTGGGGAAAATGTCGCTTTTCCCGGAAAGAAAATAATTGACAATTTCACCTTTCCATGATAAAGTTTCTATAAACCAGTGAAGAAGAGTAAGTACTTTTTGACATTTGTCTCACAGAGAGCTGCAGGCGGTGGGATTGCGGCAGATCAAACCAAAAAGGAATGGGCTTCTGAGGGCGAGCGGAATACAGTAGTATGCAAGCCGGAGAGAGAACTCCGTTATCAAAGACAGCATATGTCAGTATGCATGAGAGGATGTTTTACATCAAGCCGGGTGGCACCGCAGGAGTTTTATCATTGATTTTTCAGTATAACAAGCTCTTGTCCCTGCATTTTATCTGCAGGGGCAGGAGCTTTTTTTCTTCTCTCCCTGCAGAAAAGCATCATCACATTTCAAGTTTATTTTATTCAGAAAGGAGAACAGACACATGGAAAAGAAAATCCCTTACAAAATTTATCTGGAAGAAAGCGAAATGCCAAAAGAATGGTACAACGTCAGAGCTGATATGACAAACAAACCGGCTCCCCTTTTAAATCCCGGGACTTTAAAACCAATGACTGCCGAAGAACTGGGCACTGTATTTTGTGAGGAACTGGTAAAACAGGAACTGGACAATGACAACCGCTATATTCCTATTCCGCAGAAAATTCAGGATTTTTATAAAATGTACCGTCCCGCTCCCCTGGTAAGAGCTTATTGCCTGGAAGAAAAACTCCAGACTCCCGCAAAAATCTACTACAAATTTGAGGGCAATAATACAAGCGGAAGCCACAAGTTAAATTCTGCCATCGCCCAGGCATTTTATGCCAAAGACCAGGGACTGAAAGGCGTGACAACAGAAACCGGCGCCGGGCAGTGGGGAACCGCTCTTTCCATGGCATGTTCCTACCTGGATCTGGACTGCAAGGTATTTATGGTTAAATGTTCCTATGAGCAGAAACCGTTCCGCCGGGAAGTCATGCGGACCTACGGCGCGTCCGTCACTCCCTCCCCTTCGGAAACAACAGAAATCGGACGCAAAATCCTCTCTGAACATCCAGGCACATCCGGAAGCCTTGGCTGTGCCATTTCTGAGGCAGTAGAGGTTGCTACACATACAGACGGATACCGCTATGTCCTGGGAAGCGTGCTGAATCAGGTACTGCTCCACCAGTCCATCATTGGAATGGAGACCAAGATCGCCATGGATAAATACGGCATTAAACCAGACATCATTATCGGGTGCGCCGGCGGCGGTTCCAACTTAGGCGGATTGATTTCACCATTTATGGGAGAAAAGCTGCGGGGCGAAGCGGATTACCAGTTTATCGCAGTAGAACCGGCCTCTTGCCCCAGCCTCACAAGAGGCGTATACGCATACGATTTCTGCGATACCGGAATGGTTTGTCCTCTTGCAAAAATGTACACTCTCGGAAGCGGATTCATTCCTTCTCCCAATCACGCCGGCGGCCTTCGCTATCACGGCATGAGCTCTATTTTGTCACAGCTTTACCATGACGGCTACATGGAAGCCCGCTCTGTAGAGCAGACCTCTATCTTCGCCGCTGCCGAACAGTTCGCACGGGTAGAAGGAATCCTTCCTGCACCTGAAAGCAGTCACGCTATCCGCGTTGCCATTGATGAGGCAATGAAATGTAAAGAAACCGGAGAAGAAAAAACCATTCTCTTCGGGCTTACAGGTACCGGATATTTTGATATGGTTGCATATGAAAAATACCACAACGGGCAGATGAGCGACTACATTCCGACCGACGCTGACCTTCAGATCGGATTCGACGGGATTCCGAAATTCCCGGGAAATGAGATCAAATAGACAAAAAAACGTCCCCAACTATGGATTTTATCTTCATAGTTGGGGACATCTTCTTTCTTCTACACTGCAGCCAGCGTTTTCAATCCATCCAGGATTTCTTTTTCCACATCAAGTGAAAAACCATCCACACTCAGCGTCTGTTCCTTTGTCACGCCGTCCACGCTTCCCATATTTACGATCAGGGAGAGATACTCTTTGATTTCGGAAAACCCGGGTAAAACTTTTGTTCCGGTCATTTTCTGAATATAGGCTGCGATTGCATATGCACCCCAGTTGGAAACCGTCGCAATGACCAGAGTGTCTACCTTCACTTTACAGGGAACAAGTTCCAGTTTACCGGAAATAACCTCTTTTAAATTGCCCATGCCAATCTCATTTCCGCCGTCGCCCACTCCAAATGTCGGGATTCCCTGCTTTCTTGCCTGAATAAACAGCCAGTCTGTCCGGGCTGTATATTCTTTAATGCTGACTCCGCGCATGTTGGCATAATCATTCTTTATATTTCGGCCGCAGCGCTCAATGGAAATCAGTGCTGTCGGTGCAAATTTCTCCAACAACGCCTCATACTTTTCTGCTCCATCCTCTACATCGACATAACATACTTCCAGATCTGCCGCTTCAAAAAATCCCCGGCAAAATTCATCTGTGATAATAACCGGATAAAAACCCTGTTTTTCCAATGCTTTTGCCAATACAACCGTCCCAAGAGGTCCATCTGTTTCCGCATGTCCCGCTACATAAAATCCGGTCGTTAAAAGGATCGTCCCTTTTTCCAACTCCAGAATCCTTCTTGCAGCCTGCCTGCAGTAATCTCTGGACATGTAGCTGCGTAGCACCGTCATTCCCCGTTTCGAATGGCGAAGTACTACATCTTCGATTGTTTCACTTTTTACCTGCGCTGCCGCTCCCAATTGCATCTCTTCCTTTCTGTTATCATTTCTTCTGTCATTCAGGCGCCGGCTTAAAATGAATGCGCCTGTCTCTGGCCTACGATTTTTTCAAGAGGAACGATCTCTATTCCCTCCTGCACCAGGGTTTTCCTGATCTTTTCCACAAAAGCCAATGCCTTTTCCCCATCGCCGTGGACACAGATGGAATCCGCCTGCACTTCGATGTCTTTTCCTGTAATGGCCGTTACTTTTCCTTCTTTTATCATACGGACAACTCTTTCAATTGCTTCTTCCTCATTTGTGATCATTGCGCCCGGCCTGCTTCTTGCCACCAGTGAACCGTCTTCTTCGTAAGCCCGGTCTGCAAAAACCTCTTTCGCTGACCGAAGCCCGGTCTTTTCAGCCGCCTTCAACATTTCACTGCCGGACAGTCCCAGAAGGATAAGCCCGGGATCTACTTCATAAATCCCCTCGCAAATAGCTTCTGCCAGTTTTGCATCCTTCCCTGCCATGTTGTACATAGCCCCATGAGGCTTTACATGCCGCACCGACATTCCCTGTGCCTTTGCAATAGCCTGAAGCGCTCCTACCTGATACTGCACCATCGCTTTTACTTCTGCAGGAGAAGCTGAAAGATTTCTTCTTCCAAACCCAACCAGATCAGGATAACCGGGATGCGCTCCCACAGATACCTGATTTTCCTTTGCCAGCGCTACTGTCTTCATCATAACAAGCGGATCTGATGCATGAAAACCGCAGGCTATATTCGCAGATGAAATAAAGGGGATCACTTCCTCATCCATCCCGCACTTATAATTTCCGAAACTTTCTCCAAGGTCACAGTTTAAATCTACAAAATACATCGTTTCTTCCTCGTTTCACTCTGATTTAATACTTAAGCTCTACATTCTTTATGTCTGTGATCAGCATATGCCCTGGTGAATGTGTGATAACAATCTCCGGTTTTACATTCATAACAACATTCTGGGGCGTAACACCGCAAGGCCAGAATACCGGAACCTCTCCTTCTTTGATGGTAACATCATCTCCAAAATCCGGTTTATGGATATCTGAAATGCCGATCACTGACGGATCCCCGATATGGATAGGGGCGCCATGCACCCTCGGCATCTCTCCGGTTACCAGCACCGCTTTCACTACCTGATCGTAAGGCATGGGCCGCATGCTCACCACCATGTTGCCTTTAAAAATTCCCGCCGGAGTACAAGGAATATTTGTCTTAAACATAGGGACATTGCAGTGTTCTTCAATCTGCCGCACCGGAACGCCCACATCCAGAAGCCCTGATTCAAAGGAAAAGCTGCATCCTATCAGAAAACTGACAAAGTCATCCTGCCAAAATTCCTCCACATTTGTATATTCTCCTGCCAGCTCTCCTTTTCTGTAAATTCTGTATTTCGGAATATCTCTGGCAATGTCCACATCTTTTGCAATATAATGAAGCTGCCTGCTTCCCACATCACTGACTTCCAGAACCGGGCAGGATTTTGGGTTCCTCTGTGTAAATAAAAGGAAATCATAAGCCAGATCCTTCGGAAGGATCACAAGATTTGCCTGTGCGTATCCGGCACACATCCCGGAAGTCTGTCCGGTTATCTTCTCTTCTCTTATCAGTGCCCGCGCCTGTGCGGGCGTCATTGTACTGTAATCCATAACTATTTCCCCCTCTTCATGCAGTCTGTCTGCTGCGATTCATTGATTCTTTGCGCCTCTTCCACGCTGATCTTTACAAAACGAACCTGATCTCCCGGCTTGCCCTGTACAAGTTTGGGAATATCAAAGGAACACACTACGGCGATTTTGGCATATCCGCCTGTTGTCTGCCGGTCAGCAAGCAAAATAATAGGCTTCCCGCTTGCAGGCACCTGTATCGCTCCAAAAGCAATGCCGTCAGAAATGATATCCGTCCCGTTTACGCTCTCGATCGGTTCTCCCTCCATGCGGTAACCCATACGGTCACTCTGATCAGAAATTGTATAAGTTCCGCCGTAAAAGGTTTCTTTGCCTTTGTCGCTGAAATATTCTGCCTGGGGACCTTCAATCACTCTCACCTCAATGGGAGAACCATAAAATTCCGCTTTCGCCCGCCGCTCTTTTACTTCTTCAAAAGAGGCATGCGGCGTTCCCGTCTTCAGCACATCTCCCGCTTTTAGCGCCCGTCCTTCATAGCCTCCCATGGCACATTTCAGATTCGTGGACCTGCTTCCCATTACGATCGGGACGTCAATACCTCCGCCAAAGGCAATATAAGTTCTGCATCCGCTTTTCACCATACCAAGAGAAACCGTATCTCCCGCCTGCAAGAGATACGGGCGGTTCATTTCAGCCGCTTCCCCGTTAATCTGCGGTTCCATGTCCGCCCCTGTAAAGGCGATCAGTGTATCTTCATCCACTTCCATCATTCCGCCAAACAAAGTGGCCTCCAGTACCGCTTCTCCTGCAGGATTTCCCACCAGTTCGTTGGCCTGTTTATAGGCTTTCTGATCCATTACTCCGGAAGTCTGGATACCGGAATTTTGATATCCATAACGCCCGGCGTCCTGCACTGTCGTGAGTGCACCCGGTATAATAACTTTTACAGACATCTTATGCATCCTCCTCCAAAACCTCTACCTGATATGTGCCGTTTACGATCATACGGCGGATATCATAATAATCATCTATCGTGATCGGAATAAAACGGATAAATTCTCCCGCCTTACAGAGGATCGGCTCCTCCCGGTCAGGATCGTAAAAATCCACCGGAGTGCCTCCCATCAGGCGCCAGCCTCCCGGCGATGCCAGCGGATACACACCTGTTTGATTTCCCCCGATCCCTACTGCTCCCGGCTGAATTTTCACCCGCGGAGTTTTCAGCCTCGGGATCTCGATCCTTTTATCCAATCCTCCCAGATATACAAATCCGGGAAGAAATCCCATCATATAAATTTTATAGTCTACCGAACTGTGGATTGCGATAATTTCATCCCGGTCCAGCCCGGTGTAAGCTTCCATATCTGCCAGATCCTGGCCGAATCTCGCCCCATAGCAGCAAGGAATTTTTAAAATTCTTTTCTTCTTTTCCCCTGATCCTGCTCCTATCTCCCCACTGTTTTCAAGCACCGCCTTCAGCTTCGCATAGCTTGTCAGGAACGGATCATAATAGACCATCAGTGAACGGAAGGTTGGAACAAGCTCCACAATTCCCGGGATCTGCTCCTCTTCAATCCTTCTTGCAAGTGTATGTACCTGATCGTTAATCCTGGTATCGATCGCATTACCGAATTCTACAACCATTGCTCTGTCACCGGATGGCATAAATTTTACTTCTCCCATGACTTCACCTTTCAAATTTTTCTTTCATCAAAATCTGTTATCTTTCTTATTTTGTCGCTTCATAAAACTCATCCAGCAAAGCTTTTCGAAGCTTTTCCAGAAGCTCAGGATTCTTTCCTCCTACCGGTTTTCCGTCAATCTCGTTTGCATAGAGGCAAAGATTGCTTGAGCTGGTAACAATTACTTCTTCAGCTGCGAAAAGGTCTTCCAGAGTATACGGTGTCTCACTAACCGGAATTTCCAGCTTTTTGCACATCCTGATCAGGTGTGCCCTGGCAATTCCCGGAAGGATCAGATTATCGGTAGGCGCTGTAACCAGTTTTCCGTCTTTGATAATATGAACATTGCTGTGTGCACATTCTGTTACTCTGCCTCCCGGACGGTAGAAGACCGCCTCCTGGCAACCGGCCTGTTTCGCCTTCTCTGTCGCCACACAGGAAGGGATCAGATTCAGCGTCTTGATATTACAGTGCAAAAATCTGGTATCTTCCAACGTGATCAGACGGATCGGCTGCGTGCCGTCAGAAATTTCCGCCGGTTTCAACATGATCCACAGATTCCCCGCTCCTTCTGTAAAAGCATGGTTCCTGATTCCGCTTCCCCTTGTCACCTGATAGTACACAAATAAGTTGCCTGTATCCATTTTATTTACCATTTCCTGCAGAATTTCTTTTAGCTCTGCCTTGGTAACCGGCATCTTAATATCAAGCAGTCCGGCACTGTTAAAGAAACGGTCTATATGTTCATCAAGGGCAAAAATTTTGTAGTTTCTGGAAGGACCTGCATCATATACTCCATCCCCAAACCAACATACTCTGTCGTTCATAGGAATCATCATTTCATCCAGTTCCCCATATCTCCCATTGTAATAACCCAGTGTTTTCATACAAACTCTCCTTTTCATTCTTAATTTTCTTCAATGCCCCGCTCGCATCTTGCAGAGCGTTTTATTTAATAGGGAACGAAGTTTCCTATTTAAATAAAAAAGAACGCAAAAAAGCTGTCTGCTGACATCTTTGCCTGCGTTCTTTCACAATCTGTCTGTATTGTATTCCTTTCTAATTTATATGTCAAGGAAATTTTCATTTCTTTCAGCCATGAAATTTTCATTTCAAAGCCGGATCAAATAAGGCGGCTTCCCAGAGTAAAAAAAGACCCTTCGGCAGGGTGATTTCCCAACCGACGGGCCTTTTATTCTTTCTGATTACTCCTGAACGTATGGCATCAAAGCAATATGTCTTGCTCTTTTAATTGCAACTGTAAGAGCTCTCTGATGCTTTGCACAGTTTCCTGTAATTCTTCTCGGAAGGATTTTTCCTCTTTCAGAGATGTATTTTCTTAATTTTGCTACATCCTTGTAATCGATTTCGTTATTTTCTTTGCCGCAGAATACGCATACTTTTTTTCTTCTGCGTCCGCCGCCTCTTTTCTTAAAACCGCCTTCCGGACGATTTCCTTTTTCAAAAGCCATGATAATTTCTCCTTTCTATCAAGTTTATTAAGCTGCCTTCAGCCTAATTAAACGGTAATTCTTCATCAATTCCATCCGGAATGTTCATGAAGCCGTCACCTGCTGGTGCGCTCGGTGCCGGTGCGGGAGCTGACTGGAAGCCGCCTGCATTTGCATCACTGGACGCTTTGCTCTCGGCAAATTCCTGTTCTTCCACTACTACCTCTGTTGTATATACTTTCACGCCATCTCTGTTGGTGTAGCTTCCTGTCTGGATACGTCCGCTGACAACGACTTTAAGTCCCTGACGATAATATCTCTCCGCATGTTCAGCCTGTCTGCCGAAAGCAACACACTGGATAAAATCAGCGCTCTGTTCTCCGTCACGTCTGAATCTGCGGTCTACAGCAAGTGTATATCTGGCAATAGCCAGGGGATTTTCTCCCTGTGAATATCTTACTTCAGGGTCTCTTGTCAAACGTCCCATCAAAATTACTTTATTCATTCTTTTACCTCTCTTCTTCTATGCCTCTTGTTTTACGCATAAATATCTGAGTACGTTATCCATGATGCGGATTCTCTGTTCGATCTCGCCTGGAGTTGTAGCATCAGATTCGAAGTGGATGAAGTAATAATATGCTTCTTTCATTTTCTGAATTTCGTAAGCCAGTCTCTTCTTACCCCATTCATCAACGTCAGTCACATTTCCGCCGAAACGAGTAATTAATGCTTTTACTTTTTCGATTACCTGTGCCCTTTCATCGTCTTCGATTTTTGCATTGACTACAACAGCTAACTCATATTTGTTCATGTAGTGTGCACCTCCTTTTGGTCTTTTGGCCCCCTGTTTTCCTGTGGGGAGCAAGGATATTCTTCTGTCATGCGCCTTGCATGACCAGACGAATACTAATATATCACGATTTAAAATGATACCATAACGCCCCGGTGATTTCAAGCTTTTTTTCTTAAATCCCTCGTATTTTTCTCCACCAGTTTTCTGGCGATCATGATCTGATGTCCGCACCCCATACATTTCAGTCGAAAATCTGCTCCGACTCTCAGGATTTCCCACTCAAAACTACCGCAGGGATGCTTTTTTTTCATTTTCACAATGTCTCCCACTTCATAAGTATACTGCGGCATAATCTCCTCCTTACACACTTTTTTATTCTTCTATCTGCTTTTCTTCTTCTTTTACTCCCACAACTACCATCCTGTGCTCATCACTTGCCCTGGTACAGGTAGACAGAGTCACCACCGTATCCTCTGCCGTAACTTCGACGCCGGTGTCATATTCGGACGCCTCTTTTGTATAATCAAGAAAAGCCTCATAGGCAGCGTCGTCTGCAAATTCTGTCAGATATGTATCAGAAGTATCTGTCACTACTCCTGCCGCATAAATATGATAAGTAATCTCCCGTCCGTCCGGCGTGTAAATATAGAAATAAGGATTCTCTTCCCAAAAAGATTTTTCTTCATATTTTGCCAGATCATGGAACATAGAATTATCATTCATGCGGTGTCCGTAAATAATAGTATTTCTGTCATTAAAATCCGGATTATTATATGTGTTTACAAAAATTGCACCTACCGTATTATCATTTGCAGAAAATGTCTTGTCCAGATATGTGCTGTTATCTGTTGTCTGCACCACCGGATAGTTGATCTGTGACGGTTCCGGATCGAAACGTATCCATCCCACTGTATCCGGGTTGATCTCCATCAGTGCATCAAAATCTACCTGAAATTGCTCTTCCCCATCTTCTGCCTTTTCCTGTGTCACTGCCATCTCACGAACCTGGTCATATTCCTGACGCCCTTCCTGATATCCGGATATGATCCGGTAAAGTTGAAATCCCGACACACAGAATACAATAATTGCAACTACCAGTACAATATTGCTTATCAGTCTTCCTTTCCCTGCCGACTTTTTCTTTTTCCTTTTACTTCTGCTGCCGGTACTGTTGGTTCTTTTTGTATCCTCATCCCTCATTGCCGTCCGCTTTTCCGATACTGGTTTTCTTCTTCCTCTATGATAATGTTTCCGTTCGCCCATTTTTATACTCCTTCTCTTCATCCGCCATGCAAGCTCGCCCCTCCGGGGGGCTCGCTCGCGGGCTTTCGCCCTATGCCAGGCTTTCTTTCCCCTCATCCGCCATGCAAGCTCGCCCCCTCCGGGGGTCTCGCTCGCGGGCTTTCGCCCTATGCCAGGCTTTCTTTCCCCTCATTCGCCATGCAAGCTCGCCCCCTCCGGGGGTCTCGCTCGCGGGCTTTCGCCCTATAGAAATGCAAGACGTCCAAATTGCATGCAAGCATGCATTTGTCCCTCTTGTATTTCTGCATGGCTCAATGCCTACGCGGATATTATACCACATTCCGAAGAGGTCTTCTATTATTTTATATATTTTTAATGGGGAGTTTATTGACTTTGACGATGGTAAGTGTATCATTCCTGTTAGGAGGGTGATAATATCATGAAAGAAAAACTGATCCGTTTTATGGCAGGCCGTTACGGCTTTGATTCTTTAGGAAAAGCTACTATAATTGCTGCACTTGCTGCTGTTGTTCTCGCCAGTCTTTTTGACGTTCCGGTTCTGTCCTGGCTGGCCTGGGCGCTGATTATTTATGCTTATTTCCGTATGTTTTCACGTAATATTTACAAACGTTCTGCTGAAAACCAGACATACCTTGCCAAAACGCGCCGGCTCCGCACCTGGTTTTCTACACAGAAAAATCTTCTGGCACAGAGAAAGACACATCATATCTACAAATGTCCCACCTGCCGCCAGAAAATCCGTGTACCGAAAGGAAAAGGAAAGATCGAAATCCGCTGTCCCAAATGTCAGACACGCTTTATTAAAAAGAGTTAGAAAGGAGAGATTCACAAATGCTGGAATACCTTGTTTTATATAACAGCCAGTCAGGCAATACAAAAAATCTGGCGGCCTCTGTCTTCTCTGCTCTGCCGGGGAACTCAAAAGATCTCATCGACATTACGACAGAAAAAAGTATACCAGAGGCGCGCCTTTATTTCATCGGCTTCTGTGTCCACCGGGGCACATGCGCTTTAGAAGTGAGCAATTTTATCCAAAGTCTCACCGGAAAAGATATCGCTCTGTTCGGCACCTGCGGTATGGGAAATTCTCCCGAATACTATAAAATGATCGAGCAAAATGTCAGTATCTGGATCAACGATACCTGCCGCTATCTGGGCGCGTACCTCTGCCAGGGGAAAATGCCTCTTCAGGTGCGTAACAAATATGAAACTATGCGCACTGATGAAAATTCCGAACAAATTGATATGTTCATCCGAAATTTCGATATGGCTATGACCCATCCTGATACAGAAGATTATCAGAAGGCCCAGGAATTTGCCATTGCCTGTATTTCATCTGCTGACAGTTCCATTTAAATTGTTTTTATTCGGGAAGGTGCATCTGTTCTCCTTCTGCATCTGTCTTCGGATATTCGCAGTATCAGGGCGAGAAATGCCGTTAAAATCTGGGAAGCAACCACGCTCCACCACACGCCGGTCTGGCCCCAGATTCCCGGAAGGATAAACAATAATATCAATAGCAGAACCGGTTCTGCATAGACACACAGATAAGAATAAATGTTATTTTCTGTTGCATAAAACCCAGATGTTGTAATTCTTGAAAAAGCATAAAAGATCAATCCGACAAGAAATACCGGCAGTATATCCGCTACTAAGCGCCCCGTACTTTCTGACGCTCCAAACAGTTCTCCCAGGCTGGTTCTGGTAAAAAACAGTACTGCATTGCTGATGAGCGCCAGCCCCACCGCGCTGATATACGCAATATTCTGTACTTTTCTGACCTCTTCTCTTTTCCCTTCACCATAATACCTGCTCATAAGCGGCTGACTTCCGTCTCCAACGCCCTGCATCAGCATTTGAACAACAGAAAGCACATATGCGATACAGGCATAGCAGGCTACTGCCGCTTCTTTGCCGTGCATCATAGAAAAGCGGTTGATCAGCATAAGAGATATCATGGGAGAGAGTGTCAGGCCGAATGGGGCGATACCAATCCTGAAAATATTCCATGACATTCGTCCGAATCCGGGCAGAGAGCCAATGACCGGCAGTTTCCGGTAGATCAGATAGAAAAGCGCCTCCACAGTTGTCACCAATTGCCCCAGGACAGTAGCCAGCGCCGCTCCCTTTGTTCCCATATCAAACACCCATACCATCAGATAATCCAGCAGGATATTCGTCAGAAATCCCGACACCATAACTACCAACGCAAAAAGAGAGCTTCCATTATTGCGGATGATCGGGACAATTCCTGTTGCAAAAATCTGGAAAGCCGCGCCAACAACAATGACATCAAGATAATCTTTCCCGAAAATCAGGATTTCTCCTTCAGCGCCAAACAGTCTCAAAATGGGCTCCGTTACAAAATAAATACCCGCGGTCGTTGCCACACTTACCAGCAACAGCAAAAGAAGTGTCCCCCTGACATATTTCCCCGCAGCCTCCTCGCTTCCGGAGGCTTTTTTTACTGTCCACAAAACGGAACCTCCCATGCCAATTCCGGTTCCCAAAGACTGCATCAGCGATACAACCGGAAAGGCGATATTGATAGCAGACAGTCCTGCATCTCCTGTGCTCCTTCCCACAAAAAATCCGTCCACGATCGCATAAACCCCTGATAAGGCAAATGCCAGAACAGATGGAATTACATATGAAGCAAATACTTTATACCGATTCATTTTGCTTCCTCCAAACGCTTTTCAAGCAAGGTATTAAACGCATCGATCGTATCGATCATCTGCGAGATCTTTTCATCTCCAATTGTTGAAAAGACATACTGTTCCGCCTGATAAAGCGGTGCAAGCAGTTTCTTGGCATACGCTTTCCCTTTTTCCGTAAAAACAACCAGCTTTTCTCTTCTGTCTCTCCTGCCTGTTTCCAGAGATACATAGCCCTGCTTCACAAAGTCATGGACAACCCCGTTGACCGTCTGCTTTGTAAATCCGCAGAAATCACAAATATTTTTCTGCGTCATGCTTCCACGGACATCAAGCCCATACAGCGTCATAAACGCCGCATAACTGATCCCCATATGTTCCGCCCACTTTTGATAAAGAATATTTGTATGGCTCCACACAGAAGAAAAATCTTTCTGCTGTTTTCTAAATAGCTGTTCCATTTCCCTTCTCCTTCCTCAATTAGTCTCTTGTCGTACTATTTTATATTTTATTTCGTACTATGTCAAGTGGCATCTGATTGAGCTGTATCCCCTGACCGGACATACACATCTGAATGGATCCGTAATACTAAATACTTCTCCTCTCTCTGTCCAGGGCAATCCACTCGTCCAGCGTAAGGGGCGTATAGTCCGAATACATGCAGAAACAATTGATCATGCTGCTGGGAATCGGCCTCTCCTCTCCATCCGGACTTTGTACAGTCGTTCTTTTTGTTATTTCCTGAAACTGTTCCAGCAGTCTCTGATCCATCGTATCATGCACATGTCCGTAAAGCATATAGGTTCTGGGATTCCCCTTTCTGTCCAGCCGGTACTGACCGTTATAGCACATCACCGGATAATGGCAGAGGATTACCTTTCTTTGATTGTCCTGCATTTCCGCATAGGACTTTATCCACACAAACCGCTCCGCCCGGAAATCTGATTTTTGCAGAAAGTAGTCGTGATTTCCCCGGATCATATATAGTTTCCCGTGAAGCCTGTCCAGAAGATCATTTGTCTCCTCTGCATTTCCCCAGGAAAAATCCCCAAGGATAACAACCTCGTCATTGCGTCGTACTTTCTGATTCCACTTTTCTATCATGTATTCATTCATTGCCTGAACACTTTCAAAACCGCGTTTGTCCATTTTTTCATTAAGGGCTTCATGAAAAAAATGGCAGTCTGCAATATAGTATCTCATAAGATCACTCCTTTGCCCTTTTCCTTGTAAACAGAAAAAGAACTATGACTTTCATCTTGAAATAAATTCTGCCATAGTCCTTTTTCTATTATATTTGCGCTTCGCACATTTTGTCAAAAATTTTCTCTGTCAGCCGTCCATCTGTGGAATTATCCCGGAATTATCTCCTCATCCTGCGCCTGGATCGTACGGACAATGCTGCTCCCAGCACAGATACGAACATCAGAGCAGCCCACACGATCATGTTGCTGCTGTCTCCCGTCTCCACACCGGTCTGTTTCTCACCGCTTGCGGTTGCCTTCTCTCCGCTGCCTTTATCCGCACTGCTTCCAGTAGTCGTATCGCTCGAATCCGTATCGCTTGAATCACCTGAGCCCTGGGCGTTGTCTTTCTCCTTCACGGTAACGGTGATGGTCTTCACAGCGCCAGCTCCCTGGCTGTCTGTTACTTCGTAAGTCACTTCATATGTGCCGGCCTTGGAAGTATCCACTTCATTATTGATGACTTCAATCTTTTCCGTAAGGTCGCCGTCTTCCGTATCAGCTGCCGTTACTTCTTCCAACGGGTTGAAGGCATCTCCCACGGTCAGAGTCCTGTCTTCTGCTGTAATCACCGGTACATGGTTTACCGGCGTAACAGCAGGTACAACTTCAATCGAGATGTCTACCTCTACCGTCTGGTAGTTGGCTGTATCTTCCGGCATGAAGACTCCTTTGAATGTATGTGTGCCAAGATCATCGGCTGTCTGCGTCTCGTCGTTCCAGGTAAATCCCGCCGGGAGTTCTACTGTTGACAATGCCTCTCCCTGCTTGATGATCAGATCTTCCGGCAATGTGTAAGACGGAATCGCTTTTGCGATGGTAAAGCTCTTTACTTCTTCCAGTTCCGTATAGTTCTCGTTGCCAGCTACAGCCGCCTTGACATACCAGGTTCCGATTTCTTAAACGATTCATAAATAATAAGCATAAAAAAGAAGGGGCCATCCCCTTACTTTTTTCTTATTTATCTCCGGTTCATTTTTCCGTATCCTCCTGCTCCATACTCTCCCTGTTTTGCCGCCGGCTTCCTCAGATAAATTTCACATACTCCGAGAAAGACGGACGCTGCACACAAAGCATATAAAAGAAACATAGAGTTTCCCATAAAATTCATTAACGGATTGAACCAGTCCAGGATCTGTATGACCATCAATGAAATACTGCAGATGATACAAATATGCCCTGCTATAATTTTTAAAAGATCGACTACTTTCATTATACTCCCTCCGTAATAAATATTCCGTCTTCTACTTTATGCTCTGACTTATACGGATGATTCACCACCTGATCTTTTAATGTCATAAAAGAACAGTGTCCTCCGTCCAAGTTATAAGCCGCCTTGCATCCCAGCTGTTCAAAAAGGCCCGCCATTTCATCCAGAAACATTCCTCTTGAATTATCCTGCCTTCCGTCTACAACCAGCAAACAGTAATGTCCTGGCTCGTAATAGCCGATAGCCGTTCTCGGATGAGACTCCTCAATATAAGGCCATGTCCGGAACGTTGTTTTGGCTTTTCCATTCCCGTCCAAAAGGCTTGGCCCGAAGATCCAGCTCTGATAGGCGCCGCTGTCAATAAGCTTCTGAGTATCCATTTCCTCCGGATTATATATTTTCATTGTTCCGTCCCAATTCAGGACACAGGTCTCCATGTCTGTCTGCTGTGCACGATAGATCACTCCATTGCGGATGATCGTTACATTATCCCGGTGTCTGCTGTTGCTGTAGGAATCCCCGTTTACCGCAAGAACAGATTTCATACGCGCCGACATAAATATCAGCAAGCACATAGGAAATATTCGTCCCGTATTTTTCATGATTGCCGTCCTGCGTCTTATCCAGCCGATTGGTATCACACGAATAATAGGTAAGTTTTACCGATACATTGGGACTTGTATATGAAGTATCCGTGGAAACGATCCGGTCTGTAAACTTATCTGCAAACTTCCCATGCCAGTCTTGTGTATCCAGAGACACCTTTGTTGTGGGAAGTCCATTGAGTTTTTTCTGACTCGCCAATTGGCTTTCTCTTTGACTGTCCCTCCGGCTTTCTTTTTGGCCGTCTGCTTCCCGCACTTCCATTGGCCTTGCCGAAATCCCTTTCTGCGGAATCAGATAATTCACACCGTAAATTCCTCCCAGCAGAAAACTGGAAAATGAAACAAAAGAAAACTTTAATAATTGCCTGTAAATCCGCACCGAGTCCCTTACTTTCCGAAAATGAGAACAGCTATTTCCCTTATCGTGATAAATCGTTTCTATCGGTACTTCGATGATCGGTATATTTGCTTTTGCGCAAGTCACCAGTACATTCATCTCATATTCATAGCGCTCCCCCTCTATATCCAGCATAAAATCAAGAAGTCTCGTTGAAAAAGCCCTAAGCCCGGTCTGTGTATCTGACACCTCCACTCCGGTTTTCATCCGAAATATTCTTCGGGTGATCAAATTTCCCATTCGGGATTTCCAGGGAACATTCCTGTCAATAGTCCTGCTCCCCACGATCAGCGCCATCGGTTCTGCCGCTGCTTTCATCAGAAGCTTTTCCATATCATCAGGCAGATGCTGCCCATCTGCATCCATAATCCCAACGACTCTGCATTCCCATAGCTCTTCTTTGATATATTTCAAAGCCGTTTTGATCGCCTCGCCCTTTCCCCTGTTCTCTTCATGGTGCAGAACAATACACTTCTCCCCTAACTCCCAGAACAGCCTCTCATACTTTTTATCACTTCCATCATCTACAAGAATAATCTGATTTTCCAACTCCCAGTTTCTTTCCACAATTTCCCGCAGACCTTCATCAGGATTCAGCGCCGGTATGATAACAGTTCTCTCCATCCTATCCCTTCTTTCATCTTTGTTTTAAAATGTAGTCTAAAGGATAGTTCTAATCACTTCGTATAGATTTGTTAAACAAATTTTAAATATTAAAAAACCGATAACCTGCACTCAATGTTTGCGGGTTATCGGCCTGGGAGGTTTATAAACCTGTTCGTCTGATCTGCACTGCCTTTCCTTTATTAAATTAAAAAATAGGAATGAAACTATTCATAATATATTTTCGCATTTATTCCTCTATGTACATCCTATTGTATATATCAAGGATAGATTCCTTTGACCGGGAAATACCAATATCTGACAACCGTATATCCGTTTCCCACATCTGCAAGATAAAATTTTGAATATCCGCCAAAACAGAAGAGGGAACATGAATTCCCTGTTCCTTTTTACTCTTGAGATCAATCCACGCCTTCATTTTAAGCGGAATAATATGCTCTGCATCCAGAATCGAGATTCCAGCTTTCTCTATCCTCCCATTCAACAGGAAATGATAGTAGTCATCATTCAACAATATCGCTGATAGACTGGACACCTCATCATCGATATGCAGAGGCATAAGGTGAGTATTTGGCTGCAGTTTTACATTGCTCTGAGGACGCGAAAATAATTCAATCATTTTCGGATATGATGGATCTGTCGGATTGACAAAACGATAGAATTCCGGTTGTCCGCTGCTGCGATGGCGTGCCTGGTAACCCCCATCATCAATAAAAGTCCAGAAAGCAGACGCGAATTCTGTTGTAAGTGCTTCTATAATGATAACCATATCAATATCTACGGTCTGCCTGAAATCCAGTCCGGCATCTGTCATAAGAAGATCACAGGCGAATCCGCCGATTATTGTATACTGCTCTTTGTAATCGCTGAAGTGTTCCTTAAAAAGATCGATCCCATTTACCATATTCTTCTCCTTATCATTCGTAATCTTTAACCGGAAGTCCGTGCTTCTCTCTGATCTCATCCAGTCCCATCTGTATCCGTTCATCCGGATCATTGTCAAGACTAAGCAAGAGAGAAATATCATCTACCCGTCCATTATCAGAAAGTAATTCCGGGGCATAGCTCCATACTTCGATAACCGATCCTCCAAAGTCTTCAAATTCCCGCTTTGATATGATGTATTCTGCAGGAATTGTCGATGCTATCCTTGCGGAGACAGCAATCCCTCTATCGTATTCTTTCGCGCCCACCATTGATATAGAAGAAAGTGCTTTTACGCCACTCTGAAGAAGGTGCGGTCCTGGTGGCTCGTTTTTCACATATATAACACGTTTTACCGGCGACTTCATCCTACTATATGCTTTCCTTAAAAATTCTGGTTTGTCAAACCGGGAAATAATCCACTTATTTGTACCTTCATTTTTTATTTCAATGACTCCTGATTCAGCCAGATCTTTGATCGCCCTACTGCAGGTTGCTTTTGAGAGCCGAAGCTTTTTTGACAACTCTGTCTGGTTCATAGTCCTGTTGTGCCCTGTATGGTAATATAAATAAAGAAATACCAGCTGCGTACCCGGTGCCATGGTTTCCTCTATATGAGAGACGGACGCACATTTTTCATTAAAAAAGCATCCCCAGAAAGGTAAAAAAGCCTGTTGTGATTCAGCTATAAAAGGCAGCCTGCTTTCTACTAAATTTCGGCGCTGCTGCGCAGTAAGCCTATCCAAATACAGCGCACACGGAACAGTGCTCAGTTTGCAAAAATTTACAAACTGCTTCTTTAAGGATGGAAGGCGCCAGGAATTACTATTCGGTGACAGCAATGCGCATCTGTGTTCATCCCACGATAAAAGTTGGACATTATAATTATCCCGAATATACACTGGCGTATCCCTCGGGTATTCATATGATGTAATTATAATATTATCACCAAATATTGATTTCAGAAACTCCATCATATCCAATCTCCTTTGAATCCCTCATAAGTTTCATTGTTTTTTTATTGTATCATTTATATTGAAACAATACAAGTTTTAATGAAACAATTGTTGATTCCCTTATAGTTTTAGTATTGCGTATTCTACAAATATAATACCATTTTATAAAAATGTAAAAGAGGAGGGGATTGTATTATGGCCGGCAGCATAAAAGATTTAGCAAATAAAAACAACCCGGAAAATAAACTTTTCCGGGTTTTGTAAAAGGCGCCAACCAGATTTGAACTGGTGATGAAGGTGTTGCAGACCTCTGCCTTACCACTTGGCTATGGCGCCGTATATAAGTGCCCTACTCCGGTCATTTCTGCCGACCGCCGGGCACTTTTTTATTATAGCAGAGCATTTCTTGTTCGTCAATTAAAATCCCAAATCTTCATTGACAAGGATTACCTTGATCCTTCCTTTTTCTTTGGAAAATCTTGTGACAAGGATCTGGCTGCAGATACTGTCCGGAGATTTGCAATTCGCACATGCTCCGGTCTTAGAGCAGGGCGTGCTCAGATCAAAACGCATAGCATTGATAGGCGCCGCCTCGTTTCTTGCGCGGGATACGGCGTCGTCCACTTCTTTGACAACTTTATTCATCCCTACAATGAGCAGAACATTTTTCGGTCCCCAGGCAATGCAGGCCACACGGTTCCCTACTCCGTCAATATTAACCAGGATCCCGTCTTCTGTAATGGCATTGATGCTTGCCAGGAAGAAATCACTGTGGAAAATATTAAGCTGCACTTCCCGTTTTTCTTCCGGAGATTTACAGGTATCCCTGTTATAGACCGTATAATTTCCCTGACAGACTTTTTCGATCAGTCCGATCTCCTGTGCGGACATGGAACCGCCCCAGCCGATCACACTTCCTTCCGGGATCATATCCAGAGCTGTCTTAAGCGCTTCCTCTTTCGTCTCCGCATAATAGCCTTCCATCCCCCTGGATTCCAGCCCTTTCATTACTTTTTGTGCCAGCATCTGGTTTCTCTTTTTTCTGTTGTTGTCCATTTGTAAACTCCTCCTTTATGTTTTGTCTGTTTCGCTTCTTCTCTCCCAAATACGCTATGTTCTTATTTTGTGATATATTCCTTTCCCGTTTGTTCTATCGTTATTTTTCTATTGCTATCATTCTTACACGGTATTGCCGGCGCGGCGGGCAAGGATCTCATCCAGAATGCATCCGGCCACCTCCTCTTTGCTCATGATCTCCAGTTCTTTTACTGCGTCCTCTGTAATCAGGGTTACAATATTGGTGTCCGTTCCAAACCCGGCTCCTTCCACCTTCAGATTGTTGGCAACGATCATATCCACATTTTTCTTCTTCAGCTTTGCTTTGGAATTTTCCAACATGTTTTCGGTTTCCATGGAGAAGCCGCAGATAAACTGTCCTTCTCTTTTATGGCTTCCGAGGAATTTCAAAATATCTTCTGTACGCTCCAGGGAAAGACTGGTATCGCTGTCCGATTTTTTTATTTTTTCATTGCTGACGCTGGCGGGACGGTAATCCGCCACTGCTGCCGCTTTAATGATAATATCTGCCTGGCTGCTCCTTTGGGTCACGGCCTCGTACATATCCTGTGCGCTTACGACCGGAACAATGCTGACAAACATAGGCGGTTCTATGGAGGTGCGCCCGCTCACCAGTGTCACATCCGCTCCCCGCAGTGCGCAGATACGCGCAATGCTGTATCCCATCTTCCCGCTGGAATGGTTGGTGAGATAGCGGACCGGATCCAGGCTCTCCTGGGTCGGTCCTGCTGTCACAAGGACCTTGAGCCCTTCCATATCTTTTTTATATGCGCATGCCTTCAGTACATACTGATACAAAATATCCGGCTCCGGCATTTTTCCCTTTCCTACATCTCCGCATGCAAGTCTTCCCTCCGCCGGTTCCACAATCTCCATGCCGTACTCTTTTAATTTTCTAAGGTTGTCCTGCGTAACCGCATTTTCATACATGCGTGTGTTCATGGCAGGCACAATGATTTTCGGACAGGTACAGGCCAGAACCGTCGTCGTCAGCATATCATCCGCAATTCCATGAGCAAGCTTCGCGATCACATTGGCTGTTGCCGGAGCAATGATCACTGCATCAGCCCGGTCTGCCAGAGAAATATGTTCTGTGCTGTACTCATGGTTTCTGTCGAATGTATCCGTATGGCACCGCTGATTTGTCAGTCCTTCAAATGTCAGCGGCGTAATAAATTCCTGCGCATGTTCCGTCATGATCACCTGCACATCAGCCCCTGCCTTTACCAGAAGACTGGTAAGATAAGCGCTTTTGTAAGCTGCTATCCCCCCTGTTACTCCCAGAAGTATGGTTTTGCCCTTTAACAGTTTCAACATGTTGTAAATTCCTTCCTTTCGTGCTATACTTCCATCGTAATTGTATTATATCCCTACAGAGGGAATGATAACAAGGAGGAATTGAATAATGAGAGAAAAAACACATGACACCAGATGGATGGTCTGTGTTGCACTTATGGCAGCGATCGTCATTGTCCTTGCGAACACACCGCTTGGCATGATCCAGCTTCCGATCATTAAGGCGACAACAGTACACATTCCTGTCATCATCGGAGCAATCCTTTTGGGGCCTTTTGCGGGAGGCGTTTTGGGAGCCGTATTCGGCATCTGCTCCGTCATCAGCAACACCATGGCACCTACACTTTTATCCTTTGCGTTTTCACCTTTTATGAGCACGACCGGATTTCCCGGAGTTGCCAAAGCGCTGTGGATCTCAATCGGATGCCGTATCCTGATCGGCGTCGCCGCCGGCTGGCTCTGGCGCCTGTGCCTTCATTTCCACTGGAATCAGACAATCTGTCTTCCGATTGTGGGCTTTGCAGGATCTATGGTAAATACCATCACCGTCATGGGCAGCATTTATCTGTTCTTTGCCAGAGAGTACGCCCAGGCACAGGACGTAGGACTGACTGCCGTGTGGGGACTCATCATGGGAACCATCACCGCATCCGGCATTCCGGAGGCCGTCGCATCAGCTGTACTTGTGCTGGCGCTGGGAAAAGTACTTTTAAAATTTATGAAAAGAAGTTTGATATAAAAATAACGGGACACGTAGTAAAATTGAATTTTACTACGTGTCCCGTTATTTTTTTAACGTCTGATTTCCAGCAATTTTGCTTTCAGTTCTCCTTCCAGCCGCTGTATTTCCTGTTCCGCTTCTCTTCTCTTTGTCCGTCCTTCCTGCTGGATCTGCATTACCTCATCAAGGGTGGAAATAAGAGATTCATTTGTGGCTTTCAATGTTTCCATATCCACGATTCCCCGCTCGGATTCTCTGGCGGATTCTACAGACGCCATCTTCAGTTTTTCTGCATTCCTACGAAGAAGTTCATTTGTCATATCTGTCACTTCCCGCTGTGCAGCTGCTGCCTGTGAGGAATGCTCCACGCCAAGGGCAAGCACCATCTGACTTTTCCACAGCGGCACAGTATTGACAATGGTAGATTGGATTTTCTCCACCATCAGCGTATCATTGTTCTGCACCAACCTGATCTGCGGAGCAGTCTGCACTGCGATCATTCTTGTCAGCTCCAGATCATGAACTTTCTTTTCAAAACATACACACAGAGATTCCAGGTCTTTCGCCGCCTGAATATCCTCCGGGAACCCGCTGGTCTCCGCTTTCTTTATCATTTCCGGGAGTTCTTTTGTCCTTACATCCTCTATCTTCTTTTTTCCTGCCGCAATATAGAGGTTCAGCTCTTTATAATATTCCAGATTCTGCTGATACATCTTATCCAGAAGAGCTGCATCTTTCATAAGCTGAACCTGATAGCCCTCCAGCGTTTTACAGATCTTGGAGATGTTTGCCTCCGCCTTATCGTATTTTGCTTTCATAGCTGTCAGCTTATTGGCATTCTTCTTAAAAAATCCAAAAATTCCTTTGCTTTCTTCCTCGTCAAAATCTTTCAATTCAGTGACGACATCGGTAAGCAGCCCGCCGATTTCACCGAGATCTTTGGTACGCACATTTTCCAGTGCCTTTTCAGAAAAATCCGCCATCTTTTTCTGTACGCCGGAGCCATACTGCAAAACGGCGTTGGAATCATACAGATCAATCTCTCCGGCAAATGCTTCTGCTCTTGCTTTTTCTTCCTCTGTAAGAGAGGTCTGTTCTGTTAGGGTTTGATATTCTTCGTTCATGCTCATTTCCTTTCCTGATCTGTTCTGTTATTTTCTGTTTTTCTGAAGGCCGTCCTCTGTCAGCCCCTCCTGCGCCAGCATTGCTTCCAGTACGGAAATATCAGAAGAAATATCCCAGGCCACGTCTTCAAACAGGCTGTCCAGCAATTTCTCAAAAGCTGTATTCAGCGTATCCAGCGTCTTTTCAATCTCTTCTTTTGCCTGACGGATATTTTCTCCTGCTTCCGGCTGGCCGTCCAACTGCTCGTAAGCCTCCAGAAGTTTCACCGTTGTGGGGAGATAGTATTCCATCATTTTTTCAATATCTTCCACGGCAGAAGGATCTTCCCTCACCCGGTCAAATATCCTGCGGACCAGAAGTTCGATCCGGTCAATTTTCCGGGAAATTTCCACTCCCGGAATGGCGTCGTTGCACTCCCTGATTTTCTTCACATACCAGTTTCCCAGGCTGATGACTTTTTCTGCTTCAGTCTCCGGCTCTTCCGGCGTCCTTTCCTTCCTCTGTCTCTCCTGTTCCCTGGCTTCCCGGCGTTCTTTCTCCGCCTGCATGTGGGCTTCTCTTTGCCGTTTCAGCTGCTGATATTCTTCATAAAATGCGTCCGTCACCATAAGGCAGGTTTCCTGATCGTCCAGATGCCCCTGCAGAAACCAGCGCTTTTCGATCATTTGTTTCAGATCCTTTACAACGCCTTTTGCTGATCTTCCGCTTTTATCCGCCAGTTCCTTTACATTGCAGTAGACTCTTCCCTGCATGATCTCAATATATTTATGAAAACGCCTGTTCCTTCCAAGGCGGGTCCTGCCGTTCCATATAAGAACAACTCCCGCTGCGACCAGCAGCAAAAGCATCCCTATCAAAAGGCCTCCCAGCCATGGAAATGCTCCTGTTACCGCTACGGTTATTACAGTTGCCGCCAGCACAAGACTGCCTGGGATCAGCAGGAGACATCCGAGAATCGTTAAAATGATCCCTGCTGCTTTTACTCCTTTATTGCCGGCAAAAAGAGTGCGGGGCTTTGTATCCGGTCTGCTGTATTCCTGTCCATCCCACCGGAAATCCGGTCTGCTTTTCCCAAAATCGGCGCCGGCCTGCCGGAATCCTTCGCCTGTTTGACGGACACTCTCCCGAAACTGAAACACCGCGTCATTTACTGTATTTGCAATTGTATCATTAAGTCTGCGAAAATCCTGGGAGTCAATGGCATTTTGAACGATGTTCCGAATGTCGCGCCCCCATCTTTCCCAATCCTGGTTCATGCTTTCTGCGTCCTTTCTGTTCTTTGTCTTCCATTATAGCAAGTTGCCGGCCTGCTGACTAGTGTATTACTGCATTCCCTTTCAGATAAGTTCACCATGTGATATAATGTCCACGTAGGCAATGAGCCGTGCAAAAATGCGGGAAACGCAAACGCCTGCCTGCAGGCGATTTGAGGTTTTCGCATTTTTATAGGGCGAATGCCCGTGAGCGAGAGCCGGAAAGGCTCGAGCTGACACGGCGAATGTTTTAATATAAAGGAGGAATACTTTATGTCCGAGAATAAACTATCCTGCATTGACTGTGCTGTAAAAAACTGCGACAAGGAGGATCGCTCCTATCCGCCTTTCTGCCTCACAACGCACATGGATCACGAGATTCTTAACGAAGCTCTCTCCTGCTACCAGGAGCCGGAAAATCACGCAATCATGTGCGCTGCCGCAGAAGTGGAATTTGAGCACTACTGTAAATATACCAGGGTAGAGGAAATTATGGCTTTTGCCGAAAAAATAGGCGCAAAAAAGATAGGCATAGCCACCTGTGTGGGACTGCTGGCGGAAAGCCGTACCCTGGCGCAGATTTTTCGCAGCCATGGATTTGAAGTTTACGGAATCGGCTGTAAAGTAGGCGCCATCCCCAAAACAGCTCTCGGAATTGATGAAAAATGCAACGGCGTAGGCAAAAATGCCTGCAATCCTATTCTGCAGGCCAAGCTTCTTAACGCCGCGAAAACCGACCTCAATGTGGTAGTAGGTCTCTGCGTCGGCCACGACAGCCTGTTTTACAAATATTCCGACGCCATAGTTACAACAGCCGTGACAAAGGACAGAGTTCTTGGGCACAATCCGGCGGCTGCACTTTATACTGCCAACTCTTATTATTCAAAATTAAAACAGGAAGGTGAGGTATGATGAAGAAATTATCTTCAGAAGAATTAAAAGAACAGTTAAAAGAACGAAAAGAAGGCGCCCTTCTGCCTCTTCGCGAAATTCTGGTTGAAAATGCCGACCTTAGCGGCTGGAATATGGATCATGTTGACTTTTCCCTTTCTACTTTCCGAAACGTCTGCTTTGACGGAGCAAGCCTGAAAGGGAGCGCTATAGAAAACTCTCTGTTTGATCAGTGTACGTTCCGCAAAACCTGCTTTCAAAACGCCAATATGAAAGGCGCTGCCCTCCGCTATGACGATCTGACCGGAGCCGATATCCGGGGCGCCAACCTCTTTTCCGCAGTGTTAGAGTTCGCCGATCTGACGGATATTATTTCTGATGAGGATACAAAATTCTTCCGGCTCTACTGTCCGGAGAAGGGCGCTTTCCTTGGATATAAAAAATGTTTCAACAACCGGCTGGTGCAGCTTCTTATCCCGGCTGACGCCAAGAGAACTTCCGCCACTCTAAACTCCTGCCGCTGCAGTAAAGCTAAAGTTCTGACGATCAAAAGCTTCGACTATTCCGAAGAATATGACGAAGCCTGGTCTCTTGTAGATGAAAATTTTGTTTACCGCCGGGGTCAGTGGGTAGAAGTCAAAGATTTCAATGAAGACCGGTGGCAGGATTCTACCACCGGAATCCATTTCTGGCTCACCCGCGAGGAAGCCAAAGCTTATTGATGCATCAACGCTTTATTTTCCGCTGAACACCGGGAACATACTGTACTCGCCGTAATCCTTGAGATCTTCCATTTTTTTCAGGATATCCATATCCTCTCCGGAAATCTCAAAATCTATCTGTGCATTGCTCTTCATATGCTCCGGATCTGCCGTTTTCGGCAGAGGCAAAAGTCCCAGCTGCAGGGTATAGCGGATACAAAGCTGCGGTACAGATACGCCGTATTTTTCTGCCATTTCCATAAGACGGCTGTTCTTCAATATCTCTCCATGGGCGATCGGCGAGTATGCCTCAACAAGGATACCCTGTTTCTGAGTATAGTCGATCAGCTCAAAGGGAGTATTGCCGACATGAGCCAGTATCTGATTAACCATTGGTTTTATTTCACAGGATGACAGAATATTGTCCAGATCCTCTTTCTTAAAATTAGATACTCCGATCGCACAGAGCTTGCCAGCTTTGTAGGCTTCTTCCAGAGCTTTCCATGCCTCTTTGTTTCCTTCTGCATAATCCCCGCCCCGGAAATCATTCCACGGCTGCGGACTGTGAATGATCATCATATCAATGTAATCCAGCCCCATCACTTCAAGGGAATGCTCGATAGACGCCACCGCTTCTTTATAAGATTTGATCTCTGCAGCAAGTTTTGTTGTCACGAAAATATCTGCACGGTCTACGCCGCAGGTACGGATTCCTTCCCCTACGCCTTCTTCGTTGGCGTACGCCTGCGCTGTATCAATATGCCGATATCCCAGTTTCACTGCCGCTTTTACTGCTTCTGCTGCATTTTCATTCTCAATAAACCATGTTCCAAGTCCCAGTTTGGGGATTTCTGTTCCATTGGATAATTTATAAGTCTCATTTAAGATCATTCTCTTATACCTCCTGTATATGGATTGTTGTTTTTGTACTGTTTGTAATTTTAGTGTATCCCCTAACCACCTCAATGTCTAATACCTATATTCTATTCCAATATATGCTCTCCGGGCATGTATTTCTTGACCTGTCTCTTTCCTACAAATCCAAAAATTCATAGTCTTGAGACATCCTCTTTTTACATAAGCCAGTGACCCTGTTATTCTATTTTCCTGCAATATGATTATACATTTCTTACCAGACCGGCAAGATTCTCAACCACCGCCGGATCTCTGTGGTCAAAGAAGCAGCTTGCGCCCGTATCAAGAGCGGAGATTTTCTCCCTGTCTTCTTCATCAAGCGCAAAGTCGAACACGTTGAAATTCTCCTCCATCCTCTCTTTCTTTACGCTCTTTGGAATGCACACGACCCCTCTGTCAAGCAGCCATCTAAGGATTACCTGCGCAATGCTCTTTCCGTATTTTTCACCAATACATTTTAAAGTCTCGTTATGGAACAGATTATTCTTTCCTTCTGCAAAAGGCGCCCATCCTTCCATAACAATTCCTTTTGACTGCATGTATTTCTGTGCTTCCTTCTGCTGGAAGAATACATTGGCCTCCACCTGGTTTACGGCCGGCGCCACCTCGTTGAACGCGATCAGATCTGCCAGGCGGTCAGGGTAAAAACTGCACACGCCTATGGCACGGACTTTTCCTTCTTTATAAAGTTCCTCCATTGCTCTCCATGCTCCGTAGTAGTCATTGAGCGGCTGATGGATCAGATAGAGATCCAGATAATCCAGCCCTAACCTTTCCAGAGACTTATGAAATGCCGCCTTCGCCCCTTCATAAGTTGTATCAGAAATCCAGAGCTTTGTAGTGATAAACAGTTCTTCTCTGGGAACACCGCACTGTTTGATGGCTTTTCCCACCGCTTCTTCATTCCCGTAAGAAGCCGCCGTATCAATGAGGCGGTATCCTGCAGAAATGGCGTCTTTAACAGCCTGTTCACACTCTGCAGGATCCTTGATCTGAAAGACTCCGAAGCCAAGCTGAGGCATTTTTACTCCATTATTTAATGTTACATATTCCATAATACATCGTCCTTTCTGTTTTTTCTATAAATGATCCTCTGTACATTTCCTAGCTGACCTTCTTTCCTGCCTCATACGCCTTCTTATATGCGGCAGTTGCTTCCACTTCTCCCTTTTGGTACACGCCTTCTCCGTAAATTTCTTCTCTCACTTTTGCTCCGGGCAGGCAGTCTGTAAATCCCCTCATCGCATCTATTGTCCTGTGCATGAAGCGCTCTCCTGCCGCCGCTGTTGCGATCAGGTATACATCTTTGTTGCGTACCTCTGTATACCTGGGCAAAGTCCGGTCGATCATCGTCTTTAACATACCATCCATCGAATAGAAATAAACCGGCGTTGCCAGTACAAGGACATCTGCATTCACCATCTTATCAAGAAGCAGTTCCATATCATCCTTCTGTACACATTTCTTTGTTCCTCTGCAGCCATAGCATGCCATGCAGTGTCCGATCTCCAGGTCATGAAGAAATACCTTTTCCACCGTATTTCCCGCTTCCTCCGCTCCCTGCATAAAACGGTCGCACAGGATATCGGAATTACCTCCCTTTCTTGGACTTCCAGATATAATCAATACTTTTTTACTCATTATTTTTCATCCTTTCCATCAAAATGTTTTCTTTATTCTTTATCTTTAGACTCTTTCAGCTTATTCAGCGTATGCCGGTACATGCCGAAGGACACCGGAAGCATGATAACCTCCACCACAAGCTGAGTCCATATCATACCATACAGACCAATCGTAAGATCCATCAAGATCAGCAGCGGAATATTGAGGAGCCCCTGTCTGCTGAATGTAAGGATTGCGGACTGCGTCCCTTTCCCCATGGCCTGAAGAGTATAACTGATCAGAAAATTCACCGAAGTCAGCGGCACAGCCAGACAGGCAATACGAAGAAAAGCGGCTCCCAGCGTGCTTGTCTCCGCCTCCGGAATGAACAGATGCAGAATCTGCGGAGCAAAAACTGCAAAACAGGCAATAAAACATGCGGACATGATCAGAGCCGTCTTCCACGAAAAATACGAAACCTTCCTCATCCTCTTATAATTACCGGAAGCATAGTTATATCCCACCAGCGGCATAAAGCCCTGACATAATCCCATGGAAACATTCAGCGGAAACTGATCGATACGCTTCACAATACCATAAGCTGCCACCGGGATATCACCATATCCCGATGAAAGTTTTACAATAACCATATTGGACGCATTGCCAAGCGCTGTAGCCAGAGCAGATGCAAGACCTACGGAAAATATCTCGCGGACAAATCGGAAGGTGAAATTTTTCGGATGAAGAGAAACACTGGTGCGTTCTCCCAGTCTCATATAGATCACCACAAAAAAGACTACAGAAGCCAGATTGGAAAACGCTGTCGCAATTGCAGCGCCTGCCACTTCAAGATCAAACCCAAAGATAAGAACAGGATCCAGAACCACGTTCAGGATCCCTCCGAACATCATGCCCATGCTTGCCGGGCGGGCATGTCCCTCACTTCGCAGGAGGTGTCCAAGCGAGAGACTTAGCATGGTGGGGACTCCGCCAAGCACCACAACCCAGATCAGATAACTTTCAGCATAGCCGTATGTATCCGGACTGGCGCCGAGAAAAGAAAGGAGCGGCTGGCGAAACACAAAGGTAAGGAAGGAAAATAGTAACGTTGCCGCCGCACCGCCCCACACGCTGAAAGCGGACACGTTCCTGATGTCTTTATGATTTTGCTTTCCAAGCATTCTTGAGATCAGGCTGCCGCCGCCCAATCCGAACAGATTTCCCAACGCCGTCAGCAAATTAAACCAGGGAGAGGCAAGTGATACTGCTGCAACCATATAAGGATTTCCTATCTGCCCTACAAAAAAAGTGTCTGCCAGATTATAGATCATCGTCACTACCTGACTTATGATCGTAGGAATCGCAAGGGTTGCTACAGCCCGTGAAACCGGTACAGTTTCAAACAGCTCCTTTTCCGAAAATTGTTTCTTCATGACCATTCTTCCGACTCTCCTTTTTCTGATATAAATTATAGAACTATCGCCGGACGAATTGAAGAAACAATAAGTTCCCTTGTTTATACCTTAAGGTTGGGTCTATTCGTACCCAGTGTAAATCGATACCCCACTCCCCATACGGTCTGTATATACTTCGGCTCTGACGGATCATCCTCAATCTTATCCCTCAGTTTATTTACATATACCGTAACAGTCGACATATCGCCCACAGCTTCCATCCCCCAGACATTATCAAAAATCTGTTGCCTTGTAAAAACAATGTTGGGATTCTGCGCAAGAAACATAAGAAGCTGAAATTCCCGGCTTGTAAGTTCTAAATTCTGCTCACCCCTATATGCGCGGTAGGAATCAGGATAAATCCGCAGCGAGCCGGCAAAAATCACATCTTCCTTGTTTCCTTCTTTCAATGTCTTATGTATCTGCATATGTGCCTTCACCCTCGCTGTCAGTTCAACGGGACTGAATGGCTTTACTACATAATCATCTGCACCCAGACCAAGCCCTTTGATTTTATCAATATCCTCTTTCTTAGCGGTAACCAGAAGGATTGGAACATCTGATTGTGTTCTGATTTCTCTGCAGATATCAAATCCACTCTTCCCCGGCAGCATCAGATCCAGAAGAACAGCCGAATATTCCCTTTCCCGGAATCGCCGCACAGCCTCCGCGCCGTTTGCGACAATATCTGATTCCATTCCTTCGGCCAGAAGGTAATCTTGCTCCAGTTCTGCAATCAATTCATCATCCTCTACGATTAATATCCTGTCCATATCTATCCTCCTTTTTAACTTTCCGGAAATTCCATACAGATTTCCAGACCAGCGTTGTCTCTGGCATAGATCATTCCCTGATGATCTATTACAATCCGTTTCACAATGGCAAGCCCCAACCCACTGCCTTCACTGCAGTGCGATCTGGCCGCATCCAATCGGCAGAAACTTTCAAATATCTTCTCCAGACAGTTTTCCTCCACTCCTGGTCCATCATCCGCTACGCTCCAGATAATCCTGCCTTCCTTTTTCTGTATACGGATCTCTATCCGGCTCCGTTCTTTTTCACGATACCGAATGCTGTTTGTTAACAGATTGTCCAATATCCGTTTAAAAGCTCCTCTGTCCATTACAAGCTTTATATTATCCTCCGCAGACAGCAGAATATCTAATCCATGTTCGCTGATAAACGCCTCATTGTCTTCAAGGTATTCCCTCACAAATTCTTTTAAATCCGTCTGTTCCTTCTGGTAATTAAATGTATGGTTTTCCATTTTATTATAAGAAGAAAGCTGATTCACAAGATTTTCCAGATCCTTTGTTCTCGTCTGTACTGCAAGTAAATATTTCTTTTTCTTTTCATCCGTGTCTGCTATACCGTCCAGGATTCCTCCTACATATCCCTTGATCGTTGTCAGCGGGGTCCGCAGGTCGTGAGAAATACTGGATATCAGACCTTTCCGATATGCTTCATATTTCATCTGTTCTTCTTTCGAACGCTTCAGCTGTCTCTGCATCTCATTGAACTCCTCACACACCTCCCCCAGCTCATCCCGGCGCAGTACGGAAATTTCGCTGTCCAGCACACCGCTTTTTACCTTTTGCATTCCGCGGCGTATTTCCTTCATGGGCGGAATAATCAAAGAATTAATCCATCGGGAACAACACGCATTGACTAAAACAACAATCAACACGGCACAGACTCCAAAAATCCAGACATAGGGGACGACATATTTCTGGAGATAACTCTGGCTTCCCAGAACGTTCCTCGTCTCATTACTGACCGCAATGATCGAACACTCCTCACCGTCCTCATAAAAACTGCATTTTATAACAGAAACATCTTTATTTCCTACCGTAACAGACTTTGCCTGTTCCGGAATCGGTCCGATCAGCTTTTCCACCTGCATCCACTCACTTTCCGAAGCGTTCGAATACAATGTCTCATCGTTCAACAGAACTGTGAAATGATACCCCAGATCCGTCAAATCCTTCCGGAGCCTTACCATTTCCGGTGTCTGTGTAAGCTCTCCGGTATCTGCCGCTTCATCGTCCAGGCTTTCCAGCTCACTCCAGTTCGTATCCCAAAGCTCTTCCTGGTAAGCATAGATCAGATTCTGTGCGGAGATTACTCCGTTTTTATCTTCATACATTTCTTCGATAGGCTTCCAGTATTTCTGCCCCGCCGTCTGAAGCCACAACATTCCCATAGACAGCAGCAGAATAAGCGGTACAAGCATCATCAGCAGATTGGAAATTATTATTTTTTTTCGTATAGACATTTCCACACCTTCATTCACAAATCTATTTTTATACCTGGATAACCCCTACAAGATACAACAGGATTACGATACCTCCAAGCAGAATCCTGTACCATCCGAACATACGGAAATCATGTTTCTTTATGAAATCCATCAAGAAACGTATAACAACAATCGATACCACAAAGGCCGTCAGCATTCCCACAACGAGAATTGTAAGTTCGGTTCCTGTAAAACTAAACCCATACTGTATAATCTTCAGCAAACTTGCACCAGCCATAACCGGAACCGCAAGACAGAATGTAAATTCCGCCGCCACAGTTCTCGAAACACCGATTAGCAATGCGCCCAAAATGGTTGCCCCTGAACGGGAAGTTCCCGGAAAAACTGCCGCAATCAGCTGGAAAACGCCTATGATCAGAACGGTACGCATGTCAAGCTGTTCCAACGTTGTGATTACGGGACGCATATTTTCTTTCTTTTTCTCTACGATAATAAACGCATACCCGGTCAGAAGCTCTGCAGATTCTGGCACGTTACAATAATTATCCCATCGATGGGGAAACTCTGAAATTAACCTTCCGGGAAATTTATCTCCGATGGTCCGAAGAAAAGTTTCCTACCATCTCCCACTCCAACATCAAAGGCTATCGGGCAGCCTATGCCACTTGTGAAAACATTGCTGATATGCCATTTCACAATTTGAGACTCAATGATTTACAGCAGGTGATTGATCACAGCGGCAAGAACTATCCTACCCTGAAAAAAATCCGTGTTCTCTTTAACCAGCTCTATTCTTATGCCATGAAACACGAAATTGTCTCAAAAGATTATTCTGCCTATGTAAATATCTCGAAATACAAAGACCGGAATCCTAATAAAAACATACGGAGCTGTTTTTCCACTTCTGAAATTGCTCTCCTGTGGAAACACAAAAACGATCCCTATTGCCAGACAGTCCTCATGCTATTATACAATGGGGTCCGCGTCTCAGAGCTTTTGGATCTGAAAAAAGAAAATGTTCATCTGTCCGAACAATATTTTGATGTCATTGACAGCAAAACCGAAAACGGCATTCGAAAAGTTCCGATTGCTGACAAAGTACTCCCCTTTTACCAGCGCTGGCTTCATGACTGTTCCGATTGTGAATATCTCATCCATACTCTGGACAGCCAGCATTTTACCTATTATATGTATTACCACAATGTTTTCCAACCCCTAATGTTTCGTCTGCACATCGATCATACACCTCACTGCTGCCGGCACACCACGATTTCCCTGCTCGCCGAAGCACATGTCGATCAGACTACCATCAAAAAAATCGTCGGGCATTCCGGCGCTATGTCCCTGACGGAACGGATTTACACACATCTGGATGTGCCTGCGCTGGTCGAAGCCATAAATCAGATTTAATCGCTTCTTGTATGTTGCTTGCGTGTTACTTGTAGAAGTGATTTTGCTTCCATTCATTTTCACAAACCCGGTATTTCCAGTACTTACGCCAAAAATACCATGCGTATTTCCGGTTAAGGTAACTTACAAGACTTCTACAAAGAAGAATGCTAAGGCAAAGACAAAGAAACTTACTTACACACTGAAAGTTGCTAAGGTAGGCGTTGCTTTATCTGGAGATTCAGTAGTAGCTATTGGAAGCACAACTAAGTTAACAAATACTAAGAAAAATTCTTCAAGAGCTAAGATTACTTACACATCAAGCGATGATACTATTGCAACAGTAGCAGCTGACGGTACAGTAACTGGTGTTAAGGCTGGTAAGGCAACAATCACAGCTAAGATTACCGTTGGTAAGGATTCAGCTGAAACTACTAAGGATGTAGAAGTAAAGAAATACGTTCTTAAGTCTGTAGCACAGACTAAGGCTGATACTTTTGAGACATCTATCACAGGTGCTACAAAAGAGATCAAAGCTTCTGAGATTACAGTTAAGAATACAGAGAACAATGTTGTCGTTCCTGTTAAGTCTGTATCTGTAGACAGCAAGGATGCAACAAAGGTTACATTCACAACATTTGCTGGATTAACAGATGGAAAGACTTATGATGTAACACTTGACGGAACAACAAAGCAGGTTGTTGTATCTAATGGTAAAGTTGCATCTGTAAACGTTAATAAACTCACTGTTCCGGTTGCAACCGAGACAGAGATCAAATTAGTTTCTAAGGATGCTAATGGTGTTGTTCTTGATGAGTCTGCTTATGGATCACAGGATGCTTCCAAGTATGACTTCTCTCTTACAACAAACAATGGTTATGTAAACGGTTCTAAGTTATACTTAAATAAGATTGGTGACACTGCTACAGCAGAGGTTACTTACAAGTCTGGAAAATATGGTACTGATGGTAAGCCAGAAGGAAACATTACATCTGGAAAACTTACAATTACAGCTGTAGATCAAACTGCTGTTAATAATTTTAATGTAAAGGTATCTGAGTTAACAGCAAAGAAGTTTGACAAAATTGATGCAAACGCACAGCTTGCTGTTGATGATGCTACAGTAAAATATGCATATTTCCAGATCAAAGATGCTGACGGAAATGAAATTTCTAATTACTATGATTATACAGTAGAGTCCAGTGATAAGAGTGTCTTAATGCTTGGCGATACAACTCTCGATAGTGATAAGAAAGTGGTTGTTACACCTGTAAAGGCTGGTACTG
>OGYY01000300.1_pt1 | contig 51666 bp, 46 predicted proteins | sample 1576671 | NCBI WGS metagenome assembly OGYY01 (sample SAMEA3541593, study PRJEB24748) | human gut metagenome | biome: human gut; feature: human-associated habitat; material: faeces | place: China | collected 2012 | reverse complement strand
ATGGCACCGTGGCAGAAGAAGGATCACCAAAGGATCTGGAAGAAAAGAATGGTGTGTATACTCATATGGTAAAACTGCAGACAGAAAGCCAGAATTGGAAACTTGCGTGAAGAAGTCTCTAAAAGATATCTTATAGGAATTGAAAGAGCAATTTGAGTAGAAAAAGATTTTTAAATCTGTTAAAATAAATAAAAAAAGGTTAGCGATAACTAACCCGAAGAGGCAGATTATGAACAAATCAACAATCAAAAAGAATTCATTACAGGAAACATTGATCATTCCACTATACGCCCGATGGCTTTGTTCTCGGAAATTTCCCGGATTGTTTCAGGATCAAACAGCCGGGGAGTTGATTAAAAAAGTGGATTATGACTTTTCTGCATTAGAAAAACAATCGGAAAGTATCATGCATAGCTTTGGTGCATTGGAAGTAGCCATGCGCCAAAATGACCTTGCGTGGGAGATACGGGACTATCTCCATCAACATCCAAAAGCTGCCGTCATTAATCTTGGTTGTGGACTGGACAACACTGGACGAGTGTGCGACAACGGTCAGTGCCATATCTGGAATATTGACCTGCCGGATGTGATTGCGCTGCGGAATCAATTACTTCCTGCCGGAGAGCGGGAAGAAAATCTGGCATTTGATTTAACAGATCCGAATTGGATGGAAGCTGTCAGCTTTGACTCTGCGTATGGCGCAGTACTGTTTGCTGCCGGTGTATTCTATTACTTCACCACAGACCAGATTAGGCAGTTGGTTAAAACAATGGCCGAACATTTTCCGGGAGGACGTCTGGTTTTTGATGCAGCAGGCAAAACCGCTGTCAAACTAATGCTGAAAACCTGGGTAAAACAGGCGGGGATCAAGGATGTCGGTGCATATTTCTCCGTAAAGGATGCCAAAGGAGAGCTGGAGTGCTGGTCACCATTGCTCTCTGTTTCCAGCTGCGGGTATATGCGGGGCTATCAGAAACTGGAGGGACCGGGGGTAAGATCCATTCACCGCCTTCTGGCTAAAATCGCCGACGGACCGCTGCATTTGCAGATTGTGCGAGTGCGTTTTAAGGAGGAATCTGGATGAACTGGATGCGAACGATATTAGACGGATTTGCCATGGCAGCCTATTTTAATTTGTTTGCTGCTGCCGTAGCACTGTACAATCCCAGACTGATGTTTCCCAGCTACCCGCCTGCCATTATCAGGAGTGCGCCGGAACCGCCCTCAAAAGCGGAGAATCGCTTTTACTGGCTATGGGTTCAAAGTGTGGATGAAAAGCTACGCATTGCCGGAGCATCTGTTGCAATGGCCATTGCTCCTGTGTCCCTTGATGGCGGCGGTGCAGGCAGGGATAGGAGTATTGTTGATGAGATTATTAATATAGAGGAGATAATGTAATGAACAAGAAAGAATTAAAACAGGAGAATATTCGACTTGGAACTCACGGGGAAGACTACGGAAGCTGGATGTCCAATCCCGTGTTCTATATTATCGGCGGCATCACGGCTCTGGCCGTGGTTTTGGCCGTACTCTCTTTTTCGGTGTTCCACATCACGGTTCTCGGTGTTCTGTTCTCTGTTGTTGCGGCGGCGCTGATGGCCCTGCTGGTCTGGATCACATGGATCAGGCGCCAGTATGCCTTTGGCGGCGGCGGAATCATGGAACAGGTTCATAGGGTTGTTCTCTCCCATCTGGACTATGATGGGCAGGGAAAGATTTTGGAAGTAGGCTGCGGCTCCGGAGCACTGACAATCCGTGCGGCTCTGACATGGCCGAAAGCAAAAGTGATTGGCGTTGATTACTGGGGTGCTGTGTACAATTACAGCAAAGCACTCTGCGAGAAAAATGCTGCCAGTGAGGGCGTGGCTTCCCGCTGTGTATTTCAGCACGGTGATGCGAAGCAGCTGGATTTTCCTGATGAGAGCTTTGATGTGGTCATCAGCAACTATGTCTATCACAATGTTATGGGTGCTGATATGCAGAAACTGCTGCTGGAAAGCCTGCGGGTATTGAAAAAAGGCGGCGTCTTTGCACTTAACGATGATATGAAACAAAAGATGTACGGTGACATGGAAGGTTTTGCGCAGAAACTGCGGGATATGGGGTATGAGGAAGTACGACTCGTTGACACTGCACAGGAAGCTTTTGGCTCCCACCGTCGGGCTGCCATGATGATGCTGGGGTCTTCCCGGCTGCTTGTCGGCAGAAAGTAATGTATCAAAACAGGAGGTTTGGCTATGTCCAAGTTAGGAGTCGTGGAGGATACACTGTTCGTCCCTATGCTGGGAAGAATTTATGCTAGTGAGCATTACCCGCAAATTTTATATGATAAAAAAGCATTGGAATTGAAAAAGAAGCTACCTTCAGACTTGATTAAACAGAATATGCAGAGCCAGTATACCCTTTTGGCCTCTGCTTCCCGGTCTGCTAATATGGATCGGATTATTCGGACTTTTCTGGAACGCAGACCGGACGGTGTGATTGTCCAGCTGGGCTGTGGTCTGGAGACAACCTATCACCGATGTGATAACGGAAAGACACACTGGTATGCCGTGGATCTGCCTCATGTAATCGAATACCGGCGGGGACTTCTTCCCGAACCAGAGAGGGAATTATATATTTCCGGGGATGCCTTTGCAAAGGATTGGATCAAAAAAGTTCGCAATGATGTACTTGATGCTCCTATTCTCGTTACTGCAGGCGGGTTATTTCATTATTTTGAGGAACATAAGGTCATTGCCCTTCTGCGTATGATTGGGCAATTTGGAAATATGGAAGTTGTTTTTGATACGGTGAACAAAAGAGGAATGACCATGATGAAGAAAAAATATATGAAACAGGTCGGCCATGCCGATGCACAAATGTTCTTTTATGTGGATTCAGCGGAAGAACTGGCAGCAAAGATCGGGGGTAATGTGAAGGTGATTGCGGAGGAACCATACTATCGTTACATCCCTAAAAATGGCTTAAAGTTGTCCACAAAGGTCAGTATGGCGGTTTCTGATCAATTCAAAATGGTAAAGATGATTTGCTTAAAAACCTAAGATTTTCTCCTAAAACAATTTCAATGAACATTCCCTCTGATATTGGACAAGGAAAGATTGTTCAAACCAAAATAAAACATGGTATCGTTCTTTCAAACTGGCAAATATTTGGACAGAAAAGCCATGTTGAATTAAAGTCATGGAAATGACATTTTCATGAGGTATATGGTATATTGTATCAATAGTTTAAGATATAATTTCTCCAAATCTAAATCAGAAGAGGAGAGATTGTATGAAAAAGAGGAAAGTCAAAATAATTACGATAGATGAGAAGGAAGCAAATATAACGCATTATGTTAAAGAATCCAGGGAAAATACGGAACTTTCATATGAAGGATACGAATTGAAGTGGGAAGATCAGTTTGAAGGAAGTTCTCTGAACAGAGATGACTGGAATGTGGAGTTGCATGATCCGGGATGGGTGAACAATGAGCTTCAGGCATATGTGGATTCTGAGGAGAATATCTATATTAAGGACGGTAAACTTGTCTTGAAACCTGTGGAGAAAGAAGAAGAGGGCGGAGGCGTCTCCTATACATCAGGACGTGTTAACACACAGAATAAACATGACTTCAAATATGGTTTGTTTGAAGCCAGGGTTAAGGTTCCTGAAGGCCAGGGATTCCTGCCGGCATTCTGGATGATGCCAACGAATGAAAATTTGTATGGCCAGTGGCCACGGTGCGGTGAAATAGACATTATGGAAGTCCTTGGTCATAAGACTGATACATGTTATGGAACGATCCACTATGGCAATCCGCACAGCGAAAGTCAGGGAAGCCATACTCTGACGGAAGGAAGTTTTTCCGAAGAATATCATGTGTTTGACGTTGAATGGGAACCTGGACGGATCAGCTGGTATGTGGACGGACGGTTGATACATACGGAAAATGACTGGTATTCTGCAACAGAGGGACAGGGAAAGATTACATATCCAGCGCCCTTTGACCAGCCTTTCTATATAATCCTGAATCTTGCGGTAGGCGGAAACTGGCCCGGAAATCCGGATTCGGATACCGATATTGAAAATGCAGCCTATTACATTGATTATGTAAAAGTATATCAGAAAAACAGCTATGAGAGAATGTTACAAAGTCTGTAGAGAATATTATTTTAAGAGGTTCGGGTGAAAGTGGAAATGTTCGAAAATAAATCGATAGAGTCGGGAATCCATGCTTGAATGGAGTCCCGGCTCTGTTATTTTGTGCGGCAAATAATTATATCCATGTCAGTGACAGACGGAAAGAGATAAGGTATAATAATCGCAGAAGAGTACAATAAGTGGCGGTATTTGATATTGAGAATATTGTTTATGCATTGAAAGGGAGAAGAGAGGAAATACGAATGAGCTATAAACATGAATGGGTTCTGATAGAGGCAACAGACGATATTGATGAGATGGAACACAGAGAGCCTACGGAAGAGTTTCTCTTCTATCGTGCGGTGGCCACTGGTGATATTGACAAGGTGAAACAGAATTGTGAACAGGAAAGGTTTATGTCTGATAAAGGAGTGGGGATACTTTCTAAAGATCCGGTGACAAACCTTAAGTATCATTTTGTAATCACGACCGCCATGATTACCAGAATGTGCAGGGAACACGGAATGGAACTGGAACAGGCTTTTCGCCTGAGCGATTTTTATATTCAGAAGTTGGATGATATCAATACAGAAGAAGAGGTACACAGGCTTCATGATGCGATGGTGATGGATTATACAGAAAAAATGCGGAAATATTTCCGAAGCGATACCAATTCAAAGCATATTAATGCCTGTAAGGAATACATATATTCGCATATTAAAGAAAGGATCACAATAGAGGATCTCGCAGATGTACTGGGTGTATCTGCAAGCTATTTATCTAGGCTCTTTAAAAAAGAAGTAGGCGTATCTGTCAGCTCATATATTCGGAAAAGAAAGATTGAAATGGCAAAAAACCTGTTGAGGTTCAGTGACTATTCCATGATCGAGATAGCAAACCGGCTGTCTTTTTCCTCTCAAAGTCATTTTATTCAACAGTTTCGTGAAGTGGAGGGAATTACGCCAAAGAAATATCGGGATGAGTATTATATGGTCCAGTGGGATCTGGAAGAAGTATCAAAGACAGAATAAAGAGGTTATATGTATAATGGAGGGAAGCCGGGATGCAGCAGTATCCCGGCTTCATTATGAAAAGCTATAAAGTAAGCAAAATGTCATTCTGAGGTTCCAGAAGTTTTTCAGGAATGTAGTTATCTGTAAGTTCCTGGCCATTCAACAGCAGGCGTGTAAAACCGGATTCCCGGTGCTCCGGGTTTTCTACACGGATGTGCAAATGTCTGCCCCGGAAGTCCTTTTCAAGCTCAAAGGAGGACCAGGATTTTGGAATTGCCGGTGCGATTCGTAGTCCTTCCAGATCTGGACGCAGACCTAGAATACCTTCTACACAGCCGACCATTACAGTGGAAGCGGTTCCTGTCAGCCAGTGGACGTGAGAACGGCCAAAATGTACGCTGGCTCGGCCTTCGGTGAACTGGCCGTAGCAGTAAGGCTCCAGTTGCCGAATCTCTGCCCGGTCATTCTGGGCAGAAGGAGCATTTTCCAGGAAGTAGTTAAATGCACGTTCTCCATGCCCGCGGAGAGCTTCTGCAAGGATTAGCCATCCTTGTGACTGAGAGAAGATGCCGGCGTTTTCTTTGGTACCTTGATTATAGATCACTGCGAGAGCGCCGGTAAAGGCGTGTTCATGATACGGAGGATCCATCAGGATCGCGCCATATTCTGTGTTCAGCCGGTTATATACATTTTCCAGAGCGGCATCTGCCTGGGCATCATTTGCAAAACGGCTGATGACAGACCAGCTCTGAGGATTCAGCCACATGTTGGCCTCCGGATCTTCCGGTGCGCCGATACGTTCGCCTGTTTCTGTGTACCCCCGGATAAATCTGTCTGTATCCCAGCAGAGAGTCTGAATCTTTTCTTTCATATCTTTAATCTGGTCATCAAGCCACAGACTGTATTCCGTGTCGTTTTTGTACACCGCGAATTCCTTTGAAATTAATAACGCATAATAGAACTGCATTGCTACAAATGTAGATTCCCCATCTGCTCCAAGTCTGAGACAGTCGTTCCAGTCGGCATAGAGTCCTGCAGGCATGCCGTGAGGTCCCAGATGATCCAGTGAGAACTGAATGGCTCTCTTCAGATGTTCGTATACGGTACCTTCATCCTGGTTTGCGAAAGGAATGATCTCATTCAGAAATGCCGTATTACCGGTTTCGGCAATATATTTGTATACAGTTGGGAAGAGCCAGAGAGCATCGTCTGCCCGATAGGCAGGATGTCCGGTTGCCTGTACGTAGGAAGCATCATCCGGCGTATCTTCATGTCCCGGATTGTGATGGAATTTTACAAGTGGAAGTCCGCCGCCGTTATCGACTTGAGCAGAAAGCATAAAACGGATTTTGTCACAGGCCATTTCAGGATCCAGATGAATGATTCCCTGGATATCCTGGACGGTGTCCCGGTAACCATATCCGTTTCTAAGTCCGCAATATACGAAAGATGCGGCCCTTGACCAGATAAAGGTGATAAAGCAGTTGTAGGCATTCCATGTGTTAATCATCGTATTGAATGCCGGGTCAGGGGTATGGATCTGAAGGTGATCCAGTTTTTCATACCAGTCTTCTTTTAATGCGTCGATTTCCGCTTCAAGTTGCACAGATGGATCCGTATATGAGGAAAGGATTCTGGCGGCTTCATCGGAAGATTTCATGCCCAGAATAAAGAGTATGGTCTTAGATTCTTCCGGAGCAAGGGAGACGGTACAGGAAAGAGCGCCACAGGAATTTCCGTTGTTACTAAGCGTATTTTCCAGTTGGCCGGAAGTGACGCCGACAGGGTCGCCATATCCGTGATAGGGGCCAAGGAAAGCGCTTTTATCTCCGCAGTAGGAAGATACTTCCCTTCCGGCCAGACCGAAGAACCGCTCGGTGACCCGTTTGTCATCTACTTTTTCATCGTCATGCAAGGCGTCAAGATTACCGTGAATCTGCTGTATAATCCGGTTTCCCTCGAAGAGGGTGCGGGTGATGAACAGAGAATACTGGAGATTCACCTGATCCTGTTCATAATTACTGTGATTGGTAAATTCCGCATATCCGGTCAGTGTAAGATTTCGTGTTGCTTCGGAACAGTTCTTCACTGTAAGAGCCCAGACTTCGTATGTTTCTCCCAGGGGGACATAGTAACATGCCTCGGAATGGATGCCGGAATAGTCGGCAAGCATCCGCGTATAGCCCATCCCGTGGCAGCATTTGCTCTGGTAATGCTCCAGGTCTTTACCAACCGGTTGCCAGGAGGCAGACCAGTAATCGCGGGAATCATTATCCCGAATATAGAGGTAGCGCCCCGGCTGATCAAACTGATTAAAGATATAGCGAAGGATCCGTCCGTTGGCACCGGATTTGGCGAAGCTATAGCCACCAGCGTTATTGGAAATGATCGCACCATACTGGGGAGAACCAAGATAGTTTACCCAGGGAGCCGGGGTGTCCGGGTGATCGATCACGTATTCTCTGTTTTTGTCGTCAAAATATCCATATTTCATATTATTATACCTGTCCTTTTTTAAACTAAGTGAATTACAATGTGATTGTTCCGGGAAGGAAGAGCTATAATGGTTTCCCGCGACAACATTATATAGTTTGGGCTGTCGATTTTCAGGTACTCCTGATTGCACGTTGCAGAACCTGTTATGTAGTTTCCGTATTCTTTGTGCTCCGAATTAATATAGGTGACGGTGAACTCTTTGCCTGCAAAAGTCAGCTGTACGGAGGCTGTTCCGGTTTCGTCGAACTGTTCTGCGGTCAGTTTTGGCTCCATCAGAAGATTTCCTGCTTCACCGCGGACGCCGAACACCTGCGTGATCATGGTCAGCATGAACCAGCTGGCGGCACCAGTAAGGTAATGATACATTCCCCGGCCATCAGAACGGAAATATTCCGGAATACCAGGATAGATATGACTGGTGTCAAAATCCAGAGCCGTATCGGCGAGTGTGCGCAGTGCTTTCCAGCCTTCCCGGGCAAAACCGCGCTGATAAAGTGCGTATGCGAACATCACCGTCATATGGGAAAAGACCGCGCCATTTTCTTTTTCTCCATAGGCGAAGCCGAACATACGCCCCATGTCAAATTTCAGTTCCTGAAAATCGGTATTCAGACGGTAACCTCCGATGTCTTTTCGGTACAGATATCTGTCAGCGCCGGTAACGATTTGCCGGATCTGCTGTGGAGACGCCACTTGTCCCATGATGGCGAACACCTGTCCGGTGAGCATCATGCGGACATCTCCCGGTTTTTTCGAGTATCGTTCTACAGCCTGTCCATGATTGTCGTAATAACTGTTGAACCAGCCCTCATTTTCCTGTCCGCAGATCCACTCCTGATTCCGGATATGTTCGGTCAGCCATTCGGCTTTCAGTTCCAGATCGGATGCTAGTGATGCGTAGGAGATAAGGAAACGTTGACCGCTGATAGTATGACGGCAACTTTTGACATATTTATGGAGAATCTCTGATTTTCTGGAAATGCTGTCATACAGCGCGCGATCATGGCCAAGAAGAATCTGGATCTCATACAGAAGTTCGGTTTCGCTCTGGCCGGAGTATGCTTCCAGGAGTCGTATCATACGTGCCAGATTACGCAGGTTGCCGGCATAAGCACAGGTAAAGGCCACGCTTTCTCCGCGGTCCGGCGCCATATCCAGGGCGTCATTCCAGTCGGCGTCACGGAGCCGGTAGATATTATGCTCACCTATTTCGTAGAAGGCGCTCAGCTGCTGGATGAGCAGATGTTCCAGAATGCTTCCTTTATAGATGACATCGGCCTGAGTCATCTGCTTGTTTCCCTGTTCTGAAGACCACAGTTGATCCCGAAGCCTGCCGCGTTCTGTCTGTGCATCTTTAAAATAAGGAACTTTCCGGTTAAGGATATCAATATCACCTGTCTGATCGATATACAGCTGGGTAGTGATCAAAGGCCAGAGAGCATGGTCCATCCAGACACGGGTGATGTTGTTGCGGTCAGCGATAAAGTTGCCTTCTCCATTTCCAATGATAGTGGCATTGGTTCCATCGATCCGGACGCCTCCGTAATTATTCTCAATCATTTTACCTACGTTCTGCGGATCCATGAGGAGAAGAGACAGGCAGTCCTGCCAGAGATCCCTCCATCCCCGTCCACCGCGGCCGTAATCATGGTGCGGAAGGAAGGAACATCCGTAGATCCTGCGCAGATAAGGCTGGAAGCAGACCCATTTCATAAACATATCCTGGTCCGGGTTCCCGGTATGGAATGTAACGTTTACCTTTTCTGCCCAGTATCGGATGGTTTCGTCCAAAGCAGCCTGTATCTTTTCGACAGATGAATATTCTTCATATATTTTCCGGATTTCATCCCGGTCTGTATCGGCGCCCAGTAATATGGCGTATTGGATTCCCTGTCCTGGGTCAAGGGAGATCTCCGGGAAAGCAAAAGCGCCGATGGCTTCTTTGCCGGCGACAGAAGTTCCGCAGGGAACACCGTTAAAAGACTCATAGACAGCACGCGGATGAGTGTAACTTCCCCCTTCTCCGATAAATCCTTCTACAGTGGGATAAAATCTTTCCGGCTTTTGTCCAAGGGAACTGAAACCATATACATAGTAAACGGTGTGGTTCTTCCGATGTCCCCGCTCATCGAAGGACATGGTAGGGCAGACTGTGATTCCGTTTGCTTCTGTTTCGATTCGGTGGAGCATGGAAGTGACATTTCTATGATCTCTTAGATTGTCAGCGCTTCTGCCGTAGATGGGAATTGCGGCATATGGAGTGAGATTCTGCACTTTCTCGGATTGGTTCTGTATGGCAATATGCATGATCTCCACGTTATTGTTCCAGGGAACAAAAGAAACGATTCTTAATTTCAGCGCCGGGGCAGAAGAGGTCCGTTCCAGGCAGTGCCACATGAAGCCGGCGTGTAAAATACATTTTTCCTGATCCGGTGTGAATTTTCTACTTTCCTGTTCATCAGAGGCGCCTGTAATGGAAGTAATTCTGCCGTCGTCAGATTTCAGCCAGAAATTCCTGGTGGCGCGGTTGCTGTGCAGGTTTTCTGAACTGACCGGTTCAAGCAGGAAGGTTTCCTGATCGAGTTTGGAATCGCCTCCGAGGATAGGCGTGACACAGCTTTTTAATCCTTTTTCCGAAGCCAGTGGAAAGTAAAGATAACTTGTATTCTCAGGATGTTCTACAGAGAAGCTTCCGTTATTATCCGTAAATTGCGTATGCTTCAATTTCATGACTCCTTTCTCTCTATATTTATTTTATGCTATGCATTATATAGAAAATCTCATATGCTAAAAATCAGAAAAAGGGATAAAAATATCAGAATCATGACATGAAATCGTCTGTTTTCTAAGATGTGTCATGAATCTGATATTTTGCAGAAAATCTATAATATATCGAATTCGAGAGATTGGGATATAATCATCACAACACAGGCGGGAGGAGGTCCTGCCGGAAATATGATATAGGAGGAATAAACAATGAGAAAGAAAGTAATTGCATCTCTTTTAACAGCAACAGCTGTTGTAGGAATGCTGGCTGGCTGCGGCGGAAGCTCTGATTCAGGTTCCGACACAGCAGCATCCGGGGAAGAAGGAAAAGTTATCAACATTTATAGCTGGAATGACGAATTCCGCACACGTCTGGAAGCAATTTATCCGGAGGTTGAAAGTACATCTGATGATGGAACGGTAACAACTCTTAAGGATGGAACAGAGATTCACTGGATCATCAATCCGAATCAAGATGGTGTATATCAACAGAAATTGGATGAAGCATTGTTGAATCAGGCTGATGCTGCAGCAGATGATAAAATTGATATTTTTCTTTCAGAGACGGATTATGTATATAAGTACACGGATGCCGATGCTGATGTAGCAATGCCGCTGGAAGATCTGGGAATTGATCCGGATACAGATCTGGCAGACCAGTATGAATTTACGAAGACAACCGCTTCGGATCAGAATGGTGTACAGAGAGGATCCACCTGGCAGTGCTGTCCGGGACTTCTTGTATATAGAAGAGACATTGCGAAAGATGTTTTTGGAACCGATGATCCGGCGACAGTAGGAGAGAAAGTAAAAGACTGGGATACTCTTGCAGCAACAGCAGAAGAATTGAAAGCAAAAGGATATTATACTTTCGCATCTTACGCAGATACATTCCGTCTCTATGGCAACAGCATTGATGAGCCATGGGTGGAATCCGGTGAAACAGTAATCAATATAAATCAGAACATCATGGACTGGGTTGATGATTCAAAAGAATGGCTGGATGCAGGATATTTTGACAAGACTGTAAAAGGCCAGTGGAATGATGACTGGAATAAATCCATGAGTTCATCTTCTAAAGTATTTGCTTTCCTGCTTCCTGCATGGGGAATTGATTTTACCCTTAGCCCGAACTGGGACGGAGAAGATGGGGCATGGGCGGTTACCAATCCTCCGCAGGAATATAACTGGGGCGGATCTTATATCCATGCCTGCACCGGTACCGACAATCCAGAACATGTAAAAGACATTATCCTGTCTCTTACAGCAGATAAAGATAACCTGATCAAAATTTCCAAGGATTATCTTGATTTTACCAATACAGTAAGCGGAATGCAGGAAGCTGCAAAAGATCCGGAATTTGCTTCTGAATTTCTGGGCGGACAGAATCCGTATGAATATTTTGCACCGGTAGCAGAGAACATTCAGATTGCTCCGCTTTCCGCATATGATCAGGGTTGTGTAGAGCTGATCCAGAATTCTTTCAGCGATTACTTCCAGGGAAATGTTGATTATGACAAAGCAAAATCTAATTTTGAAACAGCAATTATCGAAAGATATCCGGACATTACAGAAGTTGCATGGCCGGAATAAGTTTGAAACGGCTGCCGTATGAAGAGACATCATACGGCAGCTGACGAATAGAAAGGAACAGTAGTTTATGAAAAAGAAATCAAAAAGCGTCAGTTACGCGAAATGGGGATACGTATTTATCATACCGTTTTTCCTCTGTTATTTCATTTTCTCTCTGATTCCGCTGGTTGATACGGTGCGTTATAGTTTTTTCGAATATTACCGTTCGGGAATTAAAGAAATAGGACCGAATTTTATCGGAATGGAGAATTATGTCAGTCTTCTTCAGTCGGATATGCTTGATTATACAGGAAATACCATCATTTTATGGGTGATTGGGTTCATTCCTCAGATTGTTATAGCGCTGTTGCTGGCAAACTGGTTTACCGATATAAGGATGAAGATCCGAGGCAAGCAGTTTTTTAAGGTTGTAATCTATTTGCCAAATCTGATCATGGCATCAGCATTTGCAATGTTGTTTTTCGCGCTTTTTTCTACAAATGGACCGATTAATTCCATTCTGACATCAGCTGACCTGATTGAAAAACCGATTGATTTCATGGGAACTGTATTTGGAACCAGATCATTGATCGGATTGATGAATTTTCTGATGTGGTTTGGAAATACAACCATTATGCTGATGGCTGCTATCATGGGTATCAGCCCGGATGTATTTGAAGCCTGTGAGTTAGATGGATGTACCGGAATTAAGAGATTCTTTTATATTACACTTCCTCTGATTCGTCCGATCCTGGCGTATACGCTGATCACATCCATTATCGGTGGATTACAGATGTTCGATGTGCCGCAGATTCTGACAAACGGACAAGGTAATCCGGACCGTACTTCAATGACTCTGATTATGTTCCTGAACAGTCATCTGAAGAGCAAGAACTATGGAATGGCGGGAGCATTATCTGTATATCTGTTCATCGTCAGCGGTATCCTGTGTTTCTTTGTTTATAGAATGACTAACGGAAATGAGGAGGAAGCGGCGAAAAAGGCTGCAAGAAAGGCAGCGAAAAAACAGGCAAAGAAAGGGGGAGTTCGGTAATGAAATCTCAAAAAACGCCTCGTTTGAGAACAATCGTGGCATATCTGGTATTGATATTGTTATCATTCTTATGCCTGTTTTTCTTTTACATTCTGATTATTAATGCTACACGCTCCCATGCGGATCTGCAAAAAGGATTTTCCGCACTTCCGGGCGGTTATCTGCTGGAAAATCTGAAGAATGTAGCGAATGACGGAAGCTTTCCGATGTTTAAAGGTATAGTTAACAGTCTGATCGTTTCTATCAGTACGGCTGCACTGTGTACATACTTTTCTTCATTGACAGCTTATGGATTATATGCGTATGATTTTAAGGGTAAGAAAATTGCATTTACATTTATTATGGCAATTCTTGTAATGCCGACACAGGTAACGGCGATGGGATTCCTGAGATTGATCACCAATATGGGAATGTATGATTCTCTTCTTCCGTTGATCATCCCGTCCATCGCATCTCCTGCAGTGTTCTATTTCATGTACAGCTATCTGCAGTCCTCACTGCCTCTGTCACTGGTAGAAGCTGCCAGGATTGACGGCTCCGGTGAATTCATGACATTTAACCGGATTGTATTGCCGATTATGAAACCGGCAATTGCGGTGCAGGCAATTTTCACATTCGTGGGAGCATGGAATAATTACTTTGTTCCGGCACTGGTAATTCAGTCGAAGGACAAAATGACAGTTCCTATCCTGATCGCCACATTACGAGGAGCAGACTACATGAATTTTGATATGGGTAAGATATATACCATGATCATGGTGGCTATCGTCCCGATCATTATCGTATATCTGTTCCTGTCAAAATACATCATTGCAGGAATTACACTGGGTGGTGTAAAAGAATAAGAAATACCGTCATAGAAGAATCTGCGCGTGTACAGATTCACCTATGACGGTTTTCGTATGTAATTGTCAGAAAAGGAGAAAACGATGATACAGCAATGGAAACACAGTGGAAGGCTGACAGATACGCCGTCCTCTAAGGAAATCGACCATGGAAAACTAGCGCGAAGGGCAGCGGCAGAAGGCTGCGTTTTACTGAAAAACGAAGGAATTCTGCCCCTTCGGATCTCGGATCCGATTGCCCTGTTCGGCGGCGGTGCGGGAAAGACTATAAAGGGAGGTATCGGCTCCGGAGATGTGAACAACAGAAAGACGGTATCCATATATGAAGGGCTTATGGAAGCAGGGGCGACCATTACGAGTACATCATGGATTGAGGATTATCAGAAGCGTTACAGTGATGCCAGAAACACATGGAAAGAAGTGATTCTTGAAGCAGCCAGACATGTGGAAAATCATTTTGATGCTTACGCTGCACATCCCTTTATGATGCCGGAGGGCAGAGATATTTTGGAGAGCGACCTGTCCGGAGCGTCTGCTGCGATCTATGTGGTCAGCAGGATTGCGGGAGAGGGAAAGGACAGAAGACTTCAGGAAGGCGACTATTACCTTAGCGGGAAGGAAAAGGAAGATCTGCTGTTCCTGAACAGATGTCATATTCCGACGGTTTTGATTATTAATGCGGGCGGTCCGGTGGAAATCACAGATATTCTGGAGGAAGCAGTATGCATTAAGGCAGTCTTGAATGTTTCACAGCCCGGGCAGGAAGCCGGACATGCAGTAGCGGATATTCTGTTTGGCAAGATCAGTCCGTCTGGCAGACTGACGTCCACCTGGGCCAGACGTTACTCCGATTATCCGTATTCGGATTCATACAGTTATCTGAATGGAGATCTGGAAAAAGAAGAATATAAAGAAGGTATTTATGTCGGATACCGGTATTTTGACAGCTTTGAGGTAGAACCATTATTTCCTTTTGGATATGGACTTTCTTATACAGAGTTTGATACGGAGTTTCTGGATATTGAAATATCAGATGGAAAGATCAGAGCCAAGGTAAGAATAAAGAATACAGGAATGAATTATCCAGGAAAAGAAATAGTACAGATCTACATCACCCTTCCTCAGAACGGGGAGGCAAGAGAATATCAGAGACTGGCCGGATTCGCGAAAACAGATGTGCTGGCCCCCGGAGAGTGTCAGGAGCTTACGGTAGAGGTAGATCAAAGCCAGCTGGCGGTATTTTCTAAGAAGGCGCAGGGGTGGATTGTAGAGGCAGGATATTATGGCATATGGACGGGAAAAAGTTCCGCAGATAGGAAGCAGCAGGCGTTCCTTGTTGTTGAGAAAGAGGCTATGCTTTGTAAAACGTATCCTATCGGTGAAAAAGAGACGGATTATGGAGAATTACTGCCTCCAGAGAGCCTGAAAGCGAGGGCAGAACAATGGACAAGAGTTGGAAAACAGTTGAACCTCCCGGAGTACGGATTTCTTCCGGTAAAAGAGGTGATTACACAACAAGAATGTGCTTTGGCGGATGAAACTTACCGGACGGAGGATCTGATCCCGCTGTTGTATGGCAATGTTACAAAAGGAACAAGTACGTTGGGATCTGCAGGAACCCGCGTCCCAGGTTCTGCGGGCGAGACATCGGAGGAGTTGGAGAAGTCTGCGGGAATCCGTTCGTTGATTATGGCAGACGGTCCGGCAGGCTTAAGACTACGGCAGTGTTATCAGGTTGATCGCAAAACCGATACCGTGTATGGCGTGGGCGTGCTGGGGACGCTGGAAAACGGTTTTCTGGAACCCATGGAGTACCATGAAGATGCGGATACCTATTATCAGTTCTGCACAGCGTTTCCGGTAGGAACGGCGCTGGCCCAGACCTGGAATCTGGAATTGATCGAGGAATTCGGGCGGGCTGTTGCGGAAGAAATGCGGGAATATTATGTAGATCTCTGGCTGGCGCCGGGATTGAATATTCACCGGAATCCTCTGTGCGGCAGAAATTTCGAGTACTATTCCGAGGATCCGTTGGTGTCGGGGCTGGTTGCCGCCTCAGTTACAGATGGAGTCCAGAGCATGTCAGGATGCGCAGTCACGATCAAACATTTCGCCTGCAACAATCAGGAAGATAACCGGATGGGTGTGGATTCGCGGGTATCGGAAAAAGCACTCCGGGAAATATATTTGAGAGGATTTGAAATCGCGGTAAAGAAAAGCAGTCCACTGGCCATAATGACTTCTTACAATCTCGTAAACGGAGTACATGCAGCTGCAAATTACGAGCTGTGTACGACGGTAGCAAGGGAAGAGTGGGGATTCCGGGGACTGATCATGTCTGACTGGAACACCACAGTTCCAGAAGACGGAACGATTCCCTGGCAGTGTGCTGCGGCGGGAAATGATGTGATCATGCCGGGAAATATGAACGATGACGTAGATATACGCCGGGCATTGGAAGAGGGACGCTTGTCGGAAAACAAGATTCGAATGAGTGCGGGAAGAGTGATCAGCCTGGTGAAAAAACTGGATGAGGAGAAATAGAAGATGTACAGGGTTTCCTTAACCGGTCGCATAAAAATATAAAGCGGCGATAAAAAACTCTGAGAGGTTCATGACTCTCAGAGTTTTTTGTGCCTGCGACGAATCAAAGCACGAGTCTTCTAAATATTCTCCGAAAGGAGAATAATGTTTATTAATATTGACTTAAATCATATATTTGTTTATAATAAAAAACATAAAAGCACCAATGTTATTTAAAAAAATAGAAAGTGAATGGATATGAAAAAAGCTGCGTACAATATATTACCGTCAACAGAAGAAGTGCTGAAAACAATGGGGGAGCAGATTAAGCTTGCCAGGTTACGACGCAATTTATCGGCTGAGCTTGTGGCAGAGAGGGCAGGAATCAGCCGGGCTTCTCTCTGGAAAGTAGAATCCGGTAATCCTGCATGTGCAATGGGAATATATGCGGCAGTACTTCATGCGTTGAATAATATGGACAAGGATCTGTTGTTGGTCGCGAAAGATGATGAAATGGGAAGAAAACTCCAGGATATGAATCTGATGACCAGAAAAAGAGCAAGTGGAAGGAGAAAATAATGGCTGCGAATCAGAAAATCATTTATGTATATGATGACTTCAGCTTTGATGAACCGATACTTCTGGGTTTGCTATATATTACATTTATAAGGGGAAAGGAGAATTTTTCTTTTGAATATGATCATCAATGGCTTGTTAGAACAATGTTTCCGGTAGATTTGGATCCTGAGATACCGGGGTTTGCGGGGAGACACTATCCGGGGGGAAAAGGGATTTTTGGTATTTTTTCAGATGCTTCTCCAGACAGGTGGGGACGAGTCCTTATGAACAAGCGAGAGCGTATTCTTGCGGATAAGGGAAATAGAAAACCACGTAAACTGTATGACAGCGATTATCTGATAGGGGTTTTTGATAAGACCAGGGTAGGGGGGATTCGTTTGAAACTGGATCCGGATGGACCGTTTCTTTCAGACGAAGAAGAAGCAGCGATTCCACCATGGGCAACTTTACGGACATTGGAAGAGGCATCACGCAATTTTGAAAATGATGAAACTGGACTTCCGGAAAGGTGGTTGAATCAGTTGCTTAAACCAGGGTCATCTCTTGGAGGGGCCAGACCCAAAGCAACAGTAGTTGATACGAAGGGACAATTATGGATTGCAAAATTTCCGTCAAAGCATGATGAGAACGATAATGGAGCATGGGAAAAGGTGGTGCATGATCTTGCCGGGCTGTGTGGATTAAATATTCCAGAATCGAAGGTTGAGAAGTTTTCAAAGCTTGGAAGCACATTTCTTGTAAAGCGTTTTGACCGTGATGGGGATAAGAGGATACATTTTGCGTCTGCCATGACTTTGCTTAATAAGACAGACGGAGATGATGCTTCTGACGGTATAAGTTATCTGGATATGGCGTCTTTTATTAAATCAAATGGGGCAAGACCTAAAGACGATCTGATAGAATTATGGAAAAGAATTGTATTTAACATGGCAGTAACCAACACGGATGACCATTTGCGTAATCATGCATTTATTTTTACCAGAGAGGGATGGGTTTTGTCTCCGATGTATGATGTGAATCCGGTTCCATATGGTGACGAATTGTCGCTGAATGTAGATGAGGAAGACAATCGCATTTCCCTTGAACTGGCAATAAGCGTGGCGCCAAGATTTGGAATAGAGGAGAAAAAAGCTTCTGAATATGCGGAAAGAATTGTCAGCACGGTAAAGACTGATTGGGTTGCATTGGCAAAAAAATATGGATTAACCAGACGACAGATCGAAGAAATGGAACCTGCTTTTCGTTTAAACTGATATCAATATCATATTGAGCGGCAAAGTAATATTCATGTGCAGTCATTTTGGCGGCAAGGAGAAAAATGATTTTACAGGTGGAGAATCTTGAACGTAGCTATACAGCAATCTCTCAAGAGGGAAAGAAAATAGAATACCCGGCTGTCAGGGGGATAACCTTTGATGTATATGAAGGAGAGTTTATTGCAATCATGGGGCGTTCTGGTTGTGGAAAAACAACACTTTTAAAAACAATAGGAATGGTGGACAAACCTACAAAGGGAAAGGTTTTTTATAAGGGAAGGGAAACAACAAAAATATTCGGAGATCGTCTTGCCAGGATCCGAAGAAAAGAAATTGCGTTTGTTTTTCAGGATTTCTATCTGATGGACAGCCTGTCTGTAAAAGATAATATTATGCTTCCTCTTATTTTGGATGGAATAGATCCCGAAGAAGGGATCAGGAAAGTAGAAAGATTATCAGAAAAATTTCAGATATTTCATTTATTAAACAAAAAGCCATATGAACTTTCGGGAGGAGAAAGGCAAAGAACTGCCATATGTAGAGCGATGGTGTCAGATCCGGAACTTCTGTTGGCTGATGAGCCTACTGGAAACCTGGATTCTCATTCGTCACAGAATGTGATAGATACGATATGCAAAATAAATCAGGAATTGAGGAAAACAGTATTATTGGTTACACATGATCCGCAAATAGCAAGCTATGCTGACAGAATTATTTTTTTAAAGGACGGGGTAATTCTGGATGAACTGAAAAAAGGGGAAAGCCAGGAAGCGTTTTACCGGGAAACATTGGAACGGATGGCGGATTTATAGATATGTCACCACCTGTTCCTTTATATCAGGAAGATAGAACACGATATAGTTATCTACAGTAACAAAACGTAATCCCAGGCTATGCCATGGTTCTTTCCCATATCTTGGGAAACGTTCCGGCATTTCATCTAGACTTAATATCTGCTTTTCCAGCCGTTCCAGTTGCCCTGTCGCATTTTCTGGCGATAAAAGCTCAAAAGCGATATATTCAAATACTCATCGCAAATCCCTTTCGGCCTGTGATGATATTACTACTTTAAAAATCATAAGCCATAATCTTTCCGAATATCAGCAAAAACGTTTTGGGCATCTTTGGTTCGTCCCGCTTTCATATCTACATACCCTTTTTCCAGTTCTACATGAAGGCCTTCTGTTCCAAGCGTACTTATGTCTGTGGGCGTTCTTTCTGGAATTTTCACTTCAAAGGGAAGTCCTCTCTGTAAGATAATCTGCTTATAAAACATATTGATAGCGTTGGAAGCCGGTATACCCAATGCAGATAGAATTTTTTCAGCCTGTTCTTTGATTTCTGGCTCTATTCTTACATATAAATTCGCTGACTTTGCCATAATGACAACGCTCCTTTTCATACATAACTTTTTCTTTATTATACATAAATGTATATACAATAGCAATACATTTCTCTTGGATGTTAATGATATGATTGGACAGATCTAACAATATGTCCTTGACTAAAGTTTATTGACTTTATTCTGCGGCTTGGTATAATATACTTAACAAGACAACTGGGATAGATAGATGAAGCCTATCCGTTCCGGGCAAAATGTTAAACCACGAAGAGTAGTCGTCCTAACCTTTACCAGAGAGCAGGATGGCTGCTTTCTATTTTTCATAGAATGGAAAGCTGTCCCTCCCAGTTGCCTGGGTAAATATATTATTTGATTTATTTGTGGAAATACTGAGAGCCGAAATGTCCGGAAATATTTTTAAGCATCCGCCCTGTATCTACAGGGCGGATTTTAAAGGCAGAGAAGCCTTGACTTTTTCTACTCCGTCACCGATGATAGCCTGTGTTCTGGCGGCAGATTCATCGGCCTGTTCTTTGATGCCTGTTATCCCTGTCTGTTCCTCCAGCTGTTCGGTGTTGTCAACCGGAAGGACGACAAAGGTGGCGCCGTTTTCGCCTGCATAGCGGTGGGTCCACATCGGTGTGAAGGTGACATCGGTGAGGCTGACCTTTCCTTTATCATCGCTGGAAAGGGAAAGTGATAACAGATAGCTGTCTTCCGTTTCGCCTGTGGGAAGCTCATCCTGCATGTATTCGATCTGCTGATTGGAAAGGAAGTTTCCAATGGCATAGGCGCAGAGCATCTGATGTTCTCCGTCAGAGGAAGTCAGCACATCGACCGGCTGGATCACATGCGGGTGACTTCCGATCAGTGCATCTACACCCAGGTCGCAGAGCTCGCCGGCGATCTCCTCCTGCTCCTCGGACTGCTGAGTCTGATATTCCGTGCCCCAGTGCATATAGGCGATGGTATATTGTGCGCCATCTTCCTTCATGCCGGCTAAGGCGTCCTCCATTTCTCCGTAAAAGGTGTCCAGATCATTGTAGTCAAAAGAATTAATAAGAGGTGCCATCTTATCCGATACCGGAAGAGCGTTAATGGAGGTTTCTTCATTGTCTTCGGTGGTCTCGTAGACATAGCTGATCACACCGATCTTCATGCCGTTGACATCGACGATATCATAGTTTTTCTGAGACTCTTCCGGCTGCGTTCCAAGGTAAGAGAGCTTTTTCTCGGTCATAACATCCATGGTACGCAAAAGGCCTTCATCTCCGCCGTCCAGGAGATGGTTGCTGGCCAGGTTGACCATATCGATGCCGCAGCCTGCCAGGGAGTCAGCCAGTGCATCGGGCGCGCGGAACATAGGATATCCGCTGTAGCCTGCCTCCTCGCCAGCCAGAGATGTCTCCAGCGTGACGGTTGAGACATCAGAGTCACTAAGCAGAGGTCTGCAGTAATCAAAAATTGGCGTATAGTCGTAAGTGTCCGTCTGAGGATCATAATAAGCCTCTGAGTTCATGATCGGCCCGTGAAAAACAACATCGCCGGCGGCAGTCCAGGTAACATCAGTCGCCTTCGATGTTACAGCTTCTGCCGCATTTGTCTGCTTTTTATCTGTGGATGGAAAAATAAGTGAAGTCAGAGCCGCAAGCAGGATGCCGAAGATAATAAGTTCAAATAACAATATGAAGAAGCTCTGATCACTGTTGATAGATACTTTAGAATGTCCCTGGCGGTTCTGGTGTTCCAGGGCTTTTTTCCTGTGTTCTTCAAATTCAGACATATTCATCTACCCGGCCGATTCCGGGCGCCAGAATCAGCCATCCCCCTCTTTTGTATCATAAAAATATTGTAACTCTATATATGGACAAAAACAAGCGCAATCTTTGGTGATGTATCCCAACAAATCTTTGGTGATGTTATCACAGAAACCTGTGACGATACGGCTTATAATACAGAAAAAACAGTAAGCAGCATGGAAGGAGAAATGAGATATGAAATTCAGACTAAATGACCGTTTAAGGCAATATATGGAAGAAAATCATCGCAAGGATATTTTGATCATACCAAGAATATGCCATACCTGAGGCGGATCTGTTTTTGAAGTGTCAGCAAGGTTTGTTGATTTGGAAGAAGCAGCCCGTTTACGAGAAGAAAACTTTCACAGTTTCCCAAATGAGATCGGAGAGGTGTTCATTTCTCGGATTCCGCAAAAATTTGAAGAGACGGTGGAACTTGGAATGACAAGGTTTTTCAGGAGGATTACTGTGGACGGCATTTATTCCACATAACAGGGCGGACATAAAAGAGATAAGGACGGAGGCTTTTATAAGGCCTCCGTCCTTTGCGAAGATGTATTGGTTTTTACGATAAATACGGAAATAAAAATCGCTGCACAAAAAATGCAATTCAGCGCCATGCCAAGTTCCAGGCCTAAAAGATCGCTTGCGATCCCGACGATCCAGGGGCCGAACATACCGCCCAGTCCTCCGAAGGCCAGGAAGATGCCTAGGGTCCGTCCGGGATGCCCCTCTGAGATTTCCGAAATGATAGCGGTCGAAGTCGGAAAGATGATAGAGTAGCAAAAGCCCGTGATGGATGCAAGGATGGCAAAGGCATCCGGCCCGAATACGCCGGCGATGATGCAGAAGGCCGCGCCTACAGATGCAAAAAGCACACTGCGCATATGTCCAAGGCGGTCTACGAAAAGACTGCCGCCAAGGCGTCCCAGGGTAATGCCGATGTAAAAAAGGGAAAGGCTGGTGGAGCTTTCCATTACGGAGAAATGCTTCACATTCTGGTAGAAGTCCACCAGCCAGCTGGCAGTTCCGATCTCGGCTGCCATATAAGCGAAGTTTGAAAAATTCATTGTCCATGTCCCCAGGCGGCGGAAGCGGACGGAAACGGCAGGCGTTGTCTTTGCTTCCCTTTGAGTGATGCCGGCGTTTCTGGAATCCGGGGGATTTTTCAGAAGAACGAAATAAATAGCGACCGGAACCGCAATGAACAAAAAAATGCGGTAGATCACTCTCCAGGATATCCCCTGGTCCAGAAACAGCCCGGCGATCATAGGGGTAACAAATGCGCCGCATCCGGCGATTGCAGCAAGGATATTTAAGTAACGGCCCTTTTTCTCCTGGTAGAGAGCGGTGATGATATTGCAGCCTCCAAGCTCCAGAGATCCCAGGCCAATCCCGATAAAAAAGATAAATGCGATCAAAGGGAGCAGTCCGGAAGAAGCGGAATACCCGCCGACTCCAAACACAAGACTAAATGCGGCCAGTACCAATGTGAATTTAGGGCCGATCCGGTCTGCCAGGATGCCGACCAGCAAGGTGGCGGCGAAATATCCGGCATACTGTCCCATAACGATGGTCCCGCCGGAGGCATAATTGAGCTGAAGGTCACCAAGGAGTGAGGAAAGTGTGGCTCCGCGCATACTGTCAAAGATGCCGAAAAGCAGATAGCTTAAAAATCCGCCCAGGGTAAGTATGATGAGCTGACGTTTTGTGATCTTATTCATTTTTTGATCCTCCAAGAGTGTTGATTTTTGGAGAGGTCTTGTAAATGTCTCCTGCGTTTAGTATGATTATATCAGCAAACAAAGTGGATAAATAGCAAAATTCAGCCAAATAATATGACAATATCGTCAGGAAGGAGAAAAACATGATAATCGAGGGAGATACCATCGTTGATGAGCATGGTCATGAAGATCTGCAGCATTTCTCTTCAGGATTTCTGGTGGGATGCTATTTTGATGATCTGGAAAAAAAATCGATTCCCTGGCACTGGCACGAGGAGATGGAGACCGGCATTGTCATGGAAGGAATGGTCATGCTCCATACGCCAAAGCAGGAATGGACATTACAGAAGGGCGACGGTTTTTTTATTAACAGCGGGATGCTGCATGAGATGAAAAGCTGCCAGGAAGGGCCGTGCAAGGTCCGTATCCTGGCATTTCATCCCAGGCTTGTCGGAACGGAAGAAAACAGTATTTTCTGGGAAAAATATGTGCGCCCGGTGCTGGAGCATCCGGAGATAGAATCCCTGAGGCTTGATCAGGACCTGCAGAGTGCCAGGAGAGATCTGATCGAGGCGTCCTGGCTAAGCTGCAGGAATGAAGAATACGGATATGAAAGCCAGGTGCGGGAAAATCTGACCAGGCTCCTTCTACTGATCGGGGACGGAAGGCCGCAGATGCTGATGGAAAATGCGGAGAAATACAGAAGATATAATGAACGGACAAAGCAGATGCTGACCTTTATCAAACGCCATTTCGGGGAGGAACTGTCGGTGCGGGATATTGCAGACAGTGCGTCCATCAGTGAGAGTGAGTGCCTGCGGTGCTTTCGGAAGATCCTGGATACATCTCCCATTGCATACCTGAAGACATACCGCCTTCAGAGAGCGGCCGAGCTTCTGGAGACTACCTCAAGAAAGGTTTCGGATATCGCCGCTCAGTGCGGATTTGGGGAGATGAGTTATTTTGCAAAATCCTTTCGGGAGATTTACCGGTGCACGCCGTCTCAGTACAGGAGCCGCACATAAAAGTCCAAGTCGGCTCCTGGTCTGTAAGATGTTTAGACGGAAACAGCAGTCAGATAGAGGGCCGCTGCCCCAAAAGCAGCATAAATGCCATTGATGGCTGTGCAGATTGTCATAACCGGATTTTTGACCTTCCAGCGGATGTAGACAAGGATAGAACACACACCGGAGAGAATCATAAAAAGAGCATAGGCGATAATGATGATCCTGGCAGCCGGCAGTTCTAAGGCCCAGTCAAAGGTCCGCAGAGGAAAGATGGTCCAGGGAAGAAATACGAATACCGCGGCAATCAGAGTACATAGTTTTTCTTTCATAAAATTATCTCCTTTCTGCCTGCCCGAAACGAAGGCAGGATATAATGAGACAGATGACAGTGATGATGACAGCAGCGGGGATCCATGGGAAAAAGTTCCATTCCGCAGGGGAACCGCTGCAAAATTCGCCGTATTTCTGGGTTACGATATAAAAAGGATAGCAGGGCGGGTACAGGTACCATATCTTCACGTTGATCATCAATACAGTCGGCACCATGGAGGCAAGCCCTGCGGCAATAGAAAATACCGGAGTCTGCAGGCAGACGCTGAGCATCCAGTAAACAGCCAGCATAGGCAGGGACGATAGAAAAATATCTCCGGCCAGCATAAGGACGGTGGATGTATCTGCCATCAGAGAGACATTTAAGGACCGGGAAACAACCGTGGCGCAGATAAAATAGAGTCCGGTCATCAGTGCGCACTGGAAAAACGCCAGTGCAAGGAGTACGATCCATTTGCAGAGGGCCAAAGCAGAAGGGGAAAGCGGCAGTGCCAGCATTTTTAAGATGCCTTTGTGTCCGCGCTCCAGCTGCTGCAGGAGAACGGTGCAGACGATCATGCAGGCGGGATAGATAAACCAGGCAAAGCCCATGAAAGACTGGATCAGAAAGTTATGCTCCGGTGTGATACCCTCCATGACAGGAGTAAGGCTCATTTCGGCGTTGACAACATTGGGAAGCCAGAGTATGACAAGAGGCAGAAGCAGGAGAAGTAAGATCCTGGAGTGCCGGAGTTTCCGGAATTCTGTAAGGGTCAGTGTCAGATATTTCATAATGTATACCTCCGTGTTCTGGCAGCCGGTATGGCTGCGATGATTAGAATGATAGTCTCTGCCACAGCGCAAAGAAGCAGGTTCTTCAGATTGCCGGAGAAGGTATCCCCTGCAGCAAGAACTGTGCAGGTTTCTTCAAGTCCGGCGAAGGGAGTCAGGAAAGGCACTAGCTTTAGTGTAAACGGGCCATCTGTCAGAACCGTTGCCATAGACAGAAAGGTGATGCCGATTCCCAGGGATACCCACATGTTTTCGTTAAGCAAAGCGATCAGCAGCATGAAAAGGATCGTGGGCAGGCTTAAAAGTGCAATGCTTCCAAGGTACCGGATAAGCTCCGGGAAAAAGTCTTCCGAAAGCCCAAACCAGCGGGAGGCACAAAAAGTCAGTCCGGCAGCTTCTAATGTAAGGAGCAGCAGAAAGCAAAGGATCAGGATAACTGCCTTTTGAAATACAGTCCTTCAGGCCGCAGAGGGAGCGCCAGCATATGATTCAAGGCCCGGCCTGCATATTCGGTGTGGAACATCGTGCAGGCTCCGCATATCACCAAAATCAGATGGAGCAGCAGGATCATCTGGGCATTGGCCGTAAGGAGGATAGAGAGTACCGGACCTGTCTGGCTGGTAAAGGTGTCCGAACGGGCTGCGGTATTGAGGATGGGAATCAGTGCGGCCAGGATGCCGCCGATCACCATGGAAGGCAGAAAGCCTGTGGATTTCAGTTTGCGAAATTCTATGGAAAGCATTATGCCAGCCCCCTTCGTCTCAGATTGTCTTCATCAATCAGCGCCAGGAATGTTTCTTCCAGATTGTCAGTGGGAAAGCCTCTCAGGGCGGCATCCTGACGAAGCTCTTCCAAACTTCCTTCAAATAGCAGCCGTCCATGATTCAGGATACCGATGTCATCTGCCATGAGTTCGATCTCTGGCAGAAGATGGGAGGAGACCAGCACCGTACAGCCAAACTTTTCCGGAAGGGAGCGGATCAGTGTACGGATTTCATGTATCCCGGCTGGATCCAGTCCGTTGGTAGGCTCATCCAGGATCAAAAGCTTTGGTCTCCCGATCAGAGCGCCGGCAAGACCCAGGCGCTGCTTCATGCCTAAAGAATATTTCCTGGCAGGGCGGTCGGCCGCATGGGAAAGTCCGGTAAGAGAAAGGGCATCCTCCACAGAATCTTTTGGAAGATCCAGGATTTTGCGGATGATGTCCAGGTTTTCCCTTCCGCTCAGATTCCCGTAGAACGCTGGTTCCTCGATGAGTGATCCGGTCCTTCTAAGAACTTCCATCCGGTCTTTCGGATACTCCATGCCGGCAATCGTAAAGGCTCCTGCGGTGGGCCGGGCAAGACCCAGAAACATTTTCATGGTTGTGGACTTTCCGGCTCCGTTGGGCCCCAGGAATCCATAGATGGTGCCTTTTCGTACATGAAGATTCAGACGCTGGACCGCGGTAAAGTTTCCGTAAATTTTTGTGAGATTTTTTGTTTCGATTATATTCATGATGGATGCCTCCTTTGTCTTGATGGGTTTATCATACTGCGGCGTCCTTACGCCAGCATTTCCGTTGCCTTACAATTACCTTACATTTTCGGCGCCGGGCTGTTTCCTTCCCTGCGCACGTGATATAATGATCGCACGGGTGCGATCCGGGCCGGCGGGCCGGCCCGCCCTGCTATGCAGGGATTATATCGGCAATCCACGGCTTGGGAAGCAAATGTTTGCTTGCGCAACCGCTTCCTTCCCTGCGCACGTGGTATAATGATCGCACATGAAAGCATTAGGAATTTTAGGAAAGGCGGGGGAAAGATGGAAGAACTGACCAGACTGATCCGGGAGGATATGAAACCGGCGCTTGGCGTGACGGAGCCTGGAGCTATTGCATTTGCTGTAGCCAGTGCAAAGAAGCATACGTCCGGAGAGGTCAAGCATGTGAAGGTGGCGCTGAATTCCGGAATGTATAAAAATGCCTTTACCTGCGGGATCCCGGGTTCCGCCAGATTTGGGAATCTGTATGCGGCGGCTCTGGGCGCTGTGGCGGCAAATGCGGATAAAGGGCTTCAGTCTCTGGAGGATATCACCAGAGAGGATGACGAGCAGGCGGCCCGGATGGTGGAGCAGGGCATGGTGGAGGCTGTGATGGATCATATCGGCTCAGAGATCACTATCGACGCCGTGGTGGAGACGGAGCAGGACACTTGTACAGTGCGTATCCGTGGAAGTCATACCAATATTACGGAGATTGAGAAGAACGGCGCACGTATCTGGAGTGCGGAAGAGACGGCGCAGGGGAAAGCCCGGGGAGAAGAGAGAGAGGAAGTTCCAAAGATCCATAAATATACGTTACATGAGATTTTTACATATATTAAGAAGGTTCCGGAAGAGGAAATCAGATTCATACAGGAAGCGTTTTCCATGAATCTTGAGCTTCTGGAGGAAGGCCTGGAATCAGGAAGGGCAGTGATCGCCGGGCAGCTGCTCAGAGAAAATGGCGGAGAGAGGATCTCCGGGGAGTGTCTGAAGACAGCCCAGCTGCTCTGTAATGGAGCAATCGAGGCAAGGGTGCTGGGGCTTAGCCGGCCTGCCATGAGTATTACCGGAAGTGGAGCTCATGGGATCATTGCGACGATGCCTCTGTATGCCTGTCAGCAGGTAGAGGAGCTTCCGGAAGAAATGCTTCTTCGGGCGGCTGCGCTTAGCTATCTGATCACTATGTATATCAAAGAGTATTCAGGAAAGCTGTCGGCCTTTTGCGGCTGCGGCATAGCGGCGGGCACGGGAATGGCCTGCGGTCTTGCTTTTATGAAGGGCGGAGATGAGAAGGCGATAGAACGGGTGATCCGTAACATGGCAAGCGGCCTTACCGGCATGATCTGTGACGGAGGCAACCATGGCTGCGCTATGAAGGGGATTGTAGCGGTGGATGCGGCATTCCGGGCGGTGGACCTGGCGCTTCAGGGAGTCAGCATCGAAGAGATCCATGGCATCAATGGGCGGACTCCGGAGGATACCATGCGGTATATGGGACTGATCGCGTCTCCGGGAATGACCGGGACAGAAAAGACGATCGTAGAGATCATGGAGCAGAAGGGTTAGAAAAAGCGGAATGGCAAGAAAAAAATATCACAGGGGAAGAAAAAGAGAAAAAAAGAAAAGCAATCTTATATTAAACATGATTCTGGTGCTGGCTCTGATCGTTTTTGCGGTCTCGGCTTATCAGCTGTTTGGAATCATCAAGGGATATATGGACGGCAGGAACGAATATGAAGAGATTTGTGACCTGGCCATTGAAAGCAGTGGCGGCGATGACGAACCGGAGGGGTTCAGAGTTAATTTTGACGAGCTTCTGGCGGTTAATCCGGATACCATTGGATGGATCAGGTTTTCACCGGAGCCCGCGATCATCAATTATCCGATCGTTCAGGGAGAGGATAATGAGGAATATCTGCACAAGACATTTTCGGCGAATGAGAATACTCTGGGAGCGATTTTCCTGAATGCCGGGAACAGCCCGGATTTTTCGGACCGCAATTCCATCGTTTACGGACACCGCATGAAGGATGGATCCATGTTCCGGCACCTGCAGGACTATGAGGATCAGTCCTTCTGGGAGAGCAATCCTTATTTCTATATCTATACTCCGGATGGAAGGGAGATTACCTATCACATTTATTCAGTGGGGCAGGTAGAGGATACGTCGGATACCTATCTGACTTCTTTTGCGTCGGATGAAGATTATCAGGCGTTCCTTGATATGACAAAGGAAATTTCCTTATATGATACAGGGGTGGAGGTGACGACAGAGGACACCATCGTTACCCTGTCCACCTGTACCAGCGCCAGTGACGAGCACAGATTTGTGGTGCGCGGAGTAAAGGAGAGTGAGGTGAACCTGAACCAGTGATGAAAAAGGAATATGTATATGAAGTGGGGGATGTCGTAACTCTGAAAAAACCACATCCCTGCGGAAGCAAAGAGTGGGAGATCTTAAGAGTGGGGGCAGACTTTCGCCTGAAGTGTCTGGGGTGCGGACACCAGATTATGATCGCACGCCGGATTGTAGAGAAAAACACGAAAGATTTAAAGAAAAAGGCTTGAAACAGGCACCAAAATATGATATCATGTTAAACCGTGATACGTGAAATCTGTCGGGAAAATACCGGCGGATACCCTTGCTCCCTCAAAGCATGAGGGGGCCAAAAGACCAGAAGGAGGTGCAAAGACGACATGAATAAGTACGAATTAGCTGTTGTTGTCAGTGCAAAAATCGAAGATGACGAGAGAGCACAGGTAATCGAGAAGGTAAAAGCTTTAGTAGAGCGTTTCGGTGGCCAGATCTCTGACGTCGATGAATGGGGTAAGAAGAAATTAGCTTACGAAATTCAGAAGATGAAAGAAGCATACTACTATTTCATCCACTTCGAGTCTGATGCTACGACTCCAGGCGAAATCGAGCAGAGAATTCGCATCATGGATAACGTGATCAGATATTTATGCGTTAGACAGGAAGCATAAGCAGGAAGTAGAGGTAAGATATGAATAAAGTAATTTTGATGGGACGCTTAACCAGAGACCCGGAAATCCGGTATTCACAGGGAGATAATCCGACAGCGGTGGCAAGATATACCCTTGCGGTGGACAGAAGATTTCGCCGCAATGGCGACGGAGACCAGAGTGCGGACTTCATCGGATGCGTTGCATTTGGACGCAGTGCTGAGTTCGCAGAGAAATATTTCCGTCAGGGTCTGAAGATCATCGTGACCGGAAGAATCCAGACAGGAAGTTATACCAACAGAGACGGACAGAAGGTCTACACGACGGATGTAGTCGTAGAGGATCAGGAGTTTGCTGAGAGCAAATCTGTCAGTGACGCAAATGCAGGAAGCTTCCATGCGGCGGCCCCTTCACCGGCTCCGGCGCCAGTTTCTGATGCGGGTGACGGCTTCATGAATATTCCGGATGGAATTGATGAGGAATTACCATTTAACTAGGCACCGGACACTTAATGAGCGGGAGCCGTAAGGCATGCGCGGATTTAGTGAAAGGGCCGTTCTGCCGAACTTGGTGAGGCAGAACTTCATCGTATGAAAAGAAAGGAGAGTCGAATCATGGCTTACGATAAAGCAGCTCGTCCGGAAGGCGGATTCAAGAGAAGACCAGGCGGACGCAGAAGAAAAAAAGTTTGTGTATTCTGTGGTAAAGAGAACAACGAGATCGATTACAAGGATGTAGCAAAATTAAGAAAATACATCTCTGAAAGAGGAAAGATCCTTCCGAGAAGAATCACAGGAAACTGTGCAAAACATCAGAGAGCGCTGACTGTTGCTATTAAGAGAGCACGTCACATTGCTCTGATGCCGTACGTACAGGAGTAATTGATTTAGTTTGTATAAGTAAATGAGCGAAAAGCCTTTAGGTGCTGGAGATCCGGCATTTAAAGGCTTTTTTTGTATCCGGGGATTTGTGGAAAAATTATCATCCTTCCCTGTTCAAAAATGTCAAGAGATTTTTGGATAAAAAATTTCACAAAAAAAGAGAAATAGCATATCGTTGCACTTATAGACTAAAGTACGAAAAAGTGTAGTAAATATAATGTTTCTGAAAAAAACGGCATTGATCTTATTTAATCAATGAAAAGTTGATATTGTATATATTGCATAAAAAATGTGAAAAATAAATGTCCAGCATTGACAAATAAGTGAAAAATGGGTATGGTATTAAACGGACTGCGCAGGAAAAAAAGAATAGAATATCCTGAAATTGGTATTCAAAGGAGATGAAACAATGGAACGGGAAAATATGTGGAAACAGTATTCTCCTGAACAGCTTGCAGAATTGGAAGAGGTAAGCAGCCGGTATAAGGAGTGCCTGAATTTGGGCAAAACGGAGCGGGAATGTGTGGCGCTTGCAATTTCCATGGCCGAGGCAAAGGGGTATAAAAACCTGAAGGACTGCATAGCGGGCCGGGAAGAACTTCATCCCGGCGATAAGGTATATGCGGAACGGATGGGGAAGATCCTTGCTTTGTTTATGCTGGGGGACCGGCCGCTGGAAGAAGGCATGAACATTCTTGGGGCGCATATTGACTCCCCTCGTCTGGATGTTAAGCAAAATCCTTTATACGAAGATGCGGATATGGCTTATCTGGACACGCATTATTATGGCGGGATAAAGAATTATCAGTGGACGGCAATCCCACTGGCACTGCACGGAACAGTGTCTAAGAAGGACGGGACCGTACAGACCATCGTGATCGGGGAAAAAGACGATGAGCCTGTTTTGGTCGTTTCAGACCTTTTGGTCCATCTTGCCGGGGAACAGATGGATAAAAAGGCGAGTGTGGTGATTGAAGGAGAAAACCTGGATGTCCTTGTGGGGGCAAGGCCGATGGCGGAATCTGGAGATCAGAAAGAAAAAGAGCTTGTAAAAGCGGAAATCCTTCGGTATCTGAATGAAAATTATGGGATTGAAGAAGAAGATTTTCTTTCCGCAGAGCTGGAAATTGTCCCGGCGGGGAAAGCAAGGGACTGTGGACTTGACAGAAGCATGATCCTTTCCTATGGGCAGGATGACAGGATCTGTGCGTTTACATCTCTGTTTGCATTGCTGGAGACAGAAAAGACCAGCAGGACAGCGTGCTGTATCCTGGTAGATAAAGAAGAAATCGGAAGTGTGGGCGCAACGGGGATGCAGTCCAGATTTTTTGAGAATACAGTGGCGGAGCTGGTAGCGCTGACAGTCGGGGAGTCGGCGCTGAAAACAAGACGGGCACTGGAAAATTCTTACATGCTTTCTTCTGATGTCAGTGCGGGATTTGATCCATTGTATGCGGATGCATTTGAGAAAAAGAACACGGCTTATCTTGGCAGGGGACTGTGCCTGAATAAGTACAGCGGCAGCCGTGGAAAGAACGGGTCGAATGATGCAAATGCGGAGTATATCGCAAAGCTGAGGAAAGTGTTTGACGACAATCATGTGGGATTCCAGACGGCTGAATGGGGAAAAGTTGACGTAGGCGGGGCAGGAACGATTGCTTACATCATGGCCGGATACGGGATGAACGTGATTGACAGCGGCATGGCGCTTTTGTCTATGCACGCACCCTGGGAAACATCCAGTAAGGCGGATGTTTATGAGGGATACAAAGGATACAAGGCGTTTTTAAGAGAAATGGAATAAAGTGGTATTTGAGAGGAATCGTAAATGGGAACAACAGCTAAGAAAAAGTATCCAAAAGGATTTTGGATCTGTGGGTGTACGGAAATTTTCGAACGTTTGTCGTATTATCTTGGACGTTCACTGATTTTGATTTTTGTAACAGCTTCTGTGGCAGAGGGAGGACTGGGGCTTTCCAATTCACAGGGCGCGACGATGCAGTCGCTTTTGACAGCGTTTGCTTACTTGGGGCCATTGATCGGCGGGGTAGTGGCCGACCGGTGGATCGGCGGACGCTACACGACTCCGGTGGGAATGCTGATCGTTGGCATTGGCTATTTCTGCGGGTCGCTGGCAACAAGCCCGACGATGGTATATGTGATGATCTTCTGTGTGAGTGCAGGTCTAGGTCTGTTTAAGAACGGGGCTATGATCGGACGTATCGTGACAGATAAAGATCAGATCGACGGGGCGTTTTCTATCCGTTATTCTCTGGTAAACACCGGAGCATTTATCGGAACATTTGCAGTAGGAATTCTTTACAAAGACGTATTTGCACATGACGGCGTGCTGGGATTTTCGCCATGCTTTAAGCTGGCGGCATTGTCCATGTTTCTGGGAGCGATCTGGTTCACCTGGGGATGGCGCTTCATGGGAGACGTAGGAAAGAAACCGTTCAAGCTTGAAAAGACAGCTGAAGAGCTTGAGATGGAGAAACAGCGGAAGGAAGAGGAAAAGAACATGAAGCACCAGCCGCTGACACTGGTAGAGAAGAAGCGTATGGGTGCGATCTTCCTGGTGTCCGGATTCTCTATCATCTTCTGGATCTTCTGGAACCTGGCATATCTGCCGGTTTACTATTACTGGACCGAGAACATGAACTGGGTGGTGGCAGGCTACGAAGTGCCGACTACATGGTTTGACGCGGCAAACTCCTTCTTCTGTGTAGTATTCGGACCGCTGACCGCAATGCTGTGGGCAAAGCTTTCCGCAAGACCGCAGGGAGATATGAGCCTGTTCCGCAAGACGGGTATCGGAATCGGTATCCTGGGTATTGCGTATCTGTTCTTTGCAGCCCTGGATGTTGCCCGGGGCGGTGAAAAAATCAGTGTGTTGTGGCTGATCGTTTTTGCGGCAATTTTTACACTGGGAGAAATGTTCTTTTCGCCGCTTGGCCATGCATTCATCAGTAAATATTCGCCAAGCCGGTACCTTTCAACAATGATGGCGGTTTGGGGAATCGCAACCTTTATCTCTTCTCTGTGCTACGGCCCGCTGTATGGAGCCACATTTGAAGGCGGCTTCAAATTTACAAGCGTGTGTATCGTGATCGCGATCATCGCTGCGGTATCTGCAATCGTGCTGTTTGTACTGGACAAGAGACTGTCAAAGCTGGTAGAAGACTAAGAAATAGAGAAGGTGTTCAAAAATGGAGATAAAAGAACGGATTGTTAAGCTGCGGGAACAGATGAAAGAAAAAGGGATCGATATCTATATCGTCCCGACTGCAGATTTTCATCAGACCGAATATGTAGGAGAATATTTTAAAGCCAGAAAATTCATCACTGGTTTTTCAGGATCTGCCGGGACGGCAGTAATCACAAAAACGGAGGCGCGGCTCTGGGTAGACGGCAGATATTTTATCCAGGCAGCAAAGCAGATCGAGGGCACGACGGTGGAAATGATGAAGATGAACCAGCCGGGAGTGCCGACCATCGACGAGTATCTGGAAGAAACTCTCGGCGAGGGCGAGACGCTTGGATTTGACGGACGTGTCGTGTCTATGGGAGACGGGCTCCGCTATAAGGCGATTGTAGAAAGAAAGAACGGAAAGATTATTTATGATTATGACCTGATCGACGCGATCTGGGAAGACCGTCCGCCGCTTTCCAGGGAACCTGCGTTTATCCTGGAACAGAAGTACGCAGGCGAGACAACGGCCAGTAAACTGGCGCGGATCCGGGAGTATATGAGAAACTGCGGAGCTAATGTGCACGTGCTGACTACTATCGACGATATCTGTTGGACTTTAAATATCCGTGGAAATGACATTGAGTTCTTCCCGCTGGTGCTGTCCTATGCGATCATTACGATGGACAGGATGCATCTGTATATTGACGAGACAAAGCTTAGCGATGAGATGAAGGAAGTCCTGGCGGCTGACGATGTGGTCCTGCATCCATATAATGATATTTATGAGGACATCAAAGCATACGGGGAGGGAGACTGCCTCCTGCTGGATCCGGTAAGAGTGAATTATGCTATGTACAGCAACATCTCCGACAAGGTTCGCAAGGTAGAGGAACGGAATCCGGAGATCCTGTTCAAGGCCGTCAAGAATCCGGTGGAGATCGAAAATATGCGCAAAGCTCAGATCAAGGACAGTGTGGCTCATGTAAGATTTATGAAGTGGTTAAAGGAAAACGTGGGCAAGATGAAGATCACAGAGATGAGCGCATCCGACAAGCTGGATGAGTTCCGTGCTGAGATGGGCGGATTTATCCGTCCAAGCTTCGAGCCGATCTCTTCCTATGGAGAACATGCGGCGCTCTGCCACTACACCTCCTCGCCGGAGACCGATGTAGAGCTGAAGAAAGGAAATATTTTCCTGACAGATACCGGGGCCGGATTTTATGAAGGATCCACTGACATTACCAGGACCTATGCGCTGGGCGAGATACCGGACATCATGAAAGAGCACTTTACCTTGATCCTGATGTGCAACTTAAGCCTGGCAAGCGCAAAATTCATGGAAGGCTGCGTGGGAATGAATCTGGACCTGCTGGCAAGAAAGCCATTGTGGGACAGAGGGCTTGACTTCAACCATGGAACCGGGCACGGCCTTGGCTACCTTTTGAGCATCCATGAGTCACCGGCGGGATTCCGCTGGAGATACCGTCCGGGCGAGACTGCCGAGCTTATGGAAGGCATGATCATGACGGATGAGCCTGGAATCTACTTCGAAGGCTCTCACGGCGTACGTCTGGAGAACGAGATCCTGGTGCGCAAAGGCGAGAAAAATGAATACGGCCAGTTCATGTATTTCGAGCCCATCACTTATGTCCCGATGGATCTGGATGCGGTGAAAGTAGAAATGCTGTCGGAAGAATATAAAACATTGCTGAACGATTATCATAAAACCGTATACGAAAAAATTTCGCCATATCTGAACGACGAAGAAAAAGAGTGGCTGAAAAAATATACCAGAGAGGTATAGATTGGGGACGTACACCTTTGCAAAAGGTGTACGTCCCCAATTGCGTTAGCCGGTGTCCCTATCTGCATTTTGCCCTGTCCCCAAGTGGACGATTATGTGAATTTTTTGTACTTTTATGAAAATACATTTGCCCAATCTTGTTTTTGAAATTGCTTTTTGGTACTATGGGACTAGAAATGCTTTTATGCAATTAAATATGAAAGAGAGGAACAGCTTGTGGATGTGGAGATCCTTCAGAACAGCAGTGAGCTTGAGATGACCAGGCCATTTCGGGTGGAAACGCTCCTGTGGGGAACGAAAAAGATCCCGGAGACCTATGGCTACCTTGGCTTTGTGCCGGGGGATGGCTTTTATCTGAAGATGGTATGTGAGGAGGCGGATCCCCTCAGGACATATACCGAAGATCAGGATCCGGTTTACCAGGACAGCGCGATGGAAGCTTTTGTCATGTTTGAATCGGACCGGGAAAGGGAAGGCTTCCCGATTTATATGAATCTTGAGGTAAATGCAAATGGTGCGCTGCTGGCGGCTTATGGGAAGGAGCGAGTCTACCGGTCTTATTTTTCCAAAGATGAGGTTCGGGCATTTTCCTGCAAAGCATGTATAGAAAGCGACAGGTGGAGCATTACGCTCAAGATTCCGCTTTCGGTTTTAGAGCAGATATACGGACCGCTGCATCTGGAGGAGGGAAGCCGGTTCCGGTGTAATTTCTATAAGATATCAGAGACGGCGGCATGTGAGCATTATGCGTCTTATTCGCCGGTGCTGTCGGAGACACCGGACTTTCATCTCCCGGAATTTTTCGCATCTGCGAAGCTTGTCAGAAGAGAGAGGTAGGAGGTTATTATGAGGATTTACAAAGTAAAAGACTATGGGGAAATGAGCAGAAAGGCCGCAAATATTATTTCGGCCCAGGTAATCTTAAAGCCGGACTGTGTGCTGGGACTGGCTACCGGATCAACACCGGTGGGAACCTACCGCCAGCTGGTAGAATGGTATGAAAAGGGGGATCTGGATTTTTCAGAGGTGCGTACTGTCAACCTGGACGAGTACAAGGGACTGCCCAGAGAAAATGACCAGAGCTACTATTACTTCATGCATGAGAACCTGTTTGATAAGGTGAATATCAAACCGGAGAATACAAATCTTCCGGATGGCACAAAAGAAGACAGTGAAGAAGAGTGCGCACGCTATGAAGCGCTGATCCGTTCCATGGGCGGAGTGGATCTGCAGCTTCTTGGACTGGGACACAATGGACATATCGGGTTCAATGAGCCGGCAGAAGACTTCGCAAAAGAGACGCACTGCGTGGATCTTACAGAACGCACGATCGAAGCCAACAAACGGTTCTTCGCCTCCGCAGATGATGTTCCGCGCCAGGCTTACACCATGGGAATCGGCACCATCATGCGTGCAAAGAAGATCCTTCTGGTAGTCAGCGGAAAGGATAAGGCTGAGACAGTGGCAAAAGCATTCTTCGGACCGGTGACTCCGGAGGTGCCGGCATCCATCCTGCAGCTGCATGAGGATGTAACGATCGTGGCAGATGAAGCTGCGCTTTCCAAAGCGCCCTGCTAGATAGCGCAGATGTCTTCAGGCCCTGCCGGACGTGTCCTTAAGGCTCTCCGTTAAATCGGGCTTCGGCCATGGCTTTGATGGAGGAGGCGTACTCCGAGGGCGTCATGCCGGTTGTCTTTTTGAACTGCCGGGAAAAATAATGAATCGATGTGTAGCCAAGGTGCTCGGAGATCTGGGTGAAATTCATCCGCCCTGTCCGTATCATTTCCTTGGCTGCATTGATCTTCATATGTGAAAAATATTCGATAATGCCAAGGCCGCACCGCTCCTTAAACAGTTTCTGGAGCTGGGAGCGGCCGATTATATTGTCCCTGCAGATCTGTTCGATGGTCACATGGCCGTTTAAATGCACCTCCAGATATTCGATGATCTGGCGAAGCGTTTCCATATCATTTTTCTCTTTGGTACTCTTCAAAGGCTCCGGCGAGGCCGGCTCTGTGGATGAAGAGGGCCGGCTGTACCGGCGGATCAGGTGGATCAGGAGATGCTCCAGGTGAAGACGGATTATCTGCTGTGCCCCGAACTTGTCCGGGTTTTTCAGCGGCATGTTCTGAAGATAAGGATCGTCCAGACGGCAGTCGAAGCACCACCTTGCTTCGGCGATGATCTCTGCAAGCAGATTGTGTTCGGTCTTATCGATCTTAAAATGCCGTTTCTGAAAAAACTGCATGGCCTCATCCTGACAGCCGAAAGAGACGACCATCAGGTTGGGTGCGATTTCTCCGGTAGCCTTTACCGCATGAAATTCATTGGGTGGATGAAACAAAAGATCACCCTTTTTCAGGATCAGGTGCTCAGAACCTGCCGTAACGCCCACTTCTCCTTTATCGACACAGATAAATTCCCAGAAATCATGGGATTCTCCCTCAAAAGAAAAGGTGTTCATATATTCAAAATAATGAATACTGAAAATTTTATCAATGGATATAGAATTTTCCAGATGAATACCGTTGTAACTCACTGTGTTCTCCTTTATGTTTCGAATTGTTTCAAATGACTCTAGTATCATCATACTCTATTATTTGCAGAAAATCAAAGAAAAGGATGGAAAATTGTGCAAATCAAAGATAAAATAGTATAAAGCATATTTTTATGAAGTCAATTACAATAAAGACAAGAAGGAAACAGAACAAAATTAAAGGAGGAAGCGGTATGAATAAACCAGTGTTAGTGATCATGGCGGCAGGTATGGGGAGCCGGTATGGCGGACTTAAGCAGATCGATCCGGTAGACGAGGACGGGCATATTATCATGGATTTTTCCATGTTTGACGCCAGGCGGGCAGGATTTGAGAAGGTAATCTTCATTATTAAAAAAGAAAATGAAGCGGACTTCCGGGAGGCTGTGGGCGACCGTATGTCAAAGTATATGGAAGTCTCATATGCGTTCCAGGAGCTTTCAAATATCCCGGAAGGATATGCAGTGCCGGAGGGCCGCATAAAGCCATGGGGAACGGCACATGCGGTCTTAAGCTGCATCGATCAGATCGACGGACCTTTTGCGGTAATCAATGCAGATGATTATTATGGGCAGGAAGCATTTCAGCTGATCTATGACTATCTGTCCAGCCATCAGGATGATGACAAGTATCGTTATACAATGGTAGGTTATCATCTGGGGAACACGGTGACGGATAATGGACATGTGGCCCGCGGGATCTGCGATATGAATGAGAAAGGAGAACTGGTGTCTATCCATGAACGCACCCGGATTGAAAAACGGGACGGAGGGATCGCATTTACTGAGGATGACGGAAAGACCTGGACATTTGTACCGGCAGACACCACTGTTTCCATGAATATGTGGGGATTTACAAAGAGCATCCTGGAAGAGATCCGGGACGGATTCCCGGCGTTCCTGGATCAGGGGCTGAAGGAGAACCCGATGAAATGCGAGTATTTCCTGCCGGCAGTTGTAAGCGGTCTGGTAGAAAAGGACCAGGCATCGGTAGCGGTCTTAAAGTCGGCAGACAAGTGGTATGGAGTAACTTATAAAGAGGATAAGCCTGTTGTTGTTGCGGCACTTCGCAGGATGAAAGAAGAGGGGCTTTATCCGATGCATTTATGGGAGGAATAAAAATGGAGCCAGTAACAAATGAACAGAAGCTGGAAGCGATCGGGCATTTTCCCTTTGAAGGAAAGCTGATGAGTGCAGAGGCTTATGGAAGCGGACATATCAATGACACCTTTCTTCTGGTCTACCAGATCGGAGTGATGGGACAGATCCGGGTGATCCTGCAGAGAATGAACAAGGATGTATTTACAGACCCGGTATCACTGATGGAAAATATCACCGGCGTAACCTCTTATCTGCGGGAGCGGATTGAGGAAAACGGAGGGGATCCGGACCGGGAGACGCTGAACGTGATCCCCGCGGCGGACGGAAAGCCCTACTACAAGGATTCCAAAGGAGATTACTGGAGAGCATACAAATTTATCACGGATGCTACCAGCTATGACCAGGTGGAGAATCCGGAGGATTTCTATCAGAGTGCGGTAGCCTTCGGAAACTTTCAGCGATTGCTGGCGGATTATCCGGCCGGTACGTTGCATGAGACGATCAAAGGCTTTCATGACACCAGAGCGCGGTTCGAGGTGTTTAAGAAAGCTGTGGAAGAGGACGTGATGGGAAGAGCAGCTTCCGTGCAAAAGGAAATCCAGTTTGTGCTGGACCACAAAGATGTGGCGGATTATCTGTGCGAGCTGCTGGAAAAAGGTGAAATCCCGCTGCGTGTTACCCACAATGATACCAAGCTTAACAATATCATGATCGACCATAAGACCGGAAAGGGAATCTGCGTCATTGACCTGGATACCGTTATGCCGGGGCTTGCGGTCCACGACTTTGGAGATTCCATCCGGTTTGGAGCCAGCACGGCTGCTGAAGACGAGAAGGATCTTTCTAAGGTGTCCTGCAGCATGAAGCTGTTTGAACTGTATGCAAAAGGATACATTGAAGGCTGCGGCGGAAAGCTGACGGATAAGGAGATCGAACTTCTGCCGATGGGAGCTAAGACCATGACCTTTGAGTGCGGAATGAGGTTCCTGACAGATTACCTTCAGGGTGATACTTATTTTAAGGTCCACAGGGAGGGACATAACCTGGACCGCTGCCGGACTCAGTTCAAGCTGGTTGAAGATATGGAGCAGAAGTGGTATACTATGAACGAAATTGTTAAGAAGCTGAGCAGTCAAGCGTAAAGAAAAGTTATAAACTAGGAGGTATCGAGATGGCAAAAATACTGATCACAGGCGGTGCCGGATATATCGGAAGCCACACTGCACTGGAGCTTTTGAATGAAGGATACGAAGTAGTCGTATATGATAATCTTTGCAATTCTTCACAGGAATCTCTTCGGAGAGTCGAGGAGCTGACAGGAAAGACTGTCAAATTTTATGAGGGCGATGTGCTGGACGGTGCGGCTCTGGAAGCAATGTTCCGTGCGGAAAATGTGGATGCGGTAATCCACTGTGCGGCGCTTAAGGCAGTCGGGGAGTCGGTGCAGAAGCCGCTCGAATACTATCAGAATAATATTACCGGAACACTGACGCTGATGGATGTGATGAACCGTGTGGGTGTCAAGAATATCGTGTTCAGTTCTTCCGCTACCGTTTACGGAAGCCCGGAGGAGATGCCGATCACAGAAAGCTGCCCGAAGGGACAGTGCACCAATCCTTACGGATGGACCAAATCTATGATGGAGCAGATCATGTCCGATGTTCAGAAGGCAAATCCGGACTGGAACGTGATCCTTCTGCGGTACTTCAATCCGGTAGGGGCACACAAGAGCGGACGTATCGGAGAGGATCCAAAGGGAATTCCCAACAACCTGATGCCGTATATTTCTCAGGTGGCAGTCGGAAAGCTCGAGAAGCTGGGCGTTTTCGGAAATGACTACAATACGCCGGACGGTACCGGTGTACGGGATTACATCCATGTGGTAGACCTGGCGATCGGCCATGTAAAGGCGATCAATTATATCTTCACAAACCCGGGACTGGATGTGATCAACTTAGGTACAGGCGTAGGATACTCGGTACTGGATATGGTAAAAGCATTTTCGAAGGCGTGCGGAAAGGAAATCCCATACGAGATCAAGCCAAGGCGTGCAGGAGATATTGACATGTGCTATGCAGATCCGTCCAAGGCGCTGAAGGTGCTGGGATGGAAGGCTGAAAGGGGACTCGACGAGATGTGCGAGGATACCTGGAGATGGCAGTCACAGAATCCAAACGGCTACAGAGAAGCGTAAAAGAGGCAAAAGACAGCATTTTTGGACAAAAAATGCTGTCTTTTCTTTTATGTCAAAAAGTGGTATAATCATGCATAGGTATGAGCCGGAGGATATAACTATGTCGGAAAAGGAAAAACAAAGTGTGCAGTTAAAAGGGCAGCTGCGCCTCTACATGCAGCTCCCGGCAGTGATGGCAGTCCTGCTTGCCATATTGAATATCTGGATCTACCGCATGGATCGGCGTGCGGGCCTGTTGATGCTGATTTTCGTCATCATCTATATCATAATGGTAGGATTCCTGTATATTTACAGTAAGTCCATCATTATGAAGGATCTGGTAGAGTTTGCTGCTCAGTACGGCATTGTTCAGAATGTATTGCTAAGAGAGCTGGCCATTCCCTATGCGATTCTTTTAGATGACGGAAAAGCAGTGTGGATGAATGGCGAGTTTGAAAAGGTTCTGGGAGGGAAACCGAAAGGGGATGCCTATATCAGCAAGTACATTCCGGAGCTGAATGTGAGTATTTTCCCGAAGCAGGAGGGCGACATCGTGGAGATGGATGTCTACTGCGAGGATAAGGAGTACCGGGCCGAGCTGAGGAGAGTGTCGGTGCGCGGTTTCAGCGAAACAGAGCAGCTGCTGCAGATGCCGGAAGAAAAAGAATACTTTATTGCGGTCTATCTGCAGGATGTAACAGAGCTGAACCGGTATATCCGGGAAAACGAAGAGCAGCGTCTGGTGGCAGGTCTGATCTACATTGACAATTATGACGAGGTGGTGGACAGCGTGGAAGAGGTGCGCCAGTCTCTTCTGATGGCGCTGGTAGACCGGAAGATCAATCAGTATATTGCGAAAGTTGACGGCATTGTAAAGAAGATGGAGAACGATAAATATTTTATCGTCATCAAGAAGCAGTATTTCAAGCAGCTGGAGGAAGACAAGTTCTCTCTTCTGGAGGATGTAAAATCCGTCAATATCGGAAACGGGATCCCGGCTACGTTGAGTATCGGTCTGGGACTCAGTACGGTATCCTATGCACAGAGCTATAACTACGCCCGTGTGGCGATCGATCTTGCACTGGCAAGAGGCGGCGACCAGGCTGTGATCAAGGACTGCAATGGCATCACCTATTATGGCGGAAAGCGTGAGCAGACGTCTAAAAATACAAGGGTGAAGGCGAGAGTCAAAGCAGAAGCTTTGCGGGAGTTCATCACGGTTAAAGACAAGATTTTTGTCATGGGACATAAGCTGACGGATGTAGATGCATTCGGTGCGGCTATCGGAATATATCGTGCGGCAGCAGCGCTGGAAAAAAATGCACATATCGTGATCAATGAGATATCTGCGTCTTTGCGGCCATTGTATGAGTGCTATGAAAAAGATCCGTCTTATCCGGATGATCTGTTCCTGACGTCGGCAGAGGCGATTCCTATGGTGGACGAGGAGTCCATGGTCATCGTTGTGGACACGAACCGTCCACAGATGACAGAGTGCGAAGAACTTCTGAAAAAGACGAAAACGATCGTGGTACTGGATCATCACAGGCAGAGCAGCGATAATATTGATAATGCGCTTTTGTCCTACATTGAGCCGTATGCGTCCTCTTCGTGTGAGATGGTGGCGGAGGTTCTGCAGTATATTGTAGACGATGTAAAGATACCGAAGCTGGAGGCAAGCAGCCTCTATGCCGGAATCATGATCGATACCAATAATTTTGTAAACCGGACGGGCGTGCGTACGTTTGAGGCGGCGGCATTTTTAAGAAGATGCGGAGCAGATATTACATTAGTTCGTAAAATGCTCCGGGACGATATGGATGCCTACCGCGCGAAGGCGGAAATCATCAGCAGCGCGGAAGTATTTCATAAGAAGTTTGCCATTGCGGTGGGCAGAGATCTGACCATTGAAAGCCCTACGATCATCGGGGCACAGGCGGCGGACGAGCTTTTGGATATCAACGGCATAAAGGCATCCTTTGTACTGACAGTATATAATGGAAGGATTTATATCAGTGCCCGGTCCATTGATGAGGTCAACGTACAGATCATCATGGAGCGCTTTGGAGGGGGCGGACACATGAATGCGTCCGGGGCCCAGTTCGATCACACAGACGTGGATGCGGCAGTAGCGGAGCTGAAACGGGTGTTGGATGAAATGATAGAAGGAGGAGATATTTAGCATGAAAGTAATCTTAAAAGAAGATATCAAATCTCTGGGGAAGAAGGGAGAAATCGTAGAGGTCAGCGACGGATACGCAAGAAACTTCATCCTGAAGAAAAATAAAGGTGTGGAGGCCAACAGCAGCAACTTAAACGACCTGAAGCTAAAGAAGGCCAATGATGATAAGATCGCACAGGAACAGTATGAGGCGGCAAAAGAGCTGGGAAAACAGATCGAAGCCGGACAGATCCAGGTGTCCATTAAGATGGGAGAAGGCGGAAAGGCTTTTGGTTCCGTGTCCTCCAAGGAGATTGCAGAAGAGGTGAAAAAGCAGCTGGATCTGACGATCGATAAAAAGAAGGTACAGTTAAAAGAGGCCATCAAGGTGCCGGGTACCCATGTTGTACCGATTAAGCTGCATCCGAAAGTAACGGCAGACTTAAAGGTGCTGGTAACCGAAGAGGCATAGGAGGAATCACGCATAGGAGGAGTCACGCATGGAAGAAGCGCTCATCAAACGAGTGATGCCCCATAGCATAGAAGCAGAGCAGTCCGTCGTAGGCGCGATGCTGATGGATAAGGATGCGATCACTGCCGCGTCAGAAATGATCAGTGGCAGTGATTTTTATCAGAGCGCCTATGGAATTATTTTTGATTCCATGGTGGAGCTGTTTAACGAAGGGAAGCCGGTGGATCTTATTACCCTGCAGGAGCGCCTGCGGGAAAAGGATGTGCCGCCGGAGATCGCAAGCCTGGAATTTGTCCGGGATCTGGTAACGGCAGTGCCTACGTCTGCAAATGTCAAATATTATGCCCAGATCGTGGCAGATAAGGCAATGATGCGAAGGCTGATCAAGCTGAATGAGGAAATTGAAAATGTCTGCTACGCAGGGAAGGAGCCCCTGGAGGCGGTGTTGGAAAAGACGGAGAAATCAGTGTTTGAGCTGCTGCAGCGCCGTAATACCGGGGAATATGTGCCTATCCGCCAGGTGGTACTAAATGCGCTGGAGCGGATCGAGAAGGCATCCAAAAATAAAGGTACCGTGACCGGGATTCCTACCGGGTTTATCGACCTGGACTACAAGCTTTCAGGACTGCAGCCCTCGGATCTGATCCTGGTGGCGGCGAGACCTTCCATGGGGAAGACGGCGTTTGTGTTAAATATCGCACAGTATGTGGCTTTTAAGAAGAACCGCAGCGTGGCGATCTTCAGTCTGGAGATGTCGAAGGAGCAGCTGGTAAACCGTCTGTTCTCTCTGGAATCCCAGGTAGACGCCCAGGCCCTCCGTACAGGAAATATGAAGGACTCTGACTGGGAAAAGCTGATCGAGGGAGCGGGGATCATCGGGCAGTCCAAACTGATCATTGATGACACGCCGGGAATCTCGGTGTCAGAGCTTCGATCCAAGTGCCGGAAGTACAAGCTGGAGAATGATCTGGATCTGATCATCATCGACTACCTGCAGCTGATGACGGGAAGCGTGGGGAGAAGTTCTGAGTCCAGGCAGCAGGAGATCTCTGAGATCTCAAGGTCCTTAAAAGGGCTGGCAAGGGAGCTGAACGTACCGGTGATCGCACTGTCTCAGCTGTCCCGCGCGGTGGAGAGCCGTCCGGACAAGCGGCCCATGCTTTCGGACCTTAGGGAGTCCGGAGCCATCGAGCAGGATGCGGACGTGGTTATGTTCATTTACAGGGATGAATATTATAATAAAGATTCTGAATATAAGAAGCAGGCAGAAATTATCATTGCAAAACAAAGAAACGGTCCTGTGGGGACCGTTCATCTGGCCTGGCTTGGAGAATATACAAAGTTTGCAAATCTAAGCAGGCAGGATTAATTTTTTCAGCCTGGAAATGGGACCAGACTCTGCGGCGGCTTTCCGGTAGGACTGCTGCTGGCGGATGAGCTGGTCCAGTTTTTTGAATTCTTCTTCCTGACGCCGCTCCTTGGCGTCCAGGAGAAAGGACATTTCCTTGCTGAACATGGAAAGAAGTACCTCGTTGTTGTTTTCCAGCATCCGTTTGAGATAGAGCTGTTCTCGGGTGCGGCGGATGTCCGGGATCAGAGCCTTCAGCTCCGCAAAAGGGACTCCCTGTTCGTAAAGCTCCCTTATACAGCCATAGAGGCGCTCGTCATCTTTGGTTTCTCGTTTCAGCTGTTCTAAAGCGTGATTACTCATCAGTCATACCCCCTTATTAATGATAAGTTGTCCTATGGCGCTATTATCATAGCACAGATTCACTGCAAAAAAAGGGGAAAGGCGTCGGACAATAAAAAAGAAGCTGCTACACGTCGGAATCATTCTTTCGTGTAACAGCTTCTTTTGATCTTTGATATGGATTAGCCTTCGGAGATAGCTCCTGTTGGACACTGAGCAGCACAAGCTCCACAGTCAACACAGGCATCAGCATCGATCTCATAGTGGTCAGCACCCTGAGAGATAGCTCCAACTGGACATTCAGCTTCGCAAGCGCCACAGCTTACACATTCATCACTAATTACATGTGCCATGATATGTACCCTCCTTTTAGAATTCTGACAGGCGGGGACGCCTGTCTTTTTTGTTTATCCTTATCATAATACAAACCGGAAAAATATACAAGTGCGGACGAAAAAATAACTTTCATGTACGAAATTAAATCCAAGAATGAAAATTTAAGAAAAAATTTAAACACTTTTCGGTTAAATTGGTGTATAGTGTTTGATGTTACAGTGAGTTGATATAACAAACAGATGCATTGGAACAGGAGAGAAGAAGTAATGAAGAAACGATATAGAGGAACAGCGGTGCTGTTGGCGGGGATAATGCTCCTTGCGGGCTGCAGCTCCCAGAATGTGCCGGAGAGCAGCCAGGCTGCGCAGGAAACGTCGGCAGAGCCCGAGATCACTTCGGAGCAGGAAAAGCTTGGAAGGATCCAGCCGTCTGCTTATAATAATGTAAACGGACTGAATCTGGAGCCCGGCTCCTATATTTCTGTCCTGGGAAGGTCAGAGAGCGGGGCCTACTGGGACGAGGTGCAGGCCGGCATGGATCAGGCAATCGAGGATATCAATACGGCACTGGGATATGAGGGCGGCGACCGGGTGAGAGCGACTTACAATGCTGCTGCGGTCAGTGACGATGTGGATGAGCAGGTAAATATCCTGGATGAAGAACTGGCCAGATATCCGGTGGCGGTGGGCATTGCTCTTTCTGATGCTAACGCCTGCGAGGTGCAGTTTGACCTTGCCGCTGAAAACGGGATCCCGGTAGTGGCATTTGATTCGGGAAGCGACTATCAGGGCCTGATGGCTACGGTGGGAACAGACAATGATGCCTCGGCAAGAGAGGCCGCCGGCAAAATGGCAGAAGAGCTGGGAGAGAGCGGAGAGGTGCTGATCCTGGTGGACAACTCGAAGGCGAAGGCAGACACGGTAAGGGAAAGTGCTTTCCGGGACGAGATCCAGAATCAGTATCCGGGCATTACGATAGCCGGCAGCTGCTACATGGATCAGTGGGCGGATGCCGGAGAAGAAACCGATCCTGTACAGGAAATTCTTACACAGTATCCGAATATTACGGGAATCTTTGCGACAAGCTCTGACGCCGTGCTGATGGCGCTGGAGGCGGCAGATGCGATGGGAGATGCAGATACCGGAGCAGAAGCGCCAGTGATCATGGGGTATGATGCAGAGGAAGAAGAGGTCAGTGCACTGGAAGACGGACGGATCAGCGGGCTGATCGTACAGAATCCTTACGGTATGGGATATGCCACGATAGTAGCGGCTGCCAGAGCAGCTCTTGCGCAGGGAAATGAAGCGGTAGTCAACACAGGATACCTGTGGGTGGATGCAGAAAATATGGATTCAGATGAGGCCCAGAGACTCCTTTACTAGGAGTCCTGGGCCTTTTTTGGAAGGGAAAAGATAAACTCTGTACCAACGCCTTCCGTACTGATCACGTTAATGTTTTCGCCGTGAGCCTGAATGGCTTCTTTTACGATGGCAAGGCCAAGTCCGGTTCCCTTTTTATCCTTGCCCCGGGACAGGTCTGTCTTGTAGAAGCGCTCCCAGATCTTGTTCAGCGCGTTACGCGGGATCCCGATCCCGTAATCCTTGACGGAGATATAGACCTTTTCTCCGCGTTCGGTGGTTTCGATGGTAACGGTGGATTCTGGATCGCTGAATTTAATCGCATTGTCCAGAAGATTGTATAAAACCTGATGGATCTTGCGCTTGTCCGCATAAACCTGCAGATGCTTGGTGGCAAGAAGCAATTCAATAGATATTTTTTTCTGGGTACAGGTGCCTTCAAAGGAGGCGGCTGTATTTTTTATTACCTCATGGATGTCGAATTTCTCCCGGTTCAGCAGCATATTTTTATTATCGAACTCATTCAGTGTCAGAAGATCCTGGGTCAGGTCTGTCAGTCGTTCCGTTTCAAACAGAATGATCTTCAGATACTTTTCATGCATTTCCGGGGGGATCGTTCCATCCGCCATAGCTTCCACGTATCCTTTGATAGATGTCAGAGGAGACCGGAAGTCATGGGAGACGTTTGCGACAAATTTTTTCTGATAGTCTTCGATGTCACGGAGCTGAGAAGACATATAATTTAAAGATGCTGAGAGATACCCCATTTCATCCTCGGTGTTGACAGGGATCTCGTAGCCCAGATTGCCTGTGGCATACTGGGTGGCTGCCTCCGTGATCTTCCGCAAGGGCCGGTAGACAAAAAACTGAAAGCCCAGCAGGATCACGAAGGACAGAAGAAAGATGACCAGCAGGGTAATGTAGACTGCCCGCATCAGGAGCGTCTGGATATCCTGGATGTCGGAAGCGTATTTATGGATCATCAGGTAGCCGTGAGGGGAATACCCGTAGACTACAGGGGCAATGACCGTAATCACATCCTCGTCGAAACAGGAGTGGTAGGTGCCGATCTGATAGCGGGCGCTGCCGGTTTCCGCAGGGTCAAAGTCTTCGATCTGATCCGGGGCGGCCGGATACCCGTCTGACTGGGCAGAGGCCAGCATTTCCCCATCCTGGGAAAGGAACCATACGGAGGCGTCAAGCTGTGTCTGTATTCCGGAAAGCTGAAGCCGGACATCGCTAAGAGTCAGCCGTTCAGAGAAATACTGCGGCAGATAATCGCTGGCGACCAGACTGGCCTCTTCGTACATATTGGTGGCGATATAGCGCTCCAGCGGCTGGGCGACGAGACCACTTGTCAGGGTGGCTGCCGTAAACAGGCTTAAGAAACCGAATATCACATATAGGATAATGAATTTCAGATAAAGTGTGCTTCGCATGGAATCCCTTCTGTTCTTTATGATTTGACTTCGAATTTATATCCGATACCCCAGACCGTGCTAAGACTCCAGGAATCGTGATCTTTGATCTTTTCCCGAAGCCGTTTGATGTGAACATCCACTGTCCTGGTGTCTCCGATGTATTCATAGCCCCAGATCTGATCCAGGAGCTGCTCTCTTGTGAATACCTGATTGGGAGAAGAAGCCAGAAAATATAAAAGCTCCAGCTCTTTCGGCGGCATGTCCACGGTCTCTCCATCCACCACGACGGAATAGTTGGTCAGGTTGATGGTGATGCCGGGATAGGATACGCGCTTTTCGCGGCTTGCGGCTGCTGTTTCCGGTTTCGGAACCGCCTGGTAGCGGCGCAGGACCGCACGCACCCGTGCCACCATTTCTTTGGAATCAAAGGGCTTCATGATATAGTCATCTGCGCCCAGCTCCAATCCTAAGACTTTGTCAAAGACCTCGCCTTTGGCGGAGAGCATGATGATGGGCACGTTGGATCTTGCACGGATCTCCCGGCAGACCTGATAGCCGTCGATTCCCGGCAGCATCAGATCCAGGAGGATCAGATCCGGCTGATAGGTATCAAATGCGATCAGGGCTTTTTCTCCATCGTGGACCATCAGAGTATCGAAGCACTCCTTGGTGAGATAAAGGGAGATCAGCTCTGCAATATTTTCATCGTCGTCAACAATCAGTATTTTTTGTTTGTTTACCATAGCAGGCCTCCTTGGAAATACATGTCTATTTTAGTTCCACGATGGTCACTCCGGCGTCGCCTTCTCCGAAGGCGCCAAGCCGGAACGAGCGGACGTGCTTTTGTCTTCTCAAGTAATTATGGATCCCGGCGCGCAAAGCCCCGGTTCCTTTTCCATGGACAACGCGGACGCTGGAAAGATGGGCAAGAGCGGCATCGTCCAGGTATTTGTCCAGGGCGGCCACGGCCTCGTCCACTGTCTTGCCCAGCAGGTTGATCTCCGGGCTTACAGAGAAGGATTTTCCCATCTTCATCTTTCCCTTTCCGGTCCGGTGCATGCCTTTTGCCGTGTAGGAGGGGGCCTCTTCGATGATCTCCAGATCAGAAATGTTGACCTGGGAGCGTAAGATCCCCATCTGTACGGTGACATTGCCGCGGGAGTCCGGCAGGGAAGTAACGGTGCCGGTGAGATTCATGCTTAAGACTTTAACGGATTCCCCAAGCTTGAAATCACCAGGTTTGTGTTGTTTCTTTGGTCTGTCTGCGCCAAGCTTTGTCTTTTCGCTGACGGAGCCGATCTTCTTTCTTAAGCGTTCCCGTTCTTTTTCCATTTCAGCGGCGGATATATTTTCCTTGCCGAACTTGTGGAAATTGCGGATGGTCTCGTCTGCGGTTTCCTTGGCGTCCTCCAGGATCTCGCGGGCTTTTTCATTGGCCTCTTTCAGGATCCTGTCGCGCTGTGCTTCCAGTTTTTCCTTTTTGTCATTGACCTCCGTTTTCAGACGCTCCAGCTCCCGTTTATAAGCGGCGATCTCCTCTTGTTCCTTTTCGATGGTGCGCCGGCTGGATTCCAGATCTGTCAGAAGATCCTCAAAGGATTCATCCTGTTCAGACAGACGGGTGCGGGCATCCGCAATGATATGCTCTGGAAGTCCGAGTTTTCCGGCGATGGCAAAGGCGTTACTCTTTCCCGGAATACCGATCAGCAGATGATAGGTGGGACGCAGGGTCTCTACGTCAAATTCGCAGCAGGCGTTCTCTACACCCGGCGTGGAGAGGGCGTAAACCTTTAGCTCGCTGTAGTGGGTGGTAGCCATGGTGCGTACGCCCCGCTCATGGAGATAGTTCAGGATCGAGATGGCAAGGGCGGCACCTTCTGTCGGGTCGGTTCCGGCCCCCAGCTCGTCGAACAGTACCAGAGAGCGGTCATTTACCTGCTTTAAAAAGGAAACAATATTGGTCATATGAGAGGAGAAGGTACTGAGGCTCTGCTCAATACTCTGCTCGTCCCCGATGTCTGCGTATACCTGGTCAAAGACCGCAAGCTCTGAGCGGTCCAGGGCCGGGATATGAAGGCCGGCCTGGCCCATCAGGGTAAAGAGACCTACGGTTTTTAAGGAGACGGTTTTTCCGCCGGTGTTGGGACCTGTCACGATCAAAAGGTCAAAGTCCTCACCCAGCATGACGGTGATGGGAACAACCGTCTTTTTGTCCAGCAGCGGATGACGTCCCTCCCGGATGTGGATCCTGCCCTCTGTGTTGAACCGGGGCATGGAAGCGTTCTGGGACAGGGCAAGGGAACCTTTTGCAAAGATAAAATCAAGCTCTGTCAGAACGGAATAATCTGTGCGTATGGCATCTGTGTGTTCTGCCGCGTCGGCGCTCAGGCGAGCCAGGATAACCTGGATTTCTTCCTGCTCTTTGGCGTACAGTTCCTTTAAGTCATTGTTCAGCTTTACCACGGACATGGGCTCGATAAACAGGGTCGATCCGGTGGCGGACTGGTCGTGGATCAGCCCCTGGACCTGGCTTCTGTACTCGGCCTTTACCGGGACACAGTACCGGTCGCCCCGCATGGTGATGATGGGATCCTGGAGATAAGAACGTAAGGATCCGTTCACCAGAGATGTCAGCGTGGCATGAACCTTGTCGTTGATCTGGTTCATGGAGCGCCGGATCTTAAGAAGCGTGCTGCTGGCGTCGTCGGCAATCTCGTCCTCTGCGAGAATGCAGCGCTTAATCTCGTCATAGAGCGGTGTCAGCGGTTCGATTTCGGTGAAAAATCCGGTCAGTGAATCGTCCGGGACTTCCTCTTTTTCTGAGCGGGAAAATGCTTTTACACGCTTGGCA
>OGYY01000294.1_pt1 | contig 52270 bp, 44 predicted proteins | sample 1576671 | NCBI WGS metagenome assembly OGYY01 (sample SAMEA3541593, study PRJEB24748) | human gut metagenome | biome: human gut; feature: human-associated habitat; material: faeces | place: China | collected 2012 | reverse complement strand
ATACTGTACTTATTTGGCCGCTGTCGTGGTCGTCGTCGTACTCGCCGAAGTGGTTGTGGTGGTCGAACCGGTCGAGCCGGAACCGGAGGACGACGCCGGGAGATAATGCGTCACCAGCATGCCGGCAAACACCAGCACAAAAAACACAATCATAATGACTTTTGTCCAGCGGCTGAGAACCGCGTCCAGCGTACGGGCCCGGCCCTTTTCCATAAAGGCATCGGCCGCGCCGTTGATTGCGCCCAGGTTCGCCTGGCGGCCTTCCTGAAGCAGAACCACACCGATAATAACAATAGACAGCACGATCAAAACCGCACCGATAATAATCTCCCAAACAGACATGTCGTTACCTCCAACAGTTTCCAAAAGATCATAAGCCTTATTATAGTAGCATAACCGCCGCCGGATTGCAAGCCGATTTTTATTTTTTTTGGTTTTTTTGTGAGCCAGTGCATATCCTCTGGCAGAACGCCCATACTATTCCTGCACAAGAAATCCAAAGGCGTTTGCGGTTTCTATGTGCCAAGCCGTTTACCGACGACCGTCCTTTGTTGGTAAACGGCTTCTTTTTATGGATTTCCCGGCGCCGGTGCCGTTTATTCCAGCGTCAGCTGCTCGCCGATATCCTCCGCCAGCGGCATCGCGCCGGCCGCCGGCAGCGATTTGGTGCGGTAACGAGCCGGTTTGGTCACCATATCCTCCCGAAAGGGCTTTACCTCCTGCAAAACCGCGTTTCGTTTCAGGGTCATTACCTGTACGCCCTGGGTACTGCGGGTACTTTTGGGAGCGATAGCTCCCGAATGCGCCAGCAACCGGCGGCCGCTGGACGCTGTCAGCATGAATTCCTGATCCTCCGTAATATGCACGATCGCCACCAGTGGCGATTTGTCCGAATAGGCACCGACCAATTTGCGGCGGTTGGTTTTGGTCGCGTAGGCGGCCAGCTCCACCTTGGCGGCCTTGCCGTTTTCAAAGAAGAACAGCAGGTAGCCGCTGTAGTCGGTGGTCACGACCATATGGATCGCGGTTTCACCCTCGTCAAACTCCAACTTGGTTGGTACATAATCCCCCATCGCGCTGGCTTTGGTATCGCCAAAATCCGACGCTTTCGCTTTGTAAACGGTCCCGCCGCTACTGAAAAACAACAGGTCCCGATTATTGGACGCTTCCACCGTCTGCGCTATGACATCCCCTTCTTTTAGCTTGTGCTCGCCGCTCATGCGCAGGGACTGCGGCGTGATTTTTTTAAAATAGCCGCCGGCTGTAAAGAAAAACGTACAGGGATAGTCCGGAATTTCTTCCCTTACTTCCTCCGCCGTGAGGATATCCGCCGCATAAATCAATTCGCTGCGGCGCGGCTGTCCAAATTTTTTGGAGACCTCCTGCAGTTCCCCGATCATCACCCGGCGGAGTTTGGCAGCGCTGCTCAGCAGGTCCTCCATCTCGGCGATGTCTTTTTCCAGTTTTTCGATTTCCTGCGTCCGCTTGAGGATATATTCCCGGTTGAGATGACGCAAGCGGATCTCCGCCACATACTCGGCCTGAATCTCGTCGATTCCAAAGCCGATCATCAGGTTGGGGATAACCTCCGACTCTTCCTCCGTCGATCGGATAATGGCAATGGCCTTATCGATATCCAGCAGGATTTTGGCCAGGCCGTTGAGCAGGTGCAGCTTATCCCTGGCTTTGGACAAGTCGAAATACACCCGGCGGCGGATGCATTCCGTGCGAAACGCGATCCACTCGTCGAGGATTTCCCGTACGCCCATGACCCGCGGTACGCCAGCAATCAGGATGTTGAAATTGCAGGAATAATTATCCTGCAGGGGTGTCATGGCAAACAGGCGGGTCATCAGCTTGTCCGGATCGACGCCGCGCTTGAGGTCAATGGTGATCTTCAGCCCCTCCAGGCCAATCTCATTGCGCACGTCGGCAATTTCCCGCACGCGTCCGTTCTTTACCAGGTCGGCCAGTTTGGATATGATCGCCTCGACCGTGGTGGTAGAGGCGATTTGAGTGATATCGATACAGTTCGCGTCTTTATCGTATTGGTACACGGCGCGCACCTTGACGCTGCCCCGCCCGGTGCGATAGATTTTATCGAGTTCGTCGCGGTTATAAATAATTTGACCGCCGCCGGGGAAATCGGGCGCTTTCAGGGTCGACAGGATGTCGTGTTCTTCATCTTTAATCAGGGCGATGGTGGTGTCGCAGACCTCCTGCAGGTTAAACGAGCAGATATTGCTCGCCATACCGACCGCAATCCCCATATTGTTGTTGACGAGGATGGTGGGGAAACTGACCGGCAGCAGGGTCGGCTCTTTCATGGTGGCATCGTAGTTGTCCACAAAATCCACCGTGTCCTTGTCGATATCCCGGAACAGCTCGCCGGCGATGGGATCGAGCTTAGCCTCCGTATACCGGGAGGCAGCGTACTCCATTTCCGAGGAATACGCCCGCCCAAAATTGCCCTTGGAATCCACGTAAGGATGCAGCAGGGCCTGGTAGCCGCGGGACATCCGCACCATGGTTTCGTAAATCGCCGCGTCGCCGTGCGGATTGAGTTTCATGGTGGACCCCACGATATTGGCGGATTTGGTCCGCGCGCCGGTCAACAGCCCCATTTTGTACATGGTATACAGCAGCTTGCGGTGGGAGGGCTTGAACCCGTCAATTTCGGGGATGGCGCGGGACATGATAACGCTCATCGCGTAGGGCATATAGTTGGTCTCCAGCGTATCCGTAATCCGCTGGCTCTCCACCAGACCCGCGCCCGCAATATGGGCGTTGTCCGGCAGTTTTTCTATCACCGGTGTCTTTTTCGTTTTTTTAGCCATACTATATCCCCCCTTAACTTACGTCGACCATTTCCAGATACAGACTGCCCTTGTCGGCGATAAATTCTTTCCGGCCGCTGAGATTGTCGCCCAACAGCGTCTCAAACATAACCGCGGTAGCCTCCGCTTCCGACGGTTCCACCTTAACCAGCCGCCGGGTGGCGGGGTTCATGGTGGTCAGCGACATCATATCCGGATCGTTTTCACCCAGTCCCTTGGACCGCTGGATGGTGTACTTCTTATCCCCCAGCTCGGACAAAACATCCGATTTTTCCTGTTCGTTATACGCAAAATAGGTGTCCGTTTTGGTACTGATTTCATACAGCGGCGTTTCCGCGATAAACACCCGTCCTTCCTCGATAAGGGTGGGGGTAAGGCGATAGAGCATCGTGAGGATCAGGGTGCGGATCTGGAAGCCGTCCACATCCGCATCGGTGCAGATGATGACCTTGTTCCACCGCAGCAGGCTGAGATCGAACATGGACAGGTCTTTATTCGCCTTGGTCCTGACCTCTACGCCGCACCCCAGCACTTTAATTAAATCGGTGATGATTTCATTTTTAAAAATTTTATCGTATTCCGCTTTCAGGCAGTTTAGAATTTTACCCCGCACCGGTATGATGGCCTGAAAATCCGGATTGCGGGCCTGGATACAGGCGCCCATGGCGGATTTTCCTTCCACGATAAACAGCTCCCGTTCCTCCACCTTTTTGCTGCGGCAATCCACAAAGCTCTGCACGCGGGACATCAGGTCGGTGCCGCTCGACAGCGTTTTTTTCAGGTTCAGCCGGGTGGTTTCCGCCTTTTCGCGGCTGCGCTTATTGATGAGCACCTGTTCAGAGAGCTTGTCCGCTTCCGTCTTGTTCTCGAGGAAGTACACCTCGAGATTATGCCGCAGGAAATCAGTCATAGCCTCCTGAATAAATTTGTTGTTAATCGCCTTTTTGGTCTGGTTCTCATACGACGTCTGGGTGGAAAATGAGGAGGACACCAGAATCAGGCAGTCCTGCACATCCTGAAAGCTGATCTTGCTTTCATTTTTCAAATACTTGCCGTTTTGCTTCAGGTAGGCGTCGATCTGGGAAACAAAAGCCGAGCGCACCGCCTTTTCCGGCGAGCCGCCGTGCTCCAGCCAACTGGAATTGTGGTAATATTCCAACAGGTTCTTTTTATTGGAAAAGCAGAGCGATACGTTCAGGCGCACCTTGTATTCCGGTTTGTCCTCCCGGTCGCGGCCCCGGCGCTCCGCCGACCACATCTGCACATCCGTCAGCGGGTCGTCGCCGGCAATCTCCTTTACGTAATCGGCAATGCCGTTTTCATACACGAATTCTTCCGTATCAAAGCCACGCCCGTTTTGCGTGCGCAACACAAACAGCAGGCCCGGATTCACGATCGCCTGCCGTTTTAAAATATCCTGATAATATTCCGTCGGCACCGCAATATCGGTGAACACGTCCAGATCTGGCTTCCAGCGTACCGTGGTTCCAGTATCCTTTTTGGTATACGGTTCCTTTTTCAGGCCGCCGATGTTCTGTCCTCTTTCAAAATGCAGGCTATACAGGAAACCGTCCCGCCGCACTTCGACATCCATGTACTCCGCAGAATACTGTGTGGCACAGGCGCCCAGGCCGTTCAGGCCCAAGGAAAACTCATAGTTTTCGCCCGCATTGGTATTGTATTTGCCGCCGGCGTACAGCTCGCAGAACACCAGCTCCCAGTTCCAGCGCTGCTGTTTTTCGTTGTAATCCACCGGTACGCCTCGACCGAAGTCCTGCACCTCGATAGAGCCGTCCGCATAACGGGTGGTCACAATCCGTTTGCCGTAGCCCTCCCGCGCTTCGTCAATGGCGTTGGATAATATTTCAAACACCGCGTGCTGGCAGCCTTCCAGTCCGTCCGAACCAAAAATAACCGCCGGGCGTTTGCGCACCCGGTCGGCTCCTTCCAGCACCTCAATGCTTTCATTGCCGTATTCCCGTTTTTTGGATGCCATTGTGTCCCTTCCTTTGCTGATAAATAAAAATTGCGGTTAAACCCGCCGAATGGGCGTTTGTAAATCGATTTGCGCGGCAGGGTTTTAAACTATTTTACCCTATATCTTGGGGGAATGTCAAGAAATCCCTGCCAGTGCTGGTTTGGCGTCCGTTTTGACACAAAAACGCCCTGCCCGAAAACGGGCAGGGCGTTTGCGGATTAAGCCACGACCATTAGATTTCCGCGAAATATTTGATGGTGCGGACCATCTGGCTGGTGTAGGAGTTTTCGTTGTCGTACCAGGAAACGACCTGAACCTCGTACAGATCGTCGCTGATCTTGCTCACCATGGTCTGGGTGGAATCGAACAGGGAACCATAGCGAATGCCGATCACGTCGGAAGACACGATTTCATCCGTATTGTAACCGAAAGACTCGGAGGAAGCCGCTTTCATAGCCGCGTTGATGCCGTCCACCGTGACGTCTTTGCCTTTGACGACCGCCGTCAGAATGGTGGTGGAACCAGTGGGAACCGGCACGCGCTGCGCGGAACCGATCAGTTTGCCGTTGAGTTCCGGAATAACCAGGCCGATGGCTTTCGCCGCACCGGTGGAGTTCGGAACAATATTGACGGCGCCGGCGCGCGCACGGCGCAGGTCACCCTTGCGGTGCGGGCCGTCCAGAATCATCTGGTCGCCAGTATAGGCATGGATGGTGGACATGATACCGCTCTGGATGGGCGCATAATCATTCAGGGCTTTGGCCATAGGAGCCAAGCAGTTGGTGGTGCAGGAAGCCGCCGAAATGATGGTGTCGTCCTTCGTCAGGATATTCTCGTTCACGCTGTAAACGATGGTTTTCAGGTCGCTGCCGGCCGGCGCGGAAATAACCACTTTTTTGGCGCCCGCGTCGATGTGGGCCTGCGATTTTTCTTTGGAGCAGTAGAAGCCGGTGCACTCCAGCACCACATCCACGCCCAGTTCGCCCCACGGCAGGTCGGCGGCGTTTTTCTCAGAATAAATCTTGATCTCTTTGCCGTCCACCACGATGGACGATTCTTTTGCCTGAACGGTATCGCCCAGCGCATAACGGCCCTGAGCCGAGTCATACTTCAGCAGGTGCGCCAGCATTTTCGGGTCGGTCAGATCGTTGATCGCGACAATTTCATATCCTTCGGCACCAAACATCTGCCGGAAAGCCAGACGGCCGATACGGCCAAAACCATTGATTGCTACTTTAACAGCCATGATATAATTCCTCCATTGCTCAAATTTCGTATCCATTCTAAACTCTTTTGTCAATTTTTTCAAGGAGTTTGTTAAGGATTTCACGACTTATTCATACTTTTGTTAGGATTGCCCAAATCATCCCGGCTTATGCCCAGGTTTCTCATGGCTTATCCTTATAGATTTCGTCGAGAATATCATCCACCTGATAATCCTCTTTGCCCGCCGCCGTTTCGGCAGCGGAGGCCGCCGGCGCCGGGGTTTCCTCCGCTGTTGTTTCCCGCACCGTTTCCTGCTCCGCGGCGTCCGGTTCCGGCTTTTCTGCCGCCGGTTCCGCTGTCGAATGCTGCTGCGGCTCGTCTTCAGAAAGCAGCCATTCCGGATGCTCGACCCCGACCAGCTCGTAAACCGTGTCTGTGCGGCGGGTGTAAGCCACACCGATTATCAAGGCCAAAGCCATCAGACCGACCGCCAAATCCGTCGCCCCCGCCATCTGCGTGGCGTAAACCTCGATGCCGTCCATCCAATACCCGGCCAGACGGAATACCGCCGACGTCACGGATAAAATCATCGCTGAGCAGGCGTAAAACATCAGCATGGGGGATTTCACCTCAGGCTTACCCACCGCCCCCACGTACCGCGCAAAAGAAAAGAAAAACAGGATGGTAAAAATCAGCATCAGGAATTCGCTGAGATTGCGTTTGATGTCCACCGCGCTGGCATACGATACCACGTAGCGGGCCAGGCGCATCCATCCCCAGATCATGGGAGTCAGCGCCATCAGGCGCATGCGGCCGTGCTCGCTCACATCCCGTGTCATCCAAGTAAAACCCAGCCGCATCAGGAACGCGCCGCCCCAAATGCCGAAAAGTATTGTTAAAATCAGCAGCGCACCGTCGACCCCGCTGATAACCGCTTCGTTGGGAGGAGGCGTTTTTCCGGTCAATATCCAACTGCCCAGGTCAAACAGGGTACATAACAGCAGCGCAGCGCCGCATAAAATGGATACGGTAGAAACCGACGCGAGCTGGCGGCGGTCGATTGGCGCCGCCGGCTCCCGGCATAACCGGCACAAAATGAACAGGATAACCACTACGCCGCAAACGGCAAACGTGATCCATTCCTGCGGGCGTATGCCGGCGATAGAGGGAAGCCATCCCTCGGGAATGGCCACCAGCCGTATAAAAAGCAAAACAGCCGCCGCGGCGACAGAGACCCAGACCATCCATTTTTTAAGACTACTCCGCATGATAGCAACCCATGCCTTTCCCTTGATCTTGAACATTACCGTCTGATTATACTACGAAATGAAACAATGGGCAATGCTTTCCCGCAAAAAACCTGTATTCCTCCCCGGAAACGCCGTTTGGTGGGTATTGGCAGCCAAAATTATTTTTTCCATAGACTAACCCCTTTCTTTTTTTGACAAAAACTGCTACAGTAAAGATACAGGATACCCCATCCCCGCTGAGAAAGGATGAACGCTATGAAACCATGCGCGCAATGCGGTGCTGTGTGCACAGACGATGCCGTATTTTGTACGGTCTGCGGCGCCTCTTTAACGCCGCTTTCACCGGGCAGCTCTCCCACTCCCGTAGCCGGGACCGTTTCGCCGCCGGTGCAGCCGCCCCAAGGAGCGATTTCCCAGCCGCCCGCCTATCCGTCGCAGCCGCCACAGGGAGCGATTCCTCAAGCTCCCGCCTACCCGCCGCAGCCTACCGCCCCCGCAGTCGGGACCGTTCCGCCGCCAGTGCAGCCGCCCCAAGGAGCGGTTCCCCAGCCGCCCGCCTATCCGTCGCAGCCCACCGTTCAGCCTCCTTCATACGGGCAGGCGTACCCACCGGCCACCGGTACTACCGGCTATGGGCAGCCGTCTTCTTATACCGGTGCGCCCGGCTATGGACAGCTGCCCTATCCATACGCGCAGGTGCCCCGCAAGCGCACGGCGCCTACCGTGCTTGGCATCATCGGTATCGTGTTTGGTATCCTGCTGCCGCTGGTCACCTATTGTTGCTCCATTCCCGGGCTAGTCATGGCCAATCAGGACATTCGCCGTGGCCTGCCAAACCAGACCGGACGCATCCTTAACATCATCGCTCTGGCTGTCGCCCTGGCCAATTCTGTTTTCAGTATTTTTTACAATTCCCTGTGATTCTAACCCGCAGGCGAACAAAAAAGCTGCCGGATATCCGGCAGCTTTTTTATATGTCAGGAACGCTGCGCCAGCGGGGTGTATGGCTGTGGATGGGCAATCGCTTTATACGCCGGCCGGATAATCCGTCCGCTGGTAAAGACCTCTTCCATGTAGTGCGCGCACCAGCCCGCAACCCGCGCGACGGCAAACATGGGTGTGTACAGCTCCGGTCCGATCCCCAGTGACTGGTACACCAAACCGGAATAGAGGTCGACGTTGGCGCACATGGTCTTGTCGGAACCCTTTACCTCAGCGAACACGGAGGGTGTGAGACGTTCCACCGCCTCCAAAAGGCGGAATTCCGCACCGCAGCCGTTCTGTTCCGCCACTTTATACGCATATTGTTTCAGGATGACCGCCCGTGGGTCCGAAACGGTGTAAATGGCGTGCCCCATTCCATAAATGAGTCCGGATCGGTCGCCCTCTTTCTTTTCAATAAGCCGTTTCAGGAAATGCCGCACCTCATCGTCGTCCTCCCAATTCTTGACGCCGGCTTTGATGGCTTCTTTCATTTCCAGCACTTTGGCGTTCGCGCCACCGTGCAGCGGCCCTTTTAGCGAACCAATGGCACCGGCGATTGCCGAATACAGGTCGGTACCCGACGAAGCCAGCACCCGGGTGGTAAACGTGGAATTGTTGCCGCCGCCGTGCTCAGCATGCAGCATTAGGCACAGATCCAGCAGATGGGCTTCCTCCGGTGTAAATTCGCCGTTTTGCCGCAGGCCGTTGAGAATGGTCTCCGCCGTCGACTGGCCGGGCTTCAGCTGGTTTAAAAAGAAATTTTCCTGGTCGTAATACCGACGTTTGACCTGATAGGCACAGGCCATGATGTTCGGCAGCATGGCAATCAGCGACACAGTCTGTTTGAGCCGGTTTTCCATGGAAGGATCCTCTGGATTGCTGTCATACGAATACAGCGCCAGTACAGAACGCGCCATTTTATTCATGATATTGGGAGACGGCGCCTTAATGATCATATCTTCCGCAAAAGAGGGTGGCAGCGCACGGCAGGCATCCAGCACCCGCTGAAACGCCTCTAGCCGCTCGGCATTGGGCAGGCTGCCGAACACCAACAGCCAGACGATTTCCTCAAAGCCGAACCGGCCTTCCTTCATGCAGCCGTTTACCAGATCGTGAATATCGATTCCCCGGTAAATCAGACGGCCCTCCTCGGGCGATTTTTCACCTTCGTTCATCACAAACCCATGCACGTTGCATATTTGGGTAAGACCTGCTTTTACACCGGTGCCATCGGCATTGCGCAAGCCTCTTTTAATATCGTACTGTTCAAATTTTTTGCTGTCGATACGGTTGTTTTTCCAAAACTCGTCGCACAACCGGTCAACCGCCTCCCGGTTCGACACCTGTTCCAGACGATCCATGTGGCGACGCTCCCTTCCTGTGTATTCCCTGAATATGGAAGTTTTATTATAACGGATTTTTTTGCAAAAGTCAAGAAAAATACCATCCATTTTGCAACCTGCCGCTTTTGCACTTTCAAGTTTTGCTGATAATCAATTTTATCGAGGGATAAGAGGTATCCAATCCGCAAGGAATACAGCCAAGGAATTCATGACTATTTCCCCAGTTCCTTTCATATACATGATGTCGAGAAAGGCAGGGTGATACGTATGAACGATTCCGCACAGGATTTGGAACAGCTCATTCATCAGTACACGCAGGAACTGCTCCGTTTCCAAAAACAATACGCCGCTCAAATGGCCTCCGCACAAGAAGAGAACCCGGCCGTTCCGGCTGCGGCGCCGGCAGACGACCCTATTCCGTCCGCATCCGGAATCCTGGAGGATCCGATTTTGTCGGACGAAACCAGCATGCCCACCGCGGCCGTCCTGCCGCGGGAGGAGCCAGCCATGATCCTAGAGGAGGAAGAAGAGACGTCTCCACTCCCTCCCGTGGACGAAACGACATGTGAAGACACTTATGAGGAACCGGATGCACCGGGGGATCGCCCACTGATCCTCGCCGACCCGGATGGACGGCATCCGCGTATGAAGCACAACAATCGGGCCTCCGGTATCACACAGGAGGAACTGGAAGCCCCCTACATGCGATCGGCCGCTCTGGAAGGGGAAACCAACGGCATCGGCACCGGGGAAAACGCGGCTAAGGATGACGCGCCAATGGGTTTAGACAACTTTGAAGCCCCGGTACCGAATATGGAAGGGATGCAATTTGACGATGGGGAGTCTGCGGTTGTGGACGATTCGCCGATGGATTCGCCCGACATGGATATAAAAAACATGCCGGCTCCGGAACCGGCCGAAGACCGCGATTTAATGTCCGATCCCGACGCAGGAGAGCAGGAGGCCTTCCCTCCCGAACCCGGCGCCGGAGAAAGTGCCGGCGGGCCAGAACTGACGGATTTCGGCCGGCTGCAGGTACAGGTCTTTAAAGCCCGCGAGGCGATCCCGATTGAGAACGCCACGGTGACGATTTTCCTGGAGGAGGACGACGAGCCGACCCCTATAACGGTAACCAAAACCAATCGTTCCGGTTTTACGCCGGCCATCACCGTGCCAACCGTGAGCGCAACCCTGTCCCTGGAACCGGGACATGAGCATCCTTACGCCTCCTATCTGGTGCAGGTCATTGCTCCCGGCTATTTTACGGTGGAGGATATCCACGTACCGGTTTACGGTGGGATCACCTCCGTCCAGCCTGTGGAAATGCTGCCCCTGCCGGAGAATTTCCAGGGGGATCCCAACGTGACCTATCCCGAGGATGGTCCCGATCTGTAGAAAGGAGTGACCGTTTTGGCCGTTGAACCCTATATCCCGCAAAACATTACCGTCCACCTTGGCCGGCCGTCCGATACTTCCGCTCCCAATGTGACGGTTACGTTTCCTGAGTACATTAAAAACGTGGCCTCAAGCGAAATTTATCCCACCTGGCCGGAAAACGCCCTGCGCGCCAATATTTACGCCCAGATCTCCTTTGCCATGAACCGGTATTATACGGAATGGTACCGCAGTCGGGGCTACGATTTCGATATCACCAACAGTACGCAATACGACCAGGCTTTTGTCCGCGGCCGGGATGTCTTTGAAAACATTGGCCGTATCGTGGACGATATTTTCAACAGCTTTGTACGCCGTGAGGGCAGTATCGAACCGTATTTTACCGAATACTGCAACGGTACCACCGTCACCTGCCCCGGCCTGTCTCAATGGGGGACGGTCGATCTGGCCAACGCCGGATATTCGCCGTTGGAAATTCTGCAAAGCTTTTACGGGGACGATATTGAAATTGTCAGTAATGTTCCGGTGCGGCTGAATTCCCCATCCTTTCCGGGCTATTCCCTGCGCCTGGGAGACGCGGGCAACGACGTACAGCTTAAGCAGGTGCAGCTCAACCGTATTTCCCGCAATTATCCCGCCATACCCAAAATATACCCCGTAGACGGTGTGTTCGGCAAGGAAACCGAAGACGCGGTGCGGGAGTTCCAGCGAATTTTCAACCTGACGGTGGACGGCATCATCGGCAACGCGACTTGGAACCGCCTCTCTTTCCTGTATGCCAGCGTGAAAAAGCTGGGGGAACTGACGTCGGAGGGCATTGCCCTCAGCGACGTCCCGCAGCAGTATCCCCAGCTGTTGCGGGAGGGCGACACCGGTATCGAAGTGCGCATTCTCCAGTATTACCTGGCGGTCATCGGTTATTTTTATGATTCGGTCCCCAGTGTAGCCATAACCGGTGTGTTTGACGAGGCCACCACCAATGCGGTCCGGGCTTTTCAGGAGACTTTCGGCCTGAATCCGGACGGCATCGTGGGACGGCTTACCTGGCGCGATATCGTCCGCACCTACCGCGGCATCGAGGAGTCGGTCGACGACGTTCAGGGGGGCGTGATCCTGTATCCCGGCACGGTCCTGCGGGTCGGGTCTCAGGGCGAAGACGTCGAAGTGCTCCAGGAATACCTGTCATTTATTGCGGACACGTATACGAGTATTCCCAAGGTGCCGGTCACCGGTGTATTCGGCAACCAGACGCATGACGCCGTCGTCGCATTTCAAAGGCAGTTCGGCCTGGAGCGCCAGGATGGCATTGTGGGACCGCTTACCTGGAACCGCATCGCCGAGGTATATGAGGATCTGACCGTTGGCTATAACAAGCAAGAAGGCCAGTATCCCGGTTACGATATAGGAGGGGAAGCCGATGAGACATCCGATCAAACTGCCACCGAATGATATCACACGGGATGAACGTCTCTATATCCGAGAAATACAGGAGTACCTGCGGCTGCTGTCCTTTCATGACCGGGAGCTGCTGGAGATCAACGTCGACGGCATTTACGGCCCCACGACACGCCAGGCGGTCAGGCAGTTCCAGCGTCAGTTCCGCATGGATGAGTCCGGCGTCATGACCCGTGTAACCTGGGACCTGCTGTTCCATGCTTACCGGGCGGTGCTCGACCCGTCGTTCCCTCCTCCTCCCCTTCCGCCAGAGGAGGAGGAGCCGGCCCCCATAGACCGTATGGAAACGGAGACTGAATTGAACCGGGTGGGATAAGGTGAAAAAAACTTCGTTTATAAAAAACGCATTTATACTAACCGTAACTTCCCTGATCCTGCGCACCATCGGCATCTTTTTCCGCATATACATGGCGGGAAAAATCGGAGCGGAGGGAATGGGACTTTACCAGCTCATCTACTCCATCTATGTGCTGGCCGCCACGTTTGCCTCGGCAGGGATATGCACCGCCGTTACCCGGCTGGTGGCCGATGAACTGGCGTATGGGTCAAATGTGTCGGTACGGCACATTCTGCGCCGCTCCATCGGCCTTAGCGTGGTGATCGGTCTAATATCCGCCGTCGCCATCTATCTGGGCGCCGAGCTGATCGCGGGTATGTGGCTGCAGGACACCCGCGCTATTCCTTCCCTCAAGGTGCTGTGCGTCAGCCTGCCGTTTATGGGCGCTTCTTCCTGCCTGCGGGGCTATTTTATTGCCCGCCGTAAAGTCAGCATCCCCTCCCAGGCGCAGCTGCTGGAGCAGGCGGTGCGCATCGGAGTAATTGTACTGCTGATGGACCGGCTGCTGCCGCTGGGCATGGCCTACGGCTGCATGGCCATCCTGCTGGGCGACGCGCTGGCGGAGATCGCCTCCTGCCTGTATTCGACGGTAGGCTACTTCCTGGACCGGCGCAAGCTGATGAAAAGCCCATCGGCGGCACCTCCCTCCGATCACATCGTCAAACGCCTCATGAATATCGCGCTGCCAATTACGGCAGGACGATATCTCAACACCGCCCTGCGCACCATTGAAAACGTGCTGGTACCCGCCAAACTGGCCCAGTTTTGCTTTTCACAGGAAAAGGCGCTGGCCTCGTTCGGCGCCCTAAAGGGCATGGCGATGCCGCTTATTTTCTTCCCGGCTTCGTTTCTGAACGCGCTGTCCACCCTGCTGATCCCGGAAATATCCGAGGCCAGCGCCCTCAACCAGAAACGCCGGGTGGAGCGGGCGGTCAACCATACCCTGCATTTGACGCTGACCGCTGCCATCCTGCTTAGCGGGCTGTTCACCATCTTCGCCGAAGAATTGGGACAGCTGTTTTACCAGAGCGATGAAGTGGGATTCCTACTCAAAGTACTGGCGCCGCTTATGCCGGTCATGTATGTGGAAAGCGTGGTCGACGGTATTCTGAAAGGGCTAAACCAGCAGGTTAGCTCCTTAAAATACAGCGTGGCCGATTCGGGCCTGCGTATCCTGCTGATCTTTTTTATCGTGCCGCGTTACGGCATGGAGGGTTTCCTGTTCATTATGGTGCTGAGCAATCTGTTTACGTCGGGACTGAATATCCATCGCCTGCTCACCGTGACCGGACTCAAGCTGCGGTGGGGACAGTGGATTCTCAAGCCGTTGTTAGCCGTGTCGGTGGCGGGCGGGCTGTCGCTGATGGTCTGCCACCTCCCGGCAATCAGCGGGTTATCCACCCTGGTGTCGGTTCTGGTCGGCGGAGTCGTGGCCATCGTGGTATACGGCGCTTTGCTGCCCATGCTGGGATGTATCCGCCGGGACGACCTGCGGCTGCGCACCTGAACGCACATATACCTGGTCCCCCGGCTCCGTTTACGGGAGCCGGGGGACTTTTATGGATTAAGCCTTGTGGTTAAACCGAACATAAAAAAGAGTCCGGATATTCCGGACTCTTTTTATTGGATTAACTCGCGTATGTTGTCATAATAAGTTAGCGGATAAAGGCCGGTGACAGGATGACGAGCACCCTCCCGATATTCCGCCACCGCTACCCGCTCGCCAGCGGAATACAGGATGGCAACGCCCCGCTTGACACCATCTGCACGGCCGGAAGCGGCTGCCAGCGTTCGTTTAATACGGCTGATGCGCGGATCGGGCCGCCGCAAGCAGGGCGGCAGCAGGCCGCCCCGTTGGCTTCCCAGGCAGTCACAGGCCATCACGTCCCGCAGACGGCGGGCGTCCACGCCCGGCTGGATGGAAAAGTAGTCCCAGACCCGCTGCGTATAGGTGTCGAGCGGCAAGCCCTGCGTTTCGCCTGCCGCCGCTGCATATCCGCCAAACTGTGTAAACAGATTAAATGGCCGCTGTCCGGTAGCTCCCAGTAAATAATCTATCGTCCCGCGGAAACGACCGCTGTTGTAAAGCCGTTCCAATGCGTCCTCCGTATCGTGCAGGCGAGCCATCGCCTCCGCCGGCATCCAGCGGCTGCTGGCCAACTCATAGGGAGGGTCCGCACTGTATACATAGCCGTACTCCTCCGCATCCCGCCGCAGGCGCGAACCATAGAGCAGCTTTAAAAATCCCAGCTGCAGCATATGCGGACGCAGCGCAAAAGCCCGGTCAAATGAATCGGCAAATTCCTCCCAGCCCTCATAAGGCAGGCCGGCGATCAAGTCGATATGTACATGGATATTTTGAGGCTCCAGAAGCCGCCTCACCACCTCGCAGATCCTGTCGAGATTGGTACGGCGGGAAACAGCCTGCAGCGTTTCGGGCAGAAAGCTCTGAAGGCCTACCTCCATCTGAATCAGACCCGCCGGCGCGCGGCCCAGCAGGCGTAGGGTGCGTTCGTCAAACAGGTCGGCCGCAACTTCAACATGAAAACAGACGCCGGGAGGAATGCCCGTCCCGGCCTGCTCCACAATAAAAGACAGCAATTCATAGCAGCGCTGTTTATGACAGTTGAAGGTACGGTCCACCAGTTTGACCGTTTGACATCCGGCATTGGCCAGACGCAAAACATCCGCCTTGGCGCGTTCCAGAGAAAAAAAACGCACCTGATTCTCCCGCCCGGACAGGCAAAACGCACAGCTGAACGGGCAGCCGCGGGAGGTCTCCAAATAAGCGATCCGCCCTTTCAGCGAATCGAAATAAGCGTCGATATAGGGGGACGGTGGTTCTTCGTCCGTATAAAAGGGTGGTTTTTCAATAACCTCGCCGTCGATTCGATAACACAAACCGGGTATATCCGCCAGTGCCTGATCGGGAACCCCAATGGAAAGAGTGTCTAAAAGAAGAGAAAACGGCCGCTCCCCTTCTCCAGCCAGGATAAAGGACACCATAGGCAAGTCATGCAGGAGTTCATCCGCATGGAAAGAAGCCTCCGGCCCGCCCAGAATCCACGTGACATCCGGCCGGCGTGCAGCCAGCAGGGGCAGCAGTCGGCGGATGACAGCCACATTCCAGATGTAACAGCTGAAACCGATGACCGTTGCCGGGCTTGCCGCCACGCCATCGCATATGACGTCGTCCGGCTGGTTGACCGTGTATTCCAACACATCGACATGAACGGGATACTGGCAATAGGCTTTGGCGGCCGCCGCCAGATACCATGGCGCCAGCGAGGAATGGATGTATTGCGAGTTCAAGGCGCATACCGCCGCATTCAGAAGCGGCGGTTTTTCAGTCAACATAAGCGGCCCCCCTTACAGGGGGACTATATCATAATTCTTCGTCAAATGCAATTAACCGATTTTAAGCTGGAGGCGGAATTTATCGGAGATCATGGCAATAAATTCGCTGTTGGTCGGCTTGCCCCGGCCATTGTGGATGGTATATCCGAAATAGGAGTTGAGAACATCCACGTCGCCGCGATCCCAAGCCACTTCAATGGCGTGGCGGATGGCCCGTTCCACACGAGAGGACGTGGTATTGTGCTTTTTCGCTACAGCAGGATAGAGCCGTTTGGTCACAGCGTTGATAATATCATCGTCATCAATCGCCATGAGGATAGCGTCCCGCAGATACTGGTAGCCCTTAATATGCGCCGGCACGCCGATCTGATGGATAATCGCGGTTACCTGCATTTCAAGGCTGCTTACAGGCTGCTGCGCCATCATAGTAACAGCCGGGTCAGCGGAATGCACCGTTCGAGCCGGAACCTTGCAGAAGGATTGGATGCGTTCCGCCATATCGTCCGTATCGAATGGTTTAAGGAAAAAGTAATCCGCCCCCGCCAGCATGGCTTCGCGTTCCAAATGGGGATTATCAAAGCTGGACATGATCATAATCTGCGGATTATGAGACAGGTGCAGATTGTCCATGCCTTTAATCACGCCGATAGCATCCAGTCGCGGGAGAAAGAAATCCATCAGTACCACATGGGGATGCAGTTTCGCAATGCTTTCCAGCACCTGCTTGCCATCTTTTTCAACCGTATACACTTCCAGGTCATGAGACCGCATCGTCTCCGCACAAGGTTTTCCAAAATGTTCACTATTATCCGCCAATAAGACTTTTACTTTCTGATCCATCATTGATCCCCCATATTTAGTATTTGCCGGCTTGGTAATATTACCATATTCTGGAAAATAATGCAATAGCTTGGGAAATATTTTTTTGGGTTTTGGAGAAAAATAGCGAGTGTTTTTTCGTCAGGATTCCGGTTAATTTTTGGAAGCCGCCACATTTTCGGCAGTCTTCAGCATATTCTCCGCAAAAATAGCAAATCCTTTTTGTGGGTCGTTCACGTAAACATGGGTCACGGCCCCAATCAGTTTCCCATCCTGGACGATGGGCGACCCGCTCATTCCCTGCACGATACCGCCGGTTTTATCGAGCAGCCGCTTATCCGTGATTTCAATGACCATGTTGCGGCTGGGAGACGCATCGGTATAACGGACCTGGTCGATGCGGATATCGTACCAGGCGGGTTCCCCGCCGTCGATAGTCGTGTACACCTTGGCGGATCCGGTTTTAACCTGCTGTTTGAGAGCGACCGGATAGGACTGGCCGGTGATACCCTCCGCCGTCATGGTTCCATACACCCCGGTTTCACCATTGGATAACAGGGTTCCCAGAGACCCTTCGTCAAAGCCGCCCCGCAATTCTCCCGGCTCTCCACTTTGTCCTTTAACAACGCTGTAAATATCCACCGGGACAATTTCACCGCCCGACAACGGCAGGATATCCCCGGTATCCACATCGCAAACCGCATGGCCCAGTCCGGCGAACATCTTCTTTTCGGAATCATAAAACGTCAGCATACCAATGCCGGCGGAACTGTCCCGCACCCACAAACCGGCTTTCCAGCAATTTTCCATTTGTTGTTTCGCCGGATAAAATTTTACATCAAATTCAATATTGTCCCGACGAATGCAAAAGCTCATGGTTTTACCGCCGGATTGTTCCACCAGCTCCGCGACCTGTTCGTTGGTGGTAACCAGCATCCCATCGATGCTGACGATCACATCGCCGATTTTAATGCCGGCCGATTTGGCGGGATTGTATGGCCCGGTCGATGTTTCCACATCGGACATTCCCACCACCAGCACGCCGTCCGTGTAGATTTTGATACCAAACGGTATCCCGCCGATAACAACATTAGTCGGCTCGGTTACCTGGACATTCACCTCTTTTAAAGGAAATATACCGAATAACCGTGCCGAAGCCTCGTAACGGCTGCCTGTTGTCATTGACGCCGCACGCACCATTGAATCTTTGCCGCTGCCTTCCGGCTGAATATCCACCGCCGCCAGCCCGCCGTTCAGAGTAACCGCTCCATCGCCCACGACGGAAAACTGATCTGGGATCTGTGCCGCCATACCAATCATCATGCTCCAAACCAGGGTGCACACGATGGACAGGCCCGCGCAGGTCCTGTGTATAACCTTTCGCAAAGGAATCGCCCCTTTTCCTTTAAAATTTGAAATTACATGCAATCTGTTTGCCTTAATACTGTTCCACCGACCACGGAATCTTATTTATCCAGTATTTAATTTCAGCTTTTGCCGGTTTTACCAGCAGATTTTCATGGACGGTATTTGAATTTTTTTAAAATATCGTTTATTATAAGGATAAATAATTAAAGAAGATGGACGACCTGACTGGTAAATAGGAAAGTATGTGAAGCTAAGCAGCGGGACAGTCTTTAGGTCATTAAAAGACGTTTCTGAACGCATTGGGACAGCCAATCAACCACTTTTTTAAATTATAAAAAGGAGCGGTTGTCTCGACCAGGTTGTCTTTTTAACGAAAACGGTGTAACGCGGACAGGAGGTTATTCCCATGCGTATTGCAATAATAGGCAGCCGCAAGGCTCCCGCGCATATCGTTTCCCTGATTATGGCGCATCTGCCGCGGCACGCTTCGGAAATTGTCAGCGGCGGCGCCTCTGGGGTGGATACAGCCGCCGCCGAGGTTGCTCATCGCCTGTCTAACCCGCTGCGGATATTTGCTCCGGATTACAAAGCCTACGGCAAAGCAGCCCCGCTCAAACGCAATGAACAGATTGTGGCCTATGCGGATGAGGTCCTCGCCTTTTGGGATAAGGAATCGGCGGGGACCCGGCATGTGATCGCCGCTTGTGTTAAGGCCGGCAAGCCGATCCGGGTAATACCACTCTGACGGGTTAGTTGTTTCTTTGTGAGGAAGAAACCCCGCCGGCACGGATAAAAGGACAGGATAAATGAACCCCGGCCCCGCAATCGGTTGATTACGGGGCCGGGGTTCTATAAAGGACAAGATTGCGTGGAACCACCATGTCGGCCATGTCCCACGCGGGCTTTAAAAAGAGAACGATGAAATCATGGTTGCGATTCGACCGGGAAAGTGGTGATCTTGCCGGTCGCATGTTGAAGGATGAGCAACGCATCCGCTGCGGTAACGCCATCCTGGCCGTCTACATCGGCGGCGGCTTTCTGCCGGTCGTTGAGCGTAACCTTACCGGTAGCTGCCTGCAGGGCAAGCAGTGCATCCGATGCGGTGACGCCCGCCTTGCCATCCAAATCTCCCCAGACAATGTCCGGGATCTTCTGCAGTCCGTTCAAGGCCGCCTGCAACGCTGTTACCTGTGCGTCCACATCATCCTGAACAGCGGCGTCATCCAACGCCACACGCTCGGCCGCTACGATAGCCGCCGCAAGCGTTTCCAGACTCTGGGCGGTGTAGACATCCTCTTTGGCCGCCTCAGCTTTTGCCGTTCCGATCAGAGCGGTCAGTTCTTTTTTGTCCACAGGCTTCGGGGCCGGGTTTTGCTCTTCCCATTTGGCGTACAAGATGATATCAGCTGTTACCGTATCCGTCGCAAAGTTCCATGCGTGTTCACATTGTTCGTCCGCATACCAGCCTTTAAACAGATACCCCTCCCTCTTAGGGTCGGACGGCTTCACAACCAAGCCGTCCCCTTCCTTGAGAATGTGCTGGCTTCCCACCGAACTGCCGCCGTCTCCATAATTACTGCAAAAGGAAACCGTGTAGGCGGCGGGAGCGTCCGGTATCCATTTAGCATACAGGGTGATGCTTTTGCTGACCATATCGGCCGCAAAATCCCACTTTTGGGTCAGTTCTTTATCGGCGTACCAGGCTTCCAGGGTATATCCGGCACGGGTGGGGGCCTGTGGCGCCTGAATGAGCTGCGCGGTTCCGGTTTCAATAGCCTGGCTGGCTACCTTGCTGCCCCCGTTACTGTTAAAGGTTACAGCACCGGTGATCGGTTTGGCCAAAATGATGTTGCAGAAAGCAAGGGTATACCCCTTGCTTTGGGGATTTTTGCCGGTCACCTCAAATCGCAGCTTCAATTTGCCGGGCTCGGAAATGGTGACATTCCCAAATGTATTGATTTTGATCCGGCCGGGATCATCGTTGACAAAGTAACCGTACTGGTCGAATTCTCCACCCAAGTAGCGCTCCTCATCCGGCAGATACAGCCGGTAAGTAGCACGGCCGTCCTGCAGATTGCTCTGGGCGCTGACACTGTAGGTGCCGGCCTTGGCCACGTCGATTTCAAATTCAATATAGTCACCGACTTTGGCGGTAAACACCCGATTGTACTTGGTACTGGGAGATAGGGCGTATGCGGTATCATAGTAACCATATTCCAACCCGGCCGGTCCGGTAGCACTCACAGTAACATATTCTTCGTTTTTTTCCATTGGGTATACAATGGCATCCTCATCGATCACGGGGGGCGGCTCTTCGCTGCCGGTGCTGCCGGTGTACAACACCTGACCGTCCTGTGTGAGCTGGTCGGCCAGCAGGGTATAGTTGACCTCCTGCACGCTCACGCCGCTATCAATGGCTATGCAAGCCGCTGTGGCAGCGGACTGTCCCAGCACCATAAAGACCGGTTCCATGCGGATGGAACCGTAGGCCGCATGGGACGCCGACATACATACCGGCACCAATAGGTTGGAGCATTCGTTGGCCTTTGGCACAATCGAACGGTAACTGATGGAGTAGGGAGAGGTTGGGCTGTAAAAACCGCCTTCCGGAGTGACCTGCCCGTTTTTTACAATATACTGAATATGGTGGGAATCCATATTGTAACTGCCCATACCGATGGAATCCCCTACATAGACGGCGGAACCTCTTTCACAGACCCGCTGGGTCATGACAAAATCGCTCACCATGCGGCGGGCTTCCCGCACATACAGTTGAGTAGACCAGTTGTTATTCTCTGTAAACTCGTCGGCGCACAGGCCCCATTCTTTAAAATAGTTTCGCATCTCTTCCGGCACACGCGGATGGTTTTGCACCGTCCACAGCAACCCGCGCTGATAGGTTTCGTGCGCCTCTATTATTTTTTCACGGGTTGCATGATCCGCCTCCGGATAATCGTAATTCATTCCGACATAGTCGGTGGAAATACCGCAGTTGTTGTTGGCGTCCATCTTGCTGCCGGGCAGCGCGTTGGCGGCGGCAGTCTTAAAAATTTTACTGGCGGGCAGCCCTTTCTCGATCGCCCGCAGCAACAACTCATAATCGGCCTCGTTGTATCCATCCGGCTTTACGGTTTCCAGCCGATTGGCGGCATTGTTGGTCAATGTCCAGCGGAAATTATAGGATTGAATACGCGTGTCGCGGTCCCCTTTGTTTCCTCCGGCGTCCGCATTGACCCGCGGCAGCAGGCCGCTGGAAGGATCGCCGGGGACAACATACGGGTCGATGCCGGCAGGCAGGCCATCCATATCCGATGCACCGGTAATGCCATTCAGTGTTTCCCCGTAGACCTCATTGCTTTCGCGGCCTGTCACGTAGGTAACGTCCGCCTTAGCCATGAGATCGCCTTCGTAGGTGCAGTCCAAGAACACCTTGCCCTGAAACACTTTGCCGGATTCGGTACGGAAAGAGGTAATGGCTTTGTCCTCTTTTACCACACCGTCGGCCAGATCCAGCCGTTCATTCAAGAAGATGGGAATATCATATTCCGCGGCCCAGTCTTGCAACACTTTCAAGGCTACTTTGGCTTCAAATTTGTACTGCGCACCGGTTTTACCGTAAGCCGCCCCCACACGTTTATAAAACTCCTGCGCCATACCGCCAATGGCCCCGCTGGATCCTACATCGGTATCGCCCAGCCCGCCGGTGGTAAGACCGCCGATGCGATAGGGATTGGGTTCTACCACCGCCACCGTCTTACCCAGCTGGGCGGCCTTGATGGCGGCGATCACGCCGGAGGCGTTACCGCCGTATATCACAATGTCATAGGTATACATGTTCTCCTCCGCTGTCTGCTCACTGTCCGCAAAGGCCGGCAGGCTCGTACTAACCATCAGCCATGTGACAACCAGTACGACAGAAAGCAACTTCTTCCACATAAAACTACCCCCTAGCAAGTTTTAAAGCGTTTATTTGGCTGCTTGACACAATAGTCCACCTACTTTATACTTTGATTATAACCTGTCCACCGGTGGACGAGTCAAGGCATTTTATAAAATTTTGTGTACAAAAAGGAGCCTGATTTTTGTGGATAAGCACAATTTATACACCATTACACAACTGGCTCAGGCTTGTTCCATCAGCCGGGCCACCGTACTGCGGCTGGAAGCCGACGGCCTGCTGACACCGGTAACACGGGAAGGGGATGGAGGATACCGGTATTTCGACTGTACCAGCATTATGCATGTACTACAAATCCTGTCCCTTCAAAAGCTGGGTTTTACCCGCGACGAAATTCACGAGTATTTCCGCATCCCGGGAGATTTCAGCCACTGCTTATCCGTTTTAAAAGCGCGGCTTGAGCAGTTGGAGACAGCGGTAAGTAGGATGCGGCTGCGGGTTGACCTGACGCACCACATGAAGATCGAAGACATTCACATCCCCGAAACCGTATGCTATGTAAAGTCCATACAAACCTACGGGGACTATTTTGTCGTCAACGATTTGACGCAAGCCGCGCTCAAAGAGGCGGTCACCGCCGGGCTATCCATTGATTGTACCAAAGACTACTTTTCAATAGTGGACTGTCCCTGCCTGCTACAAGGGAACCGACCGGATCGCCCCCACGGCTATAGCATCTGCATCCCCCTGCTGGCCAAAAAAGGGGCTCCCCATACGGTCGCCGTTCCTCCCTGCAACGCGCTGGCGATTACCTGGTTCCATGGGCAAAAGGAATCCCGCATCCAGGCGTATCTGGCACTGGGGCAGGCTCTTCAGCACCGGCAACTCGTCCCGTCGGAGCCTTTAAGGGTGTTCGGGATCATCCATCAGTACATGGGGGCGGACATTTCGGTGGAGCGCAATGTGCTTCGGATCGTTCAGCCTGTCCGAGAGTCGGATGCTGCGATCGCGCCCGGCACCCGCACCGGTTCTTTATAACCTCCTCGCCAGAGCGACTTGACCTCATCTCGCAGTGTCCCGTCAAAACCTGAAACAAACAAAATCTGCCTCGATGGCACAGCCAGACCAACCTGTTTGTGTGCCCCTGTACAACCGCAAGGGCCGGAACGCACGCGCTCCGGCCCCACTTTTGATAGATGCCCCGGCCGCTTTAAAAGCAGTTGGCGGCTTTTTTATTGGGTCTGCAATTCAATGTAGAATTCCACGCCGGCCCCATACGGGCTTTCGCGGTTCACGACGCCATAAGGCATCCGATGGGCTTTCATAATCGCGGTAACCACGGACAGCCCGATACCCGAGCCGCCGTATTCCCGCGTGCGGGCTTTATCCACCTTATAAAAGCTGTCCCAAATTTTTGGCAGCTCATCCTCCGGGATATAGGCGCCGGTATTAAAAACCGCAACCCGCACCCGGCCCCCTTCCAGCGAATCAACCGTTCCAGTGATGACGCCTTTCTCCGACACATGATGCAGCGCATTGGATATATAATTGCTCAAAACATGCTCGATCAAGTAGGCGTCCGCCCACACATAGATCGGCTCGGAAGACGGCAGTACCATCTGGATAGGCGCGCCCTCCGCCCTCACCTGATTTTTCATCATCAGGTTGCGGAGCAGCTCACAAATGTCAAAGCGTTCTATTTCCAGCTGTTCCCCGCCCGCTTCGAGCTGCATCAGCATCATCATCCGCTTAATCAGCTTGGACATTTTCTGAGCTTCGTCCTCGATCACGCTGCAATAATACTCCCGGTTGTCCGCATCGGCGGCAATGTTTTCCCGCAGGCCTTCGGCATAGGTCTGGATAAGCGCTATCGGTGTTTTTAGTTCGTGGGAGACATTGGATATAAAGGCCTGGTGCGCCTGATTTTGCCGAGTCTTCTGTTCCACATCCGACATCAAATGCGCATTGGCTGTTTTTAAATTGGAAATCGTCCCCTGTAGCTCCGCCGACATGGTATTGATATTCTGTCCTAAATTGGACAATTCGTCGGTCCCTTTCCCCATGTAGCGTTCGGAAAAATCCAGCCGCGCGACATTATCCGCAATATGGGAAAGCTCCCGTATGGGACGAGTAAAACTGCGGGACAATAAAATCGCCACCAATATGCCCAGTGCCAGCGTCACGCCGCCGGAGAGCAGTAAAAACTGGTTGGTTACATCCACACTGTCCTCGATAGCGGCGACCGGCGTGCGCAGATACAGCGAATTGCCGTTAGCCAAGCGGCCCACCAGCGTGATAAAACGGGCGGTGGACGTACTGTCGTCGCGGGGCTCGCCACCGTCCCAGCCAAAGGCGTCCGGTTTTTTCAGCCACAAATCATTGACTTGGGGGCCGGTCCCCACCTCGATCCGGTACTCGCCCGGCTCCAGATTCACCGTGGGATAGATTTCCCGCATGGGGATCCACTCGTTATGCGGCCGGTAGTCGTACACGATTCCGTCGCTGTTCCAGATCAGTGCGGATATGTTTTGGGAAAGACCGATATTGTCCAGCCGTTCTTCCCAGTCGTCTCCCTGTGAAGAGACATTCAGGGCCTTGAATTCCTCTTCCAGCGTTTGCTTTTTTTCGCTCTGATAATAGGTAACCAGTGCAAAATTGTTAAACAGCCAGTTAAATATGAGCAGGCAGAGTATACATATGAGTATACTGGCCGTCAGCCGGACGGCAATCGATCCTTTCCGGCCGCGTAACCTCGCGTTTCCGGCCATAAGCCCATCCTTTCTTATTCTTCAAATTTATAGCCGATACCGCGGATGGTCCTGATACAATCTCCAACCGCCCCCAGCTTGCTCCGCAGCTTTTTAATATGCGTATCCACAGTGCGGGAATCCCCGTAATAATCATACCGCCATACTTTATCGAGAATACGGTCGCGGGACAACGCGATGCCCGCATTATCCATCAAATATACCAACAACTCAAATTCGGTATATGTGAGCTCGACCAGCTGGCCTCCGACACGCACCTCACGCCCCGCCTTATCCACTTCCAAGCCGTCGTGCCGGTACGGCGTCGGCTCCTCGTCGGCCGCGCCCCGGCGGAAAACGGCTTCGATACGGGCAAGCAGAACCTTCAGGCTGAACGGCTTGGTAATATATTCATCGACGCCCAGCGAGAATCCCTGCAGTTCGTCTTCCTCTTGCCCGCGGGCCGTCAGCATAATAATAGGAACCTTTGAGGTTTCGCGGATACGGCGGCACACGGTAAAACCATCCATCTCCGGCATCATAACATCGAGCAGCACCAAATCCGGGGCAAACTCATAAAACACAGACAATGTCTGTGCGCCATCGGCCGCCTCTAACGTTTTGTATCCTTTGATGCTGAGATAATCCGCAATGACTCGGCGCATACGTTCCTCATCATCCGCAATCAGCACCGTTTTCTGCCGGCTGGCCTCCATAGTGGTTCCCTTCTTTCCGCTGTTATCAGCAGTATAACCTATATTTGTGTTTCCTATGTGATTTTTCATAACCTGTTCCATATCCTGCATATACTTTATCAAAGGAAGTGATTTTTTGCAACAGTGGATCATAGACTGGATTGGTTCATTCGGCGTTTTAGCCATCTGGTGGCTTATTTTTTTGGAAAATGTGTTTCCGCCGATCCCTTCGGAAGTCATTTTGACCTTCAGCGGATTCCTGACGGTTCAGTCCCGTCTCACCGTACCCGAGGCGGCGGTGGCCGCTACCATCGGTTCGGTATCCGGCGCCCTAGTGTTGTATGCCGCCGGCTACAAGCTGGGACGGGAACGCGTCATGCACTGGCTGGAAGGCAGGACCGGCCGCATTTTGCACCTGCATCCGGAGGATGTGGATAAAGCACAGGGCTGGTTCGACCGCCATGGTAAGGCCACCGTGTTTTTTTGCCGGTTCGTCCCCCTGATTCGCAGCCTGATATCCCTGCCCGCCGGTATCGCGCGGATGAATCTGCCCGGCTTTATCGCCCTGACGACCATTGGATCGGCCATATGGAATGTGGTCCTGATCTTGCTGGGCGCCTGGTTTGGCGACGCCTGGGAAGTCGTTGTCTGTTATCTGGATACCTATGCGTATGTGGCATTGGGCGTGTTTGGCTGTATTCTGCTTGTCGGCATTTTGTTATTCAAACGGCGTACACGGCGGGTGCGGCCATCATAAAACGGCGGGCAATGCCAACCCATCTTTTGCCGCTTTCACCGGCGAATCTATGCTTCTGCTTGCGATCGAGTATATAATAATCACTATTATCGTAAATATTATACGATATTAGTAATTATATTACAACGATTATTCGTAATATAATAACGTTAAATATAATGACATCAAAAGTGGAGCGGCTTATGGACATTTTAAAGAAAATTTCAGCGTTAAGAGACAGCCGCCGGTGGACGGAATATCGTTTGGCGGAAGAATCCGGTCTGCCCCAGTCCACCATATCTTCCTGGTACAGTAAAAACATGACGCCCTCGCTCCATTCACTTGAAAAAATTTGCAGCGCCTTCGGCATTACCATGGCGCAGCTTTTTCAGGAGGAGGCAGACAGCGTTGACCTGACCCCGGCGCAAAAAGAATTGCTGGAGAAATGGAACCGTTTGAACGAGGGACAACAAAAAGCCTTCCTCGACTTCTTGGAGAACTGCTAAAACAGCCTGCCGGAGACCGGCAGGCTGTTTGTGTTTATTCTTCCATCTGCTTGCCTAAAAACGCGGCGGCGATCTGTGTCAGCTTGATTTCCCCTTCATTGGGTACGGCTCCGGATTCGGGCAACATCAGGCAAACCGCTCCGGTGACATCTCCCGATGCCAGAATCGGCACCATCACGCCGGCATAACGCTCCAAACCTTCGACAGGCTGCAGCCGGCTGCGGTCTCCCGCCTTGGCAGTATGCGTCTGCCGGGCTTCCATCATTTCTTCCATTTGGCCGGAAATGCGCCGGTCCTGATAGTCCCGCTTGGATACGCCGGCCGCGGCCACCACATGGTCGCGGTCACAAATCAATACCGGCAGGCTGCAGGCGCGGGACATCACGTCCGCGTATTGGGTGGCAAAAGGGGTAAGCTCCCCCACCGGCGAATATTTTTTAAAGACAACTTCGCCGTCGCTGTCGGTAAAAATTTCGAGCGGGTCGCCTTCCCGAATCCGCATTGTGCGGCGGATCTCCTTGGGAATGACCACCCGTCCCAGGTCATCAATTCTTCGAACAATCCCCGTGGCTTTCATACGACTATATCTCCCTTTTTATCTGTGAAATTATTGGTGTACTGGTAGTGTTTGCGCGATAAGGGAAAATATTCGGAAAGCTTTGAAAAGTCCTTTTAATAGATTGTGATTTTTAAAACCATGACGTCTTCGTATTTGTTCCAGCCTTATTTGTCTTTAAAGGCGTGATGCCAGTGACCAACATACAGATAAAAAAAGGATAGCCTCCTATGAAGAAGGCTATCCTGCTAAATTGTAAATTATTCTTTTCGCCAAACCATTTTATTGACGATGCCGGTGTAGGATTGAATAATTTTGACCACTTTTGTGCTGACGTTTTCGTCCGTATAATTGGGTACGGGACACCCAAAATCCCCGCTTTCCTGCATAGCGACCGCCATATCCACAGCTTGCAGCACCTGTTCGGTGGTGATGCCGCCCAAAATAAAGTTGCCCTTATCGATTGCCTCCGGCCGTTCGGTCGAGGTCCGGATACAAACCGCCGGGAAAGGATGGCCTTTAGCGTTAAAGTAGGCGCTTTCCTCCGGCAGGGTGCCGCTGTCTGAAACCACACAGAAGGCGTTCATCTGCAAATGATTGTAATCGCTGAATCCGAAGGGCTGCAGGCTACGTACCAGCGGATGGAACACAAAGCCGTTTGCTTCAATCCGCTTGCGGCTGCGGGGATGGGTGGAATAAATAATGGGCATCTGGTAGGTTTCCGCCATGGCGTTGACCGCGTTCATCAGCGCCATAAAACTCTTGTCGGTATCCATATTTTCTTCCCGGTGGGCGGACAACAGGATATAGCGTCCCTTTTCCAGCCGCAGCGTATCCAACACCCGGCTCGCACCAATTTTCTCCCAGTTGGCGGTCAGCACTTCCGCCATGGGAGAACCGGTCACATAGGTGCGCTCCTTCGCCGTTCCCTCCGCATTCAGATATCGGCGGGCATGTTCGCTGTAACACATATTGACATCGGCAATGTGGTCGACGATGCGGCGATTGGTCTCTTCCGGCAGGTTTTCATCAAAGCAGCGGTTACCGGCCTCCATGTGAAAAATCGGGATTTTCAGCCGTTTGGCGCTGATGGCGGACAGGCAGGAATTGGTGTCGCCCAGAATCAACAGGGCGTCCGGCCGCTCCTTCGCCATTAGCGCATAGCTTTTGGCTATGATCTGTCCAATCGTCTCTCCCAGGTCGCTTCCCACCGCGTCGAGATAATGGTCCGGCTGCCTCAGGCCCAAGTCTTCGAAAAATATTTGGTTCAGCGTATAATCGTAATTCTGTCCCGTGTGGACAAGGTTCTGATCAAAATAGGCATCGCACTTCTTGATGACCTCCGACAGCCGGATGATTTCCGGGCGGGTGCCGATGATCGTCATGAGCTTCAGCTTTCCCATGCTTAAACCTCCAAAAAAAACGTATCCGGATGGTCCGGATCAAAACACTCGCTGCACCACATAAAGGTCACCATATCCGTGTCGCCAAGGTTTTGAATATTGTGGGTGTAACCCACCGGGATATCCACCACCTCGAGCTTGTCCCCGGAAACCGGGTATTCGATGATGTTGTCCTCCCCCGGCCGGCGGAACCGGATCACGCCCCGCCCGCTGACCACGAGAAATTTTTCGTTTTTGGTGTGGTGCCAGTGATTACCCTTGGTAATCCCGGGCTTAGATATGTTTACTGAGAACTGGCCGCGATCCGCCGTGCGCAGGATTTCCGTAAAGCTGCCCCGCTCGTCCACGTTCATTTTCAGCGGATAAGAAAAGGCCTCCTCCGGCAAATAGGATAAATACGTCGCGTACAGCTTTTTGACCAGCCCGCCCTCGGTCATATTCGGCACCTGAAGCGTTTTCCGCGTATCGCGGAATGACCGGATCCAGTTGGCCAGGTCTCCCAGTGCCGCCATATGCTCGACCGGCACCCGGCAAAACACACCATCCCGCGTCGGGCAGCCCTTCAGGGCGTTCAAAAGTTCACGCACAATATCATCAATGTAAATCAGCGTCATCTCATGCGCGGGATCGTTGACTGTAATGGGCAAATCCCGTGCCACATTATAACAGAACGTCGCGATAACGCTGTTGTAATTCGGCCGGCACCACTTGCCGAACACATTGGGAAACCGGTACACGTACACCGGCGCACCCGTTTCCTCCGCATAGGCAAACAGCAGGTCCTCCCCCGCCTTTTTACTCTGACCATAGGGATTGTCCCGCTCCGCCTGGATGGACGACGCCAGCATCACCGGACAGGTATTGCCCTGCCGCTTCAGCGTATCCAGCAGCAGCGAGGTGAACCCGAAATTCCCCTGCATGAAATCCTCCGTATGGGGGGGACGGTTGATCCCTGCCAGATGAAACACGATATCGGCGCCGCGGCAATACCCGTCCAGCAGCGCCGGGTCCGTGTCGATATCGTATTCCCAAATCGTGAGCGCGGGATCGATACCGCTGGCCGAATCTTTTCCATCGCGTATATTTTCTAGTGAAGCGCACAGGTTTTTGCCGATAAACCCGCGGGCGCCGGTAACAAGTATATTCATATCAGCGGGCCTCCCACGCGGCGATTTCCTCCCGGATATAGGTGAGTGACAGCAGCTTTTCCTTGACCTGCTCCACTGATAACAGCTCCGTGTTGTTCGAGTTAAACTCGGTCAGCGGGTTGCGCTGTGTGTCTCCCTGTTTAAAAAACTTATCATAGTTAAGATCCCGCTTGTCAGCCGGCACGCGGTAAAAATCGCCCATATCGATCGCGTGGGCGCATTCTTCGTTGGTAAGCAGGGTTTCGTACATTTTTTCGCCATGACGTATGCCGATAATCTTGACCTCGTTGTCGGCATGGAACAACTCCTTGACCGCCTGCGCCAACACGCCGATGGTGCAGGCCGGCGCTTTCTGAACCATAATGTCGCCGGCCTGCGCCTGGTCGAACGCGAACAGCACCAGCTCCACCGCCTCTTCCAGCGACATGATAAACCGCGTCATAGACGGCTCGGTCACCGTCAGGGGTTTACCGGCCCTGATCTGCTCGATAAACAGCGGGATCACCGAGCCCCGCGAACACATCACGTTGCCGTAGCGGGTACAGCAGATCATGGTATCGTCCGGCGATACCGTGCGGCTCTTGGCCACCACAACCTTTTCCATCATTGCCTTGGAGGTCCCCATGGCGTTGACCGGATAGGCCGCCTTGTCGGTAGACAGGCAGATAACCTTTCGCACCCCGGCGCCGATGGCGGCCGTCAGCACGTTATCGGTACCCAGCACGTTGGTTTTGACCGCCTCAACCGGAAAGAACTCGCAGGATGGTACCTGCTTGAGCGCGGCGGCATGAAAAATATAATCCACGCCGTGCATGGCGTTTTTTACGCTGCCAAGATCCCGGACGTCGCCGATAAAAAACTTAATTTTATCGGCTACTTCCGGCATTTTGGCCTGGAACTCATGCCTCATGTCGTCCTGTTTTTTTTCATCGCGGGAAAAAATGCGGATTTCCCCGATATCGGTTTCCAGAAAACGATTGAGCACCGCGTTGCCGAACGAACCGGTACCCCCGGTTATGAGAAGGGTTTTGTGTTCAAAATTCATGGTATTTCCTCCAAAATAACAGAAATCCTATTGTACAGCCGCTCCGTATGGATGAGATGCATCACACTTTTTCGATACCGCGCATTCAAAGCAAAAGACGTGGCGTGCGCCGTTATCCCATCCTGATGGAGATAGGCGGAATCACTTCAGGCAACACTAGTATCCCCATGAACCGCAACCACATGCCACTTATTTTTGGCCTCCGCCTTATTTACAGCCGATATACGGTATCGGACGAGCAGATATGCCGCGTATCCAGTACAATCTTATTTTCCAGCTTATGCATTTGGCTCTTAATCTCATCATGGCCAACCATGATGACAACCAGGTCAACGCTGTCCAAAAAGGCATCCAGGTTATGATACTGGTTGGGCACCACATCTTTTAGTATAAACGGATCATACACTTTTACCATTCCACCAGCCAGATGCCGGTCCATAATCTGCAACATCTGCAAGGTGGGACTCTCCCGCATATCATCAATATTTTCTTTGTAGGTCAGTCCATAGATGCCCACACGGGTCGTATCCGTCATTCCGTGGTGCGTCATAATGTTGTGAATCCGCTCCAATACAAATTCCGGCATGGAATCATTGATCTTGCGCGCAGCCAATATGATGTTGGCCAATCCCGGATAATCGCCCACCAGGAACCACGGATCAACAGAAATACAGTGACCGCCCACGCCGGGGCCGGGACTCAGGATATTCACGCGCGGATGTTTGTTGGCAATGCGAATAATCTCATAGACGTCCATATCATCGCTTCGGCAAATTTTGGCGAGTTCATTGGCATAGGCGATGTTGATATCCCGATAGGTATTTTCCACGACTTTGGTCATCTCCGCGGTGCGGATATCCGTGACGGCAATGTCCCCTTTGCAAAAGGAGGAATACAGCTTTTTCACACGTTCACCAACCGCGTTATTGTCGGCTCCAATGGTTCTGGAGTTATGCTCCAATTCATAGATCATATTTCCCGGGATAATGCGCTCCGGAGCATGGACCAGATGTATATCCGTCCCTATTTCCCATTGGCTTTCCCGGATGATCGGCCGGATAAATTTATCAATGGTGCCCGGTGACACCGTCGATTCAATAATAATGGTCGCCCCCCTGGGGCATACAGCCAAAACCTGTTTCACAGCCGCTGTGACATAGCAGGCATCAATTTTTTTGCTAACCTTATCATAAGGTGTCGGAACCGCTACAATATACGTATCTGTACATAAATAATCGGTTGTAAAGCGGATGCCGGCCTGTTGCGCCTGTGCGAATAAGTCTTGCAATCCTTTTTCCTCAAAGGTGAGCTTTCCCGAACGCAGCGTTTCAACCAGCTCTTTGTTGTAATCGGTACCTACGACTTCCACTCCATGAACAGCAAACATGAGGGCGGTTGGTAGTCCGATATATCCCATACCAATTACATTAATCATCATTGTTTATACCCCTTTTCCAACAACTGATTCAGCGCGTCCCAAAAGGATGCGGCCGATTGCACCTCGTCCTGAAACACATGTTTGAGCGTTTTTCGTTTACCGCCGGAAAACGTACGCTCTATTTCTTCACAGACCGGTGTCCAAAAATCCCAGTCTGTAAAAACCCCCAATTTATTTGCCAGGCGTCTGGTACGGCTCCAATTTAACCGGTTCCACGTATAGTGATAGTCTTCCAGGTGCAGTCGTTCCAGCACATCCCGTATCTTGGTCTTATAGCGTTTCGCGTAAGGCGTGTTTAATTCCACAGCCATGACCGGCGTTTCATTTTTAAGCGAAAACATGGTGCCATGGAAAAAGTGTGTAAGCGTGACATCGAACAAACCAAAAACGCAGGCCCATTCAAAAGGATTCAGATCATACAAAAAGACATCCGCATAGGGATTCGGCTCATACACGGCGACTAATTGGGCCCTGCCTTTAAAATGTCTTGCCACTTCATGGCCAATATGGCTGCCGGCCATCAAACCGATAACGGGCTTTTTAAAATCCACGCCCTGCCTTTCCAGCTTTTCCTTTAAGCGGGTTCTGTCTACAGGCAGCTTATCCAGATCTAAAAAGCAACTGGGATCGCCATTGTGGAACACCGGCACCTGACCGCAGAGCGATTTCACCAGTTTTTCCGTGGCATTATCCCGCACTCCCAAATAAGAAAACGACGACAGGCTATTTTTTATGATCTGCCTGTCCCGCTCAGACATATCGCTATAATCCATACCATAGCAGGACGCCGCGTAGCTAACCCGGTGGGATGAGACGCGGTCATCTGGAAAATACGCGTTAGGCAAGCCCTTGCCGCCCCAATTGAATACGGCATCGCTGCCAACCACCAGCACGTCATACCGTTCGCTGACGGCGCGGAACAATTTCTCATAATCGTCGCTGCACATACGAAATGGCGACAGCGGCAAGTATTGGATTGATTCTTCAAATTTCTGATTTCGAACAGACAGGCTTTCCCGGTATCGCCGGGGCGTTTGCTCAAGCTTTAGCCGATATCCCTCCATAGTGCGTGGAGACGTATAGTCGACCACCTCCACCACAGCGTTGGGAAACTGTTGCTTGAGACGCTCAACAAGCGAATAGCACTGCAAAAACGCCCCATAATTATAGCTTCGATGAAAAGTCAGTATGCCAATCCTTTGCTGTTTCATATGTAAGCTCTTTTCCGGCGAAGAACTACGATTTAAACAATCGCAGAGCCGCTTTTAGAATATCGATGATCCATCGGCCCATGATCCGCCCTGTATTTTTCAAATATTTTTTTGCAGAGGGCTTGTCCACAGCGTTTTTCAGCATGTCCATGCGCATTTTGTAAAGATCCCTCTGTGCCTCATAGTACACGCGATATGGCTGAACCTCAAAAGGCATTTGGCGCAAGGTCTGTATTAGTATATCCATAATGCCTGCCGTCCGCCAATAGAGAACGTCCAGGTCACGGATATCATAAGAATGGGAATGGCTGTCGGCCCGGACAACCCTGGCGCAGAGGGATTCATCTATAAAACCGCACTTAGCCTGATAGGATACCGGCAGTAAAATTTGGATGTTCTGTCCGTGGCGGCTTTCGCAAATGGTTCTCTGCGGAATCGCTTTCAGCAGCACCTCTGTCCGAATCATGAACCCAAGATTAAATATGCTCTTTCTATACAGGACGTTTTGGAACAGCTGCTCTGCGTTTGACCTGTTGATCCCGGTGGGCAGCCGTGTTTCCATGTCCGACTCGTCCAGTTTATCGCTTTTGGTTAAAACCAGACCAAAGGCGGGGTTCTCTTTCAGATAACAAACGCAGCGGGAAATAAATGCAGGGTACAGCAAATCATCTGAATCGGGCCATATGAAATATTCACCGGTAAACAGCTCTAGCCCCACATTCAAGGCGGAGGCTTGTCCTTTATTGTCCTGGCAGCGGTATATCAGCCGGATATCCTGTTCCTGCAGCCTTTGCTGATAGGACATGATAATATCCTGCGTACGGTCGGTGGAACCGTCGTTGATGATGATCAGCTCCAGCGGACGGTAAGTCTGCATTATGATACAGTCCAAAAAACGCGCGATGTAACGCTCTCCATTATAACACGGCGTTACTATACTTACCAAACCACTCATGCTCTCACCCGTAATTTTCGTTTCACATACGTTTTTTCTTCATTCGTCATACCCAGGAAAAACATCGAAAGCGCAAATATAACCGTGTATGCCGCGCACTCCGCCATAAGAGCGATCCATCCTACAGAATGACTGCTTAGCAGCAGATACGCTCCGGTTCCCAGCACAAGAGTGATGAGCGCTGTCCGCAAATAGATTTCTTTATAAAGCCGCAGCATTTGCAGCTTAATTACCCTTTGATAGTAAATCCCCATAATCAGGATATGGCCGGTAAAAATGGAAGCGGCCGTACCGATCGCCGCGCCGATAAATCCAATATGCCGGACGAGAAAGATGGATAAAAGAACATTTAAAGCCGCCATAAACACCAGTACAACAGACCGGACCAGACGTTTCATCATGGCGTCGAGAACCGCATCCACCACCCCCTGGGACGTCATAATTCCCAAGGGAACAAACAATATAATCGTGGGCAGATAAGCGTCCTGGAAACGGGGGCCCACCCAGTTCAGCAAAAAATTCCTGCCAAATATAACAAAGCCGGAAATAAACAGGCAGGATATCATAAATTGGATGCGTCCTGGACGAATAATCAAATCGGTCATAGCCTTTGGAGAGGCGCCCTTGGTCAGCAGGCGGGTGGCCTTGGGCAAAAAAACCGAGCTGATAGCGCCCGTAACAGAAGCAAACATAGAGTACAGGGTCAGTGAAATTGAATATACCGCCACAACAGTGGTAGTCGTCATCGCCCCCAGAATAACCCTGTCCAAATTGTTATTCACCTGGCTGACAATGCTTTGCAGAAAGATAGAGAGTGCAAACACCATGGACGTACGCAGCAGTACTCCGTCCCAAAAATGAAACCGGATGCGTATGCCCAATGATTTAAAGCAGTAAATCAAATCCAACGCCAGCACAAAAAGGGTCAGCAAGAGGTCGGTCAAGACAATGGCAAAGGATTTGAATCCCAAATTCAGCAGCAATACCAAGGTTACAATCCGGAGAAGGTATTTTAAAATTTGAAAAGAGTTATTGACGGCAAACTTTTCATAGGCGTTAATAATCCCGGAAAAAGAGTTGACAATAAGTGAAAAACCAATATTGAAACACATGAGTATATACAGGTGTTTGGCATTGGCCAACTCGGACGCCGTCATTTTCGTGGCGTACAGGGGGTCGATACCAAAATACATGCCTATAGATACACCGCCCAGCAATACCAGTAAAACGCCCGTGATGACCATGGCCAGAAACAAAAAGTTTTCCTGGCCTTTTTTGTCCCCCAATGTTATGTATCGGGTTATGTTGCGCGTAATGATTGTCCCTACGCCAAAATTCATGATAATCAGATATCCGGCAAAGGAACTAATCAATTGGTAAATACCATATTCCGCCACGCCGAGGCTGCTGATTAGAAAAGGGGTAAAAAATATGCTGATAACGGAGTTTAAAATTAGATTAACATAAGTCAGGCATACACTTAAAAGCTTTTGGTCTTTCATCAGGCAGGTATCTCCCTATACGTATTAACGGGACGTAGCATACTCTATGGCATCCACAAATCCCTGAACCATATGTTCAGGCGTTCTGTTTTTCCAGTAATACTCATAAGCTTGCTTGCCCATGGCCGTATACCGGCTCGGGTAATCGGCGATATCGGCAATTATCGCCGGTAATTCGCTTAAACTGTCCAGCAGCACGCCGGTTTCCCCATGGCTGATATTAAAAATTTCCCCGCCGGTTATTGCCTCTTTAGACGTGACATAGGGAACCCCATATCCCATGGATTTCAGCACGGACAATCCCGCCTGATCCGGAGAAAGGCAGGCTATGGCATCCCGAAAATAAGATTGCAGCAAATCCTCGTTATATATTTCACCCAACAGATGGATTTTCTCCTGCAAATGGTGTTGCTGAATATAGGCTTCCAGCCGCGGGCGCTCGGAACCATCCCCAATGACCCGCAGCGGCGGCAGCAGCGGCTTTTCCTGAAGGACCGTATGGTAAGCCTCCACCAGCTCATACACTTTCTTTTGCGGGTAAAGACTACCGACAAACAGTAGGGAATGACGGTCGTTATTCCAGTCGGTATGATTGATGGACACCGTATTGGGAGCTACAAACAATTTTTCCGGCGCAATGCCCAGCCGACTGTATTTTCGTTTTGGATAATCCGAATAAAAAACCGCCGCGTCGCACTGCGCCACCAGTGCCGGCAGCCGATCTTTGGAGGCCACATCCGGCGAATCGTATCTGGTCTGATAATCCGCGGGCACCCCAATGCCCCACAAAACCCATTTAGGGCCATGATGGTTTTTCATACAATGGCATACATCCAGCTGCCCTCTGTCAAAGGGAGCGATTACGGCATCACATGGCTGCACCAATTTTTTTAAAGAGCGTCGAAAGCACTTATACCCATGAAAGGCCCATTTATCCACCCGCATGGTGGAAAAACGCGCTTCCTCAGATACATTCCCGCTGCTGTACAATACCGTCAGGTCATAACGCTCGCTGAGCATATTAAAAATAGCCAGCCGATAGGGGGCAATTCGATCCTGTATTAAAACAATTTTTTTCATACCGGCTCCTTTAAAATTTGCGTATAAATATTTTGCAACGAAGACAGGGGTTCTTCCCGATACATCTGCTCCATGGTGTGCCGGGCCGCCTGTGAAAACTCACGGCACAACGATGGGGCACGGAAAAGATCCATAATCCGCGCCGCCAAAGACCGATAGTCTTCATAGCGGTACAGAAACCCGTTTACCTTATGGTGAAGATATTCCGGTATACCGCCTACATACGACGAGATACATGGCATTCCCACCGTCATGGCTTCCCGCAAAGTGGAGCAGTGGTTTTCGACCGCGGACGCGGTTACAAACACGTGGCTGTCACACATCAGCCGGGCTAATTCGGCCGATGACTGGGGCCCCACAAACTGAATATGGGACGACAGGCCGTATTTGCGAATCATTCGGCGAATGTACCTGCCATATCCCCCCTGTTTCATAGAGGCCATACCGCTCACTTCGCTAAAAGACGCTCCCGGCACGACAAGCCGTACATCCGGAAAGTCTTTTACCACAACAGAGAGTGCCTGCAGCAGGATATGAAACCCTTTTAACGGATAACCGGAGGCAATGGATAAAATCGTATGTTTTTGGCAGCGCTCCTCCGACCAGGTTAATGCCCCGAATTCTTCTTTGAGCGGCAGGCGATGATAATAAAACCGCAGATTCGGATTATCCGCCGAATACTGATCCTGTGACCATTGATTTTCCAAAACAACATGTCCGCATTCCCGGAGAATCTCCTGCTCGATCACCGCCTGTTTTTCAAATCGTTTCTCCGCGGCAAAGACGGAACGGCCGGGTAAAAAATCCAACCAGGTTTGGTTTTGCCGTAGAACTTTATCCCGCAGCTGGCCCCTGTAGTATAGGGCTATACTACTTATCACACCTTGAATATATACACATGCGGGGATTCGTCCCGCATTCGCCCTTATAGCCGCCAGTCCATGCGGATATTCGGTTCCCCACAGCTGGATGATATCGGGCTGCTCTTCGTCCAACAATTCCCGCCACACGGCAACGGCAGCGTCCGTCACACGGTATTTGTGAACGGGGCCGGTCGGCAGCACCACATAGCGGATATTTCCATCCTGCAGGCACTCTTTTTCCGGTACGGCCGCCGTTGTGCAGACCGTCACTTGAATATCGTCTTTATTGTAAAGCTTTTGCAGCTCTGCTTCCATCCATTTACCGCTGGTAGCGATTAACCCTTTCTGTTCCGCCAGCTTCCCTATATAGATGTTGACAATCCACAGGATTTTCATATGGCCGATCTCCTCCGCAATGGGGTCTTTTTTCCTTTAAAAGCAAACGGCAAATAGGGAATCGCCGGGACAACCAGAAACATGGCAAATCCTATATGATAAATTCGTAAAAAGGGATCCAGAAACCCGTAGATAATGCACACGATACATATAATACTGTAATAGTTATAATTCGTTTGCTGCTGTAAAGTTGCCTGAATATACCGGCTCTTTTGAATGATGGTCGCTATAAGGGGGATTCCTCCCGCCAGGCCATATACCGCAAATAAATCTATCCACTCGGCATGGCCTCCCGGAGAAATGACCGGGAACCCCCCCAGCCGGAAATTATAGCCAAACAAAGGATATCTGAAAAAGGATTCCAGTGATCTCTGGAAATCTTCAAAACGGGCTGAGGTATGTACACCGCTTTCCCCCGTCACCAGGAAATATCCAATATCATGGATTCGTTCTCGAATCATATCGTTTTCAATTTGAAGGCCGGCCAGCCATTGACCAAACGGCTGTTTTAAAAATACAATGGCAATGACCATGAGTATGGCCGCTCCATAGCGAACCCATTTATTTTTTATAAAGGATATCAGCCATAAAACACCCCCACAAATAAACAGCAAAATAGCCGCGGAAAATCCCGCTTTAATTATACACAGTATAAAAACAACCATGCCCACAGCAAGCGCCAGTTTCATCGTCTTTTTCTTCCTAACTGTGGGAAGGGATTTAAACAAAAGGGGCAGACAAGCGATGGTGACAAAAAGCATCAGGTAAATGAAGCCGAAACTGCCAATACCGCTTTTCTGATAAACCAGGAAATTTGTATTGCCGGATTGTGAGATAGACTTGGCGATCATAGGGTCTATTCCCAGATAGTACAGCGTCATCACGGCCCCCAGCAAGGTTGCCGTCAAAGCCACTAAAGCCAAAAGCCCCAGGAACGAATAGTCTTTCTTTTCCGCATAAAACCGATACATATAAAAGCCAATAAAAAAGATAAACAACATGGGGAGGAAGGTAAACGGATCAAATGACGTATATACCCGCCGAAAAACCAGAAACGAAATAGCCGGGCTCACTAAAAAAGCGGCCAGGGTTAGGGTATCCATCCGGATCATAAACGTTGGTTTTGACGCCACGCACAACAGGCGCGTCAGTCCCCACAGCAGCGCGACACCGGTTCCAAACAGAAGACCGGTATTCTGTGTTACATAAGGACAGCACACCCAAATGGTCAGCAATACCGCCATTAGCCTATTAAATTGATACATAAATGAGGTTTGTCCTTCTTGTCGCGTCATACGCTTCCCTACCGTTACGAAATAAATTTAAGTATACGCTGCGCCTGATACAAGGCGGTTTTCTTTTCCCGAATATAGCCGGCCGCTGACGCCGCCCGTTTTTTTAAATCAGACGCCGCAAGAGTATCAATCAGCCCCTGCCTCAACCCCTGAACACTGACATCGTTGAAAAAATACATTTTATCAAAATACTCTTCACCTATGCAGAGCAGCCGACTGGTCAAAACGGGCGTGCCGCTGGCCATATACTCCATCAATTTTGATGGAAAGGAACACTTAGAAAATTCTTCCGTTGTTGGCCGTGGATTAACCAGAAGCGTGGCGGATTTTTCTATGCCGATCATCGTTTCTCGATCTACGACGCCTTTGTAGATAATGCTTGGATTGCCTTTTTGCTGGATATACGACACACAATCCCCCTGACCGAACAGCCAGAGCTGTGTGCCGGTCAATTCGGCTTGTTCAAAAGCATCTACCAAAAGATCGATGCCATATGCCTTATGCAAACCGCCCGCATAGACCACGATACGGTCGCCCGTCCCCAAATCCGCCGGAGGAACACGGTCCATGATCTGGGTATCGATAAAGCCTTCCATCAGCATATAGGGCCGATCCTTTGGTAAATGTTCTCTCTGGTAAGGTGAAAAACAAATGTATCCGTCGAATTTATCCTTAAGCTTTTCCGAAAGATGGATAAAGCTTTTAAACAAGCGCTTTAACAGACGATGATTCTCAAACAGATACGGAACCGCATGCTCGGGGAGATCCGGCACAATCGTATACACTTTAACCCGCGCTAAACGGCGGACCAAAAAGGAGGGGAGCGCCGACTGCGGATAGATGCAGTGGGTTACAATTACTTTATCTTCGCCCCGATACCGGATACAAAACCGAAGCAAGGTAACCAGCGCGCTAAAGCAATACGACAGTTGTTTGAGGACCGGCAGGTTGATGGTGGAAAGAAACGTATAGGGAACGCCCCGGTCCTCACACCTTTTCTTACGATGAAACAGGCATTTTCCCGCCGGAAACGTGGTGATGGGCGGAAAAGAAACCGCCTGGAAATCATCCTTTATTAGTTTATAAAACGCCTGGCTTAACGAATAATCCCATCGCTGCTGCACAAATTTCATTTTTTGCTTGGCGTACTTTTTTTCATATGTATCCAGCATTGCATCCGGACAGGCCATTCCAAAAAAAATGACTTTCATGCTACACCCGTTTTCTGCTCTTTATTTTCTGTACGGTTTGAGGCGACAATAAGCCCGCCAGCAACGGCCTGAATACGTATCGGTACGACCACGGAGCCAACTTTAACCGTTTGTATCCCTTAGCCCTTACAACCGCTTCATTCCATTTATACCGGTAGGGGGGGCGCTGCCGCTCATCCCTGTCTTTGTTGTAATAATACAGCGGTTCTTGTAAATTGTAACCGCGCATTCCCGCCGCGTATATCCGCATAAACAAATCATAATCTTCGCAGCGAATGGTTTCCGGGGCAATTCTGTAGCCACCAACCCGATCCAGGCAGCTCCTTCTGAATAGCGCGGCGGGATGAACGTGCTGGCAATGTTTGGCAAAATCCTTCTTGGACGGCTGCTCTTTCAGCCGCAGGGTCTGCCAAATTCCCTGTCTGTCAAATTTGTATAAAGCCGAACTGACAAAACTGTACTCAGGATGTGCCTCTAAAACCGCCATTTCCTTTTCTATGCGGGTCAGGTCGGAATAATCGTCGTCATCCTGCCGGGCAATAAAGGCGCCGTCCGCCGCGTCGATCGCCGCGTTTAAAGCCGTTCTCAACCCTCCGTGCTGCGGCAGCCGCAGTAATTTCACTTTCGGATTACACCCGTATTCCTGCTGCAAAAACTCGTATATGCCATTGGTTGAAACATCATCACACAAGACCACCTGAATATGGGGATACGTTTGATCCAGCATGGATGCAACGGAACGCTTTAACGCCGTTCGGTCTTTCGTATTGTATACACCCATAATAAAACTGACCAGCTTATCCGCATTCGCTTGAGTCATTTACTTTTCACCTACTCCTATTTTTATGAAATCGCTAGACAGCAGTAATATCTTGATTTGTTTTAGAACCGCTGTCAGCAGGACTTTCATGTTTTACATTCTACTTCCCTGCCACAATTTTTCCCACGCAGTCTTTGACAAACGCACGGTTTTCTTCAAACTCTTTAGCTCCGTATGTTTCATAAAGCGTTTCCTTCTCGCGTATTTTCCGTATTTCCAGCGGCAGATCCACTTCTTTGGGTTCGGCCAGATTTTCATTGCGGAATGTTCTGGATAAGATGACGCTGGAGGAGCCCAGCCGGTAGTGTTCCTCCAAAATGGCCTCCGCCGGCAACAGGCCCTCCCCCATTTTTCCCATTCCGCCAAAACCAAAAGGAATTCCCCGGGCATGTATTTTCTGAGCCATGTAATCCACCAAGCCGCCGCTGAGCGGTTCAAACAGGAACGACAGCCCCAAGCTGATATGCAAATCGTTCAGCCCGATAAACAATTCATCAATACCGTTCACTTCAATGATATCATCCAGCCGCGCCATAGCCTGCGCTGTTTCAATCATCGGACATGTTCTGGCTCGTCCACCCACCATGTCGATAAATCGCTCCACATCGTCCCGGTCCACCACCATGGGCAGCATCAAAATGTCCGCGCCGGCTTCGATGACCCGGTCAATTTCCGTTTTTGAATGGGGGTGGATAGGATTCACCCTTACCAGCAATTGAGCTGTATCGAGCACACGGCGCAGCGGTGGAATGTCCTCAAGGGAATAGGGGGAAATATAGGTGTTGCGTCCCTGTTGCCGCTCGATCTTATTGATAAACTCCAAATCAAGAAAAATGCGGTCAACGCCGGCATCCTGCGCTTTGGCCGCAAACACCGGATCCGCTGTCAGCAACATCAAATTAATCATTCCCGTTATTCCTCCCGCATAAATCGTCCCGGTCCTGTACGATACGATTCACCATAACCTGCCGTTCAAAATGCGTCTGCACGTCCCGATAAACCGCTTGTGCCATTTGTTCCCGCTCCTGCGGATGCTGCCGCAGCCAGCGCATTTTCTCAAACAGGTCCACATCGTCAGCCGGTTGTACAAGCAGTCCGGTAACGCCATTATTTACAAATTCGGACGGTCCCGGGATATTACTGGTAACGGCGGGCACGCCCATCGCCCCGGCCTCCTGCAGCACCATGCCAAAGCCCTCCCGATAGCTGGGATGCACCAGACAGTCCATACAGGCGGCATACCGCTCCACATCCCCCACACGCCCGGTAAATATGACCCGCTGGTTCTGCCGCGCCCATTGCAGCAAATCCGCATCGGGCAGGTCGTCGGCATACAAATCGCCCACCAGCAAAAGCCATACGGTTTCGTCTTCTTCCGCCAAGCGGCGGAACGCTTTGATCAGCTCACCGCTGCCCTTGTCCTTTCGTATATAGCCGATGTCTCCCCATACAAAAGCGTCCTCCGGAATATGAAACCGATCCCGGATTTCTTTTCTGTAGGCGCTTTTATCGCTTATGGAGAATTTGTTAAAGTCGACGCCAACCGTACCGCCTTTCCCCAAAACCTTTACCTTGGCAGCCGGATAAACGCCGTCTTGAATACACTGCTCCATATTCTTCTGGCTCACCTGCCGGACATCGGTTGAAAACAGGGCCGCTGTTTTTTCAATCAGCCAGGAGATTGTTCGCCCAAAGCCGGTATAGCCAACATACCGCGCCCCCCAATGGTTATAAAGCCGAACGGGGACGCGGGCCAGCCAGCCCGCTATCGCCGCGCAGAAAGATACGTTTTCCGTACCATATTCAATCATATCGAACCGGTCTTTACGAAAAACACGCCAGAGATGACAAATTGTTTTTATGGTTTTCCCCAGACGAAAACCACGGTCGATATCCAGCGGAATATATGAAATTGATTCAGGCAGTCCAGCTGCAAACTCTGTATCCTGTTTACAGGAAACCGTGATTGTATAGCCATGCTGCTGCAGGCACGTCATGGCAGGCATGACAAACGCCCGCATACTGGCCGATACGGTTGTCAAGCTGCAATATCGAATGGTTTTATTTGTCAAGACCGGTCCTCCCGCCTTTTATCAGTTCCGCCAGAGCGGACAGCTCCTCCGGACCGTACCGCTGGTCGATGGTAACCGGAATTCCATAGCGCGACAGATAATATTCAAAAGACTCCGGAGGCCTTTCCTCCAGCAGGTACGCCCACCATCGTCCCTGGAAATGACCAGCTTTTATAAGACGTTCCAGCAGCCCGTCTTCCTCGACCACCAAAGGATACACCATAGGGACACATGTATTGTCCAAATACCGTTTGGGATCGATCCGGTTAACCTGATCAAACAGTGCGCAGGCCGTACGGAAATTATCCAGCCTTTTCCGTTTGGATGTTTCGTAATCGATGCCGGCCAGCAGTCTCCGGGTCAACCGCGACATACTCCGCGCGCCCGCTTCATCCAAACGGGCCTCGTTTTTCATCCTGGCGTCATACGCTTTCCCCTCACAGCCGTACTCAAGCCGTTTCAAAAGGAAATCCGCCGTGTCGGAAGAAAAATCCTCCGGATACTCTTCCACAAATCGGTCCGCATGCTCCCCGAGAACATAAGCGCCATCCGGGACACCGACAAATTTCCTGGCCGAATAGATATTCAGGCAGCCATCTAACGGCGGAGCAAAAAACGCCTGCGCATTATCCACAATAACCTTTGCAAACGGAGCCGAAAGCCTTTTCATCCGATCGACGCCCATAATCCCGAAATAGTTTACCAGGACAATTGCGGTATCCTCAGGCACATCGGAAACGACGGGGGTAAATTCTTCGTTTAACGCATAATAGGACACGTCGATTTGTCTATCTACTAAAAAGTCCCGCACGGTAGCGCATTCATAGTAAGGCAAGAGCACCTTACGAACACCCCAGGCCCGAAGGGCATGATAAACGGCGGCCCTGCCTGTATTCAACCGCGCTATAGGACCTTGCGTATAGTATTCGCCGCTATTTGGATATTCCAGTTCAATAAAACTCCCCATTTCCATATCAGCGGCCACCCCTTACCGCACGCTCCACCGCATCCCAGTCAAAACCGCAGTTCAGCACATAGTCTAAAACAGACATATTCGGCAGGAAGTCCTGCCAAAGCTGTGAATAGGTAAAATCAGACGTATAATCAGTATACCGCAGCCCAAGGCCGCGCTCTTTAAAGTGTTCGTCAACCTGGTAGACACTGGCGCCATGGCCAGATAAATATGTTGTCCCCCCCACGGCACAGCACAGGTCAATTACCCGTTCTTCCCTTACGGTATGGATGTCCATTTCAGACGAAACATAATACCGCGGATGCAGGCCAAAAGAGTCGCATAAATATCGGTTTATCTCCATATTCATCTGCGCCAAATTGTCATAGGACGACAACAGCAGCTCCTTAAACTTTGGAAATACCTCCCGGTAATACGGTGCGCGCGCATAATTCATCTCCAACGTGCGCAGATGCTTGTCCTTCCATTTCAGTTCATCTTTGGTTCGTACGCGGTTTATGGGATCGCCAAACCGATGTTCCACTGGTATTTTCAGCCGGCATTCCCCCTGAGGGGTTTTAATAACGTTCCAATGATGCATATTATCACTGGAAAACTGCGCATCATCCAGAAACACAAACACATCCGAACAGGCAATTTTATAAAAATATCCTAAATAGGGAATGTAATCCGGCTGATGGATAGATACCACCATTATATCTCCCCCGTTATCCGTTCCCGAATGACCCCAAACGCTTCGGCCGCATACAGGCCTACGCTTTGACCGCGCATTGCGGCCAGATTTCGAACCGCCTGCGCGGACCGCGGATGGGGAAACTCCCGCACTTCCTGGTTGTACAGTTCAAGCGCCGCCGCCTTTTTTTCCAATGTGTCCTGGATATCCACATACGCCTGCGGCACAAATATCTGCCGGGGGTCGGCACTTTGCCATTCTGTAGAGGAAAGTGTTTCATACGTGTAAACTTTTTTTATTCGGCTGCCGGCTGTTGGCCGTGCCGCTACCATGGTCGACTCGAATACCCTTTTGTGATCCATATTGACATCCCCAAAATGATGGGTAAAAACAATATCCGGCTGCACTTCCTCCACGGCCTGTTCAATGACACGGTTAATTTGAACATGCGGTACGGAATCCAGTTTCATATCCGGTAAATCGCCAAACAGTACCCGCTCAACACCAAGCAGCCGGTTGGCCTTTCTGGCGCATTCCTTTTTAATCCGGATGATTTCCGGCACATCCTCACCCTCGTATTGGGAAGAACAGCCTTCCGTCACAATTAGAACTGAGACGGCATGCCGCCGGCTCAGCACAGCCATGGTACCGCCCACACCCAGAACCTCGTCATCCGGATGGGCCGCGATTACCAGTATATTACTCATTTGCCGTCACCTCACTATTTCCGTCCATAATCTGTTGCTCCCGCTGACGTTCTTCCATAAACGGCTGGCGTACATAGCCCCCATAGTCCAGCTCTTTTCTCGAAAACAACCCCTTTACCGTCATCAACAGGATTTTAATATCCAACCGGAAACTCACGGTTTCCGCATATTCAGCCTCATAAGCCAGCTGCTGCCCCCAGGAAGGGGTCACATTTTTATACAGTACTTCCGGCGGCACCAAGCCACCTCTTACCTTATGCCGTTTCAACTCCTGCTGAGTATAGAAGGGAAGATATTCCGGCAAAAGCGGACGGGGGCCAATTATTGACATGTCGCCTTTCAAAATGTTAAACAGCTCCGGCAGTTCATCCAGGCTCGAGCTTCGCAGCCATTTTCCAAAAGGAGTCAGACGCTTTTCGTCTGGCAGCAGCTGCCCCCCTTCATCTGTTTCCCGGGTCATGGTACGGAATTTAAACATATCAAAGGGACGGTTTCCGCGGCCGATCCTCGTCTGGCGAAACAGTACCGGGCGGCCCAGCTTGCATCTTACCAGCAGCGCCAGCACAAGCAGCACGGGCGATAAGACCACCACGGCCAGGGCGGACAATAAGAAATCCAAGCCCCTTTTTATAAACAATCTATACATCTCAGTCCCCCTGCCTTTAATGAATGGGCCGAGCCGGAACGCCAACCGCCGTACAGGCAGGCGGAATATCTTTCACCACCACGGCCCCCGCTCCGAGAATCGCATAGTCTCCCACGTTTGTTTCCATTTTGAATGTACAGCCTATCCCGGCATCTACACCTTTACCCACATGCACCCAGCCGCCCAGATTGTTTGCCGGGCCGATCATGCTGAAATCTTCCACACAAACATTGTGGCTGATACTGGACATTTGATTGATGACGACATGACGCCCAATCGACACCTGCGCCGACAGGACGCAGCCCGGGCCAATAACCGAGCCTTCGCCGATGGCCACGTCCGGGGCCATGATGACGGATGGATGCGCCAGCACCGGAAAACGAACGGCGGTAATGGTTGACAGGCGCTCCACAATCTGTTCCTTAATAGGGGGAGCCGCCACCGCACAGACGACAAAGATGTTCCGGTTTATAGTACGAAGATAGGAAACATCGCCCAGCACCGGCCACTTGTCAATGACGGTACCGGGCGGCACGCCGTCGTCCAGAAACCCGCGCAGCTCCCAGGTGGGTTGGGCTTGGTTGATGGCTTCCACAAACCACGCGTATTCTCTTCCCAAATCTCCAGCGCCGTAAATCAACAGTTCCTGCATAATCGTCACCTGCTACCACAAACTGCGGATACTATCCACGATTCGTTTCAAATCGTCGTCCGTCATTTTTGTATCTGACGGCAGGCATACTCCCTGCTCAAACAAGCCCTGCGATACCCCGCCGTTGTCAACATAGCCACAGTCCTTAAAGACCGGCTGCAAGTGCATCGGCTTCCAAAGGGGCCGGCTTTCTATATCCGCGGCCTCCAAGGCGTTCATCAATTGTTCCGGGCTTACCGTTCCGGTCAGCTGAATCGCTGTAAGCCAGCAATTGCTCCGCACGCCCTCACGCATGGGCATGAGGCTCAACCCGTCCAAATCCTGTAAATGGCTTTGATAATACGAATAAATGTGCCGCTTCTGCTCAATCCGTTTGTCCAGGACTTTAAGCTGGCCGCGGCCAATGCCCGCCGACACGTTACTCATGCGGTAATTATAGCCGATCTCGCTGTGTTGGTAATGCCTGGCCGGGTCTCGGGACTGTGTTGCCCAAAAGCGCGCCTTACGCGCCCTTTCTGCGGCATCGTCCGTATTGCACAGAAGCATTCCGCCGCCGCTGGTGGTTATAATTTTGTTGCCATTGAAACTGAGGATGCCGAAATCTCCCCACGTACCGGTATACCGTCCATGATATGAGGTACCCAGGCTTTCAGCGGCATCTTCAATTAATACAGCATTGTGTTGTTTACATATTTCAAGAATAGCGTCCATATCGGCCGCCATTCCATAAAGGTGCACCACAATGACCGCCTTCGCCTCCGGATAAAGAGAGAACGCCCGTTCAAGAGCTTCCGGTGACATATTCCATGTCTCCCGGTCGCTGTCAATAAACACAGGTTTGGCATTCTGGTAAACAATGGGGTTGGCGGAAGCGGAAAAAGTCAGGGACTGGCAAAACACAACATCATCCTGTCCCACCCCCGCCGACTTCAATGCCAGATGGATGGCCGCCGTGCCTGCCGAAAGCGCCACCGCGTGTCTGGCCCCGAGCTTTTGGGCTATTTCCTGTTCAAATTGATCGACATTACTACCAAGAGGCGCAATCCAGTTTGAGGCAAAAGCTTCCTGAATATACTTTTGTTCATATCCCTCATCGCTCATATGCGGAGAAGCCAGATAAATATGTGATGCGCTCGCCATTCAAAATCCCTCTTATTTCGGTTTTTATTTGTTAATTATACTATACTTTGCTTGGAGCCGCAACCCTTATGGCGACGATATTCTCCGGCATTCTTTGGAATTACCGACGACGGGACGGGCAGTCAGAGCGTTTGACTTTCTCAGGCCTGTTCGTTACAATGGACGGAGAGAATACAGATGGAAACAGGGGAACTTTTATGAAAAAATTTTGTAATAATTTTTTGGCATCCATGGCTCTTCTTACGCTGGTTTGCCTGCTGTTCACCGCCTGCCGGTCGGAAAGCGTCCCGCCTTCAGCAGAAACGGCAGCAACGACGGCCGCTGCTGAAAAGACACTTGACGGAACGGTCACCGACGCCAGCATGAATGTACTGACTGTAACGGCCGATGAAGGCGGCGTATACTCTTTTGCCGATTATGAGACGGTTTTGGACGACGGGTTAAACCTGTTGGTGGGAGCGCGTATCCGTATCTGTTACGCAGGGACGCTGAACCGCCAGGCTTCGGTTCAGGCAGTAACCCTGAATCGTATTTTGTTAGCCCCGGCGGCCAATTTGACCACAACGGCATCCGTTATTCCCGTTCCTGTGACAACGACGCTCCCTCTCACTACAACGACGACCTCTTCCGCCCCGGTTAAAACACCGGAACATCTGCTGGCCGGGATGACCCTGAAAGAAAAGATCGGCCAGATGTTTATTGTACGATGCCCGGAATCAGGCGGCGCACAGGACGTGGAGCAATACCAGATGGGGGGATACATTCTTTTCGACCGGGATTTTAACGGCTTTTCCCGGCAGGAGGTCATCGACCATATTCAAAGCTATCAGCAAAAAGCCAAGCTGCCCCTTCTGATTGGCGTAGACGAAGAAGGCGGTATCGTCAACCGCGTGAGCCATTATTTTCGTGCCGTACCGTTTTGGTCGCCCCAGGATTTGTATAAAGAAGGCGGCCTCCCCCTGATTGCCAGCGACACGGAAGAGAAAGCGGATTTGCTGCATTCCCTGGGGATCAACTTGAATTTCGCCCCGGTCTGCGACGTATCCACCGATCCGGACGATTACATCCATGCCCGCTCCTTTGGCCAGAACGGCAGGGAAACGGCAAAGTATGTGGAAACCGTTGTCAGCACCATGCAGGAAAAGCGCATGGGCAGCGTACTGAAGCATTTCCCCGGCTACGGCAACAACAAAGATACCCATACCGGCATTGCCCATGACAGCCGTCCGTACAGTATGTTTGAAAAGCAGGACTTCCTGCCCTTTAAAGCCGGCATCAAGGCGGGTGCCGGCTGTGTACTCGTTTCCCATAACATCGTTGCCAGCATGGATAAGCAGGCGCCCGACTCCCTGTCTGCCAATGTCCACCGAATTCTGCGGGAAGAATTGGGCTTTGACGGCGTCATTATGACCGACGACCTGTATATGCAGGCAATTCGCCAATATACCGGCGACCGTGAGGCCGCTGTCGTGGCGGTGAAAGCCGGCAACGACATGCTGTGCTGCACCAATTACCGTGAACAGATCCCCGCCGTCATTGCCGCGGTGCAAAACGGCGATATCACCGAGGAACGGATCGACGAGTCGGTGCTCCGCATTTTGCGGTGGAAACAGACTTTGGGGCTGTTCGCCTGACGGCCATCACCCACGCCGGATAGAGATATGGTAATGCAAATGGCTCTGCGGATATCCGCAGAGCCATTTCTAACAGAACCGCCGCCGTTATTCCATGTCGATTATACGGGTTGCCATGCGGCGGCAGAAGGTCTCGTCATGCTCCACAAACAACATGGTAGGCTGCGCGGACAGCAAGACCTCCTCAATTTGAACGCGGGAAAGAACATCCAGAAAATTCAGCGGTTCATCCCAGACATACACATGCGCCTTTTCACACAGGCTGCGGGCCAGCAGCACCTTTTTCCGTTGGCCGTCGCTGAGTGCCGCCAGATCCTTGTCAAAAGCTGAGGACGGCACCTCCATTTTGCTCAGAACCGCTTTAAAGCGGTTGGCGTCCACGCCCGCTTCCCGCGCATAGGCAAGGGGGGTACCGCGAAAGCTGTCCACGTTTTGGGGAATATACGAGCATATAAGGCCACTGCTCAGGCGCACCTCGCCCGTATGTGGAACGTCTTCTCCACAAATCAGGCGCAGCAGGCTCGATTTTCCGCAGCCGTTCCGGCCACGCAGAGCAATCCGTTCCCCAGGCAGCAGCGAAAAACCGATATCCCGGCAGACGATACGGCCATCATAGGACACCGTAACCCCCTCCAATTCCACCAGACGACCAGAACGGGCCGCAAGGGGTGCCAGCTTCAGGGCATCCTGGCTTTCCACATTTTGCAGCAACGCCCTGGTTTCCTCCAAGCTGGCCTGCCGGCGGGCATCGATTGCCTGCGAGCGTTTCATCATTTTAGCCGCCTTGTGGCCAATATACCCCCGGTCCGGGCGCAGGCCAGAATTTTTAGTCCCTTTTTTTGTTTTTTCCACTTTGTCCGACCAGTCCGCTGTCCGTCGGGCAGCCGCCTCCAGTCGCCGTATATCCTTTTTCAATCGCTCATTTTGCGCTTCCTCGTATTGATCCTGCCGCTGCCTGTTTTCCATCCACGATGAAAAATTACCTCTCTGCAATTCTATATTGGCTTTGTTAATGGACAAAACGTGATCCACACAATCATCCAGCAGCGCACGGTCGTGTGATACGAGGATGAAACCCTGCTTTTGCCGCAGATAACGGCCGATTGCCGCCCGGGCACGGCTGTCCAGATGGTTGGTCGGCTCATCAATTAGCAAATACGCATGGTCGCGGCAAAACAAAGCGGCCAGCAAAACCTTTGTCTGTTCTCCCGGGCTCAGCAGCCGGAAAGACCGGTCAAGCGTATCTTCATCCATCTCCAGCTGGCTGAGTTCCCGGCAGAATTCCCATCGTTCATGGCCGGGACAGATGGTCTCCATCAGGGTTCCGGTATCCTGCTCCGGATCCGGAGCAGGATAGGGAAAATAGGAAAACCGGACACTGGCTGTAATCTGCCCCTGATAATCATAGCCACCCAGCAGCAGCTTCAGCAGTGTGGTTTTTCCCCGGCCGTTGCGTCCGATTAGTCCCAAGCGCCAGGCGGTATCCAATTGAAAACTGACGTCCTGGAAAACAGGCTCATAATCGCCATCATAGGAAAACGTCAAATGGCGGACGTCTATTTTAGACATGGCATCTCCTCCTTGTATGCAAAATTGACCCTGCGGGCAGAGTCAAAAAAAGAGCCGCAGGAAAAATCCCGCCGCTCGCGCACATCCATAGAGGCCACCGCGTATCCATAGATACACCTGTCCCTAAAAAGCGAAGAAGCCGGGTTCTTTCCTGCACTGGTATGACAAAACACGGGATTTCCAGCTCCCGCTTCTCCTTGTCATACCGTTTAGTCGCGCAGAAAATTACCGCAACTTGCTTCACCCCTTAACTCTGTTTATCAACCAACCGGACTTACCGTTCGACTGAATCAAAGCCATTCGTTGCCTATGGCTTTGGGGACAGTATAGCATATCCCGTTTTTGGTCGCAACCCTTTTTTGAAAGGCCC
>OGYY01000288.1_pt1 | contig 52983 bp, 51 predicted proteins | sample 1576671 | NCBI WGS metagenome assembly OGYY01 (sample SAMEA3541593, study PRJEB24748) | human gut metagenome | biome: human gut; feature: human-associated habitat; material: faeces | place: China | collected 2012 | reverse complement strand
GCGGATTTGCAGCCGGTTTGGCGCCCGGCCAATCTCGCACCCAGCTGCGGTGAGGGCGGCCAAAACGGGGCCCAGGTGCGCCCCGTCCGTCCCCAGCAGCTCCCCCTCTCCCCCGGCGCAGGCTACGGCGCAGAGGTAGGTGGCCGACACGATCCGGTCCGCCATCACCCGGTACTCCCCGGGATGCAGGGGGCAGCCGCCTTGGATGGCGATCCGGCCGGTGCCCGCTCCCTCCACCCGGGCGCCCAGGCAGCGGAGGAAGTTTTGCAGGTCCACAATCTCCGGCTCTCGGGCGGGGTTGTCAAGAATGGTCAGCCCCTGGGCGCCGCAGGCGGCCAGCATGGCGTTCTCCGTGGCCCCCACACTGGGGATGGGCAGCACGATCCGGCACCCTGACAGCCCCGTTGGCGCATGGAAAAACAACTGGCCATTCCAGCTGCGCCCCTGGGCGCCCAGGATCTGGAAGGCCTGAATGTGCAGATCAATGGGCCGGGCCCCCAGGGCACACCCCCCTGGCCAGCAGGCCGTGGCCGCCCCGTCCCGGGCCAGCAGCGGCCCCAAAAAGAGGACCGAGGCCCGCATACGCCCCATGAGGTCATCGGGAATGGTATGGCCCCGGCGGCAGGCGGTGTTCACCACCACCGTCTCCCCCTCCCGCCGCACCCGGCACCCCAAGCAGGACAGGATCTCCAGGGCGGCGGCGCAGTCGGTGAGGGATGGGCAGTTATGTATGATGCTCTCCCCGTCGGCCAACAAGGTGGCCGCCAGGATGGGCAGGGCGCTGTTTTTGGCCCCATGGACGGGAACCTGCCCCTCCAGAGGCCAGCCCCCCTCCACCGCGAAGTATTCCATCATATCCTCTCCCCCGATCCTGGTTGGCTTTGCACCATCCTATGCCGGAGGGGAGGGAAAGGTGCCGCAATGGGCAGCCTTAGGGGTTTACCAGGGTCAGCAGGGTCTCATAGATCTTCTCCCCCGCCTGGGGGATTCCCATGTCCGCCATGGCCTGGGCCATGGTTTTGCGGCGGGATTCGTCGGCCAGCAGGTCCTGGGTGGTGCGGTACAGGGTCTCCCCGCTGCACACCGGCTCCAGCAGGACCACCGCGCCCCCTGCCTGGGCCAGCACATTGGCATTCCTTTCCTGGTGGTGGTTGGTGACATTGGGGGACGGGACAATCACCGCAGGCTTGCCAATGGCGGTAAGCTCCGACAGGGTGGAGGCCCCGCCCCGGCACAGCACCAGGTCGGCCGCCACCATCACGGTGGGCATGTCATAGATGTACTCCCGTATTTGCAGCGCCGGGGGCAGGTGGTCCCCGGCCAGGGCCTGTTCCATGGCGGCAAAGTTCCGCCCCGCCCCGTGGATGTGGTGGAACGGCGCCCCATCTCGGGCCGCCTGGCGGAGAAAGTCCACCATGTATCCGTTCATCACATCGGCTCCTAAGCTGCCCCAATAGGACAGCACCAAGGGCCGGTCATCCTTGATGCCCAGGGCATCCCGCGCCTGCTGGCGGGTGATCTGGAAAAACTCCCCCCGTACCGGGGTGCCGGTGACCACCACCCGTTCCGGATGCTGGTAGTGTTGGCGGGACTCCTCATACCCTACCATCACCCGGTCTGCCACCTTGGCCAGCCGCTGGGTGGTGAGCCCAGGCACCGCGTTGGACTCATGCACCGCCGTGGGGATGCCCCGGCGGGCCGCGGCGTGAACCACGGGGTAGGAGGCATACCCCCCCGTCCCCACCACCAGATCGGGCTGGAAGGTGTCCAGGATGCGGGCGGCCTCCCGCTTGGAGACCGAAAGGTTGCGGAGGGTTCTCAGGTTGTGTTGGATGCCCGAGGGGCGCAAACTGCGCCAGAAGGAGCTGATGGTCACCGTCTCCAGAGGGAAGCCCTCCTTCGGCACCAGCCGCTCCTCCATGCCGCCTTTGGCCCCGACGAACAGAACCTGACAGCCCTCCACTCTCTCTTGAAACATGCGGGCCAAGGCCACGGCAGGGTTGATGTGCCCTGCCGTGCCGCCGCAGGTGAAAATAATCTTCATAGCGTCCTCTCTTTCTTCCCCGGCTAGGTCACCGGGTTTTGCCGACTGATGCCTAGGATCAGTCCCATTTCCGCCATCTGGATGATCAGGGCGGTGCCGCCGTAACTGAAGAAGGGCATGGAGATGCCCGTCACCGGGAAGAGGTTGGTCACCACAGCCACGTTGGCAAACACCTGGAAGGCGAAGAGCGTGGTGATGCCCACCACGATCAGGGCGCCAAACTTATCCCGGGCGTGGAGGGCCAGCCAGTACCCTCGGATGATCAGCAGGGCAAACACGGCCAGGATCAGGCAGGCCCCGATGAGGCCCAACTCCTCACACACGATGGCAAAGATAAAGTCGTTCTGGGCCTCGGGCAGGTAGAGGAACTTTTGGCGCCCGTTGCCCAGCCCTAAGCCAGTCAGCCCGCCGGAGCCAATGGCCAGCAGGGACTGCACGGTCTGCATGCCGTCCCCCAGAGGATCGTCCCAGGGGTTGAGCCAGGTGGTAATCCGGCCGGAGGAGTAGCCCATGCCGAAGATGAGCACCGCCAGGGCCCCCACCACCACGGTGCCGCCGCCGATGAACCAGCCGGCGGAGATGCCGCCGGCAAAGAGGATGGCTGCGGCGATGACCACCATCTGGATGGCAGCCGACATATGGGGCTGCAGGTAAAGAATCCCGATCATCAAAATCAGGACGATTAAGTAAGGCACCAGCTCGAAGAAGCCGATCCGCTCTAATAAGTTGCCAAACCGGCCTGCTGCGGTGTTTCGCCGGAAACTCAAGGGTTTCCGCTGGTCCCGCTTGGCCAGCCGGGCGGCAAAGAAGATAATCAGTGCAATTTTCCCCACCTCAGAGGGCTGCCACTGGGTGGGAAAGTTCAGCCACCGGGTGGCGCCGCCGGAACTGTGGCCCAGCCCAGGGACGTGCACGGCCAGCATCAGTACGCAGGCCACCACGAGGATGGGCATGGCCAGCCCCTTCAGCCCCCGGTAATTGAGCTTGGAGACCACATACATCACCCCAAAGCCCACCAGGGCAAACACCCCTTGCCGCTTGAAGTAATACAGGGGATCCCCCCCCGTATTGCCGCGGAGGTCATAGTAGGCCGAGGGGTAGGAGGCCGACAGCAGCATCACCAGGCCGATGGCCACCAGCACAATGGTCAGCATCAGGAAGGGCAGGTCCACCCCGCCTTGAATGCGGCTGACCCGGCTTTGACCGGTCTCCGTTTGTGCTTGGGCCCGGGCCCGGGCTCTGGCTTTCAGAATGGTTCTTGGCACGAAAGGATCCCTCCCGGATCAGGCCCTCGGGCTCACAGGACAGGGTAGCGCCCTATCACCCCGAAAAAGGCCAGGATGCAGAACACCAGCGAGATGCCGGCGAAGACAAATACCACCTTTGTTTCCTTCCAGCCCCCCATTTCCAGGTGGTGGTGGAGGGGAGCCATGCGGAAGATCCGCTTGCCGTGGGTGGCTTTGAAGTAGAGGACCTGGATGATGTCAGACATGGTCTCCACAATGTAGATGATGCCCACCAGGACAAGGATCAAGGGCATATCCAGGGCAAAGGCCATGCCGCACACGGCGCCCCCCAGGAACAGGGAGCCCGTGTCCCCCATGAACACCTTGGCCGGATAGAAATTGTAGATCAGGAAACCCACCAGCCCCCCAAACAGGGCAGCGGCAAACACCGTCATCCCGGCGCTGCCCGGCTGGTCCCAGTGGACATAGGCATAGCCGAAGGAGGCCGCGAAGAAGGCACACACCGGCAAGGTCACCGAGGTGGACAGCCCGTCCAGCCCGTCGGTGATGTTCACCGCGTTCACGGTGCCGGTGATCACCAGGGCCGCGAAGATCATGTACACCACCCAGGGCAGCTTCCACTCCACCCCAAAGAAGGGGACATAGAGGTTGGGGGACAAAATCCCAAACTGCCGCAGCAGTACGATAAACAGGATGGCTGCCACCAGCTGGAGGAGAAACTTCTGGCTGGCGGTGAGGCCCGTGTTCTCCTTCTTCTTGATCTTGGCATAGTCATCCACAAACCCGATGAGGCCAAAGACCAGGGCCAGCAGCAGGACAAACACACTGGTCAAATCCCCTGCCAGAATCGCCGGGCCGTTGAGCACCAGCACCACCACAACCACCGCCGCGATGAACATCAGGCCCCCCATGGTAGGGGTTCCCTGCTTGGACATGTGCCAGGTGGGGCCGTCCTCCTTGATGGACTGCCCTGCCTTCCACCGCCGCAAGGCGGGCACCAGAAACTTTCCTAAGATGGCGCTGATGGCAAAGCCCAGCACCACCGCAGCCAGGGTTTTCAGCAGAATGGGATCCATTCCGTTACACCTCCGCAATGTTCTACTTCTGTTCTCTCAAACAGGCAGCATACCGCCCCCTGGAACGGGGGACGGCGCCGCCAAACGCATATTATAACGTACTTTCTCGGAAAAAGGAAGCAATTTCTTCCCGTTCGTCCAGGGGCAGGCGAGCCTCCCCCACTTCCTGATAGGTCTCATGCCCTTTCCCGGCCAACAGGATTACATCCCCGGCCCGGCCCATGGCCAGGGCCTGGCGGATGGCCGCCCGGCGGTCTGCCACCCGCACCCAGGCAGAGAATCCCGGGGGGAACCCCGCAGCCACCTGGTCTAGGATGGCCTCCGGGTCCTCGGTACGGGGGTTGTCGGAGGTGAGGATCACCACGTCCGCCAGGCTGGCGGCCACCTCCCCCATCACGGAGCGTTTGGTGGAATCCCGGTCCCCGCCGCAGCCAAAGAGGCAGAGCAGGCGGCACCGGGCACCGCTCCGGGCGGCGGTGAGGGCCTGTTCCAAGGCATCCGGCGTATGGGCATAGTCGATGAGCACCGTGTAGGGGGCAGGCACCGGAACCACCTCCATCCGTCCCTTCACGCCGGCAGCCCCGGCCAAGGCGTGGGCAATCCCCTCCAGGGGAAGCCCCAGGTCCAAGCAGCAGGCAATGACCCCCAACCCGTTGGACACGGAAAACCGCCCGGGAATGGGAAGGGTCACCGGGCAGCTCCCCTGAGGGGCCGTCACCTGAAAGGTCACGTGGTCTGCGTACAGCCGCAAGTCCTTCGCCTGCACCTGAGCCGGGGTGGGATGGATGCCGAAGGTAACCACCGGGCAGGGTACCCCCTGGGCAAACTGCCGTCCCGTGGGGTCGTCCTGGTTAAGCACCCCACGCCGGCACTGGGCAAACAGCTTGGCCTTGGCCTGGCGGTAGGCCCCCATGGTGCCGTGGAAGTCCAAATGGTCCCGGGTGAGGTTGGTGAAGATCCCCTCCTGAAAGGTGAGTCCCGCCGTCCGCTCCAAGGCCAGTGCATGGGAAGAGACCTCCATCACCACATGGGTGCAGCCTGCCGCCTCCATCTCTGCCAGCAGGCTGTGGAGCGTGTAGGCATCCGGCGTGGTGCGTTGGGTTGGAAGGGACTGGGAGCCAATGAGATTTTGGTTGGTGCCGACGAGGCCCACCTTGGCCCCCAGCACCCCCTCCAACACGGTTTTTAAAAGGTAAGTCGTGGTGGTTTTTCCATTGGTGCCGGTGACCCCCACCAGGGTCATCCGGTCCCCGGGGCGGCCGAACCAGTTGGCCGCCATCTGCCCGAAGGCGGCCCGGGGGTTGGGGGAAACCAGCCAGGGCCCAGGTTCCGCTGGGGGATGGTCGCAGAGAACTGCCACCGCCCCTTTGGCCAGCGCCGCGGGGATCCACTGGTTTCCATCGGTTTTCTCCCCCCGAAAGGCGGCAAACAGGCCACCGGGGGAGAGGGTTCTTGTATCACAGGTGAGGGAAGTGATTTCTACGTCCTGACCGATGTGGTCCTCCAGGGTCAGGCCCTGGGTCAGTCGGGAGAGCTGCAAAGGTCCACCTCCATGGGGTCCGTGGTCGCCTGGGCCCTTGGGAGAAAGGGCCAGGCGGCCGGGTGGATGGCGTCCTTTTCACTTCCTGGGGGCGGGACTCACCCGTCCCCTGTGGTGGTATCCTCCTCTTCGTCCGTTTGGACCCAGTTGCCGTCTTGGCCAGTGTCCAAACCGCTCTCGGAGCCTATATCGGCGGTAAACCGCACCTCTACGGAGGCGCCCACGGTCACCGTATCGCCGGGGGAGACACCCTGGCTGAAGACCCGGCCTCCCTCTGTCGTTCCGGTGGCGTTGAGGTAGAGCCCCACCTCTTCCAGGGCGGCCACTGCCTGGTCATAGGTCATACCCGACAAATCTGGCATTTCTACCGTTCCGCTGGGTTTTTCCTCTCCCAGGTAGAGCACCATAGAGCTGCCCTCGGGAACACTGCTGCCTGCGGTGGGCATCTGATCGGTCACCACAGATCCCTCCCCGCTGAAACGGACGTTCAAGCCCAGCCCGTTTAGGGTAGCCTGCGCCGACTCGGCCGTCTCGCCAATCAGGTAGGGGATGGTGACCCCGTTCTCATTCTCGGAACTGCCGGTCTTGTCATAGCCCAGGTAATCCATGATATTGGCAATGAGTTCGCCAGCCATGGGGGCTGCCATGTTACCACCGCTGATGTAAATCCCGTCGTCGGTGGTGTTCTGCCCGGGGGCCGAAGGTTCCGGCCAGTCATAGCCCAGCAGGACAATGACCTCCGGATCATCCGCCGGAGCGCAGCCCAGGAAGGAGACGATGATCCGGTCCTCACTGGTCAAGGTCTGGGAGGAGCCGGTTTTCCCGGCGATGCGGTACCCGTCTACCTTCGCGTTTTTCCCGGTGCCCCCTACATCATTGACCACACTTTCCATATAGGAAAGGACCAGGCTAGAGGTCTCCTGGCTGATCACCTGGCGGACTTCCTGGGGCTCATGGTAACTCACCACGTTACCGTCGGAATCGGTCACCGACTGGACGATGTAGGGTTCCATCAGGTGGCCGCCGTTGACCACGGCGGACAGGGCAGTGATCATCTGGATGGGAGTGGTGGTAAACCGCTGGCCGAAGGAGGCGGTCGCCTGCTCGGTGGCGGCGTTGACGAAGTAGTCCTTATTCCAGAAGTAGCTCTTCACTTCCCCGGGCAGCTCAATGCCAGTGGTGGAGGTAAAGCCGAAGTTTTCCCAGTACTCGTAGAACTTCTCGCCCCCCAGTTTTTGGGCAATCTGGATCATGGCCATGTTGCAGGAGTTCATCAGAGCCCGGCGGGTAGTCTGGGTGCCGTGGCCGCTGCGGTTGGAGCAGCGGATGGTCCAGCCGCCGATCTCCGTAGAGCCGCCGCAGTAGAAGGTGGACTCGTCGTCAATGACCCCCTCCTCCAAAGCGGCAGCCATGACGATGGGCTTGAAGGTGGAACCGGGCTCGTACTCGGTGTTCAAACACTTGTTGCTCCACTGCTGGAACTGGGCTTGGCTAAGGGCTGCAGCATATTCCTCCTCGCTGACCGACTCATCCTCCTGCAGCTCCGCCAGGTTCTGCTGCAGGACAGAATCAATGACGGTACTGGGGTCGTTGAGGTCATAGTCCGGGGAGCTGGCCATGGCCAGCACGGCGCCTGTATCGGGGTCCATCACCACGCAGAACGCGCCGTTGATGACATCGAACTTCTGGATGCCCTCCTCCAACGCCTTCTCCGCGTACATCTGGATGGTGGAGTCGATGGTGGTGTGCACATCGTAGCCGCTCACCGCATCCTCATAGCTGGTATACGGGGTGAGCAGTTCCGTGCCCGAGGCGTTCTTCGCGGTGATGATCCGCCCATCCAACCCGGACAGTTCCAGATTGTATAAGGACTCCAGTCCATACGCCCCTTCGTTGGCCCGGTTGACAAAGCCCACCACCTGGGCGGCCAGGGTGGAGTAGGGATAGTAGCGCTTGGAATCGTCGGTGAGGTAGATGCAGCTTTCCAGGTCATTCTCATCGATGAAGGTGCGAACCTGGTCGGCCACGTCATCCTCCACCTTTTCCGCCAAAACCTCATAGGCAGAGTTGGTCTTCTGCAGCCGGGTCATGATTTCCTCCCGGTCAATGCCGAGGATGTCGGAGAGGGTATCGGCAATGAGGTCATAGGTATCCTGGAGTTTGGTCTCCCGTTCGGCCTCGATGATGGCCTCGGAACGTGGATTGCCGAACTCATCCTCCTCTGCCACCTCCACCGAGGAGGCCACATCCCGGGGGGAGAGGATCACGTTCTGCACGTCGGCACTGATGGCCAGCACATCGCCGTTGGTATCGTAGATGGTTCCCCGGTTGGCCGAGGAGGTCACCTCTCTGGTCTGCTGGGTGACAGCCTGCCCCTCTAAGGTTTCATGCTCGACCACTTGGAGCTGCCAGAGTTTGGCAAACAGAATGACAAAGGCCGCCACACCGAAAATGCCACCCAAGATCAGGATCCGGCGCATGCTTCCGCTGTCCAAGTTGCGGTTGGAGAAGAAGCCGCCCCGGCGCCCCGGGTTTTGTTTCATAGCCATTGTATGCTTCCACCTGCTTTCTGTCGTTGTCAATGGCAAGAGGAGGGCGTAAGAAGTTCTCTCTCACGCCCTCCCGTTTTCTTCCTATCTTATGGATTCCACGTTCAGAAATATTCCTGCACCGCGGCTACCAGGTTCTGAAAGAAAGACGCGATCTGCTGGAACACGTCCGAGCCCTGGTAGTACTCCACCGTGTCAGGCTCCGCCAGTTCCAGGGTGTAAGTCTGCCAATCCTGCACTTGGATCATCTCGCCGCTGGCCAGCATCTGCTGTTCGATGGCCTGCAAGTCGTAGGCCAGTTCGTACTGGGCTGCCAGCTGGGTCTGCTCACTCTGGAGCTGGCTGAGGCTGTCCCGCAGTTCCACCACCTGGTCGTTGACCACCACCAGTTGGGCATAACTGGCCAGGGTGAGGATCAGTACAATGGCCACCGCAGCGATGGCCAGAATGGCACCTGGTACCGTCCACTGGCCGCTCTTCGCCAACCAGCTGAGTCCGGAACGCTCCGCGGTCTCGGTTTTCTCTATTTTCTCTGCTTTTTTCACTTTTCCTGCGGGTTTCCGCCGAAGAAAGCGATGTTTTTTCGTTGGCGCCTCCGGGGCTGTCATTTTTAGGGCTGCGGTGCCGTCATAGGCCACAGCGCCCCGGGCATCTTTGGCTGTCACGGTTTACTCCACCTCGTCTGGTTGGTTTCCTTGGGGTTGGTCCAGTTTCTCTGCCAGGCGCAGTTTCGCGCTTCTGGCCCGGGGATTCTCGTCGATTTCCCTCTGACTGGGGAGGATGGGCTTCCGGCTGACCAGACGCACCTGGGGTTGCCTGCCGCACACGCACACTGGGAATGAGGGGGGACAGACACAGCCCTTGGCCGCAGCGGCCAGTTCACTTTTGACGATCCGGTCCTCCAAGGAGTGGAAGGAGATCACCGCCAGCCGCCCACCTGGGCGCAGCCGCGGGATGGCCTGCTGCAGCATCCGGGAGACCGAACCCAACTCATCGTTGACCGCGATGCGGATGGCCTGGAAGCTTCGCTTGGCCGGGTGCTGCTTTTCCCGCAGGGCGGCGGCGGGCATGGCCCGCCGGATGACCTCCACCAGTTGGCCGGTGGTGGCGATGGGGGCCTGTTCCCGGGCTCGGACGATGGCACTGGCAATGGCTCCGGCGTGGCGTTCCTCCCCATACTGGGTAAGGATGCGCCGCAGTTCCCCCTGGGGCCACTGGTTCACCACCGTCCAGGCGGTCAAGGCATCCTCCCGGTCCATCCGCATGTCCAAGGGGGCATCGGTCTGGTAGGAAAACCCGCGCTCCGGGTCATCCAACTGGGGGGAGGAAACCCCCAGATCGAAGAGCATGCCGTCCACTTGACCCACCCCTGCCTGGTCCAGCAGGGCGTCCAAATCTCCGAAGTTTCCGTGGAGGAAGGTGATCTGTCCAGCCCAAGGGGCCAGACGGGCCGCCCCCTCCTCCAGGGCCTGACGGTCCCGGTCGATGCACAGCAGCCGGCCGCCAGCGGTGAGCCGTTTGGCAATCTCTTCCGAGTGGCCGCCCCGGCCCAGGGTTCCGTCCACATAAATCCCGTCCGGCCGAATGGCCAACCCCTGGATACATTCCTCCAGAAGGACAGGACGGTGGGTATATCCTCCACACATTGGTGTTAACACTCCTCAGAGGGCCTTTCGCCCTCCGCAAACAGATCAAAATCAGAACAAGAATCCGCTGGTTCTCTCCAGGGCCGGCCCATTTCCCAGGCGGCCTGGAACAAAAATCGCTGCGCCACAGAGGGCTGCAACTTGACTTTCATTATAGATTCCTTCCCTGTAAAAAGCAACTGTTTTTTGGGATGGGCTGGTTTTTCTCCCTTTTGACAGGGGCTTTGGGAGGCCCCCTCTTCTTTTTCGTTTCCTCGGACATCTCCCTCGTCCATACAGAAAAACAGCCGCCCAGGCAGGTGCCTGGACGGCTGCATGTGTCCGATGGGTTTTGTGTCAGGGAAAAACGCCCTGCTGCTTATTCGTCTTCGTCCTCGTCGGCCTCTGCGTCGTACATGGCCCGACGGGGGGCGGACTGGCTCCGAGGGGCGGGGCCGCCGTGGTCTGCCCCCAGGGCAGAGCGGAACTTTGCCCGAGAGCGCTTGACCTCGTCATAGGCGTCGGCCACAGCCTCCTCCATGCGGCGGAGGGTGTCCTCGCAGTACTCGCTGGCGGCAGCCCGCAGCATGCGGCACTGCTCCTCCGCCTCGGCAAGGATTTCGTCGGCCTGCTTCTCGGCCTCCCGGACGATGGCGTCCTCGTTCACCAGGCGCTTGGCATAGTCCTCCGCCTGGTGGCGGAGGTCATCTGCCTCCCGCTTGGCGGAGGCCACATAGTCGTTCTTGTTGGCCACCAGGTCTTTGGCCCGCTTGATCTCCACAGGCAGTTCCGCCTTCACATCGTCGATCATGTCCAGAACCCGGTCCCGCTCGATGACACATCGGTCGTTGCTGAGAGGGGCGTTCTTTGCCTCCTCAATCTCCGTATATAAGAGGTCCAGTAATTCTTCAATGCTGCCTGCCATTGCGTTCATCGCTCCTTAATGATTTTCCAGTTTCTTTTTCACATCGTCAATGATTTCCCGGGGCAGAAATTCGTCCAGGTCCGCGCCGTAGCGGGCCAACTCTTTCACCACCGAGGAGCTAAGGTAGGTGTACTTTTCGCTGGAGGGGAAGAACACCGTATCCAGATCGGGGTTGATCTTTCCATTGATCATAGCCATCTGGACTTCTTGTTCAAAGTCAGACACCGCCCGCAGGCCCTTGACCAGGACCTGGGCTCCTTTCTCCTTCGCGTATTCTGCTACCAGGCCGTAGTTGACATCGAATTCCACGTTGTCCACCTGAATGCTCCTGCGCATAAGGTCGATCCGCTCCTCCGGGGTAAACAGGCCCCCGTGTTTTTCGGAGTTTACCATCACGCAGACAATAACCTTGTCAAAGGCCAGGGCCGCCCGCTTGATAATGTTGATGTGACCCAAGGTCACCGGGTCAAAGCTTCCAGGGTAGATTGCGGTCTTCATAACAGTGATGTCCTTTCCTTCTTCGCCTTTCAGGGCTGGGGTGGCCCGGCCAGGCGCCGGTACAGAGCGGTGCGGACCTTTCCATACCGGTACTCTTTTTGGAGCCGATAGGGCGGTTGCACCTCTGGCCAGCCCGTAGTCGACCCATTTTCGCAAACTATTATACCATTTTCGGTCACGATGTCAATTGCCGGAATGGTCTCCATGGCCTTTTTCAGCAGGTCACTGGCATAGGGCGGGTCCAGAAAGATCACGTCGTACTTCTCCCGGCACCGGGTGAGGAAGGCCAATGCGTCCCCCTGCACCACGGTGGCCTGCCCCTCCAGGCCGGTGAGTTTCAGGTTTTCCCGAATGATGCCCACCGCCTCTTTCCGCAGATCCACAAAGGTGCAGTGGGCCGCCCCCCGGGACAGGGCCTCAATCCCCATCTGCCCGGTGCCGCCGAAGAGGTCCAGCACCCGTCTCCCCTCAATCTCAAACTGAATGCTGGAAAAAATCCCCTCCTTCACCCGGTCGGTGGTGGGGCGGGTTTCCAGTCCCTGGGGCTCCTTTAACCGCCGGCCCCGGGCGATCCCTGTGATGACGCGCATGTGCCTTCCTCCTCGTTGGTTCGAAAGTATTGATAGACCGACAGCGCCGCCTGCCGGGGCAGCACCTCTTCCAAGGCGGATAGGTCTGCCTGCCGGATGGCTTTGACACTGCCGAAGGCTTTCAGCAGTTTTTTCCGCCGGGTCTCCCCGATGCCGGGGATCTTCTCCAGGGTGGAACCCAAGCCGCTCTTGGTGTGCCGCTTGTGGTGGAAGCCCACGGCGGAGCGGTGGGTCTCCTCCTGGATCTGCCCGATGAAGGCAAAGAGGGCGGGAGCCCCTTGGATGCCGATCTCCTCCCCCTCTGGGGTGACCAGGGCCCGGGTGCGGTGGCGGTCATCCTTCACCATGCCAAAGACAGGAATGGACAGGCCGTACTGGGCCAGCACCCGGCTGGCCACCGCGGCGTGGGTGGCCCCGCCGTCGATGAGCAGCAGGTCCGGCCGGTGGGCAAAGTCCCCGTCCCCCTCGATCTCATGGCGAAAGCGGCGGGTGATCACCTGCTCCATGGAGGCATAGTCATCCGGGCCGGTGAGGTCCCGGAGCTTGAAGTAGCGGTACGCCCCTTTCTTGGGCTTCCCCTCCTCAAACACCGTCATGGCTGCCACGATATCCGAGGCCCCAGTGTTGGAGATGTCATAGGCCTCAATCCGCCCCGGCGGCTCGGGCAGGCCCAGCAGCTCCGCCAGCAAGGTGAGGACCTTGGCGGTGCGTTCGGCCCGGGTGGTCAGGCGCTCACACTCGGTCTTGGCGTTCTCCTGGGCCATGCGGATGAGGTCTGCCTTGGCCCCCCGTTGGGGGGTCACCAGGTCCACCTTCCGCCCCGCTTGGTGGGAGAGCAGGCGGGACAGGTCCGCCGCCCCCTCCAAGTTTTCCGGCAGAAGAATCTGCCGGGACAGAATTCCTCGGGGACTGTAATACTGGACCAGGAACGCCGAGAGAATCTCCTCCACCGGCTCCCCTGCGGTGGGGAAGACCTCCAGGTCCCGCCCGGCCAGTTCCCCGCCTTGGAAGTGGAGCACCGCCACCACAGAACGCACCGTGCCGACATACAGGCCCAGCACGTCGGTGTCCGCCAAAAATCCAGCCACCACCTTCTGCCGCTTTCCCAGGAGGGTAATGGCCCGCAGCCGGTCCCGCAGGGCGGCGGCCTTTTCAAACTCCAGGTTCTCTGCGGCGGCCTCCATCTGGGTGCGCAGGTCCTTCTCCACCTCGCTGAACTTCCCCTCCAGCAGGTGGATGGCCTGGTCGATGGCCTGGTCGTGCTGGCTGCGGGGGACCTCTTTGCGGCAGTAGCCGTCGCACTGGCCCATGTGGAAGTTCAGGCAAGGCCGCTCCTTCCCCTGGTCTCTGGGAAAGGTCTTGCCGCAGCTGGGCAGTTTCAAGGCTGCCCGGAGAGCGTCCAGGATGGCCTGGGTATCATGCCGGCCGCCAAAGGGGCCGAAGTATCGGGCCCCGTCGTCCGCCATCCGCCCTTGGATGGAAAACTTGGGATAGGGGGCCCGCACCGACAGGCGAATGTAGGGATACCCCTTGTCATCCTTCAACAGAATGTTGTACCGGGGCTTGTGCCGCTTGATGAGGGAGTTCTCCAACACCAGGGCCTCAAACTCTGAGCCGGCTACAATGGTGTCAAAGTGGTCAATCTGCGCCACCATGGCCCGGGTCTTTTCCGTGTGACCGGCCTGGTCGTGGAAGTACTGGCTGACCCGGTTTTTCAAAGCCTTGGCCTTGCCTACGTAGATGACGGTCCCCTCCCGGTCCATCATCAGGTAAACCCCTGGTTTCAGGGGAAGGCTTAGGGCCTTCTCTTTCAGTGTTTCAAAGGTCGTCTCCCCCATCCCCTTTCCCAAAGAGTGCAAAAAGCGCCGCATCTGCGGCGCTTTTCCTGCTGGTTTCCCACGGAGAAATCCATCCTTCTCCTGCGGTGGTGTTTGCCCGGGAAGTGGAGCAAACCGGTTTCCTGCCAGAATCAGTCGGCGAAGTCAGAGCTGATGAGCTCAACCAGGGCATCCACGGCTTCCTTTTCGTCGGTGCCGTCGGCGATCAGATCGATGGTGCTGCCCTTAATGATCCCCAAAGAGAGGACCCCGAGCAGGCTCTTGGCATTGACTCTCTGGTCGTCCTTCTCCACCCAAATGGTGCTCTTAAACTCGTTTGCCTTCTGAATAAAAAAGGTGGCAGGTCTGGCGTGGAGGCCAACCTGGTTGTTAACCGTTGCCTGCTTAATATACATAAGTAGTCCCTCCCAGTTTCTTTCCCTATTGCTACTTAAAGGATAGCAAATTTCCCCCGTTCCGTCAATGCTAATTTTCACGTCATTCCACAGAAATTAAGGGGTTTTTTGCATTGTGGTTTGTACAGCCTCAAAAAGAGTCCCTCTAGGGTCTATTTGCGCTGTCCTGTGCCAGAGGATCCGTGCACTGTGGAGAACGAGAGGGGCCTTCGGCCCCTTTGGCACCGCCCTTTCCGGGCCTGTCTTTTCCCGGAAGGTGCCATGGCCGAGTATGGCCAAATCTCCCTGTGCCGCTCTCCCGGAAGCCCCGGGGGTGTAAGAATATTATACTAAACCTGCCGGCCAGTGTCAACACAAAGCCCGTCCCCGGGCCGGGGCCGTCACAGCTCTTCCAGCTGCCAAGCAGGCTGGTCGATCCGGTCCGCCACCCGGAGCAAAATGAGCCCTGCCAGGAAAAACAGGGCCAGAAGGCCAATGGCAATGTTGATGGTTCCCCCGGCAAATTTGACCGCCGCAATCACCCCAGACCCCAGGAAAGAGGCCCCTTTGCAAAAGATGTCATACAGCCCGAAGTACTCCCCGGCGTGCTCCGGCGGGATGATTTTGGAGAAATAGCTCCGGGACAGGGATTGGATGGACCCCTGAAACATCCCCACACCAAAGGCCATAAGGCCAAACTGGACCAGATTCTGCAGGGTCAGCGCGTAGAGGCAGACGCAGAGGTAGCCCACGATGCACACCGTCAACAGTCTCACCGTGCTGTGGCGCTGAGACAGCCGGGCAAACACCAGGGAGAACACCCACGCCACCACCTGGGTCGCCAGGAGGACCAGCACCTGCCCCACCGTGTTCAGCCCCAGGTCGGTGCCGATGTTGATGCAGTTGTCGATGATGGTACCCACCCCGTCGATGTACAGGAAGAAGGCCAGGAGGAAGAAGAACACCTTCCGGTCTACCTGGACGATCCGCTTCAGGGTCCCGCCGATCTGGCGGAAAGCCGCAGCCACCGGATGGGGCTGGGGCTGGATGTAGTGGACCTGCCGGTAGTGCCGGAGCAGGGGCAGGGTGACCAGCAGCCACCACACCGCCGTCACGGCGAACCCCCCTACCCGGGAGACCGGCCCCGACAGCAGCCCCGCCATGTCCGGCCCCAGGGCATAGAACACCAGGGCAACCACAAAGGGCAGGCAGGAACCCAGGTACCCCCAGGCATAGCCGTAGGCAGAGACGGCGTCCATGCGGGCCGGGGTGGTGATGTCGTGGAGCATGGAGTCGTAAAAGGTGAGGGAGCAGGAGTAGGACACCTTCACCAGGAGGAAAAGGGCCAAAAACAGCAGCCACCCCGGGGCAAACCCGTTCAGAATGCATCCCCCCACCCCCAGAAACACGCTGGTGCGGAAGAAGATGGCCTTACTGCCCCGGCGGTCGGACAGGGCACCGCACACCGGCCCCAGCAGGGCCACCACCACCGTCACCAGGGCCACCCCCAGGGCCCACACCCCGGTGGCATCCCCGGCGCTCAGCTGCCCCGGCCCCTCCCCCACGGCCAACGCTTTGAACCAGATGGGGACCAGGGAGCAGGAGAGCATGGTGAAGGCGGAATTGCCCACGTCATAGAGGACCCAGGCAAATTCCCGCTCCGTGAGGCCTCGGAAGGGCCCTCGCCCCTTCAGGGCCAGGAACAGGCCCCTCACGCGCCGCCTCCCTTCACCCCTTCAAAGTTGTACTGGAAGGGTTCCGGCAGGGGGGCTTTCCCCGCCCGGTAGGCGTCAAAGTCCTGGAGGAACTGGAGGGCCCGGTCCCGGGCCAGGTCGTAGAGGGACCGGAGCCTGGTATCGCTTTCCACGCAGCGGGGATCGCCGTCCGGGCAGATCACCAGGTCCTCCAGCCCCTGCCCGGGCCCGGCTGCCCGCAGGGCGGCGGTGAGCAGGCGCCGCTTCCCCGCCGTCCGGGCCATCAGCAGGTGGTGATAGAAGACCATGCTGTCCAGAGCCTTCCTCACCTGCCGGTCCGTCACCACGGGGTAGAAAGGGGCAATGACTTCGGCGTTCTCGAGGGTGGCCTGGATGTGGCCGGTTTGGTCATAGGTCACCGGGTCCAGCCCGTCGGCCACCATCAGGCTCCGGTCAAACTCCACCTCGATCTTCGTGTGGGTCAGGTCGCTGGCCGCCGCTGTCCCGTTGACATAGGGGTGGCAGGTCATGTCCAGGGCAAAGTGGTTGAGCACCCCATAGGCATAGGCCAGGGCCGCTTCCGGGCGCTGGCTCTCCCGGATCACCTGGCAGGCATGGCGGAAGAACCCCCGCCCTGGCCGGCCATGTAAGAGGTGCCCCACCGCCTTCACCGGGTGGGAGGACAGGGGGTGGTAGTAAAACAGAATGTCCGGCCCGTGCAGGCCGATCAGGTAGAGCGCCGGCCAGGCTTCCACAGCTTCCCGCTGCGGGCCGCTTAGGGCCTGCCGGACCTGCTGACCCAGACGGTAGTGTGCATAGGTCGATGGCATGGGTTTCCTCCTCTTTTCTCGCGCGAACGTTTCTTTTTAAGGATAGCAGTGGCATGTAAAATTTGGAACCTGGGATTGGTAAAGATCCGGTCAAAGGCTTCCCCTGACAGACCGAGGACCCGCTGCGGGCGCAGGCCGCTCCGCAGCGGGTCCTTGGGGTTCTCTTACGCCTGGGAACTCATTTCAGGTCCACGATGGTGACCCCATCCTCCCCCTCGCCGAACCGGCCCAGGCGGAAGGAGGCCACCCCTTTGCACCGTTTCAGGTAGGTGTGAACGGCTTTGCGCACCGCGCCGGTGCCCTTGCCGTGGATCACCGTGACCTGGGTGAGGTTGCTGACGATGGCCCGGTCAATGAACTGGGCCAGGGTGAGCTCGGCCTCGTCGGTGGTCATACCCCGCAGGTCCACCTCGGCCTTGGCCCCCAGGGAACGGAGCTTGTGCTCGGTGCGCTGGATGTACTGCCGGGCCTGCTTTTGGGTCTGGGTCTCCCCTTCCACCACCCGGACCTCCTCCTGCTTGGCGGTGATCCGGAGGATGCCCGCCTGGAGCTGGAGGACCCCCTCCTTGTTCACCGACAGGACGGTGGCCTGGGTGCCGGTTTTCAGGATGGTCACCGTATCCCCCTTCTTGGCCGGACGGAGGAGGGGGGGCTGCTCCACCTGGGGGCGGGCCCCCAGTTTATCCTCGGCGGCGTTGAGGCGGTGGCGCAGGCCGGCCCGCTGGTCGTTGACCGCCTGCCAGTCCTGCTCCTTCTTGGCCTTTTTCCGCATGTCGCTAAGTTCGTGGAAGACCTCGTCGGCGGTGCGGCGGGCCTCCTCTAGGATGGACCGGGCCTCGGCTTTGGCCTGGGCCTCGGCCTTCTCCTTCTCCTTGGCCAGGGCGTCCCGGTACTCCTGGGCTTTGGCGGCGGCCTGCTCCATCTCCTGGCGGAGCTGGGCGGCCTGGCGCTGCTCCTTCTCCATCTCCTGGCGCTGCTGGTCCAGCTTGGTGAGCACATCCTCGAAGCGGACATTCTCCGCGCTCACCCGGGCTGCGGCAGCCTGGATGATCTCCTCCGGCAGGCCCAGCCGCTGGGAGATGGCGAAAGCATTGGACTTGCCGGGGATGCCCACCAGCAAACGGTAGGTGGGGGCCAGGGTCTCCACGTCAAACTCGCAGGAGGCGTTCTCCACCCCCGGGGTGGTCATGGCGTAGACCTTCAGCTCGGCGTAGTGGGTGGTGGCGGCCACCAGGGCCCCCAAGCCCCGGGCGTGCTCGATGATGGCGGCGGCCAGGGCGGCCCCCTCCACGGGGTCGGTGCCGCCCCCCAGCTCGTCGAAGAGGATGAGGGTGTCCCCGTCGGTCTCTTGGAGCATGCCCACGATGTTGCTCATGTGGGAGGAGAAGGTGGACAGGGACTGGGCGATGGACTGCTCGTCCCCGATGTCCGCCAGCACCCGCTGGCACACCCGGACGGTGCTCCCGTCCCCCACGGGGATGTGGAGGCCGCACTGGGCCATGAGGGTGAGCAGGCCGATGGTCTTTAAGGTGACCGTCTTGCCGCCGGTGTTGGGGCCGGTGATCACCAGGGTGTCGTAGCGCTCCCCCAGGCCCAGGTCGTTGGCCACCGCCGTCTTGGGGTCCAGGAGGGGGTGGCGGGCCTGGCGGAAGAAGAGGTGCTTTCTGGACAGGGCGGGCTCCATGCCGTGCATCCGCACGGAGAGCTTTCCCCGGGCGAAGATGGTGTCCAGGCGGATGAGCAGGTCGTAGTCCATGGAGATGTCCTCCCGGAAGGAGGCGGCCTCGGCGGAGAGCTCGGCCAGGATGCGGTCGATCTCCTTCTCCTCCTTGGCCTGGAGCTCTCGCAGCTCGTTGTTGGCCTTCACCACCCCCATGGGCTCGATGAAGAAGGTGGAGCCCGAGCCGGACAGGTCGTGGACCAGGCCGGGGATCTCGTTTTTGAACTCCGACTTCACCGGCACCACGTACCGCCCCGAGCGCTGGGTGATGATGTTCTCCTGGAGGTACTTGGACTGGGAGGAGGAGAGGATCCGCTGCAGAATGTCCCGCACCTTGCTCTCCGTGGCCCGCATGTGCCGGCGGATGGAGGCCAGCTCGGGGCTGGCCGAGTCGGCCAGCTCCCCGTCCCCCACGATGGAGCCGGTGATCTTGTCCTCCAGGAAGCGGTTGGGCTTCAGGGCCCGGAATAGGACGTCGATGGGGGTCTTGTTCTCCTCGTCGCCCTCGCCATAGTCCTTGGCGGCGCGGGCGGCGGCCAGGACGGCGGCGATGTCCAGCAGCTCCCGGGTGTTGAGGCTGCCCCCCATGTCCGCCCGCTGGAGGGAGCCGGCCACCGGCTTCACCCCGGAAAAGGAGGGGCTGCCCCGGAGGACCATCCGGTCCACGGCGGCGGTGGTCTCCTTCAGCCGCTGGGCTACCTCCTCCAGGTCGGTCTCCGGCCGCAGGCGGCGGGCCCGCTCTTTCCCCTCCTGGGTCACCGCCTGGTCGGCCAGCAGGTCCAGGACCCGGGGAAGTTCTAAGGTTTCTATCGATTTCTCAAACAGATCCGTCATGGGATCCCTCCTAACCAGTCGTTTCCCCCTCCGGGGAGGGGGATGGGAAACACCGCCTGCCCAGCCCGTCTGCACAGGGCGGGCTTTTCCAATGTCCTATCTAGGCAGGCGTTTGTAGTAGTCCAATGTCCGAAACCCCCGCTCCTGCTGGGTCATAAGGAAGGCCTCCGTGGCCTGGCCCAGCTGGCGGAGGTCCTCCTCCGGCAAGGCGAAGGAGAAGAGGCGCTTGGGGGAGCACCCCACGATGTACCGGGCCCCGGCCAGGGCCCCTGGGGACAGGGGCATGGACACCCCGCCCCCCACCTGCCCCCGGCACCGGGCGCAGTGGAGAACCCCCTGGGAAAGGTGGAGCCGGGCCCCCGCCGGCTCCTGGGCGCCGCAGACGGCGCAGCCCTCCAGCATGGGGGCATAGCCGGTGAGGCAGAGGAGTTTCAGCTCAAAGGCCGCCTTCACCAGGGCCCTGGGTTTCTTCAAGGTGTCCAGGGCGTAGAGGGAGTTGAGGAGGAGGGAGAGCAGCTCCGGCGCAGCCTCCCCCTCCTGGGCGGTGGCCTCGGTGACCTCGGCAAAGTAGGAGGCCAGGGCCAGGTCCTCCAGATCCTGGCGCACCGACCAGAACTGCTCCAGAGGGTCTGCCTCGGTGAGGGTGGTGAACTCCCCCCGCTCCGAAAGGGTCATCTCGGAATAGACCAGCAGCTGGCTGGCGGCGGTGAGTTTGCTGTTCTTTCTCCGGCAGCCCCGGGCCTTCACGGTGCGCTTGCCCAGGTCCCGGGTGAGGACGGTGAGGATCTTATCCGCTTCCTTATAGTTGGTCTCCCGCAGGACGATTCCCTGGGTGGTTAGGCGCATGGTCTCCCCCTCTCTCCTGGGTCTGGCGCTGCTCTTGGCGGGCCCGGCGCTGGGCCAGGCAGTACAGCTCCGGCCGGCCGGTCTGTAGGAACAGTTTCCACAGTTGTTTTGATGTCATGGGCATGGCCTCCTGTCTTGGGCTTCTCTGATTAGCCTGACAGGCGGGCGGGACTTTTATTCCAGGGAAATCTTGACGGTCCGCCGATGCCCATGGGTGGTTTTCCTATTATAGCATCCCCCCGCGGCAATTGCAATTTGAAACGGCAGCCCCCGCGCCCCCAAACCAAGGGGCGCGGGGGCTGGGATTGCTGTGGTGCGTTACGCGGTCTCCTCCTCTGCCGGTGGGGCCACATAGGTGCTGTGGAACCGCTGGAGGATGGTGGCCACTTCGGCCCGGGTAGCCGGGCCGCCGGGGTCTAGTCGCTGGTTCTCCTTCCCCTGGATGAGGCCGGATGCCACCGCCCAGGCCAAGGGGGTGCGGGCATAGGCCTGCACCTTCTGCCAGTCTGTAAACTGGAAGAGGTTCCCCTGCTGGGACACGTCCCATTCCTTCCAGGCGGTGTAGCGGTAGAGGATGGCGGCCATCTGCTCCCGGGTGACATTCCGATCCGGAGCGAAGGTGGTCGATGTGATGCCGTTGACAATGCCGTTCCAGGCCGCCCAGGCGATGGGCTGGGCGTAGTAGGCCCCTGGGGTCACGTCGGTGAAGGGGCCCCACCCTGCCCCTTGGGGGCTGCCCTCCATCCGGTACAGAATGGTCACCAGCATCCCCCGGGTGGTGGGGTTGCCGGGGCTAAACAGGGTGGCGGCAGTGCCGTTCATCAGGCCGTGGGCATAGACGTAGTACACACTGTCATAGTACCACATGGTCTCCGGCACATCGGTAAAGGGGAAGGGTGGCCAGGGTTCCTCTTCCTCCTCTTCCAGGGCGAAGGTTCCGGTGACGGTGACATCCCCGGCGGGCATGGCAAAGGTGTAAATCCCCTCCCCCTTCTCCTGGAGCGGCACTGTGCCCGGCGCCGCAGCAGCGCAGGTCGCGGTGAGTGACTGCAATACATATCCCTCTGCCGGGCGGACGGTGAGGGTGACGGTGTCCCCCTCCTGGGCGGTGGCCTTGTCGGCGGTGATCGTCCCGTTCTCCGCCGTTGGCACTGTGACAGTATAGGTGGGGATCTCCTGGATGGTGAGCACCCCTGGGAGATACGTGATGTTGGGATCGTAGTTCCCATTGGGGATGGCCGCCCCGGAAGCCTGGATGGCCACCGCTCCGGTTTTGCTCATGTCCGGGGTGGACACATAGGTGAGGCTGGGGGCCTGAGCCAGGGTATCCGACCCCACCAGGCCGGTGACGGTGTAGTCCGCCGCCGTGAGGGTGGGGATGGCATCGCCGATGCGGGCAGTTTTGTCCTTGACTTGGATGGTGAGGGGGGCGGGGAGGATGGTGACGGGAACAGGATCAGACTCCACCGTCTGGTACCGCTCGTCCCCCTCTTTTGTTGCGCTCACATATACCGTACCCACTTTTTCCGGGGTGAGTTTTCCCGTTTTGTCATCAATGCCTGCTCGCCCTGTTTCTTCTTTGATGGAGAAGGTAACCCCTCCGTTCCCAGAACCACCCACGGTATAGAAGGAACCTGACGTTCCGTAGGTTACATTCTCTGGTCCAATGACCTCGAATGTCTCTTGCGTTTCCTTTTCTACAATCGTGAGATTCAGATACCCTATCCCACTCGTGTATTCTGGCACATTGTCACCGTTTACGTCCAGCGGCTGCATGTTCGCCAGAATACACACTGTCCCCGTTGTCTGTCCAGCCGTCAGGATCCCATCCTCTGTCAGGGAACAGTTCAGGCTCTCTTCTCCCATGTCGAATGAAAAGGAGACTTCTCCTTTCCAGGTGTTGGAGATCAGTTGTTTGAGATCTAGGCTTTGCCCTTTTGCCAAACTTGCTGATTTTTCTAATTTGGGGGATACCGCAGTAATTTGGCCTATATCAGCCTTTAGTGTCAAAGCTGGGTTCTCTAGAACATACTTATCTCCGTCCGGGCCAGCAAAGCTGATACCTGACACTGTAACTACTTTGTTAGCTCCAACATAAGGGGTATCATATTCTGCTTTCTCATAGGTCACTTCAACCACATCACCAAGCAATGCCTCGAGTTCAATTTCAGGTGTAGCTGTTGTCTTTCCATCATACGCCTTCTGTATTACGTTTTCTAAATGTAATTTGCTTTCCTTAACGCGCCTAGGCTCAATTGGAAAGAACTCTTCTTTTTGACTTCCGTAATAAATACCTATTCCTACCACAGTTACTACACCATTTCCTGCTTTTACGTTATTCCTATAGTTAACTGTGTAATCAACGCCCTCAATGAGGGTTTTCTCGTCTAAAGATACTCTAATCTTTGGTTGCCACTCTCTTCCATCATACCGACAAACTTCTAAAACTTCAATCTCCGCTCTCTCCAACGACACATTCTCCCCCTCCGCGCCGGCGGCAGGGACCCACACAACGGAGGACAGAAGCAATACCACCGTCATGCAAAAGCTGGCCATTCGTCGCAGTTTTCGTTTCATCGCCCTGTCCTCCTATTCTGTTTTTGTCGCATCCTGTCGAGGATCGACTGTTTCGTTCAGTATACCAATCATTCTAAAATATGTCTACATTTTTTCGGAAATTTCCACAATTTCTTTTTCTGTCCTGTCCACCCCACAGGGAAAATCCCCCGTGCTCACCTTGACATCTGCCCGCAAGATACTATAATAGGGAAGGATCTTTGGGACCCTTTTCTGTTTTGCAACCTGCCACCGATCGGAGTGATTCCCATGGAGATTTGCGGCCAACCGTCGCTTCCTCTCCCCGCCAACCAACATGTTGATTTCGTGGCCATCGACTTTGAAACCGCCACCAGCGACCCCAACAGCGCCTGCGCCGTGGGTCTGGCCTTCGTGGTGGGCCTGGAAGTAGTGGCCACAACCCATCGCCTCATCCAGCCCCCTGGCAACCAGTACGCCCAGGGGAACATCCACGTCCACGGCATCTACCCCGAGGACACGGAGCACGCCCCGGACTTTCTCACCGTCTGGCAGGAACTCCACCCCATGCTGGCAGGCAAGGCCCTCATCGCCCACAACGCCCGGTTTGACATGTCGGTGATCAAAGCTTCCCTGGCCGCCTACGGCGACCCCTACGTGCAGCAGTACGCCGACTTCAAATACATCGACAGCATCGCCATGGCCCGGGACCTGGTCCCCGGCCGGAAAAATTTGGCCGCCTGCGCCCAGTGTCTGGGGGTGGAACTCTCCCACCACCACAACGCCGAGTGTGACGCTGTGGCCTGTGCTCAAATTGCCATCACCTGCATCAAGGCCAACCACTGCTTGAATCTGGGGGAGTTCTGCTTCTCCCAGCCCCACATCCGCATCCAGGAGCTGTCGGATCTGGTCCTCCCCGTCCGCACCCCCACGCCGGTGCCCCGGGGACGGAACCCCCGGTCGGGCCCCAAGTACCACCCCAACGTCCACCCCAAGGAGATCCGTCCCCAGGTGACCTTTTTTGACCCCAACCACCCCTTCTACCAAAAGTCTTTGGTCTTTACCGGAGAACTGTCCATAGACCGGCGGGAGGCCATGCAGCGGGCGGTCAATGTGGGGGCCATCATCAAAACCGCCGTCTCCCGGAAGACCGACTTTCTGGTGGTGGGCCGGCAGTACAACGGCCCCGGCGGCACCGCCACCGTCAGCAATAAGGAGGAAAAGGCCCGGGCCATCCTGGCCGAGGGGAAAAGCCGCCTCCGTCTGCTCTCCGAGCGGGAGTTCCTCCATCTGCTCCAGGGCGCCCTCCGCCAGCCCCCATCGGAGCGCCCAAACACCGCTGCGGTGAAGTGATTTCCCCGCCTTCCCGGAAGGGGTCGGAAAAAATTGAAAAAAAGTAAAATTAGGGCTTGCATTTTCCCTCAGCGTGTGATAGTATAATTAAGCTGTCAGTCGACAGGCGGCAGTAGCTCAGCTGGATAGAGTGACTGGCTACGAACCAGTAGGTCGGGGGTTCGAGTCCCTCCTGCCGTGCCAAAAAGAAAGACGTCTGCAAAGCAGACGTCTTTCTTTTTTTGCGCTCGGGCGCTGGCCGCCCATTGGCGGAAACAGTGGCAGGGCCACTGTTTCCGCGGGTTCTGCTATGGTACGGGGCTTCAGCAGCCGCAACCGCAGTCGCAGTTGTTGCCGCAGTTGTTGTTACAGCCACAGCTGTTGCCGCCGTTATTGCCGCAGCCGCAGCAGAAGATCAGGATCAGAATCAGGATGATCCACAGGCAGTTGTTGCCACCCCAACCATTGTTACAACACATAGACACTTACCTCCTGTGAGAGATGGAGACCGTCTGGCGATCTCAGTCCATCTTATGCCCCAGGAGGGGGAATGTGCGCCTAGGGGAAAATTTTCCGGGGATCACTCCGCCGGCGGTTCCTTCCCCCGGATGGTGAGGGTGGGCTTGCAGCACAGGTCCTCAATGTCGGACATGGTGGCGGCGGGAATCTTCAACCCGGCCCCGCAGCGGGCGCAGGTGAGTTCCACCGAACTGTAATTGATCTTTAGGTTCCAGGCCCGGCTGCCGCAGGTGCAGGAGATGCCGTCCCGCCGGCCGATGTCCCGGAGTTCCTCCAGGATCTCCTCCATGACCAGGTCGTTGAGGAACATTCCCTGGGCGCCTGCCTCGGACTCCAGCACATCCACCGTCTCTTCCAGCCGGCGCATGGCGGCAAAGACCGCCTCCTGCTCCCCCACATAGCAGCAGTCCAGCCCAGAATGGGCGCAGGAAAAGGCCAAGGTCTTCTCCTGGAGGAAGGCGGCGGTGGAACAGGTCACCGTATGCTCCTCCTCACAGAAGAGGCAGGGCACCGTCAGCCGCACCTGGTCCCCCAACAGGGCCACTTCCACGGCAGACTGGCCGCAGGGACAGGGCAGCCGGCTGCCGGCAGCGGCCAGTTGGAACACCGTCCGTTCCACAATCACCGGTTTGCGGCACACGGGACAAAGAAAGGCAATGGAGCGCTTGGCATCTTCGATCATGGGAACCACCTCCGTGGAGTTCTAGGGAGCTTTTATTATACCACGTCTGCCCGCCGGGGAACAGGGAAAATTCCCGCTTTCCCCGGTTTTTCTTGCCCTTTCCCGGAAAATCCAGTATACTGGACCGGCGAGGTGACACACCGCTATGAAACGATTGATCGCATCCGACCTCCACGGCTCCCTTCCCTATTGCCGGCAGCTGCTGGACCTCTACCGCCAGGAGGGCGCGGAACAACTGGTTCTTCTAGGGGACCTGGCCTACTCTGGCTCCTACGACCCCCGCTACGGCTATGACCCCCAGGGGGTCATCCAGCTCCTCAACCCCCTGGCCCAGGAGATCCTTTGGGTGGAGGGCAACTGTGACTACGGCGTCCAAGCCCTGGGGGCTGCCTTTCCCATGACCCCCCACTACGCCGTGCAGGACTGGGAGGGCCGGCAGGTCTTTCTCACCCACGGCCACCGGTACGCCCCCGACAATCCCCCGCCCCGAGGCACCGCCCAGGTCCTCCTCTCCGGCCACACCCATGTGCCCGCCTGGCAGTGGGTGGAGGATCTCTTCTGCGCCAACCCCGGCTCCGTCTCCCTGCCCCGGCGGGGTTCCCCCCAGAGCTGCCTGGTCTACGAGGACGGCTGCTTCACCTGGCTCACCCTGGAGGGGGAGCCTTACCATTGGGAGGCCCTGCCCCCTCCCCCAGCACCCTAATCTTTCTCCCTACGGGACACAGATCGCTCCGATTTGTGTCTCGTTTTTTCATTTCCCCCTTGACACCCGTCCTTGTATGTCTTATACTGTACTTGTCCAGACAATACAGTAAAAGACACAAAGGGGGTGTTTACCCTTGGACATCGTCGTCAGCAACAAGGGCAGCCGCCCGCTGTACGAGCAGATCGCAGACCAAATCAAAGGGGCCATCCTCCGGGGGGAGGCCAAGGCCGGCGATCCCCTCCCCTCCATCCGTTCCCTGGCCAAGGCCCTGCACATCAGCATCCTCACCGTGCAGAAGGCCTACGACACCCTCCAGGAAGAGGGCTTCATCGAAACCACCGCCGGGAAAGGGTGCTATGTGGCCCCCCAGAACCAGGACTTCTACCTGGAGGAACAGCAGAAGAAGATCGAGGAAAAGTTTGCCGAGGCCATCACCATCGCCCGGGCCAGCGGCATCTCCCTGGAAAAACTCACGGACCTACTGTCCCTGATGTACGAGGAGGACGAGTAAATGAACCAAAACATTCTGGAAATCCACCATCTCTCCAAAGACTACGGCACCTTTCGGTTGGAGGACGTCTCCTTCTCCCTGCCCCGGGGCGTCATCATGGGCCTCATCGGGGAGAATGGCGCCGGGAAATCCACCACCATCAACTGCATCTTGGGGGAGGTGCAGAAGAGCGGCGGGGACATCACCCTCTTCGGCCAAGCACAAGCTGCCAGCGAGAAGGAGAACAAGGACCGGATCGGGGTGGTGTTTGACGAAAACCACTTTCCCGACCTCTTCACCCCCAAAGAGCTGGGCCAGGTGATGGCCGGGGTGTACAGCCACTGGGATTGGGCCGCTTACCACGCCTTCCTGGCCCGGTTCTCCCTGCGGGAGGATCAGAAAATCAAGGATTTCTCCAAGGGGATGAAGGTGAAGCTGGCCTTCGCCGTGGCCCTCTCCCACGGGGCGGAGCTGCTGATTCTGGACGAGGCCACCAGCGGCCTGGACCCCATCGTCCGGGACGAGGTGCTGGACCTGCTGCTGGACTTTGTCCAGGACGAGCGCCACGGGGTGCTGGTCTCCTCCCACATCACCAGCGACCTGGAGAAGGTGGCCGACTACATCACCTTCCTCCACCAGGGCAAACTGGTCTTTACCCTGGAAAAGGATCTGTTGGTGGACCAGTACGGGGTTCTCCACTGCGGCGCAGCGGTGTTTGACACCCTGGACCCCGCAGACATCCTGGCTTGGCGCCGGGAGGCGTATCAATACAAAGTGCTGGTGCGGGACCGCTACCAGGCGGAGAAGAAGTATCCCCAGGCCCTGGTCTCCCCCGCAGCCATTGAGGACACCATGCTGTTTTATGTAAAGGGGGAAGTGTCATGAAGGGACTGCTTTGGAAAGACTGCCTCACCATCCGCAAAAAGTACGGCCTGCCCCGGCTGGTGCTGGACTTGGCCATCCTCGCCGCCCTGCTGGTGGTCCTGGAGGGCACCGGCGCCCTGGTGGTGAGCCTCCTGCTGGTCCCCTTGGAGGTGACCTCCATGGTCATCTCCCTGACCAGCTTTGACGAGACGTGGAAGTGGGACAAATATGCCGCGGCCCTCCCCGTCTCCCAGGCGGAGATCGTCAAGAGCCGGTATGCCTTTGCCCTCCTCATGGCCCTGGTGGGGTTTGTGGTGGCCCTGGCGGCCAACCTCATCGCCCAGGCCGCCTTCGGTGCCGGGCGTTTGGGGACCTGCCTGCTGGTGGCGGTGGCCTCCTTCTTCCTGACCCTGCTGGTGCTGGCGGTGCTCTTCCCCTCCAACTACCGGCTGGGGGTGAACGCCGGGGTGGCGGTAATGATCCTGTTCCTGGTGGCCATCCTGGCCCTGTGGTTCTGGGCCAGGGTCACGGAGTACGGATGGCTGGTTTGGGCGGCCGCCCATGCCTCTCTCCTCCCCTGGCTGGGGTGCGGCGTTGTGGCGGTTCTCTTCGTTTTGTCCTATGTTCTCTCGATCTCGCTGTTCCGGCGGAAGTTTCGGTAAGCCCTGTTCCTGATGACCACCCGGGATGTGCTGCAGCAGCACATCCCGGGTGGTTTTTTCCTGGAAATCTTTCCAAAAACGGCTTGCGTTACGGCTTCCTCTCGTATATAATTAAGTTATATAATTTAGTTATATAATAGAGAGGAATCCCCCATGCCAAAGCAACGCATCACGAAAGAGATGGTGGTGAACGCCGCCTTCTCCCTGGCCAGGGTCCAGGGAATGGCCGCCGTCACCGTCAAGGCCCTGGCCAAGTCCCTGGGCTGCTCTGTCCAGCCCATCTACAGTTACTGTGAGAGTATGGAGGGCCTGCGGAAGGCCGTGGCGGAAAAGGCCCGGGCCTTCGTGCAGGAGGCCATCGCCCAGGCGGTGGATCCCCAGGACCTCTTCCGCAGCACCGGCCAGGCCTACGTCCGCCTGGCCAGGGAGGAGCCCCACCTCTTCCAACTCTACCTCTTTCAGCCCCGGGACCAGGTGGCCTCCCTGGCCGACCTCTACGCCCGGGAAACCAACCCCGCCGTCCCCGCCAAGATCGCCGCCGACCTGGGCATCTCTTCAGAGGCCGCCCAGGCCCTGCACCTTCATTTGCTGATCTACACCATCGGCATCGGCACCATTTTTTCCGTGACCTCCCCGGGCATTCCCCAGGAGGAAATTTTCCAGCAACAGGAGGAGGCCTACCAGGCCTTCCTGCACCACTGTCTCGGAGGGACCCAACCATGAAGCAGCCCATTCTTGTCACCTATCGCAGCGTCACCGGCTTTACCCAGCAGTATGCCCAGTGGATCGCAGAGGCCCTGGGCGGGGCTTGCCGCCCCCTGGCCGACCTGTCCAAAGACGACATGGCCGCCTATGGCACCGTGATCTTCGGCGGGCGTTTCCACGCCGGGTCCGTGGACGGGTTAAAGCAGGCCAAAGCCCTGGCCGCCGCCTGCCAAGTGCCCCGGTTCCTGGTCTTTGCCACCGGGGCCACCCCCGCTGCCGCCCAGGACCAAATTGCCGCAGCCTGGGCCGCCAACCTCACCCCGGAGGAGGCCGCCCACATCCCCCACTTCTACTTCCCCGGTGGCCTGCGGTACGAGGCCATGCCCCTGGGGGACAAGCTGATGATGAAAGCCTTTTCCGCCATGCTCCGGCGCAAGAAGAACAAAACCCCGGACGAGCAGGCCATGGCCGAGGCCATCACAGCCTCCTACGACCTGTCCGCCCGGGAGCACATTGCCCCCCTGGTGGACTGCGTCACCGGGATGGAATAGCGCAGTGAACTCTCCATACAAACGAAACGGGTGTGCCTTTCGGGCACACCCGTTTGCTTTGGTTCGTGGCAGACGCATCTCACGGCGCGGTGGCCCCCAGGGCCAGCACCGTCTCCTTCAGCGCCAGAACTTTGGTCTGAATCTGGTCCATCACCTGGAGGAAGACATCGTCCCCCTGGCCGGTGGGGTCCTCCAAGCCCCAGTCCTGCCGGTCCGTGGCGGGGGTGGCCGGGCAGGCCACGTCACAGCCCATGGTGACCACCAGGTCCACCGGGGGAAGGGCCGAGAGGAGCTTGGGATACTGGTCCTTCTCCATGTCGATGCCGTGGACCTGCTTCATCAGGCGGACGGCGTCGGGGTTGATCCTGTCCTTGACCTCTGTCCCGGCGGAGTAGCAGTCGCAGTAGGGGGCCAGATACTTTCTCCCCAGGGCCTCGGCCATCTGGCTGCGGCAGGCATTGTGCACGCAGAGAAAGGCCACCTTCGGCCGCCTTCCTTCCCTGGGGTAGAAGGGGCAGCGGTCTCGGAGGCACTGGTTGTTCTCCGGGAAATGGGTGCAGGGGGCGGCGTCCCCCTCCAGGTCCACCCCCAGGTTGGCCCGGGTGAAGTCCACCGCCGCCTGGATGGCCAGGTGGGCATTACGCTTACAGCAGCGGGGTCCCCCCACCGCTCCAATCCGGGCCAGGGCCTGGGACGTCATCCCGTTGGCCAGGCCCCAGGGCTCCCCTGCCAAGGGGGTGGCGCCGGTGGCGATGGAGACATACATCCCCGCGCTGATCCCTGCCCCGCAGGCCCCCCAAAAGCCGCAGGCGCCCCCAGGCACCTGGCTGCCCCGGCGGAGCATTTCCGGCAGGGCCTGCTCCAGGTCCAGGGCGCCCCCGGCGTTGCGATAGGCGGTGAGCAGGGCCGCCCCCACCATGGTGTGGTGCTCCGGCCCGTGCATGTGGCAGAAAGGCTGGGCCATAAGGTGCTCCAGGATGGTCCAGGGGTTTCGGCTCTCCTCCCTCCGGCACAGGGCCACCAGCTGGTCCAGGCCCCGGGTGTGGCAGGTGTTGCAGACATAGTGGCCCTTTTGGCACCGGGTCTTGCTGCGCTCCCGCCGGTGGCAGAGGGCGCACTCTATCTCCTCGTCCTGGGTGAGGTAGACCAGAGGGGCCCCACAGATCAGACATTCCTCGTGCATGGTAGATTCTCCTTTACTGGGATGGTGTTCCTTGGGTGCGCCGCAGCTGGCCCTGGCGGAGGGCCACGGAGAGGGACACCTTCTTCTCCCCCTTCTCCTGGAAGAGGATGGTGGCAATGTCCCCCTGACGGCTGACCACCTCCCCCCGGCCAAAGGCCCGGTGGGTCACCGGGGCCCCGGCATCAAACAGGGTCAGGTCCGGCAGCGGGGGCGGGGCTGGTTTCCCGCCCCCCTTGGGGCGGGGCGCCACCGCCTGGCGCAGGCGGCGGGTTTTGTCGGGGAACAGGTCCCGGGCAAAGGTGGAGCCCAGGTCCGACCGGCGGAACCGGAAGAGGAAGAGCTCCTCCTTGGCCCGGGTCATGGCCACGTAGAAAAGGCGGCGCTCCTCCTCATAGGCCTCCACCGCCGCTGGGTCAGGGTGGCCCCCCAACGGCGGGTCCGCCAGGGGGAGGACCCCGTCGGCCACGTCCATGAGGATCACCCGCTGGTACTCCAGCCCCTTGCTGCCATGGATGGTGGACAGGAGGAAGGGGCTGTTCGGGTCGCTGTCCCCCTGCCGGATGCGCTCCCGCAGCTCCCCCAGCCGGGTCACCAGAGCGGAGGGGTTGGGGGTGTACCGGCCCAGGGCCTCCAGGATGGCCAGCTTCCCCGGGTCGCTGCCCCGGGTGCTGAGGAAGTCCCCGTACCCCATGTGGTGGCGGAGACGGTGGATGGCCTCGTCCCCCCGGTCGTCCAGCAGTTGGGCAAACTGCTCCGCCAGGGCCTGGCAGAGCACCTGGCTGCGCTGGGTCAGTTGGGGGCAGTGGGACAGGATCGCCATCAGGTTCCCCTCCCCCCGGCTCTGCAGCACCGCCCACTGGGCCGCGGCCTTGGGGATGCCCACCCCCATCTTGTAGTACAGCCGGAAAAACCGCTCCCCATCCGCCGGATGGGCGGCAAAGGCGATGAAGTCGGTCACATCCCGCACCACCCGGTGGGTGAAAAAGGTCCCCTCCATCTGCCGGCACCGGCAGCCGGTGCCCTGGCGGTCCAGCAGATCCAGCAGGGGCAGGGCGCTGTCGTTGTTGCGGTAGAGCACCGCCGTCTCCCGGTCACAGTCCTGGGCCCACTGGGCCAGTTGGGCATACTGCTGGACCCGGTCAGCCACCCAGATGGGTTGGATGGCCGGGCCGGGGCCCCGGGCGGCCACCATGTGCTTATCCCGCCGGTGCTGGTTCTGGCGGATGAACCGGTCCGCTGCGGCCACGATGGTGGCGGTGGACCGGTAGTTCTTCTCCAGAAAGAGGACCCGGCCCCCGGGGTACTCCTCCTCAAATCGCAGCAAGGCTCCGGGGTCCGCCGCCCGGAAGCCGTAGATGCTCTGGTCCTCGTCCCCCACCAGGAAGAGGTTGCGCCGCCGGCCCGCCAGCAGCTTCAGGATGGTGTGCTGGATGCGGGAGGTGTCCTGGGCCTCGTCCACGCAGAGGTAGCGGTACTTGTCCTGAAAATAGGCCAGAATATCCCCGTGCTGCCGGAGGATTTGGGCGGCGTAGACCATCTGGTCGTCATAGTCCATCCACCGCCGCCGGCGGAGTTCTGCGTGGTACTGCCGGTACAGCTTGGCAAAGGGGATGTCCTCCACCTGGTAGGCCTCGATCTCCTCCTGGGTCATCTGGCGGTTTTTGCAGTACGTGATGGCGGTGCGGAGGGAGCGCACCGTGCTCTCCGTCGCAAACTCCCCGGTGGCCTTCCGGTACAGCTCCCCCACCAGAGCCGCCAGGCGCCCCTCCTCGGTGACCAGTGTGAAGGCCTGGCGGCCCTTCACCCGCTCGTAGTGCTGGATGATCCGGGCGGACAGGCCGTTGATGGTGCGAAACTCCAGCCGGTTGGCCCACGTCTCCCCAAAGGTCCGGACAAAGCGGGCGGCCATATCCCGGGTGGCGGCCACGGTGTAGGTCACCGTAAGGATCTGCTCCGGGGCCACCCCCAGGCAAAAGATCAAGTACCCCAACCGGTGGATGAGCACCGTGGTCTTGCCGCTGCCCGGCACCGCCAGCAGCAAGACGGGCCCCTGGGCGGCCTGGACCGCCGCCTCCTGCTGGGGGTTCAGGGGGGCCTTCCAGGTGGCTTTCCAGGCTTCGTATTCCACAGGGTTCCCTCCTCTCCGGCAAAATTCCTCTCTATGATACCCGCTGCCGGGGCCCCTGTAAAGGGGGAGTTAGGGCAGCTGAATCTTCAAGCTGAGTTTGAGGAGGTATCCCCGGGGGTCCTCCGAGGTGGTGTAGTCCACCAAATTCTCCTCATACAGGTCCCCGTCCACTGGGTATCCCTGGGCGTGGACCCACTCCCACAGCCGGCGGCAGGCGGCATACTCCGACTGGTAGGACCCCTGGTGGTAGAGCACCGCATAGGTTCCCCCCGGCCGCACCCGGAGGGGCCACCCCTGGGTTCCCGGGGGCACCAGGCAGAAGTAGTAGTCCTCCATGAAGTCCCCCTTCTCCATGCTCTCCCGGCAGATGATGTCCCCGGAGGCCAGGGAGACGGTGCCGTGCTCCCGGGCCCAGGCCAGCAGCTGGCGGATGTGGAGGAGGTACCGGGCCTCCTCAAACTTCCCGCCGGTGAAGTCCGGCGCCTCCACCACGGCGCAGTGGGCCGGGGGCAGTTCCTCCAGGCGGATCTCCCCCGGCCGCACCTGCTGGGCCAGCCGGGTGGTGTCCATGGCGGTTTGGAGTAGGCGGCTCACCGCCTCCAGCCGCCGCCGCTCTTCGGCCAGTTGGGCCTCCTTCTCCTCCAGCAGGGCCAGCAGCGCCTGGGGGCTGCGGCGGGTGAGGTAGTCCCGGATCTCCGCCAGGGGGGTGCCCAGGCGGCGGAGGGCCGCGATGAGGTCATAGGTCCGCAGCTGCTGGGCGGCGTAATACCGGTAGCCGTTCTCCCCCACCCACTGGGGTTTCAGCAGGCCGATGTGGTCGTAGTGGAGGAGGGTATCCTTCCTCACCCCGCACAGGGCGGCAAACTCCGCGGTTTTAAAGTAGTGGTTCTCCATGGTCCCGCCTCCCGAAAAAAAGTTTCCCGAACCCCTTGACTCTGGGGTAACTCCATAGTTTATCCTCAGTATAGCAAACCAAACTCCCCGCCGCAAGGCCAATCTGAGACGAGGTGTATTTCCCATGTTAGCCACAACCACTGCCGCGCCCAGCTGGAAGCAGCTGCTGCGCTATGTCATTCCTGCCGCTTCGGCCATGGTGCTGTTCTCCCTGTACACGGTGATTGACGGCATCCTGGTCGCCCACGGAGTGAGCGAGTCCGCCTTGACGTCGGTGAACATCTCCCTGCCGTTCATCAACGTCCTGTCGGGGCTGTCCATCCTCCTGTCCATGGGGGCCTCCACCCTGTGCGCCTTTGCCCTGGGCAGAGGGAAAAAGCGGGAGGCTGAGGAGATCTTCACCCAGACCGTGGTGGTGATGGTCATTCTCTCCGCCGCCATCACCGCAGGGGTTCTCCTCTTCACGGAAGAGCTGGCCCTCTTCCTGGGGGCAGGGCCCCAGACCCTGGAGAACGCGGTGACCTATCTGCGGATTGTCTCGGTCTTCTCCGTCTGCTTCATCCTCTCCTACTGCCTGGAAGTCATGGTAAAGGTGGATGACAGCCCCGTCCTGGCCACCGTAGGGGTGGCGGTGGCCGCTGTGGTCCACGTGGGCCTGGCCTATGTGTTCATCTTCCACTTCCACTGGGGGGTGGCGGGCAGCGCCCTGGCCACGGGGCTGGCCCAGCTGTGCAGCCTGATCGTCTTTCTGATCTACTTTGTGGGGGGCAAGTCCGACCTTCGGTTCCGAAAGTTCCGCTTCCGGCCGAAAACCCTGCTGCGCTCCCTGCCCCTGGGGGTGGCGGACTGCTCCATTGAGTTCATGCTGGGCTTCCTCACGGTGCTGTACAACAACCTGCTCTTCCTCCTCTTCGGGGAGAGCCACCAGACCATCTACGCCGTCATCGCCTACCTGAGCCTATTGGTGTTCATGGTGATGCAGGGCATCGCCCAGGGGATGATGCCCCTGGTGAGCGTGGCCGTGGGGAAGGGGGACCGCAAGGCCATCCGCTTCTACTTCCTCCGCAGCCTGGTGCTGGTGGTGGGGGCCGAGGTCCTCATTGTGGCCGCCTGCCTGCTGCTGCCTCAGCGCTTTGCCGCCATCCTGCTGAGCACCGACAGCCCCCTTTTCTCCCAGGCGGTGGCCGCCCTGCGGCAGTATGCCCTATCCTATCTGCTGGCGGGGATCAACATCCTCCTGGCGGGGTTCTTCACCGCTCTGGGCCATGGGAAGGCCTCCTGTCTGCTCTCCCTGAGCCGGGGGTTCGTCCTGCTGCCGGCGGCCATCCTGGTGCTCTCCCACCTCACCGGCGGGCAGGCCATTTGGATCGCCGCCCTGGCCGGGGAGGGGCTGAGCTTTGTGCTGGGCCTGGTCCTGCTCAAACGGATCACAGCTTCCCCCGCGCCCTTGCCCGCCCAGGAGGCAGAACCCGCCGTCTGACCCCTGCACTTCCCACACTTTCTACCCAGATCAACCTCAAAAAACAGCGCCCGGCCCGGGACCGTCACGGTCCCAGCCGGGCGCTGTTGTCTTACGCTTCCCGTCGGCGGTAGGTACAGTAGGTATAGGCCAGGTCCCCGTAGACGTAGGGGCCCTCCACCTCCGCCAGGACCCAGGCCGGCGCCTGGTCCAGGTTGGGGAAGAACCGGTCCGCCCCCGGAAAGCTCCGGTGGAGTTTGGTGACGTAGACCGTATCGCACCGGTCCAAGGTCTGGCGATAGAGGCTCTCTCCGCCGATGACGAAGGTGTCCGCCGGCGCTGCCGCCAAGGCCTCGTCCAGGGCAGAAAAAACCTCCCCTCCCTCCGGGGCAAAGGCGGGATTGCGGGAGAGAATCAGGTTCCGCCGGTTCTTCAGCGGCCGCCCCCCTGGAAAGGTGGCCAGGGTCTTCCGCCCCAGGAGGACGGGGTGGCCCGTGGTGCGCCGCTGAAACCGTTTTAAGTCGGGGGGCAGATAGCACAGCTGATCCCCGTCCTGCCCAATGGCCCAGTTCTGGTCCACTGCTACAATGGCTTGCACCGTCTCTCCCCCCTCTCAGATGGCCACGGGGATCTTCTCCCCCAGTTCGTGGCATTGGTACCCCTCCAACCGGAGGTGATCGGTGGTAAAGGCATAGAAGTCCGTCACCCCCGGGTCCAGCCACAGCTTGGGGGCGGGATAGGGCTTGCGGGTCAGCAGTTCCTCCACCAGGGGGACGTGGCGGTCATAGATGTGGGCATCGGCGATGACGTGGACCAGCTCCCCCGCCTCCAGGCCAGAAACCTGGGCCATCAGGTGGACCAGCACCGCGTACTGCATCACATTCCACCCGTTGGCGGTGAGCATGTCCTGGGACCGCTGGTGGAGGATGGCGTTCAGGGTCTTCCCCGTGACGTTAAAGGTCATGGAGTAGGCGCAGGGGTAGAGGGCCATCTCGCTCAAATCGTGGTGGTTGTACAGGTTGGTCAAAATCCGCCGGGAGGCGGGGTTGTGCTTGAGGTCATAGAGCACCCGGTCCACCTGGTCCATGTCCCCCTCGGGGTAGTGGTGCTTCACCCCCAGCTGGTACCCATAGGCCTTGCCGATGGAGCCGGTCTCATCGGCCCAGGCATCCCAGATGGTGCTGTTCAGGTCGTGAATGTTGTTGGACTTCTTCTGCCAAATCCACAGCAGCTCATCCACAGCGCTTTTTAGGTACATCCGGCGGATGGTCTGGATGGGAAACTCCTCCCGGAGGTCGTAGCGGTTGACCAGGCCGAACAGTTTAATGGTATGGGCAGGGGTTCCATCCTCCCACCGCGGGCGGACGGGCAGATCCGTGTCCCACGTACCCTGGGACAGGATCTGCCGGCAGTTCTCCTGAAAAAGTTCATCGGCTTTGCTCATGGGTTCTCCTCCTGGGTCAGCTGGCCGAAGACGTGGGTGTCCCCTGCCGCAGTGATGGTGACGGTTCGAATCTGGTTGTGGAGGCCCGCCCCCTGGACGAACACCTCCACATACTGGGGGGTATATCCCCGCCAGAAGCCCCCCTTTTCCTCCTCGAAGAGGACGGGGACGGTCTGGCCCACCCAGCTGGTCAGCCAGCTGCGCTCCATGGCGCTGGCCACCTCTGCGGCCCGGTGGGCCCGGTCCGCCTTTTCCCCGTTGGGCACTTGGTGGGGCATGGTGGCCGCCGGCGTTCCCTTCCGCCGGGAGTAGGGGAAAATATGCATCCGCGCAAAGCGGCAATCCTGGAGGAAGGCCAGGGTTTGCTGAAACTCCTCCTCCGTCTCCCCGGGAAAGCCCACGATCAGGTCGGTGGTGAGAGCGGGGCGGTGGAAAAACGCCCGGAGCAGGTCCACCGACTGGCGGTACCGGGCGGTGTCGTACCTCCGCTTCATCCGGGCCAAGGTGGCGTCACACCCGCTCTGGAGGGAGAGGTGGAAGTGGGGGCAGAGGTTGGGCAGGGCCGCCAGCCGGCGGCAGAAGTCCTCGGTCACCGTCCTGGGTTCCAGGGAACCCAGCCGCACCCGCAGCCCAGGGACTGCCCGGCACACCGCCTCGACCAGGTCCGCCAGCCCCGGCCGGCCGGGAAGGTCCCGGCCGTAGCCGGACAGTTCAATGCCGGTGACCACGATCTCCTGATAGCCCGCCGCCTCCAGGGTTTTTGCCTGGGCCACAGCCCCCTCCGGGGCCAGGGAACGCACCGCCCCCCTGGCATAGGGGATGATGCAGTAGGCACAGAAATTGGTGCACCCATCCTCCACCTTCAGCATGCCTCGGGTGCGGCCTTCCAACCCTCCCGCCGGGAGGGGCTCAAACCCCGCTCGGTGGAAGGGGTTGTCCAGGGCCACCGTCTTTTCCCGCTGAACGGCCACCTGCTCGATCAAATCCAGAAAGGCCCGCCGGTCCCCACTGCCGCCGATGAGGTCAGCCTCCAGTTCCTTGGCCGCCTCAGGGGAGACCTGGGGATAGCAGCCGCACAGCGCCACCAGGGCCTCCGGGGCCCGTTTCCGCGCCTGCCGGACGGCCTGGCGGGACTTCTTGTCGCTGGTGGCAGTCACCGTGCAGCTGTTGATGAGATACACATCCGCCTGGTCGGTAAAAGGCACCAAGTGGTGGCCCCGGGCCAAAAGCAGGGCCTCCATGGCCTGGCTCTCGTACTGGTTCACTTTGCACCCCAGGGTATATAGGGCGATGCGCATGGGCAGTCTCCTCCGATCTAGGAAAACCCCTTTCCTTTTCCCGCCGGGTCTGGTATAATGGCGGGGTATCTTGGGGGCTTGCAGGCAATCTTGTTTTACTGTACCACATCCCGCAGTGTGCCACAAGCCCGTTTTTTACGGGAGTTTACTATGTCTCATTCCTTTTTTGCCTACATCGCGCGGATGCGCTACATCAGCCGCTGGGGCCTCATGCGCAACACCGACCCGGAGAACGTCCAGGAGCACTCCCACATGGTGGCCGTTCTGGCCCACGCCTTGGCGGTGATCCGCCGGGACAAGTTCGGCGGGACCATCGACCCCGGTCACGTGGCCGCCGTGGCGTTGTACCACGACGCCCCGGAGATCTTCACCGGGGACCTTCCTACCCCGGTAAAGTACGCCAACGACACCATCCAGGCCGCCTACAAGGCCGTGGAAGCCAACGCCGCGGCCCGGCTCACGGCCATGCTCCCGCCGGAGATGCAGCCTGCCTTCGCCGCGCTGCTGTCCGAGCCCGACCCGGAGGTCCAGGCCTTGGTGAAGGCCGCTGACAAGCTCTCGGCCCACCTCAAGTGTCTGGAGGAGCTGAAGGCAGGCAACCGGGAGTTCCAGTCCGCCGCCCAGCAAACTCTGGAGGCTCTGGAGAGCTACCACCTGCCAGAGCTGGACTATTTCCTGCAAGAGTTCCTCCCCGCCTTTTCCCTTACCCTGGACGAACTGCCAGGGTAAGGTCTGTGCACCCGCGCAGCGGCGCTGTGGATGGCTGGCCCATCTGCAGCGCCCTTCCCTCCAGCGCCCCCAAGAACCAGAGCATCATTATCATTTTAAAAGAGAGGTATTCCTACTATGCGCGCAGTCATCACCGTCGCCGGCAAAGACCGGGTGGGCATCATCGCCGAAGTCACCCAGGCCCTGGCCCATCAGAACGTCAACGTGCTGGACATCACCCAGACCATCCTCCCCCCCGACCTCTTCACCATGGTCATGTTGGTGGACGCCAGCCAGTGCAAGGTCCCCTTCGGCGACCTGGCCGACCAGCTGGCCGCCCTGGGCAACCAGTCCGGCCTGGCCATCCAGGCCCAGCGGGAGGACACCTTCCAGGCCATGCACCGGATCTGAGAAGGGAGCGAGACAGCCATTATGATCAATTCCTCGGAAATTCTCCAAACGGTACAGATGTTCAACCAGCAGCACCTGGACATCCGCACCATCACCATGGGCATCTCCCTGCTGGACTGCGCTGACCCCAATCCCCAGGCCGCCTGCCAGAAAATCTACGACAAAATCTGCCGCCGGGCAGAGCATCTGGTGGCCACCGGCGCCGCCATTGAGAAGGAGTTCGGCATCCCCATTGTCAACAAGCGGGTGTCCGTCACCCCCATCTCCCTGGTGGCCGCTGCCAGCGACACCAACGACTACGTCCCCTTCGCCGCCGCCCTGGACCGGGCCGCCAAGACCGTGGGCATCAACTTTATCGGCGGTTTCTCCGCCCTGGTGCAGAAGGGCTTCACCCAGTCTGACCGGAAGCTCATCGCCTCCATCCCCGAGGCCCTGGCCACCACGGAACTGGTGTGCTCCTCGGTGAACGTGGGCTCCACCAAAGCCGGCATCAACATGGACGCCGTGGCAGAGATGGGGCAGATCATTAAGAAAACCGCCGACCTCACCGCCAGTGCCGGGGGCTTTGGCTGCGCCAAGCTGGTGGTGTTCTCCAACGCCGTGGAGGACAACCCCTTCATGGCCGGTGCCTTCCACGGGGCCGGCGAGCCGGAGTGCGTCATCAACGTGGGCATCTCTGGCCCCGGCGTGGTCCACCACGCCTTGCAGCAGGTGAAGGGGGAACCCTTCGACGTGGTGGCAGAGACCATCAAAAAGACCGCCTTCCGCATCACCCGCATGGGGCAGCTGGTGGCCCGGGAGGCCTCCGCCCGGCTGGAGGTTCCCTTCGGCATTGTGGACCTCTCCCTGGCCCCCACCCCCGCCATCGGGGACTCCGTGGCCCGCATCCTGGAGGAGATGGGCCTGGAGGTCTGCGGCACCCACGGCACCACCGCCGCCCTGGCCCTGCTCAACGACGCGGTGAAGAAGGGCGGCGTCATGGCCTCCAACCACGTGGGCGGCCTGTCCGGCGCCTTCATCCCCGTCAGTGAGGACGAGGGGATGATCGCCGCCGCCCAGCAGGGCGCCCTGGGCCTGGATAAGCTGGAAGCCATGACCTGCGTCTGCTCCGTGGGGCTGGACATGATCGCAGTCCCCGGGGACACCTCTGCGGAAACCATCTCCGCCATCATCGCCGACGAGGCCGCCATCGGCATGGTCAACACCAAGACCACCGCCGTGCGCATCATCCCCGCCCCCGGCAAGACCGTGGGGGACACGGTGGAGTTTGGCGGCCTGCTGGGGTCTGCCCCGGTGATCCCGGTGCACCCCTTCTCCTCTGCCGCGTTCATCCAGCGGGGCGGGCGGATCCCTGCCCCCATGCAGAGTTTGAAAAACTAAGGGGACGGCGGCCCATGGGCGGGCATCGAAGCGCCCAGCCAGGCGGTCATAGCGCCGTTTCAAACCCCATATATATGCCTTGATGGGGAAACTTTCCTGTAGGGGGATGGGAGCGACAACATTGCCGCACCCCATCCCCACCCCACTTTTCCCGAAACCTGAGGTTCAGATTCCTAATTTGAGAGGTGTCTGTTTATGCTTGAATTTGATGTGCGCTACGCGCGCCCGTTCCTGCCGGCCAACTGGCTCTCCTCTCGGCTGGACGGGCTCACCGAGGCCCGCCAACTGCTGGAGAACGGCGAGGGCCTGGGCGGGGAGTTTACCGGCTGGGTGGATCTGCCCCGGTCCTACGACCGGGAAGAGGTCCACCGGGTCCTCCAAACCGCCCGGATCATCCGCCGGCAGTCGGAGGTCCTCATCGTGGTGGGCATCGGCGGTTCCTATCTGGGGGCCCGCGCCCTGCTGGAACTGCTCACCTCTCCCAATTACAACCTGACCTGCCGCCGCTCCCCCCAGATCTTCTTCACGGGAAACACCCTCTCCTCCGACGCCATGACGGAGCTGCTGGACTATGTGCAGGACAAGGACTTCTCGGTCAACGTGGTGTCCAAGTCCGGCTCCACCACGGAGTCCGCCATCGCCTTTTTCCTCTTCCGGCAGCTGCTGGAGGAGAAGTACGGCCGGGAGGGCGCCCGGGACCGCATCTTCGTCACCACCGACCGCACGGAGGGTACCCTCCGTGCCCTGGCCAACGAGGAGGGGTATGCCACCTTCTCCATCCCCCGGGACATTGGCGGGCGGTATTCCGTCCTCACCCCGGCGGGGCTGCTTCCCCTGGCGGTGGCAGGGGTGGAGATTTCGGGCATCCTGGATGGGGCGGCAGCCGCCATGGCCCGCCTCCGCCGGCCCGGCCAGGACAATCCCGCCTGGCAGTACGCCGCCGCCCGGAACGCCCTGTATGACCAGGGGAAGACCATCGAAATCCTCGCCGGGTATGAACCCCACCTCCGCGCCTTTGGCGAGTGGTGGAAGCAGCTTTTCGGGGAGAGCGAGGGCAAGGACGGGAAGGGCGTCTTCCCCGCCAGCGTGGAGTTCACCACCGACCTGCACTCCATGGGGCAGTACATCCAAGAGGGCAAGCGGGACCTGTTTGAAACCGTGGTCCGCTTCACCATCCCCCAGTCCTCCTGCCTGCTGGACCCCGCCCCTGAGGACCCCTCAGGCCTGGGGTACCTTCGGGGGCGGGACCTTCGGTTCGTCAACGAGCAGGCCCGGCAGGGCACCGTGCTGGCCCACGTCGCCGGGGGCGTGCCCAACCTCCTGCTCACCGTTCCCGAGCGCACCCCCCACTGGGCCGGCCAATTGGTCTACTTCTTTGAGTATGCCTGCGGCCTGTCCGGCTATCTCTCCGGGGTAAACCCCTTTAATCAGCCCGGGGTGGAGGCCTATAAAACCAACATGTTCGCCCTGCTGGGCAAGCCTGGCTACGAACAGCGAAAGGACGATCTGCCCCCCGCGCTGCACCCCTAACTCCCTCAGGCCGCCGCTGGCGGCCTGGCCTTTTTTCGGAGGAAAACGCACAAAAATTCTCCCTGCTTCCTGGAGAAATTTTGAAAAAAACGCGCCATCCCATTGCAGTTTTTCCTCGGGTATGGTAACATGAAGCCAACAGAAAGATGCCTTTCTGGATCAAGAAGGAGTGATGAATCATGGTTCGAGTAATTATGGGCGCCAAGGGAACCGGTAAGACCAAGCAGATGATCGAGATGATCAACCACGCCGCCGAAAACGAGAACGGCAGCGTCGTCTGCGTGGAGACCGGCCGCAAGCTGGTCTATGATGTCAGCCCCAACGTCCGCCTGGTGGAGTCCAGCGACTTCGCCGCCGACAACTTTACATTCTTTAAAGGGTTCATCAGCGGCATGTATGCCTCTAACTATGACCTGACCCACGTGTTTATTGACAGTCTGTGCAAGATCATCCCCTCCGAGCCCGACTCTCCGGAGGTGGAGGAGTTCCTGTCTTGGCTGGACCGGTTCTCCGACGCCAACCAGGTGAAGTTTACCATCACCATCAGCGCCGACGTCGCCCTGGCCACTGACGCCATTAAGTCCTATTTCTAAGTGCTTTTCCTAAACAACTAAGGAGGCGGAATCCATGGCACTGCGTGAAAAAATAAGCTCCTTTGCAGTTGGTGCTGCGAGCAAAGCCAATTCCCTGGCAGTGGAAGCGGCTGCCAAGGCCAACCTTGCCATCGAAAACAGCAAGTTGAACCTGAAGATCGGCAACGAGGAGAAAAAGATTGACACCTTTACCGTCAGCATCGGCGAACTGATTCTGGACAAGCTGGACGGGGGAGAGACCTTTGACGATGAGATCATGGCGCTGTATTCCTCCATCCAGGCCTCCCGGGAAACCATCACCAACGCCCGGGCTGCCATTGAGGCCAACAATCGTCAGGCCGAGTCCGCCCATCTCTGCGCCGCTTGCGGCGCTCCGCTGGCAGAGAATGCCAAGTACTGTGGTACCTGCGGTGCCGAAGTGGAGCAGCCAGAGGCAGAGACGGTAGAGGCGCAGCCCGCCGCCCCCACCTGCCCCCACTGCGGCGCAGAAGTGACCCCGGAAGACGCCTACTGCACTCAGTGCGGCGTAAAATTGGAGGAGGAGCCTGCCCCGGAAGAGACGCCGGCAGAATAATCCCCCCTCCCCTCGCGCAAGCTAGGACCCGCCGCTTCGGGAGAAGCGGCGGGTCTTTTCCCCAGAAAGGAGGCCCCTGATGGACAGAACCCCCAAGCAAGTGCAGGACCTCACCCTGGCCCTGCTCTACCTCACCTCCCTGGAAGACCATGACGACCCCGCCAGCCGCCGGTGCTGGAAGGGGTATGACTTCCAAACCCTGGCAGATCTCCAGGCCCAGGGCCTGGTGGAGGACACCCAGGGCCGCATCCCCCTCCGCCTGCCTCCCCAGGGCATCGCCCAGGCCAAGGCCGTGCTGCAGGCTTTGGGGTTGGAGGATCCCCGGCCCTAATGGAAGCAACAGAGGCACAGCCTGCCGCAATGATGCGGCAGGCTGTGTTTTTCCATCTCCCAGATGGCGGCCATCTCGAAACTGGATGGCTCAATGCCTTAACGCCCCCCACTGAACCTGCATAGGATCAAAGCAAAAAACGATAACCTCCCCCATCTCGCTGGTCCCCTGGAAGACATACCCCCGCTGGACCCAGAAAGAACCGCCGTTTTGCATCTCCATCGTGGAGTAGGCCTCGTTAGGTTCTACCTGCTGAAGCCCTTCCCCTTCTGCCAGAATCGACGCCGCCTCCTCTGCTGTCACCGCAGGGCGCGTTAGAAGAAAAACCAACGGCATGGCCACAAAACAAGTCGCTGCCAAACCCAGCAGAACGCTTTTCCTCCCACGGGCACACACGGTCAGGCCCGCCAAGGAACCCATCCCAAGTGTGTATAACCCCGCCATCCACTCTAATCGAAGCACGCCCCAGTAAACGGTTTGGGTTACCCACAGGAGACCTATGAACAGCAGCGTTAACCCACCCATCCATAGCACCACTTGCAGGCCCCTGCCTCTGGTTGGCACGCAAGCCATAACATCCTCTCCCCCCAATTTCCTTCGCATCCTCTCTGCATCCCTGTCGGAACATTGAGAAAAGAATACCCTTTTTTTCCAGCGGGTTCCACCAGGTCGCAGTAAAATTTCGGTAAAACTTCCTCCATCAAAAAAGCAGGCGCAGAGATTGCTCTGCGCCTGCTCAGGGAACCAGGTCAACGTTTTACCGATAGGACTCGGTATAGATCTTCACCAAATCCTCATCGCTGAGCTGGAGGCGGTCCAGCTTGAAGAGGATGCCCATGGTGCTCCGGGCGTTGGACACGAACTTGGGGAACTCCTCGGGGGTGATGCCGTAGTCGGACATCTTCAGCTCGTCCACCCCGCAGGCCTTTTGCAGGTCCACTAGGGCGGTGACGAAGTCCATGGGATCCTTGGCGTTCTCCTTGCCCATGGCCTTGGCCATGTCGATGAAGCGGTCGTGGAGTTCGGGGCAGTTCTCCACGAAGTGGGTGTAGTAGGCCTTGCTCACCATGATGAGGCCCTCGCCGTGGGCGATGGCGGGGTGATAGGCGGACAGGGGGTGCTCCAGGGAGTGCTCGGAGCAGAGGTTGTCCACGCTCATCACCATGCCGGAGAGGCTGCTGCCGAAGGCCACCAGCTCCCGGGCCTTCTTGTCCTGGCCGTTGGCGCAGGCGGCAGCCAGGTTCCGGCCCACGGACTCAATGGCCTTCAGGGCCAGCATGTCCCGCATCAGGTTCTCGTTCTTGTTGATGTAGGACTCGGTGGAGTGGAAGAGGGCGTCAAACCCCTGGAAGGCGGTGAACTTGGGGGGGACGGACAGCATGAAGTCCGGGTCCACGATGGACAGGACGGGGAAGGTGGTCTTGTTGCCGCCGCTCATCTTCTCGTTGGTGGCCTCGTTGGTGACCACGGTCCAGGCGTCCACCTCCGTGCCGGTGCCGGCGGTGGTGGGGATGGCCACAATGGGCAGGGGCTTGTTCTTCATCTTTTGGCCGCCGCCGGTGCCGCCGTAGACATAGTCCCAGAAGTTGCCCTCGTTGGGGGCCATCATGGCGATGGCTTTGGCCGCGTCGATGCTGCTGCCGCCCCCCAGACCCAGGACGAAGTCACAGCCGTTGGCCCGGGCAAAGGCTGCCCCGTCCATCACAGTGTCCACCACAGGGTTGGCAGACACCTTATCGAAGACGGCATATTCCACCCCGGCCTGGGTCAGCTGGTCCTGCACGGTGTCCAAATACCCGTTGGCCCGGGTGGACTTGCCGCTGGAAATCACGATGAGGGCTTTCTTGCCCGGCAGACGCTGCTTGTGCAGCTTCTGAATGGCCCCCTGGCCGAAAACCAAATTGGTGGGGACAGAGAAGGAAAAACTCACGATCAATACTCCTTTCGGTTGCTTTTGGGACGCAAATGCGTCCAATTTCACAAATACCACTCTACCATGGAAGCCCCCTGGGGGCAAGCCTTCCCGCCCCGTTTTCCCCACAGTTCTCCCGGGAAAAATTTCGTAAAATTCGTGAAAATTCCCCTTTACAATCCCCCGTCCCTTTGCTATAATAATTTGGCAATCAAACAGCACATGCGCCAGTAGCGTAATGGATAGCGCATCAGATTCCGGTTCTGAGGGTTGGGGGTTCGAGTCCCTTCTGGCGTGCCAAAGCAGGACATCCGTTTGGGTGTCCTGCTTTGTTGTTTCCCGTGGGGGCAGGCCAGCACCGGGCATCCCCAGCCCCCTCCCCTAAAGTTCCTTCCATCCCTTGACAGCCTGCTCTCTCAAATGTTATGGTAGGATTAGATTTTTATCATGCAAACGGCGGCTGGACTTCCCTCCCGCCGCCCCATTCCCAAAGGAGGCATGGATATGGCAGGACTTTTACAGGACAAAATCGCCCTGGTCACCGGCGCCGCCATGGGCAACGGCGAGGGCATCGCCCGGGTGATGGCCGCTAAGGGGGCCACGGTAATCCTCGCGGACAAGAACGAGAAGGTGTTTGAAACGGCAGCCTCCCTGGGCCAGGCTGCCACCGCCTACCAGGTGGACGTGTCCCAGTATGACCAGGTGGCCCAGATGGCGGAGCAGGTCATGGCCCAGTTCGGCCGGCTGGACATTCTGGTCAACAACGCCGGCATCGCCCGGATGATCCCCGTGAACAACATGGATGACGCCCTCCGAGACCTCCACTACCAGGTGAATATGGTGGGCACCTGGAACTGCGTGAAGGCCTTTCTCCCCCACATGATCGAGAGAAAGTACGGGAGGATCCTCAACATGTCCTCAGTCACCGGCCCCCGGGTGGTGGACCCCGGGATGATGGGGTATGCCATGAGCAAAGGGGCCGTCTCCGCCTTCACCAAGGCCATCGCCATGGACGTGGCCAAGTACGGCATCACCTCCAACGCCATCCTTCCCGGGTACTTCCTCACCCCCATGGTGATGCACAGTGCCCAGGAGACCGATCCCGAGAACCCACAGCGGGTGCTGGACGGCATTGCCGCCGGAGTCCCCCTGGGGCGCTTTGGCAAGCCGGAGGAGATCGGCTATCTGGCCGCCTTCCTGGCCTCTGACGAAGCCGCCTACTTCACCGGCCAGGAGTTCGTCATCGACGGCGGCGCTGGCCTGCCGGAGACCAACGCCATGGGCGTTGTCAACGACTGAACCTCCAGAACAACAGCCGTCAGCCACCGAAGGACTCGCCTTCGGTGGCTGGCGGTTTCTCTTCCGGCTTTCCGCGTCAGTGCAAGGGATAGGCCGTGCCGTTGAGAACCACGGCGGTCACCTGGTCCAGGGCAAAGGTCTGGGCCAGAGCATAGGTAACGGTCTTTCCGTCCTCAGTACCCAGGGCATACAGGGTTTGGTCGATGGCATTGGCATCGTCTACCATCACCTGCTCCGTGCCGTCGGCCAGGCGGAGGGCAATGGTGTGCAGGTCATCCACCACATAGCCATAGGTCTGGTTCTGGTTCGTGATTTGCAGGCCCACTGCGGAGAGGGTGACCCCCACCCCGTCCGTGTCCCCTTGGCAGCTGGGCATGGCCTGGGCCTGGGGCAGGTCGGCGGAGAGGACCTCCCCACCCAGTCCCGTGCGGTCCAGGGCATAGTCTCGAGCCACCAGGCGCAGGGGGGCCTGGGCCGTGTCGATCCCGCTGGCCGGTCCCGCGATGAAGGCCCCCTCCAGGTAGTAGTCGTTTTCCGTGGAGCGGGTGGTGTCCAGGTAGAAACGGCTTCCGGTGTGGTTCTCCCCATCCATCACCTGGAAGGCCAGCTTCCCATCTCCATTGCCCCAGACCTGCTCCAGGCCGCTCCAGGCCAGGCCAGGCTGGTTCTGGTACTGGGGGTAGTACGCCAAAACCTCAAAGGGCCGCACCCCATCCCCCGCCTTATTCTCGATGTGCAGGCGCACCAGGCCGGTGCCTGTGGCCTCATCAAAGAGGAAAGCGTCCACGGTCATGCGGTAGTGGTCGTTCTCGTCGGTGACCACCCCCGCCGGGACGGCGATGTAATCCGACAGGGCGGCATCCTCCCCCTGGGGGAAGAAGAGGGGGAAGCCCCCGCTGACCCCGGCGGCCACAGCAGTGCCCCCCAGGCAGAGAGCGGCGGCCAGGGCCACCCCGGCCACCCCACGCAGGGGGAAGCGTCTCTGGGTCCGGGTCTGCTCCGGCAAACCCTCTAAGGTATGCTGCACCCGCTGGTGGAAGCTCTCCGGCACAGGGGGCAGGGTATGGTTTTTCTTCATGCAAAACACGCTCCTTTCAGGGTGTCCCGGAGTTGGATCCGGGCGGTGCGCAGGCGGCTTTTCACGGTCCCCTCCGGCAGGCGGAGAAGGGAGGCAATCTCCCGGGTTTTGAACCCCTCCCAGTAGTACATCACCACCGGCAGGCGGTACTTCTCCTCCAGGGCGCCCAGCGCTGCGTAGAGGTCGCTGTGATCCTCCTCCGCCGGGGCGGGGATGGCTTCCGCCGCCGCCTGGTCATAGGGGGCCTGCCGCCCCCGTTGGCGGAGAATTCCCTTGCACTCGTTGATGCGGATCCGGGTGAGCCACGTGCGGAAATACTGGGGCTGGCGCAGGGTGTCCAGCCGCTCCCAGGCCCGCAGGATGGCCTGCTGCGCCGCGTCGGCGCAATCCTCCTCGTTGCCCACCATGGCTTTGGCCACCCGGTAGAGGGTGGGCTCCGCCGCCAAAACGGCGGCGGTGAATTCCTGTTGGTTCATCATGGCTGGCGGTTTCCTTTCTGAAAGCGTTTTTGCGGCCGCTCCGATTGCTTTCACCCATTAGAGGCGCAAGGCAAGAATTTGGTTTTCATGATAATAAAAGAGTTCAGGCCGTTTTATCAAGGTTTTCCTTTTTTGCTTGGCAGAAAGCTATATGATAATATTATTTCATAGTTTGTGTGCGGAGTGTAATGTTATGATTAGTAGCAGAGTTTTGGAATATATGAAATCCTTATATGAAATTCTTGACACACCTAACCTTCATATTCCTGAGAATGAACGAATTCTTCGCAAAAGTCGTATATGCGATGCCGCAAAAGAAATAGAAACGGGAGATTACTTTCATTGTACAGATCGTTTTTTCCAATTAGCACACGAAATTGAGAGTTTGCATTTCCTATCTACATTCGGAGAAATTCATATGTCGCAAGATAGCCAACATGAAAAAGGAGCAGATTTTATATTGAATGGAAATCTTTCTATTGAATGCGTCTGTGCTTCTTTAGGAACTAAGCTTGAGAAGACAGGATTGAGTCAATACCTAGTCCACAACAAAGTGGTTGATTACAATGAAAAGAAACGTTTGTTGAGCGCTCGCTTAACCTCCTCTTTGCATGGAAAAGTTCAGTTTTATGAAGAACGATGTGGAAAAAGTATCTCCAAAGATTATCCCTACATCATTTTTCTTTCCCTTGGCCGACTCTCCTGGGAATGGTTTGCAGAGGAATATGGAATGGCACTAACTGACATTCTTTTTGGCCGTGGAAAGCCTTCTATTACAATCAACCCTTTTACCGGAACAATAGATGCAAGTGGATATACACATGTATTTACTTTTAAAAAATTTAATGGAGTGGAAATCAACAGTAATCTATTTTTAGATCCGTCATTCTCCTGTGTATCCGGAATTCTCCTTGCCACAGAAGTTTTTAGCCAATATACTACTGAAAATACATTCTTGTTTGTAAATCCTTTTTCTACTTTAAAACTGAATCCTCTTGTTTTCCCTGGAATAATATATTGGGATATCCTAAGTCAAGATAAGTATGCTCCTTATAAAGATGGAATGGTGTTACTCTAAGTGTCAATATCCTATAATAATTATATATCATCTCACTACTCATATTTGCTTCATGGATACAAAGAAACGCCCCAGCCCAACTAGCCGGAGCATTTCCTACAGATATAAAACAGAGATAGAGATGTAAACTTAGTAATACATATACTTGCCCGCCGCCTTCCGCAGTTCCGCCCGGAAGTCCGGGTGGGCCACGGCGATGAGGTTTTCCACCCGCTGGCCCACGGTGCGCTGGCGGAGCTTGGCCACGCCGTACTCGGTGACCACCATGTCCGTCAGGTTCCGGGAGACCGACACAATGGCCCCCGGGTCCAGGATGGGCACGATGCGGGAGAGGGTCCCCTTTTTCGTGGTGGACGTCTGGGCCAGGATGGCCCGGCCCCCCTTGGAGTGGTAGGCCCCCCAGGCAAAGTCGGTGGCGCCCCCGGTGCCGGAGTGCTGATAGGGTCCGATGGACTCGGCGCACACCTGGCCGGTGAGGTCGATCTGGAGGGAGGCGTTCACGGACACCACGTTGTCGTTCCGGGCGATGACGTAGGGGTCGTTGGTGTACCGGCTGCGCCGGACGGTGAGCCGGGGGTGCTGGTCCACGAAGTCATACAGGAAGTTGTCCCCGGAGATGAAGGACCCCACGGTGATCCCCCGGTCGATGGTCTTGTACCGGTTGGTCACCGCCCCGCAGGCCATGAGATGGGCCATGGAGGTGCCGATCTGCTCGGTGTGGATGCCCAGGTCGTGCTTTTCCATTAAGTGGAACCCTATGGCGTTGGGGATGCCCCCGAAACCCAACTGGATGCAGTCCCCATCCTTCATCATCTCGGTGACGTAGCCGGCGATGGTCTCCTCCTTCTCCCCGATGGGGGGATCTTGGAGTTGGTAGATGGGCTCGTCCACCTCGTAGAGCACGTCGGCCATGGAGACGGGCAGGGCGTTCTCCCCCCACACCATGGGGGTGCGGGCGTTGACCTCGAAGATGATCTTGTCCGCCCGGTACAGGTTTTCCAGGGTCATGATGAGGTCACAGCTTAAATGGACATAGCCGTGCTTGTCCATTTCCGACACCTGGCCCACAAAGACGTTGGGGGGCTTGCAGGCCTGGATTCCCTGGGCATACAGGTGCTGGTCCACCGGGAAATGGTCGTACAGCCCGCTCCCTCTCGCCCCCACCGACCACTTGTCGAAGAAGAAGGTGTGGTGCCGGAACTTCCCCGCCAGGCCGGGGTCGCTGGTGACGGGGTAGGTATACCGGGTGATGGTGTTCCAGCAGTCCACCCCCTTGTCCAGCCGGGGGGCGATGGTGTGCAGGTGCTCCAGGAACACCTTGGGCTCGCTGCCGTGGGTGGACCAGGTGAGGCAGTCCCCGTCCTGGATGAGGTCCAGCGCCTCCTGGACGGTGGCCAGGCGCTCCCGGTAGAGGTCCCGGGGGTCCCGGTCCCGGTAGGCGTCCCGGAGATAGTTCTGGTGCCAGCGGTTCATGCCTTCCCCTCCTCTGCCGGTTGGATGACCTTCATGTAGTGCAGGCAGGTGAGGACGGTCTCCCCCTTCTGGTTGGTCATGACGCACTGGCCGGTGGTCTTGCGCTTCACCGGGTCCACCTCGGTGATCCAGTAGGTGGCGGTGATGGTGTCCCCAAAGAACACCGGCTTGCGGAAGCGGAGCTGGTCATAGCCCATGGCCAGGATGTCCTGTCCGCTGGCCACCCCCGCCATGCCGCTCACGGTGGAGCACAGGCTGAAGGTGAGGCAGCCGTGGACCAGCCGGGTGCCGTAGGGCATGGTCTTGCAGTACTCCTCATTCACATGGGCGGGAAAGAAGTCCCCGATGATCCCGGCGAAGAGGTAGACGTCGCTCTCGGCGAAGGTCTTGGTAAAGGTGAATTTCCTTCCGATTTCAAAGCCCAGGGTTTTCATGGGGCCCCCTCCTCTCCCCTCCCCTTGCGCGGGAGGTGGTTCTGTGCTAGTATAGTATCACCTTTTTGCGCAAAATACATCGGACGATCTCCCAATCCTTTGGTCTGATTTCACAAAGGAGGTCCCCCATGCAAGTCACCGAGATCCTCACCGACCACACCCTCATGGCCCTGGACCTCCAGGGGGCGGAGGACTACCCCATCCGCTTCTACCTGGACATTATGGACCAGTTTGACCGGGCGGGCATCCACTGGCACTGGCACCCCGCCCTGGAGTTCAACGTCATCACCAAAGGCACCATGGAGTACTTCGTGGAGAACGAGCACTACACCCTCACCGCCGGCCAGGGCATTGTAAAGAACGCCCACCTCCTCCACATGGCCCAGCCCGCCAGCCACACCCCTGACGCGGCCATGTTCTCCGTCATCATGGACCCGGCCTTCCTGGCCCCGGCGGGGAGCGTCATCTACCGCAAGTACATCGCCCCCCTCTTGGGGAGCCAGGGGCTGGGGAGTTTGGTCCTCCGGCCGGAGGTCCCCTGGCAGCGGGCCATGCTGGAGGGGCTCCGCCAGGCCTATGCCCTGAGCCAGGCGGAGACGGGGGCCTATGAACTGGCCATCCACACCCACATGTGCCAGGTGTGGCAGGCCATGGCGGAGCACCAGGAGGAACTCCCCCGGCGGGCCCTCTCCCCCGCCCAGCGGACGGACCAGGTCCGGGCCAAGCAGATGCTGACCTTTCTCCAGGCCCACTACCGGGAACGGCTCACCCTGGACCAGGTGGCCCAGGCGGCCAACGTCAGCCGGAACACCTGCCTGGCCTGCTTCCGCCGGGTGCTGGGCCTGTCCCCCATGGAGTACCTGCTGAACCATCGGCTGGAGCAGGCCTGCCACCTGCTGCTGACCACCCACTGGCCGGTGAGCCAGGTGGCGGAGGCCTGCGGCTTCGGCGACGCCAGCTATTTTGGCAAAGCCTTTCGGAAAAAGACGGGGCTCTCCCCCGCCAAGTACCGGGCCCGGCAGCGGCCGAACCCACCATCCCATCCAAAGGAGGCATCCCCCTATGATCCAACCTGACATCCGCCGGCCCGTGGTGGCCGGCGCGGGCACCATGGGCACCACCCTGGCCCGCATCTTCTCCCAGCACGGCTTCACCGTCACCCTGTGGAACCGGCGCACCCCCTCCCTGGAGCGGGCCCAGACCCGCATCGCCGGGGATTTAGACCGCCTGGCCGCCCAGGGCCTTCTCACCGAGGACCCCGCCGCCATCGCCAGGCGGGTGACCTACACCACCGACTACGCCGCCTTTGACGGGGCGGACTTCGTGGTGGAGAACATCGCCGAGGACCTGGCGGTGAAGCAGGCCTTTTTCCGGGCGATCTCCCCCCGGGTGGCCCCAGAGGCCCTGCTCACCACCAACACCTCCGGCCTGCGGGTCACCGACGTGGCCCAGGGGGTGGAGGACCCCACCCGGTTCTGCGGCATGCACTGGTGGAACCCCCCAGACCTCATGCCTCTGGTGGAGATCACCCGAGGGGACCAGACCAGCCAAGCTGCCGCCCAGGCGGTCCACGCCCTGGCCCTGGCCCTGGGGAAGAAGCCTGTCATCGTCCAGAAGGACATCCTGGGCATCCTCGGCAACCGCCTGCAGTACGCCGTGATGCGGGAGGCCCTCCACATCCTGGCCACCGGCGCCGCCGGGCCGGAGGAGATCGATGCGGCCATGAAGTACGGACCCGGGTTCCGCTACGCCGTCCTGGGCCCCTTTGAGACCGCCGATCTGGGGGGCGTGGACATCTTCCAGGCGGTGAGTGACTACCTCTTCCCCGACCTCAACAACGACCAGCGCAGCCAGGCCCTCCACGATCTGGTGGACCAGGGCCGCCTGGGGGTGAAGGCCGGGGACGGCTTCTACCGCTACGCCCCCGGCCAGGGGGAGGCCGCCCGCCAGCGGCGGGACGCCCTCTTCCAGCAGCTCTGGGATCTCTTGAAAGACCAATGAACACGCAGAACGGCGCCCAC
>OGYY01000285.1_pt1 | contig 53075 bp, 56 predicted proteins | sample 1576671 | NCBI WGS metagenome assembly OGYY01 (sample SAMEA3541593, study PRJEB24748) | human gut metagenome | biome: human gut; feature: human-associated habitat; material: faeces | place: China | collected 2012 | reverse complement strand
TCTTTTCCCCACCATCTCTGCTCGCGGGGAGCCCGATTTGTCTCCCACGACCTCCCGGCGGATGGGGGTCCAGGGGGGCACCCCCTGGTCACCCCCTGGAGCGGCCCGCTTCGATGGCTTTGAGGTTGATGTCGAGCAGGTGGGCCTTTTTCTCGCCCAGCCAGTCGCGCAGGGTTTCGACGAGGTTCTCGTCCGTGACCACTTCGGTGGCGGCCTGGATAGCGCCAAGCATAACCATGTTGCTGACACGGCTGTTGCCGAGCTGTTCGGCCACTTCATTGCAGGCCACGGGGATGACCGTCACGTCGGTACGCAGCTCCACGCCTTCAATCAAAGAGGCATTGTAGAGCAGCGTGCCGCCGGCGGGCATCATGGGCATAAACTTGATCAGGCTGGGCTTGTTCATGGCCACCAGCACGGGCGGCTCGCTGACCAGGGGGCTGCCGATGGGCTCGTCGCTGACGACCACGGCGCAGTTGGCTTCGCCGCCGCGCATTTCGGGACCGTAGCTGGGCATCCAGCTGACTTCATAGCCCTGGCGCATGGCCGCCTTGGCGATGAGCTGACCGATGAGCAGCACGCCCTGTCCGCCGAAACCAGCAATCAGAAATTGCTTTTCCATCACGCCTGGCCCCCTTCCGTGGTGATATCCTTGTATACGCCCAGCGGATAGGTGGGCAGCATGTCGCTCTTGAGCCACTCAAAGGCTTCCTTGGGCGTCTTGCCCCAGTTGGTGGGGCAGGTGGAGAGAACCTCGACCAAAGTGAAGCCCTTTCCCTCCATCTGAAGCTGGAACGCCTTTTTGATGGCCGCCTTGGCCTTCTTGATGTGCGGCACGTCGTGCACGCTGACGCGCTCGATGTAGGCCGGCCCGTTGAGGGTGGAGAGCATCTCGCTGACGCGCACAGGGTAGCCGCAGTGGCTCACGTCGCGGCCGTAGGGGCTGGTGGTGGTCACCTGGCCGGGCAGCGTGGTGGGGGCCATCTGGCCGCCGGTCATGCCGTAGATGGCGTTGTTGACGAAGATGACCGTGATCTTTTCGCCGCGCGTGGCCGCGTGGACGATCTCCGCCGTGCCGATGGAAGCGAGGTCGCCGTCGCCCTGATAGGTGAATACAGCCCGGTCGGGCAGCACGCGCTTGATGCCCGTCGCCACGGCGGGCGCGCGGCCGTGCGCGGCCTCCATCATGTCGCAGTTGAAATAATCATAGGCAAACACCGCGCAGCCCACGGGCGCAACGCCCACGGCCTTGTCGCCGATGCCCAGCTCGTCCAGGGCCTCGGCCACCAGGCGGTGGATGATGCCATGCGTGCAGCCGGGGCAGTAATGGAACGGCTTGTCGGTGAGCATGCGGGTCTTTTCAAACACGATGGCCATTACCGGTCGCCTCCCTTCGGGTTCTGATCGCCGTCGATGCTCTTTTTGATGGCATCAATGGCCTTGCCGATCCCCTCGGCCATGAGCGTGGCGCCCTTGGCCAGACCGTCGGCAGCCTTGCCGGCCACATCCGCAGCCTGCCTTTTGAGATTCTCGGTCTTTTCGACAAATTCCGGGCTGTTGAGCTTCTCGTCGAGCTTGCGACCCATCTCGCCCAGCTTTTCGCCCACGCTGCCGATGGCCTGGTCCACCTGGCCGGCAAAGCCGGAGGTCTGGGCCATGCCCATGATGCGGTCCACCAGCTCCTTGACGGTGGGCACCATGCCGCCGGTGCGGCCGTAGAACTCGACAGGCCGTTCGCCGTTCACGGCCAGGCGCACGTCGTCGATCATCTGGCCCATACTCATTTCCACGCAGAGGTACTTCTTCGCGGTGGACAAGGTCGCGCGGATGGCCGCTTCGGGGAAGGGCCAAAGGGTGATGGGCCGGATCAGGCCCACGCGCACGCCCTGCTCGCGGCACTTGCGCATGGCGCTGCGCGCGATGCGGCTGGTGGTGCCGTAGGCGACGAGCACGATCTCCGCGTCCTCCACCATCTCTTCCTGCCAACGGCATTCGGCGGCCTCGATGGCATCGTACTTGGCCTGCAGGTGCTGGCAATGCGTCTCCATGGCCTGCGGGTCGATGTACAGGGAATTGATCACGGCGCGGGGGCTGTCCGCCGTGGGCACGTGGCCGGTCGCGGCCCAGGTCTTGGGCTTGAGATCAGCCGCGGGCTTGCGGTCGCTGGCCTCGTCCATATCCACGGGCTCCATCATCTGGCCGATCAGGCCGTCGCCCAGGACCATGACGGGGTTGCGGTAGCGGTCGGCGATGTCAAAGGCCTCCTGCGTCAGCGTCACAGCCTCCTGCACGGAGCTGGGCGCCAGCACGCACATGCGGTAGTCGCCATGGCCGCCGCCGCGCGTGGCCTGGTAGTAGTCGCTCTGTGCGGGCTGAATGCTGCCCAGGCCGGGGCCGCCGCGCACCATGTTGACGATGACGCAGGGCAGCTCCGCACCCACGATATAGCTGATGCCCTCCTGCTTGAGGCTGATTCCGGGCGAGGAGGAGCTGGTCATCACGCGCCCGCCCGCGCCGGCCGCGCCGTAGACCATGTTGATGGCCGCGACCTCGCTTTCGGCCTGCAAAAAGCAGCCGCCCACCTGGGGCATGCGCTTGGACATGTATTCGGGAATCTGATTCTGGGGCGTGATGGGATAGCCGAAAAAGAAGCGGCATCCGGCCTGGATGGCAGCCTCGGCAATCGCCTCGTTGCCCTTCAAGAGCTTTTTCATGGCCTATCGTTCCTTCCTTGCGCTATTTTTCCACGGTGATCGCCACATCGGGGCACATCGTGGCGCAGAACGCGCATCCGATGCAGCTGTCCAGATCCTTGCAGTGGGCGGGGTGATAGCCCTTTTTGTTCAGATGCGATGTATCAAGCTCCATAATGTGCTTGGGGCACGCATCCACGCACAGGGCGCAGCCCTTGCACACATCTTCGTTTACGGTAACAACCGCCATACTCTGACCTCCTCCATCCAGCGTACTGGCGCCTCAAAAACGGGGCGCGGTTATTCTCTATTATAGACTTCATCCCGGTAAAGTCAACCGAAAAACCAGAAACGTACAGCGCCGCCTATGCGCCATAGCCAGGATCGGCGGCCAGCCCCTCCACGGCAGTCATCAGCACCTCCAGCGCCTGCCGGCTCCGCTCCAGGTCAAAATCACCCATCACGTCGCTGGGGGTGTGCATGAATTCCGGCCAGCCGCCGCCTTGGGCGACGTTGCCCCGGAAACACACGTTGGCCGCGTCAATCCCGGCCAGGTGGAAGGATTCGTGGTCGCTCATGCCCATGTGGCGCGGCACGCACCAGCTGACGCCCTCGTCCTCAGCTGCAAAGCCGCCCACCTCGTCCATCGCGGCAAGGATGGCACGCGCGGCCCCATTGACGGCGGGCGCGTCGTCCGTCCCGTCCACATAGCGGCCCTCTGCCCGCATACCCAGCGTGTCGCAGGAAAAGGCGGTCTCCGTATCCCATACGTCTACCGCCAGGATATCGATGTTGAACACGGCCAGCGAGCGCTGCCGCTCGTCCTGCGTCAGCCCTTCGACATAGGCGCGCGAACCCAGCTGCCCCACCTCCTCGGCCGCAAAGGCGATGAAGCGCAGCTCCGTGTCGGGGAAGGGCGCAAGGGCGCTGAAATGGCTCATGAGCGTCAGCATGGCCGCCACGCCGCTGGCATTGTCGCGCGCGCCGGGCGTGTGGCTGTCGTAATGCGCGCATACGGTCACGATGCGCGCATCCGCGTTGACGGCAGGCATGCGCCCGATGAGGCTGACCGCCTCCACCCCATTGACCAGGCACGCGCTTTCCAGCAGGGTCCCGTCCTCGCGGATCATTCCCGCCCGTTCGAACTGGTCCGCCAGATATGCACGGGCAAGCCGGTCCGCCTCCGTACCCAGGGTTCTTGCCCCGATGCCGTCCACCAGATACGTCATATGCTCATACCACTGTTCAAACGCCTCCTCCGTCAGGGCGCCCAGCGCCATGGAGGGGATCAGCATGAACAGCGTAGCCGCCAGCAGCATTCTTCGTATGGCTCGAATGGTTCTCCACCCTCTTTCGCAGCGTTCTATTTTCTTCATTCGTCTCCCACCTTAGCAACTCCTTTTTGGAGCGGTTTACTTTTGCCGCGGTTTTGTGTACAATGCATACGTATCATCAGCAACCAAGTGGGAGGACGATTCGCATGAGGCATCATTTCCGCCGCATCCTGTGCGCGCTTCTGGCGCTGACCCTGTGCCTGCCGCTGATAGCCCTGGCCGACGTATCCATCACCATCATCGGGGAGGACGGCGAGCAGGAACAGCTTCAGACCGTCGAATCCGAGGGGCAGGGCGACGCGCGCGAGGCCTTTATCGACGGCATCATCGACCTTGCGAAGGAAAAGTTTGACGAAGCCGGCGGCCAGCCCCAGCGCGCGCATTACAGCGGCGACATCTACGTGTGCAAGAATTTCACGGTCTATCTCTTCCGCGAGAACCGCGACCGCTTCCGCATGGCGGAGTATCCCGATACCCCGCTGGTCATCCCCGACAACAAGCCGCGCGACGAGTGCACCGATTACGTCTACGGCGTGGAATGGAAGGACGTACCCGCCTCCGAGGGAAACCCCTTCTACGTGGCGGCCAGCTTCCGCTATGACCCGGACAAGAGCAAGGAGGAAAACTGGGAGGATGCCCGCGCCTTTCTTAAGCAGGTGCAGCGCGGGGACTACTTCCAGATGGCGGCCAACTATTATTATGGTGTGGGCGCGCACAGCCTGATCTTCATCGAGGATTACGATCCGGAGTCCGACAGCGTGACCTGGACGGACAGCAACATGCGCGGCGCGACGCGCAACGGCGAACGCTATGGCTATGTGCAGTACGACGCGGTGAAGGAAATCGACTGGTTTGTGGACGCGTTCTGCCGCAAAAAATACGGCGCGACGCTCTACCGCCTGCGCGACGACATCATCTGGGCCGAGTGACGCAAGGTGCAAAGGCCAGGGAAGGAAGGCATTCAGGATGAAATATGTTCTGGTCATCGGCGATGGCATGGCTGATACGCGCCTGCCCCAGCTCGCCGGAAAAACGCCGCTGGAGGCGCTGGCCCTGCCCGCCTTCGACCGCTGCGCGGGCTGCTTCTGCGGCCGCGCGCTCACGGTGCCGCACGGCATGCCTGCGGGCAGCGACACCGCCATCTTGAGCATTTTCGGCTACGCGCCGCAGACCTACTACACGGGCCGTAGCGTGCTGGAAGCCGCCGGCATGGGCGTAACCCTGCCGGAGGGAGCCATCAGCTTCCGCGTCAACCTGTGCGCCGTGCTGCCCGGCGAGGACGGGCGGCTGGTCATCCACAGCCATAACGGCGGCAACATCCATGGGGAGGAAGCCACCACCCTGATGCATGACCTGCTGGCCGATCCCGGCTTTGCAGCGCTGATGAAGGACGCCGGGCTCGCCATCACGGTGACGGACACCTTCCGGCACGTGGGGGTCATGACCTCCGGCGCAAAAGACCTGGCCAGCGTCTGCCTGACCGAGCCGCACAACGTACTGGAGCAGCCCATCGACACACATCTGCCCCATATGGCGCGGGAGACGGACGACGCGGCGGCCCGCAAGCTGTGCGACGACATCCGCGCGCTCATGCTGCGCAGCTACGAGGTGCTCAAGGACCACCCCGTCAACCTGCGCCGCAAAAGCCTGGGCCTGCTCCCCGCCGACATGATCTGGCCCTGGGGCGCCGCCACCGCCGTGCGCCTGCCCTCCTTTAGGGAAAAGTACGGCCACTGGGGTACGGTGGTGAGCGCCGTGCCGCTGGTGTGGGGCATCGCCGGGCTGGCCGGACTCAAGACGCCGCATGTGGAGGGCGCGACCGGCGATCTGGATACCAACTACGAGGGCAAGGTGCGCTGCGCCCTGGACGCGCTGGCCGGCGGGCACGATTTTGCCGCCGTGCATATCGAAGCCCCGGATGAAATGGCCCACGCGGGCGACCTGGGCCGCAAGCTGGAAGCCATTCAGAATGTGGAAAGCCGCGTGGTCGCGCCCATCCTGAACGAACTGACCAAGCGCGGCGAGGATTTCCGTCTGCTGCTTTTGAGCGACCATCCAACGCTGCTGACCACGCGCACGCATGACGGCAGCCCCGTCCCCTATGCCATCTACGACAGCCGGACCGTGGCCGCAGCGCGTGCGGCGGGCAAGCCCGTTCCCATGCGCAAGTTCTGCGAGGAGGCATTGGCCTGCGAGCCGGTGCTGATGGACGGCACCGATCTGATGAAGCTGCTGTTTGATCCCGACTACCGCGGGTAACCATCCGCGGCCATGGCAAAAGAAAAGGGCCCGGCGCATGCGCCGGGCCCTTCGTATATGCCTTTTTACCGCACCATCAGCGTGTCGTCCACGATCACCGCATCCGCGTAGTCGGTGATGGTGATGTCGTAGCTCGCGTACTCAAGCGGCAGCACCTCGTTGCCGTGCCAATCCACCAGGCCGTAGGCGTCGTCCTTGCACACGATCAGCAGCGAGCCGTCGCCGCCGGAATATTCGTCCACCTCGTCAAAGTCCGTCTGAGTCTGCGTGCCGTCCGCCGCCACGATGTAGATGGAGCCGTCCAGATCCGTCACCGTAAGAGTGCAGCCGTGCTGTGTCACGCCCGCGGCGCCGTACTTGAGCTCGCAGGTCACCTGCCCGTCGGTATCCACAAAGCCCACCTTGCCGTCCTTCTCCACGCAGACAAAGCCGTTGTGCACGTAACGGTAGATGGTGGCCAGGCCGAAGGAGTAGATCTCGTCGTATTCGCAGGGCACGGCCAGCCTCCCGCCGGCCAGGTCATACAGGCCGTAGAGGTCATTCTGCTCCACGGTCACATAGCCGTCGTACACCATGCCGATGGAATCGTAGCCCTCCGGCACCAGCACGTTGCCCTCGGCGTCCACCAGGCGCATGCCATTGTCGCCGCTCACCTTGATGTAGCCGGTATCGGTGTCCTCATAGGCGCTGTAAACGTCCTCGGCAATCACCCGCCCGTCGCTGAGGCACACCGCGTTTCCGTCCACCTCGTCATATGCGTTGTAGAGGGAAGTCACCTCCACGTCCACCGGCGTGAGGGTCTTGTCGTACACATGGATGACCTCCTGCCGGTCCTCCACGTAGAGGTAGTCGCCATGCGGCACGGCGGTACCGCAGTCCTCGCGCGCAAGGGTGCCTACCTTCTGGCCCGCTTCCAGGTCGTACACGTCGTAGGCTGTCACCACGTAGTGGTCGCCGCCGCCCAGGAAGCCGCCGGAATAGTCGTAATCCTCGCTCTCGGTGGGCTCCAGCGTCACCGCAAAGCCCCATTTCTCGTTGAGAATCTCAAAGGCCGCATACTCCCAGCCCGTCACCGCCTGACCGTCGGCGCGCAGCAGGGCGTGGGTGTTCAGCCCGTCCTCGTTGATGGCTTCGAAGAAACCGTATTCCGCATAGGCCAGGAGTCCGTACTCGCAGGGAATCAGCATTTCGCCGTCGGTATTGTACAGGCCGTAGAGGCGGGAATCCGCGTCGCGGGCGATGAGGTAATGGGTTTCATCCACATATTCCAGGCTGTCCACATTCAGCTCCACGGGCATCAGCACAGCCCCCTCGGCCAGGGCTGCAAGGCTTGTCAGCGCCAGGGCAGCGGAAAGCAGGACCGCAACGATCTTTTTCATTTTCAACCCTCCATGCATAAATTTTTCCGGTTCGGATGCATTCTAGCACATCCCCGGCATTCTGTCAAAAGGAAAGCCGCGCGGAAAGTCCGCGCGGCGTAGCGTGTCGAAAAAGTCCGGCTGCGCCGTCCTTTTCCGCCAAATGCTTAAGAAATCCCCGCCCGGCAAAACCGGACGATGCGAATTCATTTTGAAGAGCCTGCGAGCCCTCCAAACCTTCCCCGCACAGAAAATCCGCGCGGCATATTTCACGGCCGGACACAGTCCTGTCCGGCGCGAAACATCAGCCCTGCTTCTGCTTATGCTTGGGGTTTTCGCAGATCACCATCACGCGACCCTTGCGCTTGATGATCTTGCACTTTTCGCAGATGGGCTTGACCGAGGGGCGTACCTTCATGCTCGTATCCTCCTTACTTGCGCGGCGGCAGCCGCCGCGGGTATCAGTTCTTGCTGCGCCACGTGATGCGGCCGCGCGTCAGGTCATAGGGCGAAAGCTCCACCGTGACCTTGTCGCCGGGATAGATGCGGATGAAGTTCATGCGCATCTTTCCGGAAATCTGTGCCATGATCCGGTGGCCGCCGGCGAGCTCCACTTTGAAGTTCGCGTTGGGAAGCGCCTCGATGACCGTGCCTTCCATTTCGATGACATCACTCTTGGACAAGCGCGCCTTCCTCCTTGTCTTTCTCTGGCCGCGCACACGTGGGCGCGGAGCCGGTCCTGGTTTCGTAAGCATTCCTGGCCGCACGCAGCTCCGCGCGGATGTCGCTGTCGGCAATCGGTCCGCCGGACGCGCCCTTTCCCTCCACGGGAAGGGTCAGCGGCAACGCGCGCAGATGCTTGGCCTGCTTCTTCTTGGGCTTGGCGAGCTTGCGCGCCTCTCCGTCGCAGATGAGCACGTAGCGCGCGTCCAGCACGCTTACAACCACGTGCCAGCGCCCCGCATCATGCCCCTGCGTGGATACAACAACGCGCCCTGGTTCCGTCGGCTGTGCTTTCACTCGGCTTCCTCCGTCAGGGCAAAGCCCGGATAGGTCAGAAGCTCCGGCAGACCGTGCTCGTTGATGGCGATGGTATGCTCGTAGTGCGAGCAGACGCTGCCATCCTCCGTCACGATGGTCCAGCCGTCCTCCAGCTCCGCCACATGGTAGTCGCCCATGGCGATCATCGGCTCGATGGCGAGCGTCATGCCGGGGCGCAGCTTGGTTCCGTGGCCCGGCCGCCCGAAGTTGGGCACGCTGGGCTCCTCGTGCATGGCCCGGCCAATGCCGTGGCCCGTGAGGTCACGGATGACGCCGTAACCGAAGCTCTCGGCATAGGTCTGGATGGCGTTTCCGATATCGCCCAGATGGTTGCCGTTCACAGCCTTGCGCACGCCCTTGTAGAAGCTCTCCTCCGTGACCTCGATGAGCTTGCGGTTCTCTTCGCTGATGGCGCCGACGCCCACCGTAAAGGCGCTGTCGGACTGCCAGCCGTCCAGAATCAACCCGCAGTCGATCGAGAGCACGTCGCCCTCTTTCAGGATGGTCTTGTCGGAGGGGATGCCATGCACCACCTCGTCGTTGACCGAGGCGCAGATGCTGGCCGGATAGCCCTGGTAATCCAGGAACGAGGGAATCGCCTTGTGCTTGCGGATGAGCTGCTCGGCGTACACATCCAGCTCCGCGGTGCTCATGCCGGGCTTGATGGCCTCGCGCAGACGGCAGAGCACCTCATAGAGGAGCGCGCCCGACTTTCGCATCAAATCAAGCTGCTGTGCATTCTTGAGATAAATCATTGGATCGCCTCAAGTGTCCTGAAGATCTCCTCGCTGATCTCCTCCAGGCTCAGGCCGCCGCCGATGTTCTTCAGCAGGCCCGCCTCGCGGTAGTAGTCGATCAGCGGCGCGGTCTTCTGATGATAGACCGCAAGGCGGTTGAGCACCGTCTCGGCCTTATCGTCGTCGCGCTGGATCAGCGGAGTGCCGTCGGCCCGGCATACGGTTTCGCCGTTCAGCCGGTCCACATGATAGGGCGCGCCGCACAGCGGGCACACACGGCGGCCGCTGAGGCGCTTGACCAGCACATCGTCGGGCACATCCAGGTTGATGGCCACGTCGATCTTTGCGAAGGTCCCCAGCGCCGCGGCCTGTTCCACCGTGCGGGGGAAGCCGTCGAGGATGTAGCCCTTCTGGCAATCCGCGTCCGCCAGGCGGTCCTTGACGATGCCGATGACGACTTCGTCGGGCACCAGCTGGCCCTGATCCATGTATTCCTTGGCCTTCAGACCCATCTCCGTGCCCGCGGCGATGGCCGCGCGCAGCATGTCGCCCGTGGAAACCTGGGGAATCCCCAGCCGCTGGCACACGATCTGAGCCTGCGTACCCTTACCGGCCCCTGGAGGGCCTAGGAAAATGATGTTCATACGTCATTCCTCCTGTTCACGGATGAAGGCCGCTAATGCACGGCACACTTACAGTATACCACAAATGCGGTAAATGTGCCTGTGCCGCGCCTTAGCGGCGCATCATTCGTACGGTCGGACGCCTATGGTCAGGAGATGGAGTCGTAGTTGCGGCTGACCAGCAGGTCGTCGAGCTGACGCTTGGTTTCCAGCACCACGCTGACCGCGATGAGGATGCTGCTGGCGGCAAACGGAATCTGCGTCTGCAACCCCACGGTGAAGACCGTGGGCACCGTGGCCAGGATCGCCAGGAACAACGCTGCAAACAGGGTCAGGCGGCCATTGATGCGGCGCAGGTAATCCGCCGTGGGCTTGCCCGGGCGCACCGAGGGGATCGCGCCGCCCTGCTGCTGAATGTTCTTGGCCATCTCATCCGGCTGGAAGGAGATGGAGCTGTAGAAGTAGGTGAAGGCGATGATCAGCAGGCCCGTCACCAGCAGGTACCAGAAGCTGGCGCCGTTCATGTAGCGCGACCACCAGATGGCGGCGGCGCTGTCGGAGCCGCCCACCAGCTGGATGATGGTGCCGGGGAACGCCATGAAGGAATAAGCGAAGATCAGCGGCAGCACGCCGACGCTGACCACCTTCATGGGGATCACGCTGTTCTGGCCGCCGTACATCTTGCGGCCGCTGACGCGCTTGGCGAAGTGGACATTGATGCGGCGAACGCCCATGTCCACGAACGTGACCAGCACGATCATCACCACAGCCACCAGCAGCACCGCCAGGAGCGTGAGCCACGGGGTGAGGCTGGTCGCCTGGAAGGCGTTGCGGATCAAAGTGGTGTAGCCGGTAAAGAGGTTGGAGATGATACCGGCGAAGATCAGCAGCGAGATGCCGTTGCCCAGACCCTTCTCGGTGATGCGCTCGCCGATCCACATGGCCAGGGCGGTACCGCCGGCCATGCTCACGCCCACCAGCACCGTGTTAAACCAGCCGCTCTTGATGTAGCCAAGGCTGGCCACCAAGCCGATGGCCTGCACCACGGCGAGGCCCACGGTAACATAGCGGGTGATCTGGGCGATTTTCTTCTGGCCCTCGGGACCGCTCTTTTGCAGGCGCTCCAGAGCGGGGATGGCGATGGTCAGAAGCTGCATGATGATGGAGGAGTTGATGTAGGGGGTGATGCCCATGGCCATGATGGTCATGTTCTGGAAGTTGGAGCCGGTCATCATATTGACCAGATCCAGCAGCGGCAGCGTGTTGGAGCCCATGGAGGCCTGCACGCGCGCATAATCGACGCCGGGGGCGGGAATGACGCCCACCAGACGGAACACCACCAGCATCAGGAAGGTGTAGACCAGCTTTTTGCGGATGTCCTGCACCTTCCACGCGTTGCGAAGAGATTGCCAAACGCCTACTTTGTTCGCGTTCCTGGCCATCTTACTTCACCTCGGCTTTCCCGCCGAGGGCCTCGATCTTCTCCTTGGCCGAGGCGGTGAACTTCGCGGCTTCCACGGTGAGCTTCTTGGTCAGCTCGCCGTTGCCCAGAACCTTCACCCCATCCAGCGTTTTCCTGATGATCTTGGCTTCCTTAAGCATGGCGGCGGTCACGACGGTGCCGTTGTCAAACACCTCCAGCTGTCCCACGTTCACCGTGGCATACTCCGTGCGGAAGATGTTGGTGAAGCCCTTCTTGGGGACGCGGCGGTACAGCGGCATCTGGCCGCCCTCGAAACCGGGGCGCTTGCCGCCGCCGGAACGGGCCTTGGCGCCCTTGTGGCCCTTACCGGAGGTCTTGCCCAGACCGGAGCCCACGCCTCGGCCCAGGCGCTTGGGCGCAGTGGTGGAACCCGCGGCGGGGCCCAGCTCATGCAGTTTCATTGGCTTTCCCTCCTCAGTCCTTGATTTCTTGAACGTCGATCATGTGCTTCACGCGGAAGATCTGCCCGCGGATGCAGGCGTTGTCCTCCTTGATCACCGTCTGGCCGACCTTGTGCAGGCCCAGCGCGGCGACGGTGTCTTTATGCACCTGAAGGCTGGAGATCGGCGACTTTTTAAGCGTGATTTGCAGTTTCATCTTCGTCGTCCTCCTCAGCCCAGAATCTCTTCGACGGTCTTGCCACGCAGCTTGGCGACCTCCTCGGCGCTGCGCAGCTGCTTGAGGCCTTCCAGCGTCGCCTTGACCATGTTGATCTTGTTGTTGGTGCCGTAGCTCTTGGTGCGGATATCGCGGATGCCCGCCAGCTCCAGCACCGCGCGGGCGGCGCCGCCGGCGATCACGCCCGTGCCTTCGGGAGCGGGCAGAAGGACAACCTTGCCCGTGCCGAAACGGCCGATGCTCTCATGGGGGATCGAGGTGCCCAGAACCGGCACGTTGATCAGGTGCTTTTTGGCGTCCTCGGTGCCCTTGCGGATCGCCTCGGAAATTTCAGCGGCCTTGCCCATGCCCGCGCCCACACGGCCTTTTTCATCGCCGACCACAACCAGCGCAGAGAAGCGGAAGTTGCGGCCGCCCTTGACGACCTTGGTAACGCGGTTGACGGCAACGAGCTTCTCTTTGAATTCGCTGACCTGTTCCATGCGTTGCATGCGTTCGTCCTCCTTACTTAGAATTCAAGTCCGGCTTCGCGGGCGCCGGCGGCCAGCTCGGCCACGCGGCCCGTGTATACGTAGCCGCCGCGGTCAAAGACCACCTGCTTGATGCCCGCCTCGGACGCACGCTCGGCGATCAGCTTGCCAACGATCTTGGCAGCGCCCTTCTTGTCGGTATCTTTGATCTGGGCCATGACATCCTTCTCCTGGGTGGAGCAGGCAACCAAAGTGACGCCCTTGGTGTCGTCGATGACCTGCGCGTAGATGTTGTTCAGGCTGCGGTACACGCACAGACGCGGCATCTCCGGGGTGCCGCTGATTTTCCTGCGAACACGGGCATGGCGGATCTTGCGGTCCGCATTGCGGTCTCGCGTCTTAAACATTTGCGTTCACTCCCCTTTCGATTACTTACCGGTCTTGCCTTCCTTACGGCGGATAACCTCGTCCTCGTACTTGATGCCCTTGCCCAGATAGGGTTCGGGCTTACGGATGGCGCGGATATCGGCGGCAAGGTTGCCAACCTGCTGCTTGTTGACACCCTTGATGACGATCTTGGTCTGCTCAGGGGTCTCAAAGGTGATATTCTCCGGCGCGTCGAGGATGACGGGATGGCTGAAGCCGATGTTGATGGTCAGCTTCTTCCCGCCGTCGGCCTGGGCGCGATAGCCGGTGCCCACCAGCACCAGCGTCTTCTGGAAGCCTTCGGTTACGCCAACCACCATGTTGTGGACCAGGCTGCGGTAGAGGCCGTGCATGGCCTTGTGGGGTTTGGCGTCGCTGGGGCGTTCAAGCGTCAGGACATTGCCTTCCTGCTTGAGGGTGATATCGCGGTTCACCGCCTGGGTCAAGGTACCCTTGGGGCCCTTCACCGTTACGGTGTTGTCCTCGTCCACCGTTACCGTCACGCCCGCGGGGACTGTGATCGGAAGTTTTCCGATTCGAGACATTGTCTTACACCTCCATTGCGTGTCGGTTTACCAGATGTAGGCGAGCACTTCGCCGCCGATCATTTGCTTGCGGGCTTCGCGGTCCGTCATCAGCCCCTTGGAGGTGGAGATGATGGCGATGCCCAGGCCGCCCAGCACCTTGGGCAGTTCTTCGGACTTGGCATAGACGCGAAGGCCGGGCTTCGAGATGCGCTTGAGGCCGGCGATCACGGGCTGCTGCTTGCCGTTGACGTATTTCAGGACGATCTTGATGCTGCCCTGGGGGCCGTCATCGATGAAATCGACCGACTTGACATAACCTTCCGCCAAGAGGATCTTGGCGATCGCCTTCTTGGTGTTGCTGGCGGGCAGAACGACGGCGTCGTGCTTGGCGATCTGCGCATTGCGGATGCGGGTCAGCATATCGGCGATGGGATCATTCACAACCATGATGGAACCTCCTTCCGTTCTTTCCCGCTTACCAACTGGCCTTGCGGACACCGGGGATTTGGCCCTTGTAGGCCAGCTCTCTGAAGCAGATACGGCAGATGCCGTACTTGCGAAGCACCGAGTGCGGGCGGCCACACAGGCGGCAGCGCGTATAGGCACGGGTGGAGAACTTGGGCGTTCTGGCCTGCTTGATTTTCATACTGGTCTTAGCCATGTTTCTTGCTCCTCCCTATCCTTACTGCGCGAACGGCATTCCCAGAAGACGAAGCAGTTCCTTGCACTCCTCGTCGGTCTGGGCGGTCGTTACGAAGATCATTTCCATGCCGCGAATCTTCTCCACCTTGTCGTACTCGATTTCGGGGAAGAGGAGCTGCTCACGGATACCCAGGGCGTAGTTGCCGCGGCCGTCGAAGGCCTTGTCGCTCACGCCGCGGAAGTCACGCACGCGGGGAAGGGCGATGTTGACCAGTTTATCCATGAACTCTTCCATGCGGGAGCCGCGGAGGGTCACCTTGGCGCCCACGTTCATGCCCTCGCGGAGCTTGAAGTTGGCGATGGACTTGCGGGCCTTGGTCACCAGGGGCTGCTGGCCGGCGATGGCGGCCAGTTCCTTGACGGCCACTTCCAGCGCCTTGGGGTTGTCCTTGCAATCGCCCAGGCCCATGTTGATGACGATCTTGGAGAGCTTGGGGATCTGCATGGGATTTTTGTAGCCGAACTTCTGCTGGAGGGCAGGCACGGCTTCATTGAGGTACTTTTCCTTAATGCGAGTAGCCATTTACCTTACCTCCTCAGTCAATATCCGCTTTGCAGCGCTTGCAGACGCGGACGATTTTCTTCTTCTTGGAGCCGTCCTCGCGCTCCACCTCGGTCACGCGGTGGGCGACGCGGGTGGCCTTGCCGCACTTGGGGCAGATCAGCATCACGTTGGAGGCGTCGATGGCGCGCTCCTTCTGGAAGATGCCGCCCTGCTGGCCCTGACGGCGGGGCTTCTGGTGCTTGGTGACATAGGCGACGCCCTCGACGATCACCTTGCCGGCCTTGGGATCGACGGTCAGGATCTTGCCCTGCTTGCCCTTGATGGCCTTATCGCCGTCCTTGGGACCGGAGATGACGACGACCTGGTCGTTCTTTTTGACATGAACCTTATTCATTCGTCAATCCTCCCAATTACAGCACTTCGGGAGCCAGCGAAACGATCTTCATGAAGTCCTTCTCGCGCAGCTCGCGGGCAACAGGTCCAAAGATACGGGTGCCACGGGGCATCTTCTGGTCATTGATGATAACGGCGGCATTGTCGTCAAAGCGGATATAGCTGCCGTCGGGACGGCGCTTCTGCTTGCGCATGCGGACGACCACGGCCTTGACCACGTCGCCCTTTTTCACGGCGCCGCCGGGGGTAGCGCTCTTGACGCTGGCCACGATCACGTCGCCGATGGAGCCGTCACGGCGGAAGGAACCGCCGAGCACGCGGATGCACATGATTTCCTTGGCGCCGGAGTTATCGGCCACCTTGAGTCGCGTTTGCGGCTGGATCATACGGTTTTTCCTCCTTGTTGGAATCGGGAAAGCGGGCTGCTCTCCCGCGACTGTTGATTCGGAGCGCCCATCAGAGGCTTGGCACGAAGCCCTTTTGCCTGTGAGGGCTGTGGTATATTACTTGGCCTTCTCTACGATTTCGACCAAGCGCCAGCGCTTGTCGTGGCTCAGCGGGCGGGTTTCCATCACGCGCACGCGGTCGCCGACGCCGCACTCGTTGTTTTCGTCATGGGCCTTGAGCTTGCTGGTCTGGTTCATAATCTTGCCATACAGCGGATGGCGCACGCGGGTCTTGATCTCCACGACGATGGTCTTGTCCATCTTGTCGCTGACGACCACGCCCTCGCGGGTCTTGCGAAGTCCTCTCTGCTCAGACATTGAAGCGGTTGCCTCCTTCATTTACTTAGGCCCTTAGCGGGCGTCCTTGAGTTCCTGCTCGCGAAGGATGGTCATGCAGCGCGCGATGTCACGCTTGGTGCTGGCGATGACCGTGGTGTTCTGCAACTGACCGGTGGCAAGCTGGAAACGAAGGTTGAACAGCTCCGCCTTCAGTTCTCCGACCTTGTTTTCAAGCTCGGTCTTGTTCATGGACCTTAGCTCCTTAGCCTTCATTGTGCTTCACCACCCGCTTCTTTGTTGTCCTCACGCACGAGGATCTTGGTCTTGAGGGGCAGCTTGTGGGAGGCCAGACGCAGGGCCTCGCGCGCCACATCCTCGGGAACGCCCGCGATCTCGAACAGAACGCGGCCGGGCTTAACCACCGCCACCCAGTACTCGGGCGAGCCCTTGCCGGAACCCATGCGGGTCTCAGCGGGCTTTTCGGTGACGGGCTTGTCGGGGAAGATCTTGATCCACACCTGACCGCCGCGCTTGGTGTAGCGGGTCAGGGCGATACGGGCCGCCTCGATCTGCTGGGAGGTGATCCAGCTGGGCTCGGTGGCGACCAGGCCGAAATCGCCGTAGGCCAGGAAGTTGCCGCGCATGGCCTTGCCCTTCATGCGGCCACGGAACACGCGACGGCGTTTCACTCTCTTAGGCATCAACATAGCTTATTTGCCTCCTTCGGTTTTGGCGGCGACCGGCGCTTTCTTGGGCTTGGGAAGACGCTGTCCCTTGTACACCCAGACTTTGACGCCCAAGCGGCCATAGGTGGTCTTGGCTTCGGCGAAGCCGTAGTCGATGTCGGCGCGAAGCGTTTGCAGGGGGATGGAGCCCTCGTGATAGTGCTCGGTGCGGGCGATATCGGCGCCGCCCAGACGGCCGCTCACGGTGGTCTTCATGCCCTTGGCGCCGGCGCGCATGGCGCGCTGCAGGCTCTGCTTCATGGCGCGGCGGAAGGAGATGCGCTTCTCCAGCTGCTGGGCGATGTTCTCGGCCACGAGCTGGGCGTTGGTGTCGGGCACCTTGATCTCCATGATGTTGATGTTGGCGGGACGGCCCAGGAAGGCCTCGATGTCCTTCTTGAGCGCCTCGATGCCCGCGCCGCCGCGGCCGATGATCATGCCGGGCTTGGCGGTGAAGATGTTGATGGTCACGCGGTTGGCGCTGCGCTCGATATCGATATGGCTGATACCGGTGGCGTAGTATTTCTTCTTGAGCATTTCGCGGAGCTTGTAATCCTCAACGAGGTTGTTCGCGAAATCCTTCTTGCCGGCATACCAGCGGGTGCTCCAGTTGAAGATCACGCCAACGCGAGCGCCGTGGGGATTTACTTTCTGTCCCATTGATAAACCTCCCTTGGATTACTTCTGGTCCAGCACCACGCTGATGTGGCTGGTGCGCTTGAGAACGGGGGACGCGCTGCCGCGGGAGCGGGCAACGTAGCGCTTGAGCGTGGGGCCGGGGTTGGCGTAGACTTCGGCAACGTAGAGGGACTTGCGGTCCATCTCGTTGTTGTTGAGCGCATTGGCGATGGCGCTGGAGAGCAGCTTATGCACCACGGGAGCGGCGGCCTTGGGGGTGTACTGGAGGATGGCGAGGGCGTCGTCCACATTCTTGCCGCGGATGAGGTCAATGACGATCTTGACCTTGCGGGAAGATATGCGCACATACTTGGCATGAGCGGCGGGACGAGTATCGCGGGCCGCCATGTGGGCTTGCGCCTTCTTCTGGGTATTGGTTGCCATGGAAACTCACTCCTTCCGCTTACTTTTTGCCGGTGGCCTTCTCGCCCGCGTGACCGCGATACGTGCGGGTGGGGGCGAACTCGCCCAGCTTGTGGCCGACCATGTCCTCGGTGATGTAGACGGGCACATGCTTGCGGCCGTCATGCACAGCGATGGTGTGGCCCACGAAATCCGGGAAGATGGTGGAGGACCTGGACCAGGTCTTGGCGACCGCCTTCTTGCCGGTGTTATTCATTTCAACGATACGCTTCATCAGCGCTTCGTTTACAAAAGGTCCCTTCTTAACGGAACGGCTCATTGAGAGGCTTCCTCCTTCCTTGGATGCATGGGCTTACTTGCCCGCGCGCTTCACAATCATCTTGTTGGAGTACTTCTTGTGCTTGCGGGTCTTAAGTCCCAGCGCAACCTTGCCCCAGGGGGTCACAGGGGCGGGCATGCCGACGGGGCTCTTGCCCTCGCCGCCGCCGTGCGGGTGATCGCAGGGGTTCATGACGACGCCGCGCACAGTGGGCCGGACGCCCATGTGGCGCTTGCGGCCAGCCTTGCCGATGCGCACGTTCTCGTGATCGGTGTTGCCCACGGTGCCGATGGTGGCCATGGCGTTCATGGGCACCTTGCGCACCTCGCCGCTGGGCAGACGGACCTGCGCGTACTGGCCTTCCTTGGCCATGAGCTGTGCGCTCATGCCGGCGGAGCGGACCATCTGGCCGCCGCGGCCGGGCTTGATTTCCACGTTGTGGATCAGGGTGCCCACGGGGATGGCGGAGATGGGCAGCGCATTGCCGGGCTTGATGTCGGCGGTGGCGCTGGCGATGACGGTGTCGCCCACGTTCAGGCCCAGAGGCGCCAGGATGTAGCGCTTCTCGCCGTCCGCATAGTGGAGCAGGGCGATAAAGGCCGAGCGGTTGGGGTCGTACTCGATGGTAGCGACCTTGGCGGGGATGTCCAGCTTATTGCGCTTGAAATCAATGATGCGGTACTTGACCTTGTTGCCGCCGCCCTGGTGGCGCACGGTGATCTTGCCCTGCTTGTTGCGACCGGCGTTCTTCTTCTTGCGCTCAAGCAGGCTCTTTTCCGGCTTGTTGGTGGTGATCTCCTCGTACGTCAGCACCGACATAAAACGGCGGGCGGGCGAGGTCGGCTTATAAACTCGAATAGCCATCGTGTCTTGTCCTCCCTGCTATTAGTCAGCCATGCCTTCAAAGAACTCGATGGGCTTGGAGTCCTTGGTGAGGGTCACATAGGCCTTTTTGATCTCCGGGGTGCGGCCGGAGGTGCGGCCCTGACGCTTGATCTTGCCGATGGTGCGCAGGGTGTTGACCTTCTCGACCTTGATGTCCTTGAAGATGGCCTCAAGCGCGAGCTTGATCTCGGTCTTGTTGGCGCTCTTTTGCACTTCGAACACGTAGCGCTTGTCCGCAATGCCCTCGTAGGACGCTTCGGTCAGAACGGGGCGCAGGATGACGTCATGGGGATTTTTCATGCGTAAACCTCCTCTACGCCCTTGAGAGCATCCTTGGTGAGGATGATCTTGCCGGCTTTCAGGATATCGTACACGTTGAGGGTGTTGACGTAGGAAGTCTGGAGCTTTTCGATGTTGCCGGAGGCGCGCACGAGGGTCTCGTCGCGGCCGGGCAGCACCAGCATGGTCCAGCCCTTGAGGTCGAAATTGCCCAGCACCTTGGCCATGAGCTTGGTCTTGGGCTCGGCGAGCTTGATTTCGTCCACCACGATGATCTCGCCGGCGTTGAGCTTGGAGGTCATGGCGCTCTTGAAGGCCAGGCGGCGGATCTTCTTGGGCACGTTGATGACGTAGTCGCGGGGCTTGGGGGCAAAGACGACGCCGCCGTGACGGAACTGCGGAGCGCGGTTGCCATGGTGGCGCGCGTTGCCGGTGCCCTTCTGACGGTAGATCTTACGGCCGCCGCCGCGGACCTCGCCGCGGGTGAGGGCGCTCTGCGTGCCCTGGCGCTGGTTTGCCAGAATGGAGCGGACCACCAGGTGCATAGCGGCGGTGTTGATGGGAGCGGCAAAGAGCTCCTCGCTCAGCTCCACTTCGCCGATGGCCGCGCCTTCCATGTTATACAAAGAAGTCTTAGGCATGGTGTTGATTTCCTCCTTCATAAAAGGGTACTTACATTTCCCAATGTGTGGCGCCGTTAAGCCTTGCAGGTGTTGCGCACCAGCAGAAGGCCGCCGTTGGGGCCGGGCACCGCGCCCTTGATGAGGAGCAGGTTGCGCTCGGCGTCCACCCGGACGATCTCCAGGTTCTGGACGGTCACGCGCTCCACGCCGTAATGGCCGGGCATGTGCTTGTTCTTGAACACGCGGGAGGGGTCGGAGTTGGCGCTCATGGAGCCCACGCCACGGTGATACTTGGAGCCGTGGGCCATGGGGCCGGTGTGCTGGTTCCAGCGCTGGATGGTGCCGGTGAAGCCGTGGCCCTTGCTCACGCCGCTGACGTCGATCTTCTCGCCAGCCTCAAACTGGGAGACGGTCAGCTCGTTGCCCACTTCCAGCTCCGCCACGTTGTCCAGACGGAACTCGCGCAGGTAGCGGGTGGGGGCGACGCCGGCCTTCTTGAAATGGCCCGTGAGGGGCTTGTTGACCAGCTTCTTGGCGCGGTTTTCCGCATAGGTGTCAAAGCCGACCTGCACGGCCTCGTAGCCGTCGGACTCGATGGTCTTCTTCTGCACGACCTTGCAGGGGCCGGCCTCCACCACGGTCACGGGCACGAGGCGGCCGTCATCGGTGAAAACCTGCGTCATGCCGATCTTCTTACCTACGATCGCTTTCTTCATGATGTCGTACCTCCTGCATTAGTTATTGAGCTTGATTTCGATTTCGACGCCGGCAGGAAGATCCAGCTTCATCATGGCATCGACCGTGCGGGGGTTGGGATTGTGAATATCGATGAGGCGCTTGTGGGTGCGCATCTCGAACTGCTCGCGGCTATCCTTGTACTTGTGGGGCGCGCGCAGGATGGTCACGATCTCCTTTTCCGTCGGCAGGGGAATGGGGCCCGAAACCTTCGCGCCCGTCCGCTTCGCGGTTTCCACGATCCGCTCGGAGGACTGATCGATCAGGTTGTGCTCGTAAGCCTTCAGCTTGATACGGATTTTCTGGTTGGCCATTTTCGTTCCTCCTTGATTCGTCTCAAGTACACCGGGCCGGGTGTGTCCATCGGCCGCTTGTAAGCAGGCGAGGCAACCCTCGCCTTCCTTTTTCCGCTTCGAACCCTTGCCGTGAGAGCGCTCAGGCCCTGGCCGCGGATCGCGCCCCGCGCGATGTCTCAAGTCCGTCGCCCGATTTTCGGGCTGGTCCACGATAATTACCCGCCATGGCCATGGCGGCAACTTACCGCTTCATCCCTAAACAGACAGCTCAAGTAGTATAAAACAAAACGCCTTTAAATGCAAGGGTTTTGCTAAAATTTTTTGGATTTTTGGGCCGCAAAGCATGGTGCGGCCGCCCTGTTTTACACACGAAATGAACACGCTCCCGTGTGTGTCTTTTTGTCGGCTTACCCCTTCATCATGCTCCGCTGGATTCAGATGCTTTCCTTTATATTATGCTATCCTTTATGTTATGTTATCCTTCTCATCTCACCGTCCGTTCACAAATCTTCTATTTTCCAAAAAACAGATTTTCCGCAGCCCGATATCCTGTGCTATCTTGCGGCAGGCTGGAAACTATGCTACAATGCAAAGGCGAACGTGTTTTCGTATTCTGTTGGAGGTGGCTACCCATGGAAAAATCCAAGGTTTATTTTACCAACTTCCGCGTCAAGCCCGACCAAAGCATTCTTCAGAAGCTGCGCCATCTCATCGAAGCAGCCGGCATGACCGGCATGCCGCTGGATGGCAAGTTCACCGCCGTTAAAATTCATTTTGGCGAGCCGGGCAACCTGGCATTCCTGCGCCCCAACTATGCCAAGGTCGTGGTAGACACGCTTAAGGACATGGGCGCGCGCCCCTTCCTGACCGACTGCAACACCCTGTATACCGGCATGCGCCGCAATGCGCTGGACCATTTGACCGCCGCCTTTGAAAACGGCTTCAGCCCTCTACAGACCGGCTGCCACGTCATCATCGCCGACGGCTTGCTTGGCAACGACCATGTTGCCGTGCCCATCGACGGGGAATACTGCAAGGAGGCGCTCATTGGCCGCGCGGCCATGGACGCCGACGCCATCATCAGCCTGACCCACTTCAAGTGCCACGAGGGCACGGGCATTGGCGGCGCGCTGAAAAACCTGGGCATGGGCCTGGGCTCCACGGCCGGCAAGCGCGCCATGCACTGCGACGGCAAGCCCGTGGTGGACCACAACAAGTGCGTGGGCTGCGGCCTGTGCGCCCGCCAGTGCGCGCATGACGCCATCAGCTTCAGCGGGGAGAAGGGCCAGCGCCGCGCCACCATCGACCACAATAGGTGCGTGGGCTGCGGCCGCTGCGTGGGCGCTTGCCGCGACCGGGGCGCCATTCAGGGGCCGGACAGCTCCAACGATGTGCTCAACTGCAAGATTTCTGAATACGCCTGGGCCGTCATCAAGGACCGCCCCAACTTCCACATCTCGCTGGTGATGGACGTATCCCCCTACTGCGACTGCCACGCCGAGAACGACACGCCCGTCATCGCGGACGTGGGCATGTTCGCCAGCTTTGACCCCGTGGCGCTGGACGTGGCCTGCGCGGACGCTTGCAACCGCATGGAGCCGCTTCCCGGCACCTTCCTGACCGACCGCAACAACCGTACCGGCGACATCTTCAACGACACGCACCCCTACACCAACTGGCGCTCCGGCGTGGAGCACGCGGCCAAGCTGGGCGTGGGTTCGCTGGAGTACGAGCTCATCGAGGTGCGCTGATCCCAGCCCGCCCATCACGGCAGAGAGGACGATCCATTCCTTGCAGGACAAGCTCATCGTTCGCGGCGCGCGCGAACACAATCTGAAAAATGTCACCCTGGAAATTCCGCGCAACAAGCTGGTGGTGTTCACGGGCCTAAGCGGGTCCGGCAAGACCAGCTTGGCTTTTGACACCATTTATGCCGAGGGGCAGCGCCGCTATGTGGAGAGCCTGTCCTCCTACGCGCGCATGTTTCTGGGGCAGATGGAAAAGCCGGACATCGACTCCATCGAGGGCCTGTCCCCCGCCATTTCCATCGACCAGAAAACCACGGCGCGCAACCCCCGCTCCACCGTGGGCACCGTCACCGAGATCTACGACTATCTTCGCCTGCTTTACGCTCGGGTGGGCGTGCCCCACTGCCCCAAGTGCGGCCGTGAGATCCGCCAGCAGACCATCGACCAGATGGCCGATCAGGTAATGGCCTACCCGGAGGGGCAGCGGCTGCAACTGCTCGCGCCCGTGGTGCGCGCGCGCAAGGGCGAGCACACCAAACTTCTGGAGGACGCACAGAAACGCGGCTTCGTGCGCGTGCGCATCGACGGCGAGCTCTACGAGCTGGACGATACGCCCCGCCTGGACAAGAAGAAAAAGCATGACATCGAGATCGTGGTGGACCGCCTGATCGTAAGGCCCTCCGACGAATTCCGCCAGCGCCTGGCCGACAGCATGGAGACCGCCGCCGAGGAAAGCGGCGGTCTGGTGCTGGTGGATCTGTTTGACAAGGGGACGCTGCTGTTCTCCCAGAACTACGCGTGCCCGGAGTGCGGCGTGTCCATCGAGGAGCTCTCGCCCCGCATGTTCAGCTTCAACAGCCCCTTTGGGGCCTGTCCCGAATGCGGCGGCCTGGGCACGGTGATGCGCATCTCTCCGGAGACCGTCATCCCCAACCCGGATTTGAGCCTCAACCAGGGCGCGTTGCAGGCCATGGGCTGGAACACCACGGACAAGACCAGCATGGCCAGCAGCTATTTCCGCGCCCTGGCCGCTCTGTACGGCTTCGGCCTGGATACGCCCGTGCGCGATCTGCCGCCCAAGATTCTGGACATTTTGCTCTACGGGTCCAACGACAAAATCACCATCGAATATGAAAGCGCCCACGGCAAGGGGCAGTACCAGACCACCTTCGAAGGCGTCATCACCTCGCTCAACCGCCGATACCGCGAAACCACGAGCGAGTCCATGAAGGCCGCCTATGAGGAATACATGGTTTCCGACAGCTGCCGCGCCTGCGGCGGGCGCCGCCTGCGCCCCGAAGTGCTGGCGGTGACGGTGGGTGGCATGAACATCAGCGAGCTGTGCGACCTGAGCGTGTCGGCGGCGCGCGCCTTTTTTAAGGACCTGCGGCTGAGCGAGAAGGACAGCATGATCGCCTCGCAGATTCTGCGCGAAATCGACGCACGTCTGGGCTTCCTGGACAGCGTGGGCCTGTCCTACCTGACGCTCTCGCGTGCGGCGGCCACCCTCTCCGGCGGCGAAGCCCAGCGCATCCGCCTGGCCACGCAGATCGGTTCCAGCCTGATGGGCGTGCTTTACATCCTCGACGAGCCCTCCATCGGCCTGCACCAGCGCGACAACGCCAAGCTCCTAGCCACGCTCAAGCGCCTGCGCGACCTGGGGAATACGCTCATCGTGGTGGAGCACGACGAGGACACCATGTATGCCGCCGACTACATCGTGGACGTGGGGCCCGGCGCGGGCATCCACGGCGGCGAGATCATCGCCGAGGGCACCATCGACGAAATTCTGGCCAATCCACGCTCCCTCACGGGACAGTATCTCAGCGGCAAGCTGTCCATCCCGGTGCTCAAGAAGCGGCGCAAGCCGTCCGGCTGGCTCACGGTGCGGGGCGCGAAGGAAAACAACCTGAAAAACATCGACGTAAAGCTGCCTCTGGGCGTGTTCTGCTGCATCACGGGCGTGAGCGGTTCGGGCAAGTCCAGCCTGATCAACGAGATCGTCTACAAGCATCTGGCCAAGGTGCTCAACCGCGCCAAGACGCGGGCGGGCAAGTTCGATCGCATGGAGGGCGTGGAGCAGCTGGACAAGATCATCGCCATCGACCAGAGCCCCATCGGCCGCACGCCGCGCTCCAACCCCGCCACCTATACCGGCCTGTTCGATCTGGTGCGCCGCGTCTTTGCCATGACGCCGGATGCCAAGGCCCGCGGCTACAAGGAAAACCGTTTCAGCTTCAACGTCAAGGGCGGACGCTGCGAGGCCTGCGGCGGCGACGGCCTGCTCAAGATCGAGATGCATTTCCTGCCCGACATCTACGTGCCGTGCGACGTGTGCAAGGGCGCGCGCTACAACCGCGAAACCCTCGACGTGCGCTACAAGGGCAAGAACATCCACGAGGTGCTGGAGATGACCGTGGAGGAGGCGCTGGGCTTCTTTGAAAACCATGAGCCCATCGTCAAAAAGCTCCAGACCCTCTACGACGTGGGCCTGGATTATATCAAGCTGGGCCAGCCCAGCACCCAGCTCTCCGGCGGCGAGGCCCAGCGCATCAAGCTGGCGACAGAATTGAGCCGCCGCGCTACGGGCCGCACCCTCTACCTGCTGGACGAGCCCACCACGGGGCTTCACATGGCCGACGTGCAGAAGCTGATTGACGTGCTGCAGCGTCTGGTGGAGGCGGGCAACAGCGTGCTGGTCATCGAGCACAACCTGGACGTGATCAAGACCGCCGACTACCTGATCGACCTAGGCCCCGAAGGGGGCGACGGCGGCGGCACCATCGTGTGCCAGGGCACGCCGGAGAAGGTGGCCAAGGTGCCCGAAAGCTATACGGGGCAGTTCCTTGCGCCGATTCTGGCTCGTGCGGCAAAGAAGTAAGCAAGTGCAAAGGGAAGCCCCGGCAGCGCGCATGTGTTGCCGGGGCTTCCCTTTGCTTCATCCCAGTCCGTCAGTCCATTCCAGGTTGAGCACCTCTCCCGTATCCGGGTCCACGCAGATCTGACACACGCAGTTGTCTCCATCGAACGTATCAGCGGTTCGGGCAAAGATGTAGAGGGTATAGCTGTCCGCATCGTCGTACTGCCACACATCCGGGTCGCGGTAATAGGCGGTGAACTCCGCCTCCGTCATGCCGGTGTCTTCCAACGCCGCCTGACGACCGATGGCCGCGGCCCGCATGGCGCCGATGCCCGTCCTATACTGCTCAAAGGGCGCCGCCTGACGCTCCCGCGTAAAGAAGTACGAGGCGCGCCACAGCCAATCGCTTCCTGTCTCCATTCCAACGGCTGTGGCGTACAGGCGGCAGCTCGCGTGATCGTCGCCCGCCACCAGCCACAGCGCATCGGAAGCATTGCTGTCCATGCGCCAGTCCCGCTGGAGCGTATCCCAGTCCAGCAGGCCGTCGGGCCCGCGCTCCGCGCGGTGGGAAATACGCTGGCTGCCGTGCGTGGCCGAGAGATAGACGCGTTTGGTCGCCTGCTCGCCGTATTCCTGCGCAAAGCGGCCGTAAAGCGCCTGATACATCTCCATGGCGGCGTCGAAATCCATGTCTTTCCCCGCCGGCGCAACATCAATGGCCACCCAGGAAAGCCGCAATGGCTCTCCCGCCAGCTCGTCCAGCGTTACGAACGCGACCCGGTCCCGTCCCTTTCCCCCGTCAAAGACGGCCCGGCAGCTCACGCTGTAGTTCCCGTGCGGCACCGTCAGGTCGATCTGCGCGCTTCCGTCCCTCAGCGCGGCAATCGTGCAGCCCTCCCCCATGTTCGCCTCCAGGACCCGCACATATTCCGCGGGCGTGGTTTCCCATGTCATGGACCAGGGCAGCGCCACTTGCTCCGCGCAGGCGAAGCCCCACATCATGAGCAGCGCGATCACCCATCCTGTCATTCTGCGCATCTCGTTTCTCCTCCCTGCCGGTTCAACTTGGACAAGACCGTTTGCCCACATTTATCCAACGATCTGGGGACAGCTTTTCCTTCCGGGAGCAGAGGCCCAAAAAACAGCTCCCGCGCCTTTTTCAGCGCGGGAGCCGACAATATCCTCTCCTCAGGTTCAATAGTCCGGTTCGCTGAGTTTGATCACCATGCAGTCCCCAATGACCTGCACACAGCCTTCGCCGGGATAGCAGGACATCAGCACAAAGTCCTCCGAATCCTCAATCGCACGCGCAAGGTCCCGAATGTCATTGGCCGTGCTAAAGGGCATATCCACGTTCAGGCAGTATCTCATAAAGGTATAATACATCTTGGTTTCATACATGGCCGGCCGACCCCTCCCCGATGCATAGGAGCTGTCGCCAATCACGAGCACCGGCATACCCTGCACATATTCGTCATTGGCCTCCGCGAGGTCCAGGAAGGTGCTGCACTGCGCGTACATGTTCTCATAATCCAGTTTGGCCTTGTGGAATTTTACGTTTGCATCAATCGACCATGAATAGACGCACACAGCCAGGCAGGCAAGCATCGCCCAGCTCACGGCGGCCAGCGCCCCTCTGGCTGCGCGACCTCCTTTTGCCGCTTTCAACCGCTCCATCGTCTCCGGCAGGCGATCCATCAGCACGATGCCGATGAGGTAGGTTCCGGCCACGCTATAGGTCATCAGGTTATAGACTTTATCGGGCGCAAAGATGCGGATGGCGCACAGGAAAAACGGCGCCAGCGCGCACAGGGCGAGGAACGCCAGAAAGCGCAGCGGCTTCCTGCCTTGCAGCGCCAGAAACGACACGCACGCCAGCAATAGCTCCAGCACGATGAACACGTGGTTGGGCCAGCTTCCCATCCGGCAGCCTTCCTCCGTGGAAAGCGGACCTACGGCCTGCCAAAAATCCTGATAGCACCCCGCCAGGTTCTGGGGAAATGCCATGAGCGTCTCCAGCGAGGCTGACTCCGTGACGGACTGATAGTCCCCGGTGGTTCCTTGCCCGCCCGTCATGGCCAGCAGCACGACATAGTACAGCGCGACGGACAGAATCAGACACAGCGCATACCGCCCGGCGCGCAGCAGCAGCGCCCTGGGTCCGACATCCGGCTTGCAGATCATCAGCTGCATGCCACGCACAAACAGCATCCCCAGAGCAAAGGTCGCGCAGGCCTGATAGGTACCCGTGGCCACACCAATCAGCACCACGGCGGGCAGGAAGCCCCAGCGGGTTTTTTCCAGCAGCAGAACGCCCAGCGCCGCGAGCATGGCGGCCAGCATATACGCATCGGCATTGTGCAGAAACCCCAGCGTCGCGCTCACGGTCGGAAAGCACATCATAACAGCCGAGCTGACCACGGCCAGCACGGTCGAACGGATTTCGAGCACCGCTACCAGCATGCCCGAAAGCGCCGACACCGCTACAATCATCAGCAGCCCGTTCACATAGGGCATCGTGTAGCTCGTGCTCAGGGAGGATAGCCACCGGCTGCTCCAGCGGCCAATCCACATGAGATTGCCGTCAAAATAGACGTTGTTCAGGGCGTCGCCGGTCAAAAACAGCGTGTTGGTAAGGGCGAAAAGATAAACCAGCATTCCTGTCACGAATGCCGACACCGCCGCCGCCCAGACCGGTTTTTGCAAGTGATGGAAGAATTGTGCAATACAGCTTTGGCAGGGCATACTCCGTCTCCTTTGTGCTTGTCATTTTCCTTATTATACCAGAAGATGACGGATTGTGAACCCTTCTTTTTGCCAGCAGCCCGCTTTGGCGTGTTGAACAGAATTTTCCACTGATCGAAAAAGCCCCTGCATGTCCTCAAAAGGAGGACTGCCGGGGCTTTTTTGCGTCAAGCCGCAGGGATATGGACGTTTCGAAACGTTCCCGTCGCGTCACACGCTCATGAGCAAATCCTGGTAGGTAGGCATGGGCCAGTAGCTTTTGCCCACGATGCCCTCCAGTGCGTCGCCGGCGGCGCGCACCTCGTTCATGGCGGCGATCACCTGATCGCGGGTGTACCGTGCGCGCGCGAGCATGTCCGCGCCCGCATCACAGCCCTTGAGCACGGATTCCAGCTTCTCCGTCGCCTGATAGAGGGTGTTGGTCTGGGCGTTCAGGCTGGAGAGCAGTGCCTTTTCCGCCTCGGGTTCCAGTTCGGGCGCAACGCTCTTTTTCACGTTGATGGCGCTGGCCACATCCTTGGCATAGGCGATGGCGGCGGGCAAAATCAGATGGCGGGAGATGTCGATCGTGCTCATGGCCTCGATATCGATCACCTTGATGTACGTCTCCATCTTGATTTCGTAGCGGCTCTCCACTTCCTCGCGGGTAAAAACCTTCTGCCGCTCAAAGAGCTCTATGTTCTTGGGGGCGACATAGTAGGGCAGGGCGTCCACCGTGGTGGGCAGGTTGAGCAGGCCGCGACGCCCGGCCTCCTCCACCCACGCCTGGTCGTAGCCGTTGCCGTTGAAGATGATGCGCATGTGCGCGCTCAGCGTCTTGCGGATCAGGGCGTCTACGGCAGCGGTCACATCCTCGGCGGCCTCCAGCTCGTCGGCCATCTTCATCAGGGTATCGGCGATGGCGGTGTTGAGGATGACGTTGGGGCCGGAGATGGACTGCGAACTGCCCAGGCTGCGGAACTCGAACTTGTTGCCCGTGAAGGCAAAGGGCGAGGTGCGGTTGCGGTCGGTGGAGTCGCGGGAGAAGCGGGGCAGGATATGCACGCCCAGCTTCATCTGGTCGCGCTCGTGCGCCTCGTACTTGCTGGCGTTGACGATGCTTTGGATGAGCTCATTAAGCTCGTCGCCCAGGAAGATGGAAATAATCGCGGGCGGGGCCTCGTTAGCACCCAGGCGGTGATCGTTGCCCGCGCTGGCCACGGCCACGCGCATCAGGTCCTGGTAATCGTCCACAGCGGCGATAACGGCGCTGAGGAACACGAGGAACTGCGCGTTTTCGCTGGGGGTATCGCCGGGGTCCAGCAGGTTGACGCCGGTATCGGTGCTCAGGGCATAGTTGTTGTGCTTACCGCTGCCGTTGACGCCCTCGAAGGGCTTCTCATGCAGCAGGCACACCATGCCGTGCCGGTCCGCGACCTTCTTCATGATATCCATGGTGAGCTGGTTGTGATCGGCGGCGATGTTGACGGTGGTGTAGATGGGCGCCATCTCATGCTGGGCGGGAGCCACCTCGTTATGCTCGGTCTTGGCCAGAATGCCCAGCTTCCACAGCTCGGCGTCGAGCTCCTTCATGAAGGCCTGCACGCGGGGTTTGATGACGCCGAAGTAGTGGTCCTCCAGCTCCTGTCCCTTGGGCGGCTTGGCGCCAAAGAGAGTGCGGCCCGCCACCATCAGGTCGGGGCGCTTGCGGTAAACCTCCTTGTCCACCAGGAAATACTCCTGCTCCGGGCCCACGGTGGGAAACACGCGCACGACCTCCGTGTTGCCGAAGATGCGCAGGATGCGCAGCGCCTGCTTGCTGAGCGCCTGCATGGAGCGCAGCAGGGGGGTCTTTTTGTCCAGCGCCTGCCCGCCATAGGAGCAGAACGCCGTGGGGATGCACAGCGTGCCCTCCTTGATGAAGGCATAGCTGGTGGGGTCCCAGGCGGTGTATCCGCGCGCCTCAAAGGTAGCGCGCAGGCCGCCGGAGGGGAACGAGCTCGCGTCCGGTTCGCCGCGCACCAGCTCCTTGCCGCCAAACTCCAGAAGGACCTTGCCGTCCTTGAGCGGGGTGATGAACGCGTCGTGCTTTTCAGCGGTCACGCCGGTCATGGGCTGAAACCAGTGCGTATAATGCGTCGCGCCCATCTCCAGCGCCCAGTCCTTCATGGCGTTGGCCACCACGCCCGCCACCGCCGGGTCCAAGGAACGTCCCTGCTCGATGGTGCGCTTCAAGGCTCTATAGGTTTCCTTGGGCAGGCGCTTTTGCATCATGCTGTCGTTAAACACATATTCGCCAAAAAGGTCGCTCGGATTTTCCATAAGGACAGCCCCTTCCCTCTCAATATACCATAACGGATCGCTATACAAAAACGGCGCCGATGGATAACGGGTTATCCACAGCGCCGTTGCTGTATGCTGGGATTATAAACCGGCCCTGCCGCCTTGTCAACCCCCGGCCCTGTTTTTGCGATGTATTTATCGGCGCTTACGGCGCGGGCGTTTCGTCCGCAGGCGCGTCCGTCGCGGGCGCAGGCGTTTCCGTCGCAGCCGGCTCCGCAGCTTCCGGCGCGGCCGACGGTTCAGGCGAAGCAGACGCCGCGGGCGCGGCCGTCAGGAAATCGGCCATCAGCGCCGCAAACCGCAGGGCCGCCCCGGGCAGGAGGGACGTCACATCCGTCTCGGTCATCCGGCTCACATAGATGCGGTCGGGAGATAATTCCTCCGGCTCCCACTTCTGGCGGCTACGGCCCGTGATCGTCACGGTGTAGGTCTGGTCCCAGGCGTCGCCGCCCAGCGTGACCGTCGCTTCCATGTCGGTAGCGGCGGACTTGAGCTCCTTGCTGACAAAGGTGGAGGCAAGGGTAATTTCCGTGGCGGGAATGGCCACATAGGCGTCTCCCTCGCCCTCGCTCTCCAGGTTCAGCGTGGCGTCGTAGGTGTAGACGTCGCGCAGTTCATCATCCTTGGTTTCGCTTTCCTGCTGTTTTAGGCTGAAGGACAGCGCGAGCGTCTTTTGCGCATCCGCCGGGGCGCCTTCCTCCACGGTGAAGGCTTCCGTTCCGCGCGGCTCGCTCGTCAGGGTGCCCTGAATCACGCGCACACCGGTCATGCTGCTGTACTCCTGATACGTCAGCGAGATCGCCCGTAGCTCGCTTTCCAGGGAGATGGTGTTATCGTCGGGCAGGTCGCCCTCGCCGCGCGTGCGGTCATAACGCAGGGTGACCTCGCCACCCTCCGCATCATAAAGCGGCAGGCTCAAGTGCAGCTCCAGCGTATCGCCCTCCAGGCTGACCGTGCGGCCGATGGTCATGTTGGAAGCCAGGGGCAGCGCGTCGATGGCGCTGAAATAATAGCTTTGCAGGCTGGGATTGAGGAGCAGCTGGGACAGCTCTTCGCCGGCAGCCTCCTGCAAGCGGGCGAGCGTGACCTGGTCGCTCAGCAGATCCAGCACCATCTGCTTGGCCTGCGACTTGATGGCCGCCGGCGGCACGTCATAGTAGACCGACATGGTGGTGGTGCCGTCCTCCAGCTTGTCCAGCACCGCGTTTTGGCGGTAGCCCTCAATCCACAGGTCCATACGGATCAGGTAGCTTTCCAGCACATCCTCCAGTCCGTCTGCGCCATGAAGCAGCGCGGCGGCCTGCCCTGCAAAAGAGGCCAGCGCCGGCATGCCGGTCTGGGCCAACAGGCTTTCGCCCAGCTGCACAAGCAGATCGGCTCCTGCCTCGGCCTCCCCCTCCTGGAGAGGCGCTTCCCCGAAGCTGTACCAGTCGGGGCTGATCACGTCGGCCTGAACGGCCAGCGCGCCGTCCTTGAGCTGCGCATGCGCCGCGCTCAAAGCGTTCTCCCCGTCCATGAGCACCACATCCGCACGGTGCTCCGCCGTTTCCGTGGCGGTGGGGCGCACATAGATATAGCTTACGTCCATCACGATGGGCTTGAGGGTGCTCATCGCCTGCGTGCCCTCCTTGGCCGCAACCTCCACCGACACCGTGGCGCTAAAGCCGCTGCCCGCCCACAGCTGCTTGATCAGCTTGCCGGCGACGGTATAATCCTCCCCGTTCGCCTCGCTGGCATGAGCGGCGGGCAGAAGCAGGCACGTCAGGCACATCAGCAGGCAAAGAAACCGTTTCATGCGCAGGCCTCCTTTTTGCTTGGTCACGGGTCCACCAGTTCCAGGAACGCCGCGTAGTCCTCCTCGGACATGTTGTCCGCAAGCAGCGCCGCATCCTCCGCGGGCAGCTTGGCCAGCGCCGCCAGCAGCCGCCCGGCCAGGTTCTGGTACAGCTCGCCCCGCAGCGCTTCCAGCTGATCCGCCTGGGCGGCGTCCAGATCATACGTCTGCATGGTTTCCGGCACCTCGTAGACCTGGTAGCCGATGGGCGGCTGACCCACCAGGAAATCCGAGTCCGCGCCGTCCACTGGCGCCTCATTCTGGCTCAAGCTGCTCTGGGGCATGGGATCGTATTCGGGTTCGACGCCTTCCCCGGCGGAGTCTGTCTCATCGCCGCTCTCCTCCGGCTGCGCCGCCTGCACGGGCTCCTCGTCAAAGGTGAAGGTAAGGGCCTTGGTCACGTTCTTGCCGGTCATCTCTTCCAGGGCCACCGTTCCCGCGAGGATTTCCCCATCCTGCGCGGAGGTCAGCTTCATGGCAGGAGTCAGCGTGGTGGTGACGGTTTCGGTTTCGCCGTCGGCCGCCGTCTTAACCGCGGTGACCACCGTGCCCTCCAGCGTGCGTTCGCTGCCGCTCTCCGCGCCGGTCAGGTCGTGCTCCACGGTGGTGGTCACGGTGGAGGTGCCCCGCTTGATGGCGGCGGACCATTCGCCCTTGACCGCGAAGGCGCCGTCCGCCTCCCCGCGCCGGTAGGTGGCGGAGATGGTGCGGTTTTCCGCGTCGCCCTTGCCCTGGGTCAGCTCGAATTTGTAGGTGTCGATGCGCTCCGCCGCGTCGCCCGTAAAGGCCCACTGATACGACAGCTGGCGCGTGGTGCCGTCCCCCATGGTGACGGTGCCCTTGATGTAGACGGCCAAGTCCTCGCCGTTTTCCTCAGATTGGTACAGGCCCACGATGAAGCCCTTGGCATAGGTCATCTTTTCCAGCTCCGCACGGAAGGCCGCGTCCATGCCGCAGCCCAGCACCTGCGCGATCAGCGGCGCCAGCTCCGTGCTCTGCTCGGTGGTCAGCCGCGCGATGCGACTCCAGCGCGAGGTGGCGATGTCCTTGATCTTGTAGTTGGCCTTCTTCTGCTCCGCATAGGGCAAAATGGCGTCGGTCAGGGCCTGGTAGCAGCCCTCGACCTCCTGTATGGCCAGCAGCGCGTCAAATTCCGCCTCGCCGGTTTCCGTTCCCATCAGCCGGTCCAGGGGGGATTCGCCGCTGACCAGCGTGCGGTTGGGCAAAAGCGAGGTGGTCAGCGACGTGCTCTCCCCCGCTGTGCGCTGGGTGAGGTCCATCACGCTTTCGCCGTCCACGCAAAGGGCGAGCGTGCTTTCAGCCCCCGTATCCGTCTCGGAGGCGGCCACGCGGATGTGCTCGAGCACGGCGTTCATCATCGTGAGCGTTTCCTCGCCGTAGGGCAGGAGCGTTCCCACCTTGAGGCCGAAGCTGTAGCGCATATCGCCTTCCGGAGCCAGATAGCCCGAAAGCGTTTCGTCCAGGCCCACGATGCTCGCGCACGCGCTGCCCAGCGGCAGCATCAGCGCAAGCAAAACGGCCGCCAGCGCCTTCCACCCTTTTTTCATGCGTCTCACTCCTTCTCAATGGTTCTCAGGCCTTCCAACAGGCCGGTCAGCTGCTCCAGCGTGGTGGCAAAATTCACCTGACGCCGGATGGCCGTCGCGCCCCTCAGGCCGCTGATATAGTGTCCCACATGTTTGCGCATTTCCATCACGCCCAGGCGCTCGCCCTTGAAATCCACCATCCACCGCGCGTGCAGCGCCGCTGTGCCAATGCGCTCATTCAGGGATATCGCTTCGGGCGCGCCGCCCTCCAGGGCCCTGCGCGCCTCCCGGAACAACCAGGGATTGCCCATCGCGCCACGGCCGATCATCACGCCGTCCGCGCCGGTCTCCTTCAGCATACGCACGGCGTCGCCGGGGGCGAACACGTCGCCGTTGGCGATCACGGGAAGGGTCAGGCGGGCTTTCAGCTCCCCGATGGCCGCCCAGTCCGCCGTGCCTGCGTATTGCTGCTGCCGCGTGCGCCCATGAATGGCGATCCAGCGAAAGCCCAGCTGCTGCGCCGCGCGGCCCAGCTCCAGAGCGTTCATGCTGTCCGCGTCGTAGCCCAGACGGGTTTTGACGGTCACGGGCAGATCGGTGTTCCGCTTGACCGCCTCCATCACCCGGTATGCGCGCTCCGGGTCCAGCAGCAGCGCACTTCCCTCGCCGGAGGACACCACCTTGCGGGCCGGGCAGCCCATGTTGATGTCCAGCGATTGGAAGCGTTCCATCGCCGTCACCTTCGCGGCGGCCTCGCCCATCACGGACGGGTCCTTGCCGAAGAGCTGGCAGGCGGTGTTGCTTTCCTCAGGATGCACGGCCAGCAGGCGGCGGTAGGCGTCGTTTCCGGGCTTGGCGCACAGGTAGCCGATGGCGCTGACCATCTCCGAGCATGCGTAGTCCGCCCCCATACGATAGCACAGCACCCGCATGGGCCAGTCCGTGATGCCTGCCATGGGAGCCAGACATAATACGGTTTGGCACGTCTTTCCCATCCCGTCAGCGCTCCACCACACAGGGGAAGGAAGCGATGCGCCCGCCCGTGCCCGCAAAGGGAATCAGCGTCAGCTCATAGGCCGGGCCCGCCGGCACGCCCTGGGGCGGCGGCAGGATAAAACCGGCCTTTTCCTTCCACATCGGGGCCTCGCACGCGGCGGCCAGCGCGTAGGGCGCGCCGTCCTCTTCCACGGGCGTGATGGGATTGCCGGAGTGGATGGCATAGCGCCATGCCACCTGCTCATCCGGCAGGGCCAGCGCCATCAGGCGCGCCCCCACATACAGGCTCACGCTGCCGCGGTAGCCCGTCTCCAGCCGGGGCGACAGCCCCAGCCGCAGGGGGATGATATCTCCGTTCTGATAGGTGCGGCGGAGGCTATGCCATTCCCCCTGGGCCACCGCCTGGGGCCGTGCGCCGTTTACGCTGATCTGCGCGCCGTCGGCATAGCCGGGCACGCGCAGGCGCAGCGTGGCGGGCACCGCCTGCCGGCATTCCACGCGGATGGTGATTTCCCGCTGGAACACGCCCGAAACCGAGGCAGTAAACCGAACCGGCACGCCGCCCAGGCGCGTGAGACAGCCGCCCGCCACCGGGAGCACATAGGCCAGCGTGTCGTCGTCCTGGCTCATCCACACACTGCGGCGAATGGCGTAAAGCGCGCGCAGCAGCGCCGAGACCTCCTCGGGTTCGGGGGGCTGGGCCAGGCAGCTCTCATCCCCTGCCAGGCGATTGGTGGGCGAGAGCGAACGCACGCCCTCGGGCGTCAGCAAATCGGGAAGCACATTCACCAGCAGCATTTCCAGCCGGTCGGCCATGGCGGCTTCGCCGGACTGACACAGCGCGTCAAAATACGCCTACGCCTGCGCGCAGGCCGCGGGCAGCTCCACCGCGCGCGCGGGGTCGCGCCCCGCCAGAAACGGATCGGCCGAAAACGCGCCGCTTGGCATGCCGTGGTAGCGGGAGAGGGCGGTCAGCCCCGCCTTGCCCGCCGCAGCGTCGCGGCCCGAACCGCTGTACTGGGCGATCAAAGCGGTCATGGCCAGCGCGTCGGCCGTTCCCTTGCCGGTGGCGAAGCGTTGCATACGCGCGTAATACGCCTCCTCATCCGGCGTATGCGCACCGGTTTCGGGGCGGAACTCCCGTTGAAAGGGAAACATGTGCATCAGCCCGCTCACGTCCGGCAGGCGGGAACGCAGGCTTTCCATCAGGTTCAGCAAAAACGGCTGGCCCGTACGGCGGTACAGGTCCACCGCAAGCCGCAGCACATCTGCGCCGCACTGAAACAGCTTCTCCTCCGTCATCTCGCCCAGCGCGTCCAGGAAGGCGCGCATACCGCCCAGCACCCGCAGCATGGCCTGCTTGTCGCGGCTCATGGCGGCCAGCATCGACGCCGCGCGCAGCAGCGCCGCAAAGCGCTCCGGCTCGCCGGGCAGCAGGCGCGCCGCTTCCTCCACATCCGGGAAAGGCGGGGTCTCCGTATAGCCCCCCAGCTTGGTGGCCAGCGCCGCGTCCAGAGGCGACATGCGGTTGAGATCCACCAGCCCAAGGGCCAGCTCGGTCAGCTGCTTTTGCAGGCCGTCGGCGTGTACGGCCGCGTCCGACAGCGGCACAAGCGCGGGGTCCACCAGGGGTGCGCGGCGGTAAGCGATTGCGGTAGGCATAGTTCCTCCTTATGGCATCGGCGGCATTTGCCGTTACTTTGCTCCATTCTACCCTATTATATAACAAAAATCCCACAGGTCAAGCAAAGTCCGCGCCCTTGCGCACCGCCCCGCCTGCGTGTATAATGGCTGTACGCTGCGAAGGAGGGACCCAAGCCATGGACCATGCCGCCCCCGGCCGCCTGTGGGTGCGCCTGATGAAACGCCATCGCGTGGAGCGCGACGCCACCGTGCCCTGTACGCGCGACGACCCCGAAGCCGCCCTGCGCGAGCTGCTGCCCAGGCTGGACCTGAGCCAGCCGGTATGGCTTCCCCGCCACCGCGCCGACTGGGAGGAATATGCCCTGACGCGCTTCCTGCCGGAGCATTTTATGGAAGCCGTTCCCTTTGATTTCATGGAGATCAGCTATATTTTCCCGGAGGATGAAAAAAAGGCCGCCCGTCCGCGCGACCCTCGCTGGGACGCCTAGCCGCGCGTGCATGCTCGCCGCCGCGCCGCCATATCCTTGGGCGGAGGTGATGGGATGACCAGCATTGACAAGGCCTTTTTCACCCTGGCGGACGAGATCCGCTCCCTGGATGAAAAAGAGCTGTACTACCGCATGCGCAAGAGCTTTGACGCCGTGCCGGAGTCGGCCAGGCGGGGGCTGATGACCTTCTTTTCCCAGTATCCCTACTGGGGCAAGCTGGATATCGACCGCGGAGAATATGAGGAAATCGCCCTCAAGCAGCAGGCGCTTTCCCAGCATATGGACGATTTCGCATGGCTCTACGGCCGTCTGGGGGATTACCGCTCCAAAAAGACCCTGTACGCGATCCTTAGCAACTGGTATCGGTATGATTTTATCTCCACGGCCCAGGCGAAGGAATACCTGTTCAGCAGCTATTTCGACCTGGACCTGCTTTCGTGTGGTGAAAACGAGGTGATCGTCGATCTGGGCGCCTATATCGGCGACACGGTGCTTTCGTATATCGAGCAGTACGGCGAGGACCGTTACAAAAAATTTTACTGCTATGAAATGACGCCCGAGACGTTTGAGCAGCTCAAGCGCAACCTGGCGGGATACCGCGACATCGATCTGCGCCAGAAGGGCGTGAGCGACGTGGAGGGGTTCATGTCGCTGACGGCCAACGCGGCCAGCTCCTCGGCTAACACCCTGTGCGACGAGGCGGGCGGCGAGATCCCCGTAACCACGCTGGATGCCGATATTCAGGAGCCCGTCACCCTCATCAAGGCCGATATCGAGGGCCATGAGCAGCGGGCGTTGCTTGGGGCCAAGGACCATATCCTCAACGACCATCCCAGGCTGCTGATATCGGTGTATCACAACAACGAGGACCTGTGGAAGATTCCCCGTATGATTCACGATTGGTGCGGCGATTACCGGTTTTATCTGCGGTTTCAAAGTTCGGTGATCTACCCCACGGAAATCACGCTCTTCGCGCTCTAGACCTGCCCGCGCCGAAAAAAAAGCTGCGCTGCGCGGGTCTATTCCGCCAGAAGCACAAGAAATGTTTGCGCCAAGAGGCGCAAACTTCCCGCCCGGCAAAGCCGGGCGATACGATTTCATTTAGGAGGGCCTGCGGGCCCTCCTAACCTCCCCTAATGGGTTTTTTGACAATCTGAGCCGCGCCGGATTATTCCCCGGCGCGGCTCCGTTTTCGTCATCGCGTCTTGCCCTCCGCCTCGTCGCCCGGACGCTCCAGGCGGCAGGCGCGCTCCGGCGTGAGGACCGAAACCGGCCCTCCGGCCAGCAGACGCACGCGATAGCGTCCATCCGCCATTTCAAAGCGCAGGCGGCTGCCCCGATACTGGAATGAAAATCGGAGTCCCGTCCAGCCCTCCGGCAGGAAGGGATCCACTTTCACGCCGTCCGCGCACAGCCTAAGGCCTGCAAAGCCGTTGACCACGGCCATGTAGCAGCCGCCCATGTTAGCGGTGTGGATACCGTCCTTGCTGTTGCCGTGGGTGTTGAGCAGATCGGTCTTCACGCTGTCGCCGAAATAGGCGCGCGCCTCCCGGCGCAGGCCCAGCCGGCACGCCTCGATGCAGAAGATGCAGTTGGACAGGGAAGAATCGTGCGTGGTGATCTTCTCGTAATACCGGAAAGACCGCTCGCGCACGTCCTTGGCCGCCAGCTCCTCAAAGAGCACATGCGCCAGCACCGTGTCCGCCTGCTTGCATACCTGATAGCGGTACAGCTGCAGGGGATGGTAGTTGAGCAGCAGCGGGAACTTGTCCCGAGGCGTAGCCGCGATGTCCCATACGGGCTTTTGCAGAAAGCTGTCGTCCTGCGGGTTGATGCCGAGCGTTTCGTCGTAGGGCAGGTACATGGCCTCGGCGGCGCATGCGAAGCCATCCAGCTCCTCCCGCGTGACGCCCAGGCGGGCGGCCCATTCGCCGTAGACGCCCCATTCCTCCAGCAGCTGCGCCGCACGCACGGCCTGCTCCAGGTTGTTCTTGGCGCAGGCGTTGGTATAGTAGTTGTTGTTGACCAGGCAGGTGTACTCGTCGGGGCCGGTGACGCAGTTGATCAGGAAGCGCCCCTGCGCCATGTGCCCCACGTCCATCCACAGGCGCGCCGTTTCCAGCAGCATCTCCGCGCCCTCCGCGATCAGGTACTCCCGGTCGCCGGTGGCGTTATAGTAGGCGCTCACCGCATAGGCGATATCGCCCACGATATGATACTGGGCTGTGCCCGCCAGGAAATAGCCGCTGCACTCGCGCCCGTCGATGGTACGCCAGGGATACAGCGCGCCCTTCAGGTGCCCCAGCAGCCGCGCGTTTTCTCGTGCCGCCTCCAGCGTGCGGTAGCGGTAGCCCAGCAGCTTTCTGGCCAGCTGCGGCATGGTGAGGGTGAAAAAGGGCATCATGTACATTTCCGTATCCCAGAAGTAGTGCCCCTCGTACCCCTCGCCTGACAGGCCCTTGGCCGCGATGCTGCACAGCCCGTCGCGCCCGGCGGACTGAAAGAGCTGATAGAGATTGAACTGCATGGAGAGATTGGCGTCGCTGTCGCCCAGGATGGTGGTGTCGGCGCTCTCCCAGAACGCCGCGAGCGTCTCCTGTTGGGCGCGGTAGAGAGCCTCCGCCCGGCCAAAAACCCCGGCCATGGCCTGCCGTGCAGCCGTCAGCGTATCGCCGTGCCTCCGCTCGTCCGAAAACACGCAGTACTTTTGCAGCCGCAGGGGCTGACCCTGCTCGAGCGCCACGCTGGCGCGAAATGCGGCCGCATGCGCAGCGCTGTCGTAGACCGTGCGCGCGTCCTGCGCGGGAGGCTCCATCGCATGCCGCACCCCCGTGGTCAACGAAAGCCCGCTCACGCGGGTGCGCACGCTCAAATAGCTCGTCCCGTCCTCCACAAGGCTGCCGGCGGGCACAAGATGGCACTCGCTCTCTCCCGCCAGGCGCGGGTCGTTGGGGTTGGCGTAGTTCTTCACCAGCGCCAGATGGGTGCTTTCCACCTCCACCTCGCCCGCATAGTTGAGGGGCGTCACCTCGCAGTCGATGAGGAACAGCGAAGGCTCGGCAAAGCTGGCCATGCGGCGGAAAAGCAGCTTCGTCTCCCGTCCCTGCGGCGAGCGCCAGGTGACGTGCCGCTCAGTCACGCCCCGGTCCATGTCCAGCAGGCGCTCGCAGTGGAGCAGCTCGCCCGTCCACTGCGAGAACGGCTCTCCCGCCAGGCACAGGCGCACACCCTGCACGTCCGCGGCGTTGATCATGCTTTCCTTTTCCTCGCGCACATGGGTCAGCCTTTCGGCCTGCTTCATGGGCACTGTTTCATAAAAGCCGTTCACATAGGCGCCGCGCATGGTCTCCATGCCCCGGGGCGCCCCTTCCTCCAGCGTTCCGCGCACGCCCAGATAGCCGTTGGCATTGTGGAACACCGTCTCCTGCAGGGCGAGCTGATCGTGCGTGGGTTGCGCAGACCGCACTGAATAGACCCTTTGCATGTCCACCCCTCCTTAGCCCTTGACCGCGCCGGCCATGATGCCCTTGATGATGTGCTTCTGCGCGCTGAAATAGAAGATAATCACCGGGATGATGGTCATGGTCAGCGCGGCCATGGCCATGTTCCATTCGATGGTATAGGTGCCGAAAAACAGCGAGGTCATGACAGGGATGGTCTTGTTGGCGTTGCTGGTCAGGGTGAGCGAGGGCAGGAGGTAGTCGTTCCAGATCCAGATTACATCCAGGATGATCACCGTCACCGTGGTGGGTTTGAGGATGGGGAAGACGATCCGCCAGAACACCTGCCAGATGTTGCACCCGTCGATGATGGCGGCCTCCTCCAGCGAGACGGGCACGGAGGATTTGACGAAGCCGTGGAACAGAAACACACCCATGCCCGCGCCAAAGCCCGCATACATGAAGATCAGGCCACCCAGGGAATTTTTCATGGGAATGCCCAGCGCCTTGGTCAGGGAGTTCATTTCCTGCATCAGGGGCATCATGACGGTCTGGAAGGGAATGAGCATGGTCACGATCAGGAAGCTGTAGAGAAAGCGGCTCAGCCGTGTGCGGGTGCGCACCAGCATCCACGCGGCCATGGAGCACAGAACCACGATCACCGCCACCGAGCACAGCGTCACGATGAGCGAGTTTTTGAACACGTTGATGAAATCCATGCGCTGCACCGCGCCCGCGTAATACTCCCAGGTGAGGGTTTCGGGCAGAGCCAGGACGTTGGTATACATCTCCGCGCGGCTTTTGAAGGAGTTGACCACGATGATGTAAATCGGGGAGAGGTAGATCAGGCAGAACACAAGCAGCGCCGCATTGGCCAGCACGCTCCGCACGCCCTTCGCGCCGTTCTTGCTCATACCTCCACCTCCCGCTTGGACGTGAGCCGCACCTGGAACATGGTGATCACGCTCACGATAATGAAAAAGACGATGGCCTTGGCCTGGCCGTAGCCATAGTTGCTCTTGGCGAAGATTTCGTTAAAGATGTTCATGGACACCATCTCCGTGGCATTCGCGGGGCCGCCGCCGGTGAGGGCCAGGTTCACATCATAGATTTTGAAGCAGTTGGACAGCGTCAGAAACAAGCAGATGGTGATGGAGGGCATGAGCAGCGGCAGACGGATGCGGAAAAGCGCCTGCCAGTAGCTGGCCCCATCCACATTGGCAGCCTCCATCACGTCGTCGGAGATGGATTGCAGGCCCGCGATATAGATGACCATCATGTAGCCGGCCATCTGCCAGGTGGCCACCACGATCAGGCCGATGAAGGCGAATTGCTTGTTGCTCAGCCAGTAGAAAAACAGGTCCGTGCGGCCGGTCATCTCGCCCAGCGTGGCCATGCAGTCGCCCAGAATGAACTGCCAGATATAGCCCAGCAGCAGCCCGCCGATCAGGTAGGGCATGAAGATCATGACCCGGCCCACGTTGCGCAGCCGCAGTTTTGACGTAACCACCAGCGCAAAGCCCAGCGCCAGGACATTCACCGTGACCATGGTGATCAGGGTAAAGACGGTGGTGCGCTCCAGGGAACTCAAAAAGCGCGTATCCGCGAAAGCCTTTGCATAGTTGGCAAAACCCACGAACTTCATGGGATTCTTGGGCAGGCCGTCCCAGGAGACAAACGAATAGTACACGCCCGAGAGAAACGGCACGATCACCACCACGATAAACACAAAAAACAGCGGTACGGTAAACAGCGCAAACCAGCGCTTTTTCATGGACATGCGCGTCCCCCCTTGTCAAGCGACAGAAAAAGCGGGAGCCGCCCAACGGGCATCCGGGCGGCCCCCGCTATCGGTCGGCGGATTTACTCGGCTGCGGCCGTCACAAACGCGTCGTTGAGCGCGGTGAGGAAATCGGCCTCGGTCATGTCGGTGGTGAAGAACTCCTCGGCCACGGGCACCAGGTCGTTCATGATGACGCTGGCGGGCCACTCGGTGTTGAAGGTCCAGTCGATGATGTTGCCGCTGGCGATGGCGTCGGCCACGCTGGCGGAGATGGGATCGAGCGTCTCGCTGGTCATGCCGTCAACCACGGGCAGGAAGCCGAACTTGTTCATCAGGTAATCGACGCCGGTCTCGGAGGTGTAGAGCCAGTCGAGGAAGTCCTTGCCCAGCTGCTGCTCTTCCTCGGAGGCGTCGGCGTTGACGAACCAGTAGGAGGGGATGCCCACCGCGATGGCGGTGCTGCCGCCCACGGGCACGCCTACCATGCCCATTTCAAAGTCGATGTCGTAGCTGGAGAACATGGTGTAGCACCAGTTGCCCTGATGGATGGCCGCGGTCTTGCCGGTGGCGAAGTCGCCGCAGTTGCCGTCGTAGGTCACCTCAAGGGGATTGACCTGATTTTCACGGATGGCTACGAACAGCTTGGCGAACTCCTGGAATTCCGGTACGTCGGCCAGCTTGACCTCGCCCGAGAACACCTGCTGGCAGAAGGCCACAGGATCATCCTGCACGGCGAAGGGGAAGTTGAGGATCTGGCCAATGAGGAAGTAACCCTCCTGCGACAGGCCCAGGCCGGTCACGCCCGCGGCCTTCTGCTCCTCGATGTAGGCGATCAGGCCGTCCATCGTGGAAATCGCTTCGGGGTCCACCAGGTTCTTGTTGTAGATGATGCCGAAGCCCTCGGCCGTCATGGGCACACCGGACTTTTTGCCGTCCACCATGGCGATGAGGTTCTCCTGCACCTTGCCCATCACGTCCAGATCGCTAAGATCGGCCAGGTAGCCGCTCATTTCGGCGATCTCGGAGGCGGAGTTAAGGGTAAAGACGGTGGGGCCGGATTCGCTGGCCATGTAGGTCTTGAGGTTCTGGTAGTAGTCGTCGCCGGCGATAGGCCACACCTCGACCTCAACGCCCGTCTCTTCCTGATAGGTCTTGGCCAGCTCGACCAGCTGGTCATAGATCTCGGTCTTCTGCTGGAAAACGACGATCTTGCCGGCGCCTTCCGCCTGCGCGCCCGCCAGGCCCAGGCCCAGCAGCAGGCTCAACGCCAATACGATACACGTCAGGGTTTTCATCCGCTTCATGAATAGAAACCTCCCTTTTTTGTTGTTGATGAACCGGAGTGTTGTGAATCGGTTTAACGATTTACGAAGATTATAGACCAGGCATGTATATTCGTCAATGCTTTTTGTTCAAAATAGGCAAAGTTAAATTATTTAATTTGTGAATAACATAAAATTTAATTGAATTTATATAAAAATCAATGTAAAATATTAACCGGCGTCCTTGCAGGATGCCGGCTTTTTCGGCCGCTGGAGGGCTGTTTGATCAGGGCCTTGCTTCCCCCGCCGAGGTCCGCCAGACCACCCGTGCCTGGATCTTGAAGGTCTCATAGCTCTGGGCGCCCTCAATGTTGGCGATGAGATGCTGGGCCGCGAGATACCCGCGCTCGTAGTTGGGGATGGCCACGGTGGTAAGCCCCAGCAGCTCAGCCAGGGGCGTATCGTCAAAGCCCGTCACAGCCACGTCTTCGGGGATGCGCACACCCGCCTCCCGGAAGGCGCGCATGGCGCCGATGGCCATGTTGTCGTTGGCGCAGACCAGCGCCTGCGGCAGCCGCTCGCCGATCAGCAGCAGCTTTGCCGCCTGGTAGCCGCTTTTTTCGCGGTAGTCGCCGGTCAGGTAGCTTTCGGGATGGAAGGGAATGCCGTTTTCCTCCAGCACATCCAGAAAGGCCTGATAGCGCTCCCGGTTATCCAGCGTGTTGACGCCGCCCAGAAAAGCAAAATTGCGGTAGCCGCGCGCCACCAGCCCCTTCACCAGCTCGCGCATGGGAGGATAGTTGTTGACCAGCAGGCATTTGACGTTGGGTTCGTCCAGAATCCGATCCAGGGCCACGATGGGATAGCCCTTCTGGGCCTTGCGCTTGAGCAGCTGGTCGTTGCAGCTTTTGTCCAGCATGATGCAGCCGCTGGTGAAGCTCTTGGACATGAAGCGGTCGCACGAGCCGCTGGTGCAGATGATCAGGTCGTACTGGCGGGAGTAGACGTAGTCGCTGATGCCATGGATGATCTTGAGGTAGAACTCGCGGTCAAAGTCGCTGAAGTTGAACAGGATGGTCTTGCTCTCGCCGCTTTTGAGGGCGCGGCCCGCGTGATTGACCTGGTAGTCCATCTCCTCACAGATGCGAAGGACCCGCTCGCGCGTGGCGTCGCTCACGTTCTTGCGGCCGTTGAGCACGTTGGAAACCGTCGCCGTGGAAACGCCCGCCGCCCTGGCGATGTCCTTGATGACCACATTCATTGGTACGCCCCCTTAGCTGGGCAGATTGTCGCGCAGGTACTCGAATACCTGACGGGCCACGGGCGCGGCCACGCTGCCGCCGCTGCCGCCGTTTTCCACCAGGACGCTGATGGCATAGGGGTACTCGTCGCTGTCGATGTAGCCCACAAACCAGGCGTGCGTCACGTCCACGCCGTTATCCGAACCCTCGGCGCTGCCGGTTTTGCCGGCGATGGTCAGGCCGCTCACCTGCGCGCGCGTGCCGGTGCCGCTCTTGACCACGTCCTTCATGTAGCCGTCGATGATCTCCGCCATCTTCGACGAGCAGGCGGTGCGGTACACCTTCTGCGAATAGCGAAGGCGCACGTTGCCCGAGGGGCTCTCCACGAGGCTGAGCAGCCGCGGCTCCATCATGACGCCGTCGTTGGCGATGGCCGCCGCCACCATGCACATGTGCATGGGCGTGGCCACCACCTGGCTCTGCCCCGCGCCGCTCCAGGCGATTTCAAAGCTGTTGCGGTTCTCGGTGGGATAGACGCTGTTCTCCACCACCAGGTCGCGGAAGAGGAAGTTGTCGTTGAATCCGAAGGATTCCGCCATGCGCCGCAGCGCGGTGTCGCCCATCATCAGCGCCGCCTGGGCGAAGACGTTGTTGCAGCTGACGCGGAAGGCCTTGTCCAGCGTAATGTCGCCATGCTGGTCCATGTTGTAGTCGTGCACCACGTGATCCATCACCTGCGTGGCGCCCGTGCAGGTGAACACGTGCGTTTCGGCGTCGGGCAGATTTTCCAGCGCCGCCGCCGCGGTGATGATCTTGAACGTGGAGCCGGGAGGCAAGGTGCCCTGCAAGGCCCGGTTCCAGAACGGGTGTTGGCTGGAGTTGCGGATCTGGTCGGTGATGTTCTGGGGGTCGTATACCGGCAGGCTGACCAGCGCCAGCACCTCGCCGGTCTTGTAGTTCATCACGACCACCGCGCCGCACTTGCCCTTGAGATTGGAGGTGTTGCGAAAAATATTGACGATCTCGGTGCACAGCCGGCTGTCGGCGGTGATGGTCACATTGTCGCCCCGGCGGGTTTCGCCGTTGAAAAAGGCGGTCACGCGCTCCGTCAGGCTCGTTTCAAAGCCCAGCAGATAGTTGGCCTGAAACGACTCCACGCCGTTGGCGATGTTCCCCTCGTCGTCGCCCAGCAGGTGCACCATGCTGGAGCGGCTCAAAATGTTGCTCTGATAGACGCGCTCGCCGTTCTCATCGGTGGTGGCGACCACCACGCCCCGGCGGTCGATGATGTCACCGGGGATGACGCTGCTCTTGGCGCTTCGGTAGCGCGTGTTGCGCGTGCTGGAGATCCAGCGGCTGCCGTAGGTGGACACGGAATACACCCCGTACACCCCGGCCAGCGCCAACAGCCCAATCACCACAAAAGCCAGCACGCGAAAGCGCAGTTTCTGCTGTTTCATTTGCACCTCACTCCCTATCCGCCTCGGGCATCATGGCCTCCTCCTGCAAGGTGTGGCTGATTTCATAGTCGTAGGCCAGATCGTCCTGGTTGACGCTGGCCACGCCCTGAATCAGCCCGATCAGGCCCATGCAGCTGACCAGCGAGGTGCCGCCGTAGCTGACGAAGGGCATGGTCACGCCCGTGAGGGGGATGAGCTTGAGAACGCCGCCGATGATAATGAACGTCTGAATGCCCAGCATGATGGTTGCGCCCATGGCCAGCAGCGCGTGAAAGCTGCTACGCGCCGCCGAGGCGATGGACACGCCCCGCAGAATCAGAATCACGTACATGGCCAGCACCAGTGCGCCGAAGATGACGCCGAACTGCTCGCAGATGACGGCGAAGATGCAGTCCGTAAAGTACACGGGAATCACGCGGGGCGCGCCCAGGCCCAGGCCCACGCCGAACAGCCCGCCGGAGGCGATGGCCATGAGCATCTGCACGATCTGATATCCGCTGGTTTCATAGTAGATCCAGGGGTTGCGCCAGATGGCCACGCGCTTTTTCACGTGGGCGAACATCGCATAGCCCAGCGCCGCCGCACCGCCCGCGCCCACCAGCCCCAGGCACGTCAGGGGCAGGTTGCCGGTGGAGGCGTAAAAGAGGAACAGCGTCGTGGCATAGTAGATCAGCGCCGTGCCAAGGTCCTGCTGAAGCATCAGCACCAGGAGCGAAAACACCGCAAACGCAAACCACGGCAAAAAGCGCCTGCGCGACATGTACCAGCTCAAAATCAGCAAAAGGGCCAGCTTGACCAGCTCGCTGGGCTGCACGCTGGTCCCTCCGATGTTGATCCAGTTGGTCGCACCGTTTTGCTCGGTGCCGATGGCCAGCGGCAGGGCCAGCAGCGCCGCCGCGCCCAGCATGATCACCTTGATCAGAAATCCCCAGCGCCGCACGTAGCGTACCACGAAGATGCAGGCCAGCATGGCGATGATGCCTGCGCCGTAATAGATGGCCTGCTGGATGCCGCGCGAGGTGCCCGCGCCGCGGTCGGTGATGTAGAGGACGAGCACGCCCAGCGCGCACAGGAAGTTGGCGATGGCCAGCAGGAGCTTGTCTGCGGGGAAGAGCCGCGGCACCCACATCGTGGACAGGCGGACGAGCACCGGCACGATCACCGCCAGCGCGAAGCCTTCCCATTCCAGCTCGCCGTTGAAGGATACCAGGAAAAACGCGGTGAAGAAAAACAGCATGATGGCTGATACCAGCATGCGGTCCGGGCGGCGGCGGTGCCTGCGCGCGGACTGCGCGGCCATGCGCGCCTCGGCGCGGGCCTGAGAACGTCTGCTCATCGTCCGCGCCCTCCCCCGAAGTACTTGTCCCATACCTTGCGCTTGGCGCGCTCGGCCTCGTCATGGCCTACGTAGGCGCTGCGGGGCGGGGCGGCGGCATCGGTCAGGTCCTCGTCCATCTCGTCGCCGAAATAGGCCAGGTCGTCCCAGTCGGCGTCGCTGTGCGGGCTGGGCGCATAGGGCCAGTCGCCATCCTCCATCCGGGGTCCATCGGGCAAATCCGCGCCCTGTGCCTCGTCAGGCGGCGTCGTGGTTTCCGACATGCCGGACGGTTCCGCCGCTTCCGTCTCCTCCGGCATCGCGGGCGCCCGCTCCCCGGCCGGACGCATGAAGATGCTGTCGTCGCGCGCGGGCGGCTCCGCTTCCTCCTCGTCCGCGCCTTCCTCCGCCTGCCCGTTCCGGCCGGCGGCATTCTGCAGGGCGGCCTGCTGCATCAGCCATTGCTGATAGGCCTGCTGCTGCCAGAGCTGCTGCTGCATCATATACTGCTGTTGCGCCATCCACTGCTGCATGGCCTGCTGCTGCGCCATGGCGGCGGCCTGCGCCTGTTCAGGCGGCTCGCTCTGTCCGTCCGCCGCGGCGACTTCGCTATCGCGGCGCGGAGCGTAGCCCGTTCCTTCAAAACCCGCGAACAGCCTGAGCCGCAGCTGGGCCTTGCCCACATACAGCCGGGAGCCGTGGGCCATGTACAGCGGCTCGCGGCGGCTTTTGAAGGGCTCGCCGTCCACGCTGACGGTCTGACCGCGCATGGGCTCCACGCGCAGGCCCTCGTCCTCGTCAAAGCGGAACCACAGATGCCGCCGGGCCACGCCCTCCACCGGCACGCACAGGTCGTTGGTACGCAGCGTGCCCAGCGTGCCCTCGCGGGGTACGGGCAGCGCCTGTCCCCGCTTGAGCGCCTCGCCTCCCTCGATGACCACCATCTCGCCCACAAAGCCCGCGTCCGGCAGCAGCTTCAGGCGCTTTTTGGTCTGCCGCCGGTCGCGCCGGTACCAGCGAAAGCTGCGCCACACGATGATCGCCATCAGCAGCAGAAACCAGTACCGCGCCGCCTGGGCGATCAGCTCGTAGACCTCGGCGGGCACAGAAATGCTGTCGGGCAGGGTGATGCTGCTTAGAAAATCGGTAATCTCGCTGGGCAAAGCGGGGCTCCTTTCCGGCGGGCGGGGCGCGCCTCAGTCGTCCTGGGATTTGGCCTCCTCCAGGAATTTTTCCATCTTGCGCTTCACGCGTTGCAGGGCGTTGTCGATGGATTTGACATGACGGCCCAGCTTGTCGGCGATCTCCTGATAGCTCTTGCCGTCCAGGTAGGCGTTGAGCACGTCCTGCTCCAGCCCGCTGAGCACGCGGTCCACCTGATCGCGGAAGGAAACGAGGTTCTCCCGTCCGATGATCAGTTCCTCCGGGTTCTGCGCCCGGCCCTCGACGATCACGTCCATGAGGGTGCGGTCGCTCTCCTCGTCGTAGATGGGCTTGTTGAGGGAGACATAGCTGTTGAGGGGCACATGCTTCTGACGGGTGGCGGTCTTGATGGCCGTGATGATCTGGCGGGTGATGCACAATTCCGCAAACGCACGGAAGCTGCTCAACCGCTCGGCCTGATAGTCGCGGATGGCCTTGAACAGGCCGATCATGCCCTCCTGCACGATGTCCTCATGGTCCGCTCCGATGAGAAAATAGCTGCGCGCCTTGGAGCGCACGAAGTTCTTGTACTTGCTCAGCAGGTACTCCACGGCCACGCTGTCGCCCTGCTGCGCCAGGCCCACGACCTGCTCGTCGGCCATATCGGCAAAGCGCTTGTCCAGCATGCTTTCCCAGGAGCTGTCCATCTCCAGCCCGTCGCTCTGGTCCGCCTCCTCGCGCCCGTACTCCGCTTCCGGCTCCAGCTCGTCCGGGACGCGTCCATTCCGGGGTTCGGTCATGGGAATCTCACCTGCCTTTATTTTTGCCTTCTAAGCCGGTCCAATGCGGCGTACTGCTCCTCGGTAAGCGCCGCGGAAAGCGGCGTGCGCCGCTGCGCGCCGGGCGTCTGATGCCGCCCCCGGCCATGGGAACGCTCGGCGTCCAGCTCGCGCCACAATTCCCGCGCGCTCAGCCGCGTGGCGCCGCGGCCCAGGATGAGCGTCTGCTCGGTATAGTCGCTGGTGGCCACGCGCGCCTCACGGTAACGGGGCAGCAGCTGACACATGCGTTCGATGTAATGGTCGGCCGTCTCCCCGTGACGCGTATACACCACGGTCAGGCCGTCGCGCTCCTCCACGCTGCGCAGGGGACGCTCGGCCTTGTAGCCGTCAAACACCAGCCACACCTCCTGCCCCGTATAGCCCGCATAGTCCTGCAGAAGGTGAATCAGGCGGTCGCGGCATTCGTCCAGCGGCCACCCCTCGCGCTGCGCCTTGGGCCACGCTCCGATGATGTTGTAGCCGTCCACGAGCAGATAATCGTCCTCACGGATGCGGGTGACGTACAGCTGCTCGAGCGTCGCGGCCTTTTTACGGCTCTGCTGGAAGGCTTCAAAGCCGCGGTTTTTGACTGGACCGTAGGTGCGCTCGAACAGGGCGCGCAGCTCGGCATCTCCGCCGAAGCCGTCGCCGCCGCCCGCGCCGGACGAACGGACAGGCTGTGCAGGCTCCGGCTCGTCCTCCTCGGCTTTGAGGATGTGCGAGGTGTCCACATGGGCGTGCTCCGGCACTTCATCCCACTTGACAACGTAGCCCGCACCGTGCGAGCAGAACACGGAATCCGGCGTGTTCTCTACGTCGGCGGTCGGGTCGTAGCCTGCCGCCGCGATGACTTCCTCGGCGTTGTGACAGGGCGCGTAGCCGTCCGGCGTGCAGGACAGCCGCCCGCGGCCCTTGGTGTACGCGGCAACCTCGGTCCAGTAGTTGCGCATGGTGGAAACCGGCGCCGTTCCGGTCAGAAGCGAGCCGTGAGCACCCTGTTCCGGAGGCTCAAACGTGCCGTTCATTCGCTGAATGTCGGTCATGGCACGTCCGACGCACTCGTCCGGCAGCTCCAGCCGGAAGACGTAATACGGCTCGAGCAGCAGGCTCTCGGTGCGCATCAGGCCGTTGCGGACGGCGCGGTAGGTTGCCTCACGAAAGTCGCCGCCTTCCGTGTGCTTGACGTGTGCGCGTCCTGCAAGGATGGTTATCTTCACATCCGTGATGGGTGCACCGGTCAGCACGCCCAAGTGCGTTTTTTCCGCTAGATGCGTGAGGATCAATCGCTGCCAGTTCAGGTCGAGCACATCGGTCGGACACGCCGTTGACAGCTGAATGCCGCTGCCGCGCTCTGCCGGTTCAAGCAGCAGATGCACCTCAGCGTAATGCCGCAGCGGCTCGAAATGGCCGATGCCGATCACCGGCTCGGTGATGGTTTCGCGGTAGACGATGCTGCCCTCGTCAAAGGTCACATCCACGCCGAAGCGTTCCGCGATAACGCTGGTGAGGATTTCCAGTTGCACCTCGCCCATCAGCTGCAGGTGAATCTCGCCAAGCCGCTCGTTCCACACCACGCGAAGCTGCGGGTCCTCCTCCTCGAGCTGGCGCAGATTGCGCAGCATGACATGCGCGTCACACCCTTCCGGCAGGCACACGCGGTACCCGAGAACGGGTTCCAGAACCGGCGGCAGCGCACCGGCTTCCGCGCCAAGACCCATACCCGGACGGGTATGGGTGAGCCCAGTTACGGCGCATACCATGCCGCTCTCGACGCGCTCGGCCGTGCGGAATTTTTCACCCGAGTAGATGCGGATGCCGCTCACCTTTTCCTGCCAGCCGCCGTCCTCGCCGCCCGAAAGCTGCTCGCGCACAGAAAGCGCACCGCCGGTGATTTTGAGATATGACAGGCGGTTGCCCTGTGCGTCACGCGCGATTTTGAACACACGCGCACCGAAGTCCGCGCCGTACTGCGGTGCAGGAAGATAGCGTTCCAGACCATCCAGCAGCGCGTCCACGCCGTCCAGTTTGAGCGCCGAGCCGAAGTAGCACGGGAACGCTTTTCGTTCCGCAACCAGCTGTGCGATCTGGCTGTCATCCACCATTCCTGTCTCGAGGTACTGCTCGAGCAGACCTTCATCGCATACGGCAAGCTCCTCTGCCATTGTGTCCGTCGAAGTGAAGTCCACGCAGCCGCTGTCCAGCCGCGATTTCAGCTCCTGCAGGAGTGCATTTCGGTCTGCGCCGTCCAAATCCATCTTGTTGATGAACAGAAACGTCGGGATTCCCTGCCGCGTCAGCAGCCGCCACAGCGTTTCCGTGTGCGCCTGCACGCCGTCCGTGCCGCTGATGACCAGCACCGCACAGTCGAGCACCTGCAGTGTGCGCTCCATCTCCGCCGAAAAGTCAACGTGACCGGGCGTGTCCAGCAGTGTCACCTCGGTGTGCGGCAGGGAGAACTCCGCCTGCTTGGAGAAAATTGTGATGCCGCGCGCGCGCTCGAGCGCAAACGTATCGAGGAACGCATCCTGATGGTCCACGCGGCCTAATTTTTTCAGCGCACCCGCTTGATACAGCATGGCTTCCGACAGAGTGGTTTTTCCGGCATCAACGTGCGCCGTGATGCCAATACAGATATGTTTCATAGCAAAATTCGCTTTCATGTTCGAGTGATTCTAACTCCTACTATTATCGCAGGTTTTGCGTAATTCTTCAAGGCATAGCATGTATTCTTTCCCGTTATATCGTCATAAACAACAGATATTGGACAAATTTCTTGTGCAGGTTTACAATAGAACCATCAGCAAAGGCGCTGAAACCTACCGACTAAGGGGTTTCAGCACCTTTTTGTTTTCTTGTATTCCAAATCTTAACAGGAGCGATAGATATGCAGTATGAAATTTCCAACCGAATGTCCGACGTACACGGTTCGGCCATCCGCGAGCTGTTCAAGCTGGGCGCGGACCCGAACATGATCTCGTTCGGCGGCGGCAACCCGTCTGCGGAGACTTTCCCGGTTCCCGAGATTGCGGACATCATCGCGGACGTGATGAAAAACGCACCGGTCTCTGTTCTGCAGTACGGTCTGTCCGAGGGCTACATGCCGCTGCGTGAGACCATGAAGGACTACCTCACCCGCACACAGGGTTTTGATTTTGAGGAAAATGAGCTGTTCATCCTGTCCGGCGGTCAGCAGTGCGCCGACCTGACTACCAAGGTTCTGGTAAACGAGGGAGATGTCATTCTGACCGAGGACCCGGCCTTTGTCGGCTGCCTGAACACATTCCGTTCGTATGGCGCCAAGCTGATCGGCATTCCGATGCAGCAGGACGGCATGGATACGGATGCGCTTGAGGCCGCTCTCAAGGCGCACCCCGAGGCCAAGCTGCTGTACACGATCCCGTCCTTCCAGAACCCGTCCGGCATCACGACCACGCTCGAAAAGCGTAAAAAGGTGTATGAGCTGGCGTGCAAATACGACATTGCCATCCTCGAGGACAACCCGTACGGCGAGCTGCGCTTCTCCGGCGAGGATGTGCCAACCATCAAGTCGATGGACACCGAAGAACATATCGACCTCTATTTCTACCGCCGCATAGGCTACGCCTGGGCTGTCGCGGCCCGCAAGCTCG
>OGYY01000282.1_pt1 | contig 53362 bp, 50 predicted proteins | sample 1576671 | NCBI WGS metagenome assembly OGYY01 (sample SAMEA3541593, study PRJEB24748) | human gut metagenome | biome: human gut; feature: human-associated habitat; material: faeces | place: China | collected 2012 | reverse complement strand
TCCCCAATCGCAATGGTCTACGTCCCCAATTTACCACGGAAAGGCAGGATTTGCAATATATACAGCATGATTTGTCTTGTATTGGGAAATAATGCCTGTTATGATAAGAAAAGAAGGTTTGAAATCGGATTTTTCGGAGGTTATGTTTATGAAGGTTGTTTTACAGAGGTATCATGGGCTTGGGAATGATTATGTGGTGTTTGACCCGAACAAGAATGAACTGGAGCTGACGCCGGAGAATGTGCGGTTGATCTGTGACCGCAATGAGGGCCTTGGATCGGACGGTGTGCTGGAAGGCCCGGTCATTCGGGAGGACGGCATGTTTGTCAAGGTCTGGAACCCGGACGGCAGCGAGTCGGAGACCAGCGGAAATGGTGTGAGGATTTTTGCCAAGTATCTGAAGGATGCAAGCTATGTGCAGAAAAAGCATTTTACGCTGTATACAGGAAACGGCCCGGTAGAGGTGGCTTTCTTAAATGAGGACGGCAGCCGTCTGAAGGTGTCTATGGGGAAACTTTCCTTCTGGAGCGATGATATCCCGGTGACAGGCGAGCGCAGGGAAGTGATCAATGAGGACATGGTGTTTGGGCGGACGCTTTATCCGGTGACCTGTGTCTCCATCGGTAATCCGCACTGTGTGATCCCCATGCGTGAGATTTCCAAACCGCTGGTATGTAAGATCGGTGACTATGCGGAGATTGCCCGGTATTTCCCGAACCGGATCAATACCCAGATCATGAAGGTGATCGACAAGGAGCATGTGGCCATCGAGATCTACGAGCGTGGAGCCGGATACACCCTGGCTTCCGGTACCGGCGCCTGTGCGGCAGCGGGAGTGGCCTACAAGCTTGGTATGACCAACAGCAAAGTGATCGTACACATGCCGGGAGGAGACCTGCAGGTGGAGATCGAGGATGACTGGAATGTCTACATGACCGGAGATGTGTTCTATGTAGCCAAGCTGACGCTGAGCAATGAATTTACCGAGAAATTGCGGAACGCATAAAAAGAAAGAATAATACGGCAAGAGGAAGGAAAATGCTGCGGACTGTGAAAAGACAGATTCGGCAGCATTTTTCTTTTCCGGCAGCAGCCGGTTCCTTTGTGAATACCTTTTGCCGAAAGTGTGGGTTCCTTTTCCGGAAAGTGCGTTGAGAGAAAAATCATATCGTGATAGAATGAAACAAGAGTTTAGCTGACAGCTGGGAGGAATTATGTCATTACAATTTATTTTCGGACCTTCGGGTTCAGGTAAATCCTATGAATTATATCAAAGTGTGATCAAGGAATCCATGGAGCATCCCAAACAGAAATTCCTAGTGCTGGTGCCGGAGCAGTTTACCATGCAGACTCAGAAGGATCTGGTGGCGATGCATCCGCGCCATGGGATCATGAATATCGATGTCTTGAGCTTCGGAAGACTTGCCTATCGGGTGTTCGAGGAGACCGGCGGCGGAAATCTTCCGGTGCTGGATGATGAAGGGAAAAATCTGGTCCTCAGAAAGATTGCCGGGGACTACGAAGATCAGCTCAGCGTTCTGCGTGGAAATATGAAGAAGCTGGGCTATATCAGTGAAGTAAAGTCTGTCATTTCTGAATTTACCCAGTATGATATCGGGGAGGAAGAGATCGACCAGGTGATGGAGGCCGCGGGGGAGAACTCCAGGCTCTACTTTAAGCTTCAGGATCTTAAGATTCTGTACCGCGGGTTCCGGGAATATCTGGAAAGCCGCTATATCACCAAGGAAGAGCTTCTGGATGTCCTAAGCCGGGAGGTGGAGAGGTCGGAAATGCTGAAAAACAGCACTGTGGTGCTGGACGGCTTTACCGGTTTCACCCCGGTGCAGAACCGGCTTTTGCTGGAGCTTTTGAAGCATTGCCGGAAGCTTTGTGTTACGGTGACTATGGATGAGCGGGAGGATCCCTTCGCCTACCGTCACCCCTATCAGCTTTTTGCCCTCAGTAAACATATGGTTACCGGGCTTACAGAACTGGCCAGGCAGGCAAAGACAGAAATCCTGACGCCGGTGTATCTGTATGGCCAGCCGGTACGCCGTTTCCTTGAGAATCCGTCGCTGGCTTTCCTGGAGAGGAATCTGTTCCGTTATCGGAAAAATGCCGGAGAGGCAGAAAGCACCTGTCCCGGAGAAGATCAGGCGGTGGGCATCCATGTGGCAAGAAACCCAAGGGCGGAAGCCATGGCAGTGGCGGGGCAGATCCGGTCGCTGGTGCGTAAGGAAGGCTACCGATACCGGGAGATCGGTGTGATCGTAAGCGATATGAGCGCTTACGGCGACTATCTGAAACAGGCCTTTGAGGTCTATGAGATTCCGGTGTTTATGGACCAGAAAAAAAGTATTCTTCTGAATCCGTTTGTGGAATACATCCGCAGCCTTTTAAGTATGGCAGAGCAGAACTTTACAGCGGAAAGCGTCTTCCGGTTCCTTCGTACCAATCTGTCCGGCTTTACCATGGAGGAAACAGATGCGCTGGAAAATTATGTGATCGGACTGGGAATCAAAGGGTACAAAGGCTGGCAGGAGCGGTGGATCCGAAGGCTTAAGGACACTACGGAAGAAGATCTGGAAGTATTCAACCACTGCCGTGTAAGGTTGGTTGAAAAAGTGGACGGCCTGTTATATGTATTAAAGCAGCGAAAGAAAACGGTACGGGATATTACCATGGCCCTTTATGAATTCCTGGTGCAGGAGGAACTTCAGAAAAAATTGAAGGTGCAGGAAGAGGCCTTCCAGGAAAGAGGAGAGCAGGCGCTGGCAAGAGAATATGCACAGATTTACCGGATCGTGATCGAACTCTTTGACAAATTTGTGGAGCTTTTGGGAGAGGAGCCGGTGAGCCTTAAGGAGTATGAGAAGCTTCTGGACGCCGGCCTTGAAGAGGCAAAAGTGGGCGTGATTCCGCCGAGTCCGGATCAGGTGGTGGCAGGAGATATGGAGAGGACCAGGCTCAAAGATATTAAGGCTCTCTTTTTCGTGGGCGCCAATGATGTATATCTGCCCGGGAACCTTCTGCGTACCGGACTGTTGTCCGAGCGTGACAGAGACCGTTTCTCAAGGGAAAAGCTATCCCTGTCCCCGGGCGGTAAAGAGAAGGCCTATGAACAGAAATTTTATCTCTACATGAACCTGACTAAGCCGTCTAAGAGGCTGGAGATTTTCTACAGCAGGGTATCGTCGGATGGAAAAAGCCTGAGGCCTTCTTATCTCATTCAGGAGATCCGCAGACTCTATCCGGACCTTGTGCTCCAGGATGAGGAAGCCAAAGGATTTGGAGAGCGTGAGTGGACAGAAGGGCTGGGACTGGAAGCATGGATCCACGGACTTGGCAGTCTGGGGAGAGGTGTGGACAGCGCCTGGATGGAACTTCACCGGAAGAGCCGTGTCGATCCTGCCTGGAAGGAGAAAACGGACAGGCTTCTGGACGCCGGGTTTTACCGGAGACCGTCAGACCCTCTGACAGAACAGACGGCCCGGCGGCTGTACGGGGAAAAGTTTGAGGACAGTATTACCAGGATCGAGCGGTTTTCCTCCTGTGCGTTTGCCCATTTCCTTACCTATGGCCTCAGGCTTAAGGAACGTCAGGAATATGATTTCCAGGCAGTGGATCTGGGGAATATCTGCCATGGCGCGCTGGAACGCTTTTCGGAAAAGCTGGAGAAAGAGGAAAAGGACTGGACCACCCTCTCAGAAGACGAACGAAAAGCATATATTGATGAAAGTGTGGAAGAAGCCGTGACCAATTATGGAAACAGCGTGCTCTACAGCAGCGCCCGCAATGAATACATGATCGTGAGGATCAAAAGGATGCTGGAGCGTACGGTCTGGGCGCTGACCAGACAGCTTAAAGCCGGAGACTTCCGCCCGTCGGCCTATGAGATGCGCTTCCGGGGCGGAAAGATCGACCGGATTGATACCTGTGTAGATGGAGACAAGGTTTATGTCAAGGTTGTGGATTACAAGACCGGAAAAAAAGCCTTTGATGTGACGGCGCTCTACCACGGCCTGCAGCTTCAGCTGATGGTATATCTGGATGCGGCGGTAGGGCAGGAGGAAAAGCGTCACCCCGGTCAGGAAGTGATTCCTGCAGGCGTTTTTTACTACCGGATCGAGGATCCGCTGGTGGATAAGCGGCAGAAAACAGAAGACTCCGGGGAAGAAATCCAGGAAGATATCTTAAAAGAGCTGAAGCCGGACGGGGTGATCAACTGTAAAGACGAGGTGCTGGCCCATCTGGACCGCCGGATGGAAGGGGAATCTCTGGTGGTTCCGGTGAAATATAACAAAAACGGAAGCCTTTCCAAAACATCGAAGGCCGTGTCTGAGGAAGAATTTGCTGTCATGATGCAGCATGCGGTAGGGAAGGTGCAAAGTGTCCATGAACAGATCCTGAAAGGAGAGGTAATGCCAAGACCCTACCGGAACGGGCAGGAGACGGGCTGTGATTACTGCGGATACCGGAATATCTGCGGATTTGACACCCGGCTAAACGGGTATGAGTATCGCAAGATTCGGAAAATGAGCCTGGAGGAAGCCATTGCAGCAATGAAAGGAGTAGGAAAAACATGGGAGTAGCCTGGACGGAAGAACAGCAGAAAGTGATAGATCTCCGGAACCGCAATATCCTGGTTTCTGCGGCGGCAGGATCCGGAAAGACCGCGGTGCTGGTGGAACGTATCATCACCATGCTGACGAAAGATGACCCCCCGGTTTCTGTGGATGAGCTTTTGATCGTTACATTTACGGAGGCGGCAGCGGCGGAGATGAAGGAACGGATCCGGGACGCCATCGAAAAGAAATTAAAAGAACAGCCGGAAAACGAGCACTTGAGCCAGCAGGCTACCCTGATCCACAATGCCCAGATCACCACGATCCACAGCTTCTGTCTGTCGGTGATCCGGGATCATTTTCATGCAACCACTCTGGACCCGGGATTCCGCGTAGGAGAAGAGGGAGAATTAAAGCTTTTGCAGCAGGATGTGCTGAAAGAGGTCCTGGAAGAAAAATATCAGGAGGGAGAAGAGGATTTTCTTGACTTCGTCTCTGCCTACGGAGGGACAAAAAATGACCGGAAGCTGGAGGAGTGGATCCTGAAGATCTATGAATTTTCCAGGAGCTATCCGGACTCCTCCGGATGGCTTTCAGACTGCGTCCGGGCCTACGAGATGGAAAATGCAGACGTTTTCGAAAGAAGCCCGCTGGCAGAGCGTATCAAGACCCGTACCAGGCAGTATCTGGAAGATGGGAAACGGGAGCTTCAGGGAGCTCTTTCGGTGTGTCTGGAACCAGACGGGCCGCAGGCATATGAAGAGAACATCCGACAGGACCTGATGCTGGTGGAAGGGCTTTTGCAGACGGAAACCTATGAAGGCCTGCAGAAAAAGATGGAAAGCCTTTCGTTTAAAAGACTTGCGCCAAACCGGAGAAAGGATGGGTCAGAAGAAAAGGCGGCCTATGTAAAGGCGGTGCGGGAAGAAGTAAAAAAGCTGATCCAGGATCTGAAAGACCAGTATTACTATCAGGATATAGAAGGGATGCTTGAGGATCTTGCTGTCTGCCACCCGGCGGTCCGGGTGCTTGCAGAGCTTGTAGAGCTGTTTGCAGCACGTTTCCAGGAGGCGAAGGAGAGCCAGAATCTCATCGATTTCTCAGACATGGAGCAGTATGCGCTTCAGATACTGACGGAGAAAGAAGACGGAAGATTTGTGCCTTCGGCCATTGCAAAGGAGTATCAGCAGCAGTTTAGGGAGATCATGATCGATGAGTATCAGGACAGTAATCTGATCCAGGAGACGATCCTTACCAGTGTTTCGACTGTGTCTGAAGGGCGGTACAATGTGTTCATGGTGGGAGACGTGAAACAGAGCATTTACCGGTTCCGGTTATCGAGGCCTGAGCTTTTCATGGAAAAATTCCACACCTACACGACTTCAGACAGCCAGACCCAGAGGATCGACCTGCATAAAAACTTCAGAAGCCGTGGAGAGGTGCTGGATGGCGTGAATCAGATCTTCCGGCAGATCATGGCGTCGGATCTTGGCGGGATCACCTACGACGATCAGGCGGCATTGTATCCCGGGGCCAGTTATCCGGAAGGACCGGAAGTGGATACGGAGGTCTGGGCGATAGACACAGGAGCAGAGGAAGCAAAAGGCGAAGAGCGGGCGCTGGAGGCCCGTATGATCGCAGGAAGGATCCGGCGCCTGATGAGGGAAGGTCAGGTGACGGATAAGGGAAGCGGCATGCTTCGCCCTGTAAGATATTCGGATATTGTGATCCTGATCCGGAGTATCCAGGGATATGCGGATGTTCTGGCTGAGGAATTAAACCGGGAGGGGATCCCGGCCCACACGGGCACAAAGGAAGGATATTTTGCGGCGAGGGAGATCGGAGTTCTGCTGGATTACCTGCGGGTGCTGGACAACCGGCAGCAGGATATTCCGCTTGCGGCAGTGCTGGCTTCGCCCATTGGAGGATGCACGGATGAAGAGCTGGCAAAGATCCGGGGAGCCTGCCAGGGGCAGCCGTTTTATGAAGCGGTGGAGAGTTATCCGTCTCTTCCGGAGGCAGATGAGGAACTGGGCGGAAAGCTCAGGCGTATACTGGAGCAGATGGACGGATTCAGAGAGCAGGTCCCTTATACGCCCATGCATGAGCTGATCTGGAAGATTTTGAAGGAGACTGGCTTCGGAGACTATATGGCAGCCATGCCGGGAGGCGAGCAAAGAAGCGCCAACTTAGAAATGCTGATCGAAAAGGCCAGGGCCTTTGAATCGGCAAGCTATAAAGGGCTGTTTCATTTTGTAAGATACATGGAGCAGCTTCAGAAATACAATGTGGACTATGGAGAGGCCAGCATTGAGGACGAGCAGTCGGATACCGTGCGGATCATGACCATCCACAAGAGTAAGGGACTGGAATTCCCTGTCGTCTTTGTGGCGGGAATGGGGAAACGGTTCAATATGCAGGATGCCAGAAGCAGCGTGGCCCTGCATCTTCATATGGGAATCGGGCTGGATGCGGTACGCCTGGGGGAGCGGACCAAGACGCCCAGCCTGGTAAAAAAGGTGATTCAGAAGGAGGAAGCGCTGGACAGTTTAGGAGAGGAACTTCGGGTACTCTATGTGGCGCTGACAAGGGCAAAGGAAAAACTGATCATTACCGGAACGCTTCCAGATGTGAAAAAAAAGATAGCAGGCTATGAAAATAACCGTGAGGGGGAGGAAGTGCTTCCCTTTGCAAAGAGAAGCCGGGCAGTTACGTTCTGGGACTGGGTTCTTCCTGCCGCTTTAGGCTGTGAAGAACATGCGCCGCTGTGCGTCTTTGCCATCGGACCGGAAGAGATTACGGCAGAAGCTGTGGAGGAAGAGACCGCCGGCCGGATTACCCGAAGAATGTTGGAAGAATGGGACGTGGAGACTACTTATGATTCAGAAGCAGAAAAGGTGATGGAAGAGCAGTTCGCCTATCAGTATCCTTATGGGGCCAGCCGCCATCAGAAGATGAAATTTACCGTATCAGAACTGAAGAAGCGGGCCTATCTTGCGGAAAGTGCTGGGGATGAAGCCTGGGAGACGGGCGAAGAGCTATATGAGGAGCCGGATGTGGTGCCCCTTCTGCCCAAGTTCTTAAAAGCGGAAGAGACACTGGTCGGAGCGTCCAGGGGTACGGCCTACCACCGGGCTATGGAATTGTTGGACTTTACGCCTCCGGCAGAAATATCCGCGATAGAAGAGGCTCTTGAAAGATATCGGATGGATGGCCGGATGACGAAGGAAATGGCAGACTGTGTCCGGGCAGAAGAACTTCTGACCTTTCTTTCAAGCTCCTGTGGAGAGCGGATGAAGCAGGCGGCAAATGCAGGGCTTCTATATCGGGAACAGCCCTTTGTCCTTGGCGTTGATGCACGGGAGATTTATCCGGAAGAATCGGAAGGAGAGCTTCTTCTGGTCCAGGGTATCATCGATGCATATTTCGAGGAAGAGGGTGAACTGGTGGTGCTGGACTATAAGACGGATCAAATATTTTCGCCCCGGGAACTGGCGGAAAAATATCACACTCAGCTGGACTATTATGCAAAAGCGCTGGAACAGATGACAGGAAAAAAGGTAAAAGAAAAGATCATTTATTCATTTACTATGAAGATAGAAATACAAATATAAAGGATGCAAAAATAATCCTAAAGGAAAGGCCCTTGCCGTGTCATGTGCGGCAGGGGCTTTTGCGTGTGTTTCAAGTTATATGCTCCTTTTAAATATTTTATAATATTCGTTGACAAAGTATATTATACGACATATAATATAGGCAAGAAAATAATATTATACAAATAAATGATATTATAAAACCAGTAAGGGAGTGAGACTATGGTATTTAACACCGGAGCGGCGCTTCTGGATGCGATCGTTCTGGCGGTCGTGTCCCGGGAGAAGGAAGGAACCTACGGGTATAAGATCACGCAGGACGTCAGGAAAGCCATCGATGTGTCAGAGTCCACGCTGTATCCCGTACTGCGCAGGCTCCAGAAAGATGAGTGCCTGGAGGTCTATGACCGGCAGTTTGACGGGAGAAACCGCCGTTACTACAAGGTGACGGAAAGAGGAATGGCGCAGCTGAATCTCTATCATGAAGAATGGAAGAATTATTCCAGAAAGATCAGTGAAATTTTTGAGGGAGGTGCATCCGTATGAACCGGATTGAATTTATGACAGAACTGGCATCACTTTTACAGGATATTCCGGTGGAGGAAAGAAAAGATGCGATGCAGTATTATAATGATTATTTCGATGATGCCGGAGAGGAACAGGAGCAGCAGGTGATCGAGGAGCTGGAAAGTCCTGCGAAGGTGGCGGAAAAGATCAAAGCCGATATGGCGGGATTCAGGGAGGAAGAGACAAAGCCCAACATGCCGGCCACCAAGGAGCAGACCCGGCAGCAGGGAGAACAAAGGCAAAGCCAGACCGGACAGCAGAATTACCAGCAGACGCCTCCTCCGGGGCAGCAGTCACAGACGAAGTCAGACCGGACGCTGAAGATTATTCTGATCATTGCGCTCATTCTTCTGGCGCTTCCGATTCTTCTTCCGCTGGGAGCCGGCCTTCTGTGTCTGGCGCTGGGGATTGTGATCAGCCTGTTCGCTGTCTTTCTGGGCCTGGTGATTGCCGCCGTTGTCGTGGTGATCACAGGAGTTGCGCTATTTATCTCAGGACTCCTTTGCCTGGTGCCGGATCTGGCGGTAGGATTTGCGCTGATGGGGATCGGGCTGATCCTGACCGTAGTGGGAGTAGCTGCGTCAGTGGCAGCGGTAAAGCTTTGTGCAGTAGCGATTCCTGGCATTTGCCGGGGAATTGTGTGGATTTGTCGTAGACCTTTTGAAAGAAGGGCGGTGTAAAGGATGAAAAAGGGATGGAAGATTTTCTGGATCGTGTGCGGGATCCTGGCAGGAGTGGGCGTTGTATTCTGTGTGATTGCTCTGGCACTTGGGGTCACCACTGACAGGATCAGAATCCGGATTGGCGACGGGATCGGTATCGTCCGGGATGAAAGTGATGTCACCTATGCGGAAGATATACGGGAAACCTATAATGGCGTGGAGAAGATCGATGCCTATGTGTATGCCGGGACGGTGAAGATCCTGCCTGCGGACGTGCCGGCAGTGACGGTGGAGACAGACGGGATCAGTGAGGAGCTTGGGTTTGAGTCCGGTATGGACGGCACAGAATTAAAGATCACTACCAGGGAGCATTTGTGGAGAATTAATAATGTAGGAATCGGTACGATCTACATTTATATACCCAATGATCTGACTCTGGACGATATCTCCATGAAGCTTGGAGCTGGAAACCTCTACATAGAAGAGATTCATGCAAACGAGATGTCTGTCGATGCGGGAACAGGTGAAGCGGTGCTTCAGAATGTTCAGGCACAGAAGATGGGGCTTCAGTGTGGCGTGGGCAATATTGCGGGCAGTGGATGTGCTGCAGAGGAACTGGACGCTGATGTAGGGGTCGGAAGCCTGGAATTTACATTGACAGGACCGGAAGAAAATTATGATTATGATATCAGCGTAGGAGTTGGTGAAGTCAGGTGCGGACAGGAAGATTTTTCAGGACTCGGAGCCAGAAAGGAAATTGATAATCATGCGGGAAGGCTGATCAAGATAGACTGCGGCGCGGGATCCGCGGTAATAGATTTTGATGGAACCGGACATATGGAAAGGAAGGAGGAACATCATAATGGATACTAAGAGATTATATCGTTCAAGAACGAACCGCATTATATGTGGGGTGTGCGGAGGAGTGGGAGAATATTTTGGAGTAGACCCGACCATTATCCGGCTTTTGCTGATCCTGTTTGCATGCACGGGCAGCGGGATCGTGGCATATTTTATAGCAGCGGTGATCATGCCGGATCAGCCCGCATAGATTACCGCGGATAAAGGGTCCGGACTAAAAAGTATAAATGACGCGGCACCTGTCAATACTGTTAAAAAATGAAAGGGGCAGGTGCTGATGGCAGAAAAGAGTAATCGTCCGGTCAATATAAAGGATCTGACGGAGGATGAAAAATTAAAATATGAGATTGCAGAGGAACTTGGGCTTTTAGATCAGGTGATGAAGGAAGGGTGGAAATCCCTTTCCTCAAAAGAAACAGGCCGGATTGGCGGCCTGATGACCAGACGCCGCAGAGAGGAGCAGAAAAAAAAGGACAAAAAGTAACAAAAATATTAAAAATATTAAGAAGTATGAACATTTCGTGATAACAGTTGAAAAGGAAATATCCATTTGCTATAATCGAAAAACTGGTAAGGTAAATATGTAAGTGGGTGACAGCATGGAGCATAAAATTAGCGTTTTAGACGTAGATATTGATACCTGCACCGCAAAAGAAGCCCTGAAAAAGACCATTGGATTTATGGAGTCCATGCCGGTAAACATTGTGGAGATGGTAACGGTGGACGGATTGATGCAGATGGATGAGATGCCGGAACTAAAAGGAGAGATCCGGAAGTTTGACCTGGTGATGGCAGGTGACAGAACTATCCTGGAAGCAGCGGAGGTCACGGAGAAAAAATATCTTCAGGAGACAGAGGGACAGCTTTTTCTGAAACTCTTTTTGCGATATCTTCATAAAAATCATAAAAGAGTCTATCTTCTGGTGGAATCAGAGGAAGAAGGGCAGGCGTTTTTTGATTATCTGCAGAAATATTACGAAGGAATCCAGGTGGCCGGCCTTGCAAAGGTGTCTGCGCAGAACCGGGCAGACGATATGCTGGTCAATGCGATCAACGGCGGAGAAGTAGATTGTGTCATCGCAGCTTTATCTGCGCCGCTGCAAGAGGATTTTGTTATCCGGAATCGCAATCTTCTGGATGTGCGGGCCTTCCTCGGAATCGGGAAGAGTACGCTTCCGGTGTGCAGGAACAGTTTTGTGTCAGGAAAGCTTGGCCAGTTTCTGGTAAAATACATTTTTAAAAGAGAGATCGAGAAGAGAAAACAAAAATAAAGAGGAAATTGACAAAAATTTGCGATTTCCCCTTTATTTTTTTGGTAAAATATATTAAGATAAATCGTGTAGTATACATTTTTACCACATCTTTTTCAACTTTGTTGTGAAAAATGTATATTGAAACTGGTGGAGGAGATGACATATGATATCTAATCAAATACTTCAAAATACGATTGAAGGATTGAAAGGGATTACACGAATTGATTTCTGCGTGATGGACACAGACGGGAAGGCTCTGGCAAGTACATTATCAGAGCAGGCAAATTATGAAGAAGAAGTGGTTTCTTTTGTAGAATCTCCCGCAGACAGCCAGGTAGTACAGGGATGCCAGTTCTTTAAAATCTTTGATGAGCATCAGTTGGAATATATTCTGATGGCTGGCGGCGAGAGCGATGATGTCTACATGGTTGGAAAAATTGCGGCATTTCAGATTCAGAATCTATTGGTGGCATATAAAGAGCGGTTTGACAAGGATAATTTTATCAAAAATTTGTTGTTGGATAACCTGCTTTTAGTGGACATTTATAACCGCGCCAAAAAATTACATATTGACACAGAGGTCAGACGTGTTATCTTTATAATTGAGACAAAGCATGAAAAGGACAGTAATACACTGGACAGTGTCAGAGGGATGCTGGGGAACCGAACCAGGGATTTCGTGACGGCGGTAGATGAAAAGAACATTATCGTTGTGAAGGAGTTAGAGGACGGGGACGGGTATCCGGAACTGGAAAAGACAGCGCAGAACCTGTATTCTATGCTGAAGGAAGAAGAGGGAGAAGATGTTCTGATCGCCTATGGCACCATCGTTGGTGATATCAAAGAGGTGTCGAAGTCTTATAAAGAGGCGAAACTGGCACTGGATGTGGGCAAGATTTTCTGCGGGGAGAAAAAAGTGATTGCCTTTAGTGCTTTGGGAATTGGCCGGCTGATCTATCAGCTCCCGATTCCGCTCTGCAAGATGTTTATACGTGAGATTTTTGAGGGAAAATCGCCAGATGATTTCGATGAAGAGACGTTGACAACGATCAATAAGTTCTTCGAGAATAATCTGAACGTATCGGAGACATCCAGACAACTTTATATTCACAGGAACACACTTGTGTACCGGCTTGACAAGCTCCAGAAAAGCACGGGGCTTGATCTTCGCGTGTTCGAAGATGCAATCACATTTAAGATTGCCCTGATGGTAGTAAAATATATGAAGTATATGGAGTCTCTGGAGTATTGATAATCAGGAGGAAAGTATGATTGAATTAAAAGAAGTTACGAAAGAGTACTCAAAAGGGGTTGCAGCCCTGAACGGCATCAATCTGAAAGTCGATCAGGGAGAGTTCGTCTTTATCGTGGGTGACAGCGGATCGGGAAAGTCTACGCTGATTCGTCTGATCTTAAAGGAGCTGGAGCCTACGTCAGGGAAGATTATTGTCAACGGCCAGGATTTAAGCAGGCTGAAACACCGGAAGATTCCGATGTACAGAAGAGGCATCGGTGTTGTATTCCAGGATTTCCGCCTTCTGAAGGACCGTAATATTTATGAGAATATTGCTTTCGCACAGAGAGTTACAGAGAAATCCACCAGGGTAATCAAGAAAAAGGTGCCGGCAGCACTTTCCTTGGTTGGCCTTGCACAGAAATATAAATCATTTCCAAAGGAGCTCTCAGGGGGAGAACAGCAGCGTGTTGCCATCGCAAGAGCTATTGTAAACGAACCGGCAATCCTGCTGGCCGACGAGCCGACCGGTAACCTGGATCCGACAAATTCATGGGAGATCATGAAGCTTCTGGAGGAAGCGAACAACCGGGGAACAACCGTGCTGGTCGTTACACATAACCAGGAAATCGTAAACGAGATGAAAAAGCGCGTCGTTACCATGAAAAAGGGAGTCATTGTAAACGACGAGAAAAAAGGTGGGTATAATAATGAGAATTAGTACAATAGGGTATTCGATGAAACAAGGGGTAAAGAACATCGGAAGAAATAAGTTGTTCTCCATTGCTTCCATCGCTACGATGGCGGCGTGTATTTTTCTCTTTGGTCTGTTCTATTCCATTGTGGTAAATTTTAATTATATTGTGGAGAAAGCCGAGGAAGGCGTGGCGATCACCGTGTTTTTTGAAGAGGATGCCACAGATGAACAGAAAGAAGAGATCGGCGCACAGCTGGAGGCGGCAGACGGAGTGCTGGAAGTCAACTATGTCAGCGCTGATGATGCATGGAGCCAGTTCCAGGAGGAATATTTCGGCGACAATGCAGAGCTTGCGGAAGGGTTCCAGACAGATAATCCACTTGCGAATTCCGATAACTATGAAGTATATATGTCAGATGTGTCCAAGCAGTCTGACGTAGTAAAATTTGCAGAGAGTCTGGACGGAGTCAGGAGCGTAAACCGCTCGGATGTGGTGGCAAGGACTCTGACAAGCGTAAACCGTCTGGTAGGATATGTATCCATTGCGATCATCGCCATCTTGCTGGCGGTATCAATCTTCCTGATCAGCAACACTGTTACTATGGGTATTACAGTTCGGCGGGAGGAGATTGCGATCATGAAATATATCGGGGCGAAGGACAGTTTTGTCCGGGCGCCGTTCGTGATCGAAGGTCTTCTAATCGGTGTTGTTGGTGCGGTGATCCCTCTGGTGCTGCTGTACTTTATGTATGACAAGGCTGTGGCTTATGTGATGACAAGATTCAGCCTGTTAAATAATATTATTGATTTCCTGCCTGTCATGAGTATTTACCGGACCCTTCTCCCGATTGGCATTGCGTTAGGAGTCGGAATCGGTTTTGTAGGAAGTTTCTTTACCATTCGTAAGCACCTGAGAGTATAATTTTAAAGGGGGATACATATGATACGTACAAAGCGAATCATGAGTCTGGCACTGACATGTACGATGTGCCTGGGGCTCGGGATCCAGGCGGATGCTTCCGAGCTGAATGAGACAAGAGAGAAAGCGTCGCAGCTGCAGAATCAAAAGAAGGCGGCAGAGGACGAGAAAGCCTCGCTGGCGGCGCAGCTGGAGTCGATCGCCGCAGATATGGAGGAGATCCAGAAAAATATCGAGGCGAAGGAAGAAGAGCTTACTGCAAAAGAAGAAGAGCTGGTTCAGGCAAAGGTCGAGGAAAACAATCAGTATGAGGATATGAAGAAGCGGATCAAATATATGTATGAGAACGGAAATGTTCAGTTCATAGAGATCCTTCTGGAGTCTCAGACGATTGCGGATTTCCTGAACAAGGCAGAATATATCAGTACAATTTCTGAATATGACAGAGATATGCTGGATGAGTTTCAGGCTGTTGTAGAGGATGTGGAGCAGCAGGAAGCCGAGATCCAGAAAGAATACGACGAGATGGGCGATATGCAGGATGAGCTGATCAGCAAGCAGGAAGAGGTATCTACGCTGGTGTCCGAGAAAGAAGCCCAGATCAGCGAGCTGGACAGTCAGCTTGGCGATACCAATGCAAAGCTGGCAGAGCTTGAGGAAGCGGCCGCGGCGGCTCAGCGTAAGCAGAGTGAGTCCAGCAGCGGATATGTGCCGAATGGCGGCGGTGGATCCGTGATCACAGGAAACGGCACATTTACACATCCGTGCCCGGGATATACGTATATTTCCAGCTATTTCGGATACCGGGAGCAGCCGATCCCGGGTGCCAGCACGAACCACAAGGGAATGGACTTTGCGGCAGGTACGGGAACGCCGATCTATGCGGCAGCGAGTGGAACGGTGGTGTTTGCCGCATATAGTGGAAATGCAGGTAATATGATCACGATCAATCATGGGAATGGCCTGACTACAACCTATATGCATTGTAATCAGATTTTTGTATCATCCGGACAGTCCGTTGGCAAAGGACAGAATATTGCAACCGTTGGAAGTACGGGAAATTCATCCGGTCCGCACCTTCATTTCCAGGTAGAGCAGGGCGGTGTGCCGGTGAATCCGCAGAATTATTTCTAAAATCAGGATCATTAGTTTTGGATGGGAAGAATTCAATGAAAGCAAAAAAGAATTTTTTACAGGGGGCGCTTTTTGGCGCCCTCATTATGTTATGTGGGACAGGAGTTGTTTCCTGCGGGATCAGACTTTCAGAGGACGCCTCTTCGGAGGAAAAGCTATCGGTACTGAAAGGGCTGATCGATGAAAACTATATTGGAGACGTGGATGAGGAAGCGTTGGAGGAGGGCATTTACAAGGGCTATATCCAGGGACTTGAAGACCCTTATTCCGTATATTACAACGAAGAGGAGACAAAGGATCTCTATGAGACGACGGAAGGGGAATACAGTGGGATCGGTGCGGTTCTAAGCCAGGATCTGGAGAGCGGTGTGATCACTCTGGTTCAGATTTATGAGGATTCTCCGGCTGCGAAGGCGGGGTTAAAGGACAATGATATCCTGACGAAGGTCGGTGACATAGAGGTGACAGATATGGATCTCTCCGAAGTGGTGACCTATATTAAGGGAGAGAAGGGGACAGACGTAGATCTGACCGTACTTCGCGGAGAGGATGCGGAAGAGATTACAGTGACTGCTACCAGGGATACTGTGGAGGCTCAGACGGTAAAATACGAGATGCTGGAGGGACAGACCGGATATCTTTCTGTATCGGAATTTGATTCTGTGACCTATGCACAGTACGAAGAGGCGCTGAACGAGCTGACGGCTCAGGGAATGACAGGGCTGATCGTGGATCTTAGGAACAACCCGGGCGGCAATCTGAATACCGTGTGTGAAATGCTGGATCTGGTTTTGCCGAAGGGAACGATTGTGTACACCGAGGATAAAGACGGAAAGCGGGAAACTGCCACATCCGATGATGAACATCAGATCAATGTGCCGATGGTGGTGTTGGTTAATGGAAACAGTGCCAGCGCTTCTGAAATCTATGCAGGCGCCATTCAGGATTATGGGATCGGCAAGATTGTAGGTACACAGACCTACGGAAAAGGTGTGGTTCAGCAGATTTTTGATCTGGGAGACGGCACCAGTGTGAAACTGACCATTGCAGAGTATTTTACGCCCAACGGGCGAAGCATTGACGGCGAAGGCATTACTCCCGATGTGGAAGTGGAATATGAAGCGGACGAGAATAATCCCGAAGCCGATAATCAGCTGGAAAAAGCGCTGGAAGTGATGAAAGAAGAACAATAAGAAATGGAATTAGCCTTTTCTTTTCTGCGCCCCCTATGTTAAAATAAACTAAATGTGGAATTTTGATAGAAATATCCGAAAGATTTTCAAGGGAAAGGAAAGCAGATATGACAATTTTAATCCAAAACGGACACGTGGTGGATCCGCTGACAAAACGGGACGAGGTATGTGATGTGCTGGTCGCGGATGGAAAGATCAGAAAGGTTGGCGTATCCCTCCAGGATGAAGCGGACAGGATCTTAGATGCGTCCGGCTGCTATGTGATGCCGGGATTTATCGACCTGCATGTACATTTCCGGGATCCGGGGCTGACCTATAAGGAGACTCTGGAGACGGGCGGAAAAGCAGCGGTCAGAGGGGGAGTCACCACCGTATGTGCGATGCCGAATACCAGACCGGTGATCGACTCCGGAGAAAAAGTGGAAGATGTTCATAAAAGGGCCAGGGAGGTTTCCCCCGCACATGTAATCCAGATCGGAGCCGTGACTATGGGACAGTCAGGCAAGGAACTGGCAGATATTGCCGGGATGGCGAAGGCCGGATGCCATGCCATCAGCGAAGACGGCAAATCTGTTATGAATGCCTCTTTGTATCGGAAAGGAATGAAGGAAGCAAAGAAAAACGGAGTGTCTGTCTTTGCCCACTGTGAGGATATCACGATGGTGGAGGGCGGCGTCATGAACGCGGATGAAAACGCAAAGCGGCTGGGGCTTCCCGGTATCACGAATTCGGTAGAGGACGTGATCGCGGCAAGAGACATTCTTTTGGCAAAGGAGACAGGTGTGAGGCTTCATCTGTGCCACTGCTCAACGGCGGACAGCGTAGAGATGATCCGTCTGGCAAAGGAAGAAGGCCTGCCGGTGACCGGCGAGGTGTGTCCGCACCATTTTACCCTGAGTGCAGATGACATCAGGGAGGACGACGCTAATTTTAAGATGAATCCGCCGCTTCGGAGCCGGGAAGACGTAGAAGCACTCCGGAAAGGATTGAAAGACGGCGTTATGGATGTGATCGCGACAGATCATGCCCCTCACGGAGAGGAAGAAAAGAGTCAGTCCATGATGGATGCGCCGTTTGGAATCGTAGGATTGGAGACGTCGGCGGCGCTGACTTATACAGAGCTTGTAAAGACAGGGATTTTGAGTATCATGGATATGGCAGAGAAGATGAGCTATAATCCGGCAAAGATCCTGGGCCTTGCAGAGAAAGGCTCTGTATCAGAAGAAATGGACGCAGACCTTGTGGTGTTTGATCCGAAACGGATCTACCGGATCGACAAGACTACATTTTTGTCGAAAGGAAAAAATACACCTTTTGACGGACGGGAAGTGACCGGAGATGTGAAATACACTCTGGTGGACGGAGAAGTTGTATACGAAAATCAGGCATTGACAGGAGGAAAATAAGGTGATTGATCAGTTAGTAGCCAATATTAAGAAAACAGGGGCGCCTATCGTAGTAGGATTAGACCCGATGCTCAGCTATGTGCCGGAGCATGTACAGAAAAAAGCGTATGCAGAGTACGGCGAGACGCTGGAAGGAGCAGCGGAGGCCATCTGGCAGTTCAATAAAGAAATTGTGGACAAGACCTATGATCTGATCCCGGCAGTGAAGCCTCAGATTGCGATGTACGAGCAGTTTGGGATCCCGGGGCTTGTGGCGTTTAAAAAGACTGTGGATTACTGTAAGGAGAAGGGGCTGGTAGTCATTGGCGATATCAAGCGCGGAGACATCGGATCTACTTCTGCGGCTTACGCAACAGGACATATCGGAAAAGTACAGGTGGGAAGCAATACTTACGCACCGTTCGATGAGGATTTTGTGACGGTCAACCCTTATCTGGGATCTGACGGTGTAAAGCCCTTTGTGGAGGTATGTAAGAAAGAACAGAAAGGCCTTTTCATCCTGGTAAAAACATCCAATCCGTCCAGCGGAGAATTTCAGGATCAGCTGATCGACGGACGTCCGCTCTATGAGCTGGTAGGTGAGAAAGTGAATGAATGGGGCCAGGAGTGCATGGGATGTTCCTACAGCTATATCGGAGCCGTTGTAGGCGCAACCTATCCGGAAATGGGAAAAGTACTGCGTAAGATCATGCCGAAAGCCTACATCCTGGTGCCGGGCTATGGCGCCCAGGGAGGACAGGGCAAAGACCTGGTGCATTTCTTCAATGAGGACGGCCTGGGAGCCATCATCAATTCCTCACGCGGCATCATTGCGGCATATAAGCAGGAAAAGTACGCATCCTTCGGAGCTGAGGCCTTCGGAGACGCGTCCAGGGCTGCGGTGGAGGACATGATCGCTGATATCAGCGGAGCGTTAAATGGTTAACAGGGGACGTAGACAAACGCAAAAGGTGTACGTCCCCAATTGACAAACAGGGTGTCCCCAACCGACAAACAGGGTGTCCCCGAAAGGAGATTTCAGATGAAGAAGAAGGAACGTGCGGCGGTGATTTCGCAGGAATCACTGGCTGCAGGGATTTTTAGTATGTGGATCCGTACGGATGCGGCGGAGGAGGCGCGGCCAGGCCAGTTTATCTCGATGTACACGGAGGACGGGACGAAGCTCCTGCCGCGTCCGATCAGCATCTGTGAGATAGACAGGGAAGGTCAGGCGCTGCGCGTGGTGTACCGTGTGACGGGACCGGATACGGGAACAGAGCAGTTTTCCAGGCTTGGAGCCGGAGATGGGATCTGGCTTGTGGGTCCTCTTGGCAATGGCTTCCCGGTGGAAAAGGCAGAAGGAAAGCGTGCTTTCCTGATGGGCGGAGGCATTGGAGTGCCGCCGATCCTGGAGCTTGCCAAGCAGATGAAATGTGAAAAAAAGCAGATTGTTGTAGGATACCGGGATGAACAGACTTTTCTGCGGGATGAATTTTCCCGGAATGGAGAGCTGTATATTTCGACGGAAGACGGAAGCGTAGGGACAAAAGGAAATGTGATGGATGCCGTCAGGGAAAACCATCTGGATGCTGATATCATCTATGCCTGCGGACCGACGCCGATGCTGCGTGCGATCAAGGCTTATGCGGCCGGGCATGGAATTGAATGTTATATTTCCCTGGAGGAGCGCATGGCCTGCGGGATCGGTGCTTGCCTGGGCTGCGTGTGCAAAAGCAAAGAAAAGGATGCGCACAGCAATGTGCATAACAAACGGGTCTGCAAGGACGGACCGGTTTTCCTGGCTTCGGAGGTGGAAATCTGATGAATACGAAAATCAATATTGCAGGTGTGGAATGGAAAAATCCTGTGACAGTAGCCTCCGGGACCTTCGGATCCGGGGAGGAATTTTCAGAGTATGTGGATCTGAACCGGTTGGGTGCGGTGACGACCAAGGGTGTGGCAAATGTGCCGTGGGCCGGAAACCCGACGCCCCGCGTGGCAGAGGTCTACGGCGGCATGATGAATGCCATCGGCCTCCAGAATCCGGGAGTGGATGTGTTCTGCGAGAGAGATATTCCGTTTCTTCGGAAATATGACACAAAGATCATCGTAAATGTGTGCGGACATGCGCCGGAGGAATACCTGGCGGTGGTGGAGCGTCTGGCAGATGAGCCAATTGATATGATGGAGATCAACATTTCCTGTCCAAATGTCAATGCCGGTTTTCTGGCTTTCGGACAGGATGCCAGGAATGTAGAGACGCTGACGGCACAGATCAAAAAGCTGGCAAAGCAGCCGGTGATTATGAAGCTGACCCCCAATGTAACGGATATTACTGAGATTGCCAGAGCAGCAGAGGCCGGAGGAGCCGATGCGGTATCGCTGATCAATACGCTGACAGGTATGAAAATAGATATCCACAGGCGGACATTTGCACTGGCCAATAAGACTGGCGGAGTGTCGGGTCCGGCTATCCATCCGGTCGCCGTGCGCATGGTCTATCAGACAGCGCGGGCAGTAAAGATCCCGGTGATCGGCATGGGAGGCATCGCTACGGCTGAGGACGCGATAGAGATGATCCTTGCGGGAGCCACGGCCGTCGCGGTGGGAACAGCTAATTTTGCAGATCCGCAGACTGCAGAAAAGGTTGTGGAAGGCATCGAGCACTATATGGAACAATACGGAATTGAAGATATTCATGATCTGATTGGAGGGGTGCGTGAATAGATGAATTTATACCAGAATAGATTTGCAGAGAAACTGAGGGAGGCCCTGACAGCAGTGTCTCCCACAATAGGAATTGTATTGCTGTTAAGTTTTACGATCGCACCAATCCCGCCCAGTATACTTCTTTTGTTTTTGTTTGGGGCAGTGATGCTGATCGTTGGGATGATGTTTTTTACACTGGGAGCTGAGCTGGCGATGACGCCGGTAGGAGAAAGGATCGGCACCAGGATCGCACAGTCCCGGAAGCTTGGAATTGTTTTGCTTCTTTGTTTCGTTTTAGGGTTTGTCATTACGATATCGGAGCCGGATCTGCAGGTGCTTGCGGAACAGGTTCCGTCCGTTCCCAATGCTGTACTGATCGTTGCAGTGGCAGCAGGTGTGGGAGTCTTTCTGATGATTGCAATGCTCCGTATGCTGTTTTCGAAAACATTACGGATGCTTCTGATTATATTTTATCTCCTGATATTTGCATTAGCTTTTTTTGTGCCGGATGATTTTATATCCGTTGCATTTGATTCGGGCGGAGTCACGACCGGCCCCATGACAGTACCATTTATCATGGCGCTGGGTGTGGGATTTGCCGCAGTGCGAAGCGATAAGCATGCGGAAGACGACAGCTTTGGTCTGGTGGCGCTGTGCTCCATTGGCCCGATTCTGGCTGTCCTTTTGCTGGGGCTTTTATATCACCCGGAAAACACGGCCTACACACCGTCAGAGATTCCGGTGATCCGGGATTCGGTAGAACTCTGGAAATATTTTGCTACCGGTCTGCCACAGTATATCGAGGAGATTGCAATTTCGCTGCTGCCGATCGTGGCTTTCTTTGCGGTTTTTCAGATCATTTCCCTGAAAATGAAGGGACGTGCCCTTCTGAAGGTTGTAATCGGAATCCTATATACCTATGTAGGGCTGGTATTATTCCTGACCGGCGTTAACGTCGGGTTTATGCCTGCAGGAAACTATCTGGGGGAGACGATTGCAGGGCTTTCCTACCGCTGGGTGCTGATCCCGATTGGTATGGTGATCGGATATTTTATCGTTAAGGCCGAGCCGGCAGTTTACGTGCTGAAGGAGCAGGTGGAGGAAATCACGTCAGGGGCGATTTCAGGAGAAGCTATGGGACTAAGCCTTTCTCTGGGGGTGGCAGCCTCTATTGGCCTTGCCATGATCCGGGTGCTGACAGGAATCTCGATTTTCTGGTTTATCCTTCCGGGATATTTTATAGCTCTTTGTCTGTCATTTTTCGTACCGAAAATTTTTACAGCTATTGCGTTTGACTCTGGCGGTGTCGCTTCCGGACCAATGACGGCCACTTTCCTTCTGCCCTTTGCTATGGGGGCGTGTCAGGCAGTGGGAGGAAATATCGTACAGGATGCCTTTGGAGTGGTGGCTATGGTAGCCATGACGCCGCTGATCACGATCCAGGTAATGGGTGCAATCTATAAATACCGGTCTGAACATACAGAAGACAGCGGACTGGTGGAGGCGTCCTATCTGGATACCTGGGCGGATGACGACATCATAGAATTATAGGAGGAGCCGAATGAATAATATTTATATGCTGGGGATCATCACCAACCGGGGGATGAGGGAAAAGTTTCTCCAGTTTTTTAAAGAATACCATATTGAGGTTACCTTTACGACGCTGGGACGGGGGACGGCAAGCAGCTCTCTTTTGGATTATCTGGGAATGGAAGCAACAGAAAAGGCGGTCTATTTTGCTGTTGTTACATTTGACACCTGGAAAAATCTGAAACGCGGATTATATACCCGGATGCGGATCGACGTCCCGGGACGGGGCATTGCCTTTTTAGTGCCTCTTAGCAGCATCGGAGGAAAAAAGATACTTCAGTACCTGACTGTCGGGCAGAAGATAGAAATCGAGGAGGAAAGCGTTTTGAAAAATACGGAATATGAACTGTTGGTTACAATTGCAAATTCCGGATATACAGAAACTATCATGGATGCGGCAAGAAGTGCACACGCACCGGGCGGTACATTTATTCATGCTAAGGGATCCGGTGTAGAGCATGCGAAAAAATTTCTGGGTATCTGCCTTGCAGAAGAAAAGGAGATGGTATTCATTGTAGTGAAAACAGCTCAGAAAAATGATATCATGCGGGCCATCATGGAGCAGGCTGGCGTGGATACGCCTGCGGGCGCACTGGTCTTTTCCGTGCCGGTGACAGATACCGCAGGAATACGCAGGATGGAAGAACTGCTGGAAGAAGAGGAAAAGTAAAAGGCATCGGGCAGCATACTTCATACTTTGTGTGATAGATGATTTCGATAAATACAGTGCATATATAAGTATAATCAATTTGAGAAGAGCGGAACGCATTGCTATAATTGATGCATCAAGTGTTATACACAAAGAAGGAGGAAGTATATGAAAAAGAGATGGATCAGCCTGTTGCTGGTCTCTGCCATGACGCTTTCCATGCTTGCAGGATGCGGAAGCAGTGAAGATACGGCAGAGGATACAAGCGAAGGCGGAGAGGGAGATAAAATTACTTTTATGGTGCCTGACTGGGGCGTACCGACAGATGAGCAGCTGGCTGCTTTTACAGAGGAGACCGGGATAGAGGTTGAAATCGCAGAAGTAGGCTGGGACGACATCCGAGAAAAGATTGCTACCGCGGCATCTGCAAATGAATGTGCCGCTGATGTAGTGGAAGTTGACTGGTCATGGGTAGGAGAGTTCTATGCGGCAGACTGGCTGGAGCCATTGGAGGTTTCCGATGAAGATAAGGAGGACATGCCTACCATTGAGACCTTTACCGTAGATGACAAGGTATTGGCTATGCCTTATGCGAATGACTACCGTCTGGCGTACTATAATACAGAGCAGTTTGCTCAGGCTGGAATTACAGAAGAGCCACAGACCTGGGATGATGTTCTGGAAGCATGCCGGACTCTGAAGTCAACCGGAACTGTAGAATATCCATTTGCCATTGCTCTGAACGCAGAGGAGAAGACCGCCACATGTCTGATGTGGCTTGCATACACCATGAACGGTGTTGTATGGAATGATGACGGAACCTTTAACGAAGAATCTGTGATGGAAGCACTGAAATATATGGAGACTCTGATCAATGAAGAGTTAGTGGCTCCGGAGGATAAAACCTCATCTGGTATGGATGCTTATATGAGAATCTGTGGCGGAACCGCTAGTTTCCTGACAGGCCCCACATCTTTTGTATCCAGAAGCCAGAATGAAGAGCTTTGCAGTGTAGTTGGACAGATCACGCCGATCCTGGTTCCTGGCAAAGACGGAAAAGCAGCGCAGACTATGCCTTTGCCGGAGGCGATCGGTGTCAGCAGCCTTTCTGAAAATAAAGAGGCAGCAAAGAAATTTGTAGAGTGGTATACATCTGCAGATATGCAGAAGCAGCTGAATGAGACAAATAGTGCGATTCCGACCCGCAACTCTGTATTGGAAGAGCTGATCAATGAAGGTGCGATCGAGAATCCTGGCGCGATGCTGGAAGAAGCACAGCTTGTTTCTTCTCCATTCCCGAACGGAATACCATCATACTACGCGGAAATGAGCAGTGCAATGTATAACGCTATCAACAAAATGGCGCTTGGCGAACTGACAGCAGAAGAGGCTTATGAGGAAATGTCTTCCGCATTAGACACATTACTCAGTGAAGAATAATTCAGGAAAGCATAGACTATGAAAAAAAAGATTGCACCATATCTTTTACTAACACCCATGATTTTAATCATGGGTGTATTAGTATTTTATCCGATTGTAACGACATTTACATATAGCTTAAAGAAATGGAAACTGACTTCCCCAGGGGACATCCGGTTTATAGGGCTGAAAAATTACCGTAATATCCTTCAGTCAGATTCGTTTTGGTACAGTATGCAGAATACCGTGTATATCCTGGTACTGGTGATCGTACTTACGACGATTCTGGGGTGCCTGGTGGCGGCATTTTTGAAAATCAGCAAGAAATGCTCGGGGATCCTCTTAGCATTGGCGATCCTGCCCTGGGCTCTGCCGCCGTTCGTAAATGGAATCCTGTGGAAATTTGTATTTTTCTCCGGATACGGATTCCTGAATAAGCTGCTGATCGGCATAGGCGCTGTGGAGAAACCTGTAGAATTTCTTGCATCCAGATGGCTGCTTTTATTTGTGATTTCTATCGTAGTAGTTTGGAGAAGTGTTCCTTTTATGGCATTGGTGTGTCTGGCAGGACGGCAGTCACTGCCGGAGGATGTCTATGAAGCGGCTGAGATTGACGGGGGAACAAAGGGGAAAATCTTCCTTCACGTTACCGTTCCGCTGATGCTGCCATTTGTAGGCGTGGGTCTGACATCGACTTCGGTAACGGCGATCAATGTATTTGATGAGATTGTTGCTCTTTCCGGCTACAGTGATCTTGCAAAGAATATTCTGATGGAAAGCTACCTGACCACGTTTAATTTCCTGGATTTTGGAAAGGGAAGCGCCATGACTTATATAGTATTATTCTTTGCATTGCTCCTTGGAATATTCTATCTTCGGAGTTTAAATAAGGAGGTGGAATATTAATGAAGTATGCAAAAAAAGCCGGATATATTGCAGCGCTTATACTGTTTTTAATATTTGCCGCTGGGCCGTTTGTGTGGACTTTTATCATATCCATTACGCCGGACCATGCCATGTTTGCTCCGACACCGGAGCTTTTGCCGGGAGAGGTGACATTTGAAAATTACAAAGAACTGTTTTCGGGAGGACAGAGGGGAAGCCGTTTTTTTGAGAGTATGTATAATTCTCTGAGAGCGGTGGCCATCACTTTATGTATCGGAGTACCTGTAGCGGTAATGAGCGCTTATGCTTTAAGCCGGATGGAATTTAAAGGGAGAAAGGTCATAAAAAACCTGCTGCTGATTACGATGGTTATCCCTGTTATGGCTACGATTATCCCGCTGTATCAAATGTTTGCGGCGGGAAAAATGCTGGACGATATTTTCTGGCTGAGCATGGTGTATGTCAGCTCCTACCTGCCTATGGCAGTCTGGCTGATCTCAAATTATTTTGCTACGATACCGGAAGAACTGGAAGAAGCGGCACTGATAGATGGATGCGGAAAATTTGTAAGTTTTTTCCGCATCATCCTGCCGCTTTCTTATCCGATTATTTTGTCTGTGATTTTGATCATGTTTTTAAATACGTGGAGTCAGTTTCAGATCCCGCTGATCCTTGCCTCCTCGATGGAGACAAAACCGATGGCGATCGTGGTGTCCGAGTTTATGACAAAGGATACCATTCAGTACGGGCTGATCGCGGCAGCAGGGATGCTGGCCCTGATCCCTCCGGCGCTGACGGCGCTGATCTTCCGGAAATATCTGATCTCCGGGATGACAAAGGGATCTGTAAAAGGATAACTGTATTTCTAAGACAGCGCAGCCGCGCTGTCTTCTAATTTTTGCTTAGCTTCCTTGAGTTCCGCAAGCTGGGCGTCGGAAACTTTGTCGAGCCGGCATTTCATGGCCAGCTTGTTCAGACGGTTCAGATCGTTCTTGATTTGTTTTTTGGTGCCGTGATCCAAAGTTTTTTTCTGGGCTTTCAGCTTTTGCTCTGTCTCAGACATCAGACGCTGGACATCGCTTAAGACTTCCATGGCGTCCTTGCGGGTCTGGTCCTGGCCTGCATATTCGTGAGCGTCCCGGATAGCCTGCTGGATTTCCTGCTCAGACATGCTGTCATTTGCGGTGATGGTAATAGACTGCTGCTTTCCGGTGTCCAGATCTTTTGCGGATACTTTTAAGATACCGTTGGCGTCAATGTCAAAGGTTACTTCTATCTGCGGGACGCCGGCCGGAGCAGCCTTGATGCCTTTTAACCGGAATTTTCCAATGGTCTTATTGTCTCTTGCCATGGGGCGCTCGCCCTGGAGCACATGGATATCCACAGAGCGCTGGTAGGGCGCTGCGGTGGAGAAAATCCGGGAATACCGGGTGGGCAGGGTGGTGTTCCGCTCGATCAGTCGGGTGGCAACGCCGCCGACAGTCTCAATGGACAGGCTTAAGGGCGTGACGTCCAAAAGCAGGATCCCTTTATCTGTGCCGGAAGCGATCAGGCTGTTGCCCTCCAGGGTATGGCCGAGGATCGCGGCTCCTTTTGCAACGCACTCGTCGGGATTGATGTTTTTGGAAGGTTCTTTTCCGGTGAGCATCCGGACTTTTTCCTGAACGGCGGGAATCCTGGTAGATCCGCCTACCAGAAGCACGCGTCCTAATTCAGAAGGAGCGATCCCGGCATCATTCAGGGCGTTTCTCACTGGCTCTGCTGTGCGGTCAATGAGATCCCGGATCAGATCCTCGAACTGGGCTCTGGTAAGCGTCAGATCCATATGGAGCTGTTCGCCCCGGTGTTCCGCAAGGTAAGGGAGCATGATATGAGAACTGTCGGAAATGGACAGCTCTTTTTTGGCCTGCTCCGCAGCATCTCTGATGCGCTGCATAGCGGCAAAATCTCTGGAAAGATCTACCTTGTGCTCGTCTTTAAAACGACGGAGGAGCCACTGGGTGATGCGTTCGTCAAAATCATCACCGCCCAGGTGGTTGTCTCCGGCAGTAGCCAGTACCTCGATGACGCCTTCGCCAATCTCGATCACAGAAACATCGAAGGTACCGCCGCCTAAGTCGTAGACCATAACCTTCTGTGGCTCTCCGTGGTTGAGCCCGTAGGAGAGGGCGGCGCTGGTAGGCTCATTGATGATTCGTCTGACATTCAGCCCGGCAATCCTTCCGGCATCCTTGGTCGCCTGCCGCTGGATGTTGTTAAAATAGGCAGGAACCGTGATGACGGCTTCCGTTACGGGCTCGCCCAGGAAATCTTCGGCGTCTTTTTTCAGCTGCATCAGTACCATGGCGCTGATGGTCTGTGCTTTGTATTCTGTACCGTCAATGCGTACGCTCCATTCAGTGCCCATATGGCGTTTTACCGAACTGATCGTGCGCTCCGGATTCGTGACAGCCTGTCGTCTTGCACTTTCTCCCACCAGTCGTTCTCCTTTTTTTGTAAAAGCTACGATGCTGGGTGTAGTCATGCTCCCGGAGGTTCCGGGGATGATGACCGGCGCCTCATTTTCCACAACAGACACACAGCTGTTTGTTGTTCCCAGATCAATTCCGATTACCTTTCCCATTGATTGATAAGCTCCTTTCCATTATCGCTGTTTCTATGTATTGTCAGATTTTATTGTCTAGCAGCGGCAGAACATACAGAAAAGCTGCGCCAGGCACAGACCCTGGCAGACGCGTCCCATGCTCTCGGCATAATTTTGAAATTCTTCCCCGTTCTGCCGGTATTCTGTGCCTGCCTGGCGCAGGATGTTCAAGGTCCTGCGGTAGACATCAGAGGAAGGGTCCATCTGGATCGCCTTCTGGATCTGCTCTACGGCCAGTACCTGCCTGCCGAGCCCATGATTTGCCAGTGCACTTAAGTAGAACCACCTTGCGTCCCGCTGACTGCTTAAAATGCTGTTCAAGGTATTGTCAGCGTACTGGTACTGCCGCATGTTGATAAAATCGATGGCCTGCCGGATATCGTTACTGTCTCCGGGCTGCGACATGGGCGGCTCAGGATTCCGGCCGGCGCTGCCGAAACCAAAGAATTCTTCGAAGCTTCCAAAACCGCCGAAATCCTGCCAGCCGTCAAAATCCCGCCAGGGGTCAGGACCCTGGCTGGCGGATCCCTGCCGGTATCCGCCATTCCTTTGCTGACCCTGCATTCGTGACTGGTATTTTTCCGGATTGTTCAGCATATCATAGGCCTCGTTGATCTCGTTCATTTTATCAGCTGCCAGAGGATCGTCCGGGTGAAGATCCGGATGGTACTCCTTGGCTTTGGCGCGGTAGGCCCGTTTTATCTCGTCCTTTGAGGCGTCTCTTGATACCCCCAGTACCTTATATGGATCATCAACCATTGTTTTTCCCCTTCCTTTGATATTTTGTAAAGTATTGCTGCCAGACGCCGCCATACAAGATGTTCCGCATGAGATGGACGTCCTGCAGAAGCGGCAGCTTTTCAAAGATCCTTACTGCATTTCCAATCGGGATCTCCAGAATCTCCTGCATTTCCTCCGGATGCTTTTTCATATGGAACAAAGGATTGTAATTCTGCTTCTTTTTGTCTTTTTCATAATCCATGGATGCGTCCATCAGATAGATGAACCGGCCGATCTCAAACCCCAGACTTTTGAGGCTGGTGCTCCAGAAATCCTCATGATAAACGAAAATCTCCGACAGCATTTCTCCGGAGAGGTTGATGGCCTGATCGAACTGAGAGGGATCCTTAGTCTCTATGTTTTCCAGGGCCTGAATACTGTTGCTCACAGAACGGCACTGTCTGGGATAGATGGCCTTCAGCCGCTGGTATTCCTTTTCCAGCAGGGATGCGTACCATTGACGAAGGTGTTTCCCTTCATCCTTCCAGTCGTCCATACATTTGAAATAGGACAGGAGGATGGTCATGTCCGCCGCATAGTCTGTAAATTTATTTTCTGCCGCCGTCTTCTGGCTGGTAGGATGAAGGCTGCACCGAAAAGAGGTTTCCGTCTCCTCTGGCTCATAGAGTGATGACAGCAGCAGGATGATAAAGGTCATATCGTAGGAAAGATTCAGACGATGGAGCTGGCCGTACCGGTTTTTCAGATTCCGGCATAGTCCGCAGTATATATGCTGGTAGCGTTCCAGCTCTGCTTTGTCTAATTTGTCCTTGATGCATACGATATATCCGAACATAGACGTCTCCTTTCTCATTCCAATACTTAGCACATTTCCCGGGAGATTTCAACGAAACTTCCGAAAAGTTCACAGAGTTCACAGTCTTTTGATTTTTGGAAAGGAAAGATTTGAAAATCATGAGAAATACCCTATAATAATCTTATAGAAGATATGGACCGCCAGGCCCGTGGGCTGAAAGGATAAAGGGATGAATTACAGAAGAGCTGAGGTCAGGGATATTCCAGTCCTGGCAGATTTGCGAAAAAAACAGCTTATAGATGAAGGACAGAAACCGGATCTGGATATGGACTATGAACTGACAGACTACTTCGAGAAAAAAATGTCTGACGGTTCTCTGGTGGAATGGGTGGCAGAAGAGGACGAGAGGATCATTGCCACAGGAGCCATCATTTTTATGGATTTTCCACCTTCGTTTACAAACAAAACGGGAAAACAGGGGTATATTGCCAACATGTATACGGATCCTGATTTTCGGGGAAGAGGGATTGCCTCGGAGATCCTGGAACGGCTTGCAAAAGAGGCCAGAGAGCGGCACATTCATAAATTGATCTTGTATGCGTCAAAATGGGGCAGGCCGGTGTATCAGAAATATGGATTCCGGGATGCCGGTGCATGGATGGAACTTAAGCTGTGACTTGCAAGGAGCCCTCTGCAATGATATTCTTTTGAGGGGAAAAGTATCGCAAACCCCGGATCCCCAAGAGAAATCATAAAGGCGTCATATGCGATATATGATTATCTGGATGAAGAAATTTGGCTGGAAATGCTTAGAGCCAGAAAGGACATGACACATATCTATAATGGAGAAGCTGCAAAACAAATGGTGTCTTTGATTTTGGAAAGGTATATCCCGGCTTTTGCCGTAATGGAGGAGAGGATCAGAAAGGATTATGGAGAAATTCTGAAAGATCTGTAAGTCGGCAGAAACCGTGAAATAATCAAGACAGGAGAAAGGTTATGGAAGAGAAGATCATCAGAAGTGCCATCCAGGCACATGAGAGCAAGAAGAGCTTTCATTTTGAGTTTCAGGAGGAACTTAAACCAAAGCAGATTGACAATGCGATCCGTTCGTATGCGAAAGGAGTAACAGCAGCAGAGGTTATTGCGGTCCTTGATGAAACTATGCTTTCGAACGGAAAAAAGGGGTATCTCGTTACCGAGAAGGGGATTTACTCCAGCACGATGTTTAATAAAAAAAGTAATCCGCTTCCGCTGGATCACATGGTGTCTGTTGAGGTAGAGGAGTCGGACTGCATCGTGACATATGAGGACGGGACTAAGCGGAGTTTTTTCTTCAGTATTCACAAGGAATTTCCGGAAATCCTGAAAACAATCCTGAAAAGTGGAAACCAGAATGTGCGTAAGCCGGAAAAACCGGCAAAGGCAGTAGAGGCATCCAAGCCGGCAGCTGAACCGAAGCCGTCCAAGCCATCGAAACAGGCAGAGCCGCCAAAGCCAGTGGAACCGCCGAAACAGGCAGAGCCATCGAAGCCAGTGGAGCCGCCGAAACAGGCAGAGCCAGCAAAGCCAGTGGAGCCGCCAAAGGAAATGGGGCAAAAGGAGTCTGCCGAGCCAGGGCAAGAGGAGAAAAAGTATAAGATTGCTGTCGTGGGTGAGGCGGAAAGCGGCAGACATACGCTGGTGGAGCGTCTTTTAGAGAGTGGAAAGCTTTCTGATGATATTTCCCTAATCATCTTTGAGAATCCGTTGGAGCTGTTCCGTTATCTGGAGAAGCCGGGAGCTTACCTAAACGGATATATAGGCGTCTGTGACGCTACAACAGGCACATCAGACGAACTTACGGATTCGGTCCGGATCATGAGCGGGAAACAGATTCCTCTTTCTGCGCTATTTTTCAATAAACGGGATTTGTTCCTGGATGATGAAATGTTCCAGCTGTCAGCAATCATGACGCTGGGAGATATGGAAGATATGGGATTTGACGGATTTTATCAGCCGGAAAGTGTAGAGATTCTGCTTGGACGTTTGTTTTCGGTGCCAGTGTATATCGGAAGTGCGGTGGATATCAGGGCGAATGATCTGGAGCCGGAATTTGGTACAGCGGTTCAGGAACTGGTGCTGGGATTGAATGCACATGAAGGCGTCCTGCCGAACGGGGAGTCAGAGCCGGTGTCACTGGAGGAATTGATTTCCAGATATCAGGCATAAAAACAATTAATTCTTATGGAGACAGACTTGGAAATCTGTCTCCATTTATTCTGAAATAGTTGCGAAAGCTCAAAAGAATAAAATATTTTTGTGACGTATTTATAATTCGTTCTGCGTATTGACACGGCCTAGCCTGTCTGGTGGCTGCAGAAACAAGATGACAGAGGATAGATTTGTTTATTCTGCTATCTTGTTTTCTAAGAACTTTTCCACTATAATTAACAGATAATCAATGGGAGAGTCCTTTCTCCCAAAAAGGCTGGACTTTCCGGCTGTCAATTTTTTATCCGGCGATTTCTGCTATTTTATTTCCAGACCTTTTTTGAGCTCACTTAAAGGTTGCAACGGTTTATTTTGTTTTCTATAATGAAAGGAGAAAATCAATGATGCAACAATTTCATACTCAGGAATATCCCACTGCGAACCGTAACTACAAGGATCGCCTGTTTCGCTTTGTGTTCAATAACAAGAAGGACCTTCTGGATCTATATAATGCGATTAATGGGACGAACTATGACAATCCGGAAGAGTTGGAAGTCAACACCTTGGAAAATGTGCTGTACCTTTCCATGAAGAATGATTTGTCCTTCCTGATCGATGCAGAGCTGAATCTGTATGAACATCAGAGCACTTATAATCCCAACATGCCTATGAGGGGGCTTCTGTATTTCGCAGGCGTTTATACCAGGCATATTTCCAGCCGCGAGATTAATATTTACAGCAGTTCGCCCAAGGAATTTCCTTTCCCCCAACACATCGTGTTCTACAACGGGACCAGGGAGGAACAGGATCGAAAGGTTTTGAAGTTGTCAGATCTTTTCCGGCGGCCAAACGGGGAGAAAGAACCCTGCCTGGAATGTAAGACCTTGATGTTGAACATTAATTACGGGCATAACCGGGAATTGATGAAGAAGTGTAGGCGTCTGGAGGAATACGCTATCTTTGTGGATACCATCCGGAAGAATCAAACGAAAGGGAAAGATCTGCAGGAAGCAGTGGAAACGGCGGTGGAAAGCTGTATTGCCGGCGGGGTTCTGGCGGATATCCTGAGAGCGCAGAAAGCAGAGGTGGTACAGATGGTACTGGAAGGTTTCGATCAGGAAGCATATGAGAAAGCCATGAAGAAAGAGGGCTATGAGGACGGATATCAGGATGGAAAAGAGGCCGGGAAAAAGGAAGAACTGGAGCGGGGGATCTGCGGATTGATTCATTCTTTGAGGGAATTCGATATTCCGAAGGAACAGATTTTGCAAAAACTTCAGGATACCTATCAGATTACGGAAAAAGAAGCCATGGGTTATGTAGAAAAATATTGGTAAATGAGAGAAAAACGGGAATAAAAGGGAATCATGAGAAAATGCAGTTACCGGGTTTGTAACCGCTGTTCCCCATAACTTCTCATAAGTTGTTATGTCCTTGTATTTGCTGGGGCTTCTATACCGATAAATTTGGAAACATAATGGTCTTTCTATATAGCCGGAATATAAAGAAAAGTCCGGATTAAGAGTGTAAATGCTGTTTTGCAGCAGACTCTTATGAGGGCTTTTTTTTTTTCAAAATGATGAAAGATAGTAGTGTTTTCCTTGTGAAGTAAAAAAGCATATGATAAAATAGTCTAAAAGGAGACTAAATATGAACGAGATAGACAGGCCATATAATTTAAAACGTTTTTATCTGCAATGGCAGAAATTGAATCATGTATATGAGGACTATGCAAAGATACATGATCTGACCTATATTTCTATGTTTATTTTGCAGCTGCTGGACGGTGAGGGGACGACGCAGAAAGAACTGTGCGATATCTTATATTTCCCGAAGCAGACTGTCAATAAGGTGATACTCTCTTTTGTAAAGAGGGGATATGCTGCCATGGCTGAAAATCCGAAGGACAGACGTTCTCGTTTGATCGTACTTACAGAAAAGGGGAAAGAATTTCAAAAGAAAGTGATTTCCCACATTGAGCAGGCGGAACTACAGGCATTTGCTTCTTTATCAGAGCGGGAGCAGGAAGTGATAACAGACCTTTGGGAAAAATACACCAGCATATGTATCAATAAGATTAATGGCAGTTAAGTGTGCCGGATGGAGGAACGGATAGATGAAAAAACTGGGATTTGGACTTATGCGTTTACCGCTGATAAATGATGAATTTTCTCGTGTAGATAAGAAAATGTTATGTGATATGGTTGACTATTATCTGGATAAAGGATTCCAATACTTTGATACAGCATGGTTTTATCACGATGGACAGTCGGAAATATCTGTAAAAGAGTGTCTTGCAGACCGTTATCCCCGCTCTGCTTTCCTGCTTGCGGATAAAATGCCTCTTGTACTGATCCGGGAAGAAAAGGAACTGGAAGAATGACGCGATTCAGTCGGAAAAGTGTTATCAGGTAGCGAAAAAGCACGGGAAACCGGTTATTGTTATGGAACCTGTCAAGGGTGGAACTCTTGCAGATATTCCGGAAGAAGCGGAAAAGTTATTCAAGTCTTATCACTCTGATATGTCTGTTGCTTCGTGGGCGATCCGCTTTGCGGCAAGCCATGAGAATGTTATGTTGGTTTTAAGTGGCATGAGCAGCATGGAACAGTTAAAAGACAATTTATCGTATATGGAAAATTTCAAACCATTTGCACCGGAAGAATTTGAATTAGTCTGCGAAGCTGCAAAAATGATCAATCAGAGTGTTGCCATTCCGTGTACCGGATGTTCTTACTGTATCAATAAATGCCCGATAAATATTGCTATTCCTAAATACTTTGCACTCTACAATGCAGACATGCGGGAGTTGGAAACGAAGGCATGGACAGCACAGACAATGCTGTACAGTCATTTTTCGGAGCAGTATGGCAAGGCGGGTGATTGTATCAGGTGCGGTCAATGTGAGAAGATATGTCCGCAGCATCTGCCGATCAGAGAATGGATGAAAAAGGTGGCTGAAAGATTTGAAGGAGACCAGGGTAATTCCTGAATTGAAAAACCCTACCAGATATGTTAGAATTGATAAGAATTATGTAGGAGGTTTGAAAGATATGGAACAGTACAAGCAGGAATTTATCGAATTTATGGTAGAAAGCGACGTGTTGAAATTCGGGGAGTTCACACTGAAAAGTGGAAGAAAATCTCCGTTTTTTATGAATGCGGGAGCTTATGTGACAGGCACGCAGCTTAAAAAGCTGGGTGAATATTATGCAAAGGCGATTCACGATAAATATGGTGATGATTTTGATGTGCTGTTCGGACCTGCTTACAAGGGAATTCCGCTGGCAGTGGTGACTGCAATTGCGTTTAGCGAGCTTTATGGAAAAGAAATCCGTTACTGCTCTGACCGGAAGGAAGAAAAGGATCACGGAGCGGACAAAGGAAGTTTTCTGGGAAGCAGCTTAAAAGACGGCGACAGGGTCATTATGATCGAGGATGTGACTACGTCCGGAAAATCCATGGAAGAGACTGTGCCGAAGGTAAAGGGTGCGGCGAGTGTGGAAATCAAAGGACTGATGGTATCCTTAAACCGTATGGAAGTCGGAAAAGGCGGAGAGAAGTGCGCGCTTGATGAAGTGAAAGAATTATATGGCTTTGATACGGCTGCGATCGTGACTATGGAAGAGGTAGTAGAATACCTTTATAACAGAGAATGTCAGGGAAAAATCGTGATCGATGATACATTAAAATCTGCAATTGACGCATATTATGAACAGTACGGCGCAAAGTAGCGGATGCGGCAGGTGCAGGTGAACAGGTAAAATCAGGAGGGACGCATATGAACGAAAAAGCATATAAGGCAATGAGTCTGGCAGGAGCGGCAAACATCGCCGTGGGAATCGTGATTTTAGTTGTGGGAATCGCGGCGGGAGTGATCGCGATCGTTACGGGGGCTCGTCTCCAGAAAGAGAAGAAAGGTCTCACTTTCTAGGGACTTATGTAATAGAAAGGAAGCATTTTTTTGAATAATAAGACAAGGAAGAGGATACGTGTCCTTGGAAAAATCTTATTTATACTGTATGTGATCTTTATTGTATATTTTCTGATATTTTCTGACTGGTACGGCAGGACAGGAGAAATGCAGGAGTACCATTATAACCTGGTATTGTTTAAAGAAATCCGGCGGTTCTGGGAATACCGGGATCAGGTCGGATTCTTTGCAATGTTTACCAATCTGTTTGGAAATGTGATCATTTTCATTCCGTTTGGATTCTTTCTTCCAATGGCGAGCAGGTACCGGAGTCTACTGGGAACCGTGTTCTACAGCTTTGGATTGAGTCTCTGTGTAGAAACTTTTCAGCTGTTTTCCAGGGTGGGAAGCTTTGATGTAGATGACCTGCTGCTCAATACGATCGGAGGTCTGGCAGGATATATCATATTTGTGATCTGTGCGGCAATAAGGAGAAGACATGTTACTAAAAAGAAAAAAAGTAAAAAAAGAAGATGACAGGGCAAAAGCTGCGGTAAAAACAAGAGAAAAGCAGCGGCGCAAAATGATCCGGACAAAATATGGGCAGGCGCCGTTAAGACACGCAAGGAAAGGCGTGTATTCCTGTATTTATGGGGCAGTGGTCTTTGCCCTTTTGTTTTTGATGATCCTGATCTCTTTTGTGACCAAAGGAGAAGTCGGGGTATTGATCGGTCTGGTGGGGCTGGGTACTGTGGCGCTGTCCATAGCCGGAGTGACACTCGGCGTCCGCGGTTTAAAGGAGCGGGATAAAAATTATCTTACCTGCAGGATAGGGATCGGCGTGAACGGGCTGTTCCTCTTAGGCCTTGCAGGATTATTTATCAGGGGGCTGTTATAGAGGATGATAGAGGAAAGATATGATCTTGCGATCGGAAGAATCGGCAGGATCGGAGGAGAAGAAAGCGTAAAACTGCCGTTTCGTAAATTTTTTCAAAAAACGGCATCTTTTCTTCTGATGATCGATGAACTGAAAAAAGAGATAGAAAGCGGGGGGTATGAAAAACGGGATCTTTCAGAGCTGGAAGCGTGGAATGACCGGCTGTACAGGGACATTCTGCCGGATAATTACAGTACAAGCTACGGAAATCCGGTTTTTGCGGTAAAGGAGCTGGGAGAAGGATACGGACAGATATTAAGCTTCCTTTATACAGAACTCAGGGGAGCAATTCCCTATGTGTTTGAGGGGAAAACAGAGTATCTGGATATCCTGCTTGAACTTTTCCTGGAAATATACGGGCAGTTTGAAGAGGAGGAGATTCCGAAGGAGGAGCAGATTAAAGAGATCATTTACTGGTATGCCAGCGACTACTGCGATGTGTTTGTGGCGGACCGGATCAGAGAGCAGATCGACCCGGACTGTTCCTTTGCGCTGAATATCATCTGCAGCAGCGATCTTTCGGATCTTCGGTATCTTTACCGGTTCGGGGAATATATCAGCGAAAACGAGAGAAGAACGGCAGAACATCTGCTGGAGCTTTCGGAAGATGTGATCTGTAAGATGGCCGATGTCTATACGGAGGGGTATCGTGTCGGCTTTGTAAATACAGGGAAGGACCTGTCAAAAAAGGGCACGGTGGAAATCCGGTATGTGCTGGGATTTGAAAGAGTGATCAAAAAGGCGGTTGAAAACTTCCGGAAAATGGGACTGCGTCCGGTATTCTGCCGGTCCGGCGCCAGTGTGCTGACAAAACGCCGCCACCTGAAGGTGGGGTATTATGGGGCAGTGGCCAATAAGCAGTTTGACTACGATCATGGCAATGACCAGGCGCTGTTTTTTGATAAGAAATTTATGGAGCGCAAGCTTGAGGTTATAAAGACTACCTATGAGCATCACAAGGAACTGGCGGCAGAGATGGCGGGGCCTGCGGTGATCGAGATGTTTGGGGAAGAGCCTTTTTCTCCGGAGCAGACAAAGGAAGCTCTGTCCCTTACTGCTAAACAAGAAGAGCTCTCATTGCAGTTTGACAGTCGGCAGAGCCAGATCGTGAACAGCTACATTCCGGGAGAGGAAAGAAGCTTTACGATCATTGCCTATCCGGTGCCGGAGATCGGAAAGGATTATAAAGAAATCTTTGACGAGGTGATCCGGATCAATACTTTGGACGCCAAGGTATACGAAAAGGTACAGCAGACGCTGATCGATGCGCTGGATCAGGGCGAATATGTACACATCCTGGGTGGAAACGGCAACCGGACAGATCTGAAGGTGCAGCTTCACCGCCTGAATGATCCAAAGAAGGAGACGATTTTTGAAAACTGTGTGGCTGATGTCAATATTCCGGTGGGAGAAGTGTTCACTTCTCCGGTACTGGAAGGGACAAACGGGGTACTCCATGTCAGCAGGGTATATCTGAATGAACTGCAGTACCGGGATCTGGAGATTACCTTTGCCAATGGAATGATAGCGGACTACAGCTGTGGAAATTTTGAGCGGGAGCTGGAAAATAAGGCTTATATCCGGGATAACATCCTGCACAGGCATGAGACACTGCCGCTTGGAGAGTTTGCGATCGGCACCAATACCACGGCTTATGTGGCGGCAAAGAAGTACGGGATCGAAGAAAAGATGCCGATCCTGATCGCGGAAAAAATGGGTCCCCATTTTGCGGTGGGAGACACCTGTTACAGCTGGAGCGAGGATATCCGGGTCTACAATCCAAATGGGAAAGAAATCGTAGCAAAGGATAATTCCGTATCCATCCGCAGGAAAGAGGATGTGTCAAAGGCATATTTTCATTGCCACACGGATATCACGATTCCCTATGAGGAGCTAAAGAGCATTACGGTCGTGACGGCGGACGGCGGCAGGATTCCTCTCCTGGAAGAGGGAAGATTCGTACTGCCGGGCTGCGAGGTTCTGAACGAACCGTTGAAAAATGCATAGAAACCATGTTATGATGAACGATGAGAAAGAGAGGATGAAGACTATGGCAAAAGTAGGAATTGTTATGGGCAGCGACTCAGACCTGAAGGTGATGAGCAAAGCTGCATCCATGCTGGAGAAGCTGGGAATTGACTATGAGATGACGATCATCTCCGCACACAGAGAACCGGATGTGTTCTTTGAGTGGGCGAAAGCAGCAGAAGGAAAAGGGATCAAGGTGATCATCGCAGGTGCAGGTATGGCAGCGCATCTTCCGGGAATGTGTGCGGCACTGTTCCCGATGCCGGTGATCGGCGTGCCGATGTCCGGCAAGAACCTGGCGGGAGAGGACGCACTTTTCTCTATCGTACAGATGCCGCCGGGAATCCCGGTTGCAACGGTAGCGATTGACGGCGGCATGAACGCTGCTATCCTTGCAGCAAAGATCCTGGCTGTCTCCGATGAGGAGCTGCTGGAGAAGCTGAAAGACTACAGCAAAGAGATGAAAGAGACTGTACAGGCGAAGGCTGCAAAGCTTGATGAGATCGGCTATCAGGCATATCTGGATCAGAAGTAAACGTAGAAAAAGAGATAAAGGAGACTGGTTATGGATTATAAGAAGGCAGGCGTGGATATTGAAGCAGGCTACAAGTCCGTAGAACTGATGAAGGAGCATGTAAAAAAGACCATGCGTCCGGAAGTACTGGGAGGCCTGGGAGGCTTTTCGGGAGCATTTTCATTAAGTAAGATCAAAGAGATGGAGGATCCGGTCCTTCTTTCCGGAACCGATGGCTGCGGAACGAAGGTAAAGCTTGCAATGGTCCTTGACAAACATGATACCATCGGCATCGACGCCGTGGCGATGTGCGTCAATGATATTGCCTGTGCCGGCGGAGAACCGTTATTTTTCCTGGATTATATCGCATGCGGTAAAAATTATCCGGAAAAGATCGCAGATATCGTGAAAGGTGTGGCAGAAGGGTGCCTTCAGTCAGAAGCGGCCCTGATCGGCGGCGAGACGGCAGAGCATCCGGGGCTGATGGCAGAGGATGAGTATGACTTGGCCGGATTTGCTGTGGGCGTCTGCGACAGGAAGGATATGATCACTGGAGAAGCGCTGACAGGCGGAGATGTTCTGATTGGAATGGCATCCTCTGGTGTACATAGCAACGGATTTTCCCTGGTGCGCAAGGTGTTTGAGATGACGAAGGAGTCCCTGGAAACCTATCATGAAGATCTGGGAACCACCCTTGGCGAGGCACTGCTTGCACCGACCAGGATCTATGTAAAGGCGTTAAAGAGCATTAAGAATGCCGGTGTGACAGTAAAAGCATGCAGCCATATTACCGGAGGCGGCTTTTATGAGAATATTCCCAGAATGTTAAAGGACGGCGTAAAGGCCGTGATCGAGAAGGACAGCTACCCGATTCCTCCGATCTTTGCAAAGATTGCAAAGGAAGGAAATGTGGAAGAGCAGATGATGTACAATACCTACAATATGGGACTTGGCATGGTGATCGCTGTAGAGCCTAAAGATGTGGATGCGGCGATGGAAGCAATCCGCCAGGCAGGGGACAAGCCCTATGTGGTGGGCCGTATCGAGGATGGAGAAAAGGGAGTCGAGCTATGCTAAATGTGGTTGTCATGGTATCCGGAGGTGGTACCAATCTGCAGGCCATTATTGACAATATCGAGAGCGGGCAGATCAGAAATGCCAGGATCGCGGCCGTGATCAGCAACAATGCAAATGCATATGCCCTGGAGCGGGCAAAAAAGCATGGGATTCCGGCAGTGTGCATTTCTCCAAAGGATTTTTCATCCCGGCAGGAATTTAATGAAGCGTTTCTTGAAAAGGTAGAAGAGATCGGACCGGATCTCATTGTACTGGCAGGTTTCCTTGTTGTGATACCGCCGGAAATGATCCGACGGTATCCGAATCAGATCATCAATATCCATCCGTCCTTAATCCCTTCATTTTGCGGAACCGGATACTATGGGTTGAAGGTACATGAAGCCGCACTGGCCCGTGGGGTCAAGGTGGCAGGCGCTACCGTTCATTTTGTGGATGAGGGAACGGATACAGGCCCCATCATTTTGCAGAAGGCTGTAGAGGTGCGAAATGGAGACACCCCGGAAATCCTGCAGCGAAGGGTGATGGAACAGGCAGAATGGCAGATCCTTCCAAGAGCCATCGAACTGATCGCAGAAGGAAGAGTGAAGGTGACAGGAAATATCGCAGAAGTTTCTTAAGGAGGATTAAGAGAAGATGAAAGTACTGATCGTGGGAAGCGGCGGAAGAGAACACGCGATTGCATACAGTGTGGCAAAGAGTGATAAGGTGGACAAGATTTATTGTACACCGGGCAACGCAGGCATTTCGGAATATGCCGAATGTGCGCCCATCGGAGCCATGGAGTTTGATAAGATCACAGCATTTGCGAAGGAAAAGGAAGTGGATCTGGTCATCGTGGGGATGGACGATCCGTTGGTAGGAGGGCTGGTAGACTGCCTGGAGGCAGAAGGAATCCGTACCTTCGGACCGACAAAAGCGGCTGCTATTCTGGAAGGCTCGAAAGCTTTTTCCAAGGATCTGATGAAGAAATATAACATCCCAACGGCAGCCTACGAAAACTTTACAGACCCGGAAAAGGCACTTTCTTATCTTGAGACAGCCAAGTACCCTATCGTATTGAAAGCTGACGGGCTGGCCCTTGGAAAAGGTGTGCTGATCTGTAATACCTTGGAGGAAGCAAAAGAGGGCGTAAGGACTATCATGCAGGATAAAAAGTTCGGAGATGCCGGAAATGAAATGGTGATCGAAGAATTTATGACAGGACGTGAGGTGTCTGTGCTGTCCTTTGTAGATGGGAAGACGATTAAAACCATGACTTCTGCACAGGATCATAAGAGAGCCGGAGACGGAGATACCGGATTGAATACCGGAGGCATGGGAACCTTCTCTCCAAGCCCGTTTTATACGAAAGAAGTGGATGAGTTCTGCCAGAAGCATATTTACCAGGCTACGGTAGACGCCATGAGGGCAGAGGGACGGCCGTTTAAAGGAGTGATCTTCTTTGGGCTGATGCTGACAGAGGAAGGTCCGAAGGTTCTGGAATATAACGCGAGATTCGGAGATCCGGAGGCTCAGGTAGTGCTTCCAAGGATGAAGAATGACATCATCGAAGTGGTGGAGGCCTGCATCGATGGCACACTGGATCAGGTGGATCTTCAGTTTGAGGACAATGCGGCAGTCTGTGTGGTTCTGGCCAGTGAAGGGTATCCGGTATCCTACGAAAAAGGCCTGCCTATCAGCGGTCTGGAAAAATTCAAGGATGAGGAAGGCTATTACTGCTTCCATGCGGGGACAAAGTTTGACGGCGAAAACATTGTGACAAACGGCGGACGTGTTCTTGGCATTACAGCGAAAGGAAAAGACTTAAAGGAAGCCAGGGCAAACGCTTATGCGGCCACAGAGTGGGTGCAGTTTGACAACAAATATATGCGCCATGATATCGGCAAGGCGATTGACGAGGCATAATAATAAAATCTAATAGAAACTGTCAGGAATCTATGCTATTATGTAAAAAAGCATTATATTTCTGGCAGTTTTTCTTTAGCGGCAGTTGCCGTGTCTGAACATTCTAAAAAGATCTAAAAGAAATCTCAATGCTTTTCATTTCCATTTATAAAAAAGCAGGGAGATTTCCTATAAGGTTGGATTTTGGCCGGAAATCTCCTGTAAGAAAAAGGAGGTTTTTATGAGCAGAAAACGAAAGAGTCAGAGTCAAAAGAAAAAGAGAAGGAATCAGAAAAAGACATCCTATCCTGTACCAAACCGAAACTATAAGTCATCCATTTTTGCTATGGTATTCAGTGACAAGAAAAGGCTGCTGGAATTGTATAATGGGATCAGTGGGAAAAATTATAAAGACCCGGAGCTTCTGGAGATCAACACACTGGAAAATGCGATTTACATGGCGATTAGAAATGATCTGTCCTTTCTCATAGCTTCCCGTCTGTCCCTGTATGAACATCAGTCTACCTATAGCCCCAATCTTCCGCTTCGGATGCTTTTGTACTTGGCAGATCTGTATGCGGGACTTACGAAAGAAGAGAATCTGTACGGGGAGACCAAGGTGCTGCTTCCACCACCGCAGTTTGTGATTTTTTATAATGGAGAGAAGCCGCAGCCGGACCGGCAGATATTGAGGCTTTCTGATCTGTACGCTGTGGAGGAGGAAGAACACAAGCTGGAACTTCTGGCGGTGATGCTGAATATTAATGCGGGGCATAATCCGGAATTGATGGCGGCGTGCAGGACCTTGTGGGAATATGCGGAGTATACAGACCGTGTGCGCAGATATGCGAAGGAATTGCCGATTGCAGAAGCGGTGGAACGAGCGATCACGGAATGTATCCGGGAAGGGATTCTGAAGGAATTCCTGAGAAAAAACCGTGCGGAGGCGAAGAGAATGAGCATTTACGAATATGACCAGGAAAAACATTTAAGACAGGAGCGAGAAGCATCTTGGGAGAAGGGCAGAGAGGCCGGAAAAGAAGAGGGCATGAAGCTGCTGGATAATTTGTACAGTTTTCTGGCAAAAGAAGGACGCACAAATGACATTCTTCGGGCTGTGCAAGATTCGGAGTACAGAGACAAAATGTTGCGGGATTTTTTGGAGGAATAATAGTATTAAGAGGATTTTCTAAAAAAGAACCGTGCGGAGGCTAAGAATATGAGTATCTATGAGTATAATCAGGAAAAGCATCTGAGGCAGGAGCGGGAAGCATCCTGGGAGGAAGGGCGAGAAAGTGGAATTAGCGAAAGCCGTCGGCAGACAGCCATAAATCTTTCTAAAATGGGAATGGATGTGGAAAAGATTGCCCAGGCGGTGGAAGCAAGTGTGGAAGAAGTGCAGACGTGGCTTGCGGATGAAGATGTGAGAAAATAGCATTTTGAAAAAGAGAAGATAAGAAAAACAGTAGGAGAATTTACGTGTCTCGATTCTCCTACTGTTTTTTATTGATGTGCGCCTGGCGGCGCACGTTTCTTAAGGGTGCAAGTCCCAAATCCACCCGGTAGCGGGAAGGATATAGCCGAAGGCAAGGGTGTTGCAGGTGACTGCAAATCTGAAGGAAGCCGGATGTGGGGAACTTACTAACCTACGGGCAAACCTCTGGTCTGACGGACAGAAACCGTATAGAAGGCTGTGCATGAGGATAAGTCTGCATCACAAGATGAAGTCCGATAGCTACACGGAATCATGTACAGTAGATACGGCAGATGGATGGAGGAAAAGAAACGTGTGGTACCCAGGGAGATCTGTACGGAAAGCCCTGAAAGGAGTAACCATTACTGAGAGGTAATGCTGAACGTACAGAAGTCAGCAGAGGTCATAGTAGCTGTATTGTTTCAGTGAAGGACCGAATCAATAGGAGTCTTTAGTACAACTGGGAAAGGAGAAATGGGCAGATGGGTACAGAAAACAGAGAAAGCTGCTCACAAAGAGATAGCGCGGAACGCAAAGGGTATGTGAGAGCGCACCGCTCATTTAACCGGATATGGAAGGAAAGGGACAGTGCAGAGCCGGACATCTTAAGTAGGATACTGGAGAAGGATAACCTGAACAGGGCTTACAAGAGAGTGAAGGCGAACAAGGGAGCACCGGGAGTCGATGGAATGACCATCGAAGCGGCCCTACCCTGGCTAAAGGAGCATAACTACGAACTGACAGAGAGAATCCGAAAGGGGAAGTATACCCCGTCTCCTGTCAGGCGTGTGGAGATTCCGAAGTCGGACGGAGGGACACGAAAGCTTGGTATCCCCACTGTTATAGACCGTATCATCCAACAGGCAATGCTCCAGCAGCTCATGCCAATCTATGAGCCTCTGTTTTCAGATGACAGCTTTGGGTATCGACCGGGACGTGGGGCAAAAGATGCCATACTCAGGATAAAAGAGTACATCGAACGGGGCTATACAAAGGCGGTCGTTCTTGACCTGTCAAAGTACTTTGATACGCTGAACCACACAATCCTGCTGAACCTGTTGAGAAAACAGGTCAAAGATGAGAGGGTGATACAGATGGTAAAGCGATACCTGAAAAGCGGAGTGATGGAGAACGGAGTTGTAACAGAGACAAAGGAAGGCTCCCCGCAGGGAGGAAATCTCTCGCCCCTTTTGGCAAACGTGTACCTGAACGAGTTCGACTGGGAATTTCAGAGACGGGGCGTGCCGTGTATCCGCTATGCAGATGATATCGTACTGTTGGCGAAGAGTGAGCGGGCGGCGGAACGACTGCTGGAAAGCAGTATGAAATATCTGGAAGGGACACTAAAGCTGAAAGTGAACCGGGAAAAGAGCCGGACAGTCAGCGTGTTCGCAATCCGAAATTTTAAGTTCCTTGGCTTTTGTTTTGGGAAGAACGGAAAGGGAACCTACATCCGTGTCCATGGAAAGACATGGAAGAAAGTCAAGGAAAACCTACGCCAGCTCACTTCCCGGAGCAGGTGCGGGAGCATTATCCGAACCATGGAGAAGATAAAAGTCTACATGAGAGGATGGCTGAACTACTATGGGAGAGCGGACATGAAGAATAACATCGAAAGCCTGAATGGATGGCTGTACCGCCGGATCCGGATGTGTATCTGGAAACAATGGAAACTGCCAAAGACCCGTAGGAGAAAACTGATAAGTCTTGGCTTACCAGAATGGGCAGCCAGCGAGGGGCATACAGCAGGAAATCCTATTGGAGAATGTCTAACGCAGGAGTGGTCAAAAGAGCGTTAACCAAAGAAAGACTGATAAACTGGGGCTTCTATGATCTAGCCACAGCCTATCAGTCTATGCACGTCAACTATTGAAAGCGCCGGATACGTGAACCGTATGTCCGGTGCTGTGAGAGGACGGGAGTTAATCACTCCCTCCTACTCGATTTTACGAATTGTTTTTTTACGATATAATAAAGTTGTAACAGAATGAAATAAATATAACAGAGAGGTCACTCATATGAACATAGCAGCCTATTGTCGTGTTTCCACCGATAAAGCCGACCAGCTCAACAGTCTGGAAACCCAAAAGCAATTTTTCTCCGAATATACGAAGCGTACCGGAGACACCTTAGTAAAATTATATGCAGATGAGGGTATTTCCGGAACAAAAATCAAAAACCGTAAGGAATTTCTCCGTATGATGGCCGATGCGGAAAAAGGTCTGTTTGACATGGTTGTTGTAAAAGACATCTCTCGTTTTGCAAGAAATACTGTAGATCTTTTACAGAATGTCCGTAAGCTGAAATCATTGGGAATTGAGACACAATTCTTAACAGCGAATATGACCAGTATGGGAAACAGCGAGTTTGTTCTCACCATTTTTGGAGCTCTGGCACAGGAAGAAAGTGCAAATACTTCCAAGCGTGTAAAGTTCGGCAAGAGGATGAACGCAGAAAAAGGACGAGTTCCTAATATTGTATATGGATACGATAAAACAATCGGAGATTATTTTAATCTTGCAATCAATAAAGAAGAATCTAAAGTTGTACAGCAGATTTACAAGTGGTATACAGATGAAGGTTACGGTGCGGCCAAGATTGCAAATATGTTAAATGAAAAAGGTTATAAGACAAAACGAAATTGCAAATGGAGCCAGAATGCAACGTGCCGTATTTTAACAAATGAAATATATACCGGAAAAATCATCAATGGCAAGCAAGAAGTCAGTGATTTTCTGACAGGTCAGAGAAGAGACAAGGACGAGACTGAATGGATGGTTGTGGAGCGGCCGGAACTTCGAATCATAGAAGATGAGACATTTGAAAAAGCACAGGAGATTTTAAGAGGCAGACACGATGCATTTAATCTTAGTCACGAACGGCAGAGTAATAAGCATCTGTTTTCGACATTGATCAAATGTAAAGAATGTGGCTGGTCCTTCCGTAGAACGGTTCGTACTTATAAGAACACGTATGTACGGTGGGTATGCTCGGGGCGAAATGGCCGGGGCGTAGATAGCTGCCCCAATAAAACGGTTGTGGATGAGGAAGAACTCATTGAAGTTCTGCAGGAATATTTTACAAATGTATTGAAACAAAAGAAAAAAGTGATTGCTCATGTGGTAAATGAGTTTCAGCGTGTATATAAAGCTAAAGATGAAAATGTAGAGTACGAAAAAGAATTAAATGCAGAACTTGCTAAATTGCAAAAGACCAGACAAAAATATATGGATATGTATACGGATGATTTGATTTCTCGTGAAGAGTTGAATGAGAAGATTGGTGGTTCTCGCCAGGAAATGGAACGAATAGAAAATGAACTCAAGATGGTATCTTATCATTTAACCAAAGGGGAACAGTTAGAGAATATTTTAAATAATACATTTAAAGAAATTGAAGACATTACTGATGTACACCAGATGACCAATCAGCAGTTAAAGCGATTGATTCAGAAGATAGAAGTAGATAAGGATGGAAATGTAGATATTTATTTACGCTTGCTTGGAGATCTTGGCTTAGATGAGTCTGTATTAATCGAAGAAAATGAGACCGTTCTAAATTGTAACGACCAAACATAAAGACGTAACAGAGCGTCTGATCCAAATCAATCCATCTCTGGCAATGCAGGCCCGCAAGGTGCTGGACATGAATAAATCCGAACGCCATATACGGGGAGGACTTGCTACCCGGGAAAAATATAAGGGAAAACATTTGCATTGTTGACTTGAAAGGTGTAAATTTACCCGATATAATTTAAGAAGAAAGCAGGGTACTTGTTGACTGGAGCAGGCTTCAGGGAGGAAGATAGAATATGGATGCAAAAGAAAAAGAGATACTGATGGATGCCGGAATCGATGTAGACGGCGGAATAGAGCGGTGTATGGGGAATGAAGCTCTGTATAAGAAGCTTATAAAACGCATCTGGCAGGATACCAATTATCAGGAGGTTCTGTCAGGAATGGAAGCAGGCAGCATGGATCAGGTGCTGAAGGCAGCGCATACTTTAAAAGGAATCAGCGGAAATTTAGGTTTTACCCGGTTATATGAAATAACAGAAGAGATCGTAAAGCAGATCCGGGAAGAACATTATGAGGAAATAGGAGATAAAATAGCGGAGCTGACAGAAAACTATGAGAAGGTAATGTCCGCTCTTGATAAGACAGGCAACCATTAAGATAAAATAATACAGAAAAGAAATCATGCGCTGCAGGCTTTGAAGAAAATCTGCAGCGCAAGTTATTGTATTCCCGGGGACATTGGGATATGATAGACGTTGTGAGAATACAAAGGAGGAAAAATATGCGTTATCCGATCAATGACGAATGGTACTTTACAGAACATTATAGAGGAAGCCTTAATAGTATGCCGTCCGAAAGACTGGAGGAATTGGAAAAAATAAGAGTTCCCCATACTGTGAAACATCTGCCGGCCCGCTACTTAGATGAGAAAGAGTATCAGATGATCAGCGGCTATGTAAAGGAATTGAATATTCCGGCGGAATGGTCGGGAAAATCGGTTGTCCTGGTTATGGAAGGAGCCGCACATCAGGCAGAGCTGTACTGCAATGGGCAGAGTGTAGGTATTCATAGCTGCGGATATACTGCGTTCAAAGCAGACTTGTCTTCCTTTTTGAAATATGGCGCTGTCAACCGGATCGTGGTGAGACTGGACAGCAGGGAGAGCCTGGATATTCCGCCTTTTGGATATGTGATCGACTACCTTACATATGGAGGAATTTACCGGCCGGTCTATCTGGATGTCAGGGAAAAGATTCATTTTAAAGATGTCTTTGTACAGGCTGACGATAAGAAACATGCCAGAATACAGGTGGAAGCGGAAGTGACAGACAATTGCACGATCCGCGCGTGGGTCATGAATAGTCAGGGCGAGATTTTCGCAAGGATGGAAGAACAGAAATTCCAGGAAAATTTCCATATGCATGTGCCCCGGGCCGGGCTGTGGGATACAGAACATCCCCAGCTTTATATCCTTCATCTGGAAATTTTGAAATACGGGCAGGTGATGGACAGTGAAGAGGTGCGCTTTGGATTCCGCAGTATTGAAATGAGAACAGACGGGTGTTATCTCAACGGCAGCAGGATCGAAATAAGAGGATTAAACAGACACCAGAGCTGGCCTTATTTCGGATATGCTGCGCCCAGGAGAGCCCAGAGGCTGGATGCGGAAATTTTAAAATATGAGCTTGGGTGCAATGCGGTGCGTACAAGTCACTATCCTCAGAGCCATGATTTTATAGACCGCTGCGACGAACTTGGACTTTTGGTTTTTACAGAGATACCGGGCTGGCAGCATATCGGAGGGATCCAGTGGAAAGCCCAGGCGGTTAAAAATACAGAAGAAATGGTCCGTCAGTACAGAAATCATCCCAGTATTTTTATGTGGGGCGTCCGGATCAATGAAAGCCAGGATGATGATGCGTTTTACCAGGAGACAAACGAAACGGCCCACCGTCTGGATCCTACCAGGCCGACGGGCGGAGTCCGTGCGATAAAAAACAGTCATTTGTTGGAAGATGTCTACACCTACAATGATTTTGTGCATAATGGGAAAAATCAGGGCTGCGAACCAAGGAATGCAGTGACCGAAAATGCAGAGAAAGCCTATTTGATTTCCGAATTTAACGGGCATATGTTTCCCACAAAAAGCTGGGACAGTGAGGCCCATCGGCGGGAACATGCGATCCGTCATGCCAGAGTTCTGAATGCAGCGGCAGCAGGAGAAAATATCAGCGGCTGCTTTGGATGGTGTATGTTTGATTATAATACACATAAGGAGTTCGGAAGCGGAGACAGGATCTGTTATCACGGCGTACTGGATATGTTCCGGAATCCCAAACTGGCGGCTGCTGTGTACGCATCCCAGCAGGATGCCAAGCCTGTGCTGGAGATAAGCAGCACGATGAATATCGGAGAACAGCCGGGCGGCTATATAGGTGGAGTTGTTGTGCTGACAAATGGAGACAGCGTGCGCCTGTACAAAAATAATGAGCTGATCAGGCAGTATTTCCCGGCGCCGTCCTATGGGCATCTTATGCATCCGCCGATAGTGATCACAGATTTTGTGGGAGAGAGCTTGGAGAAGAAGGAAGGCTTCGATGAGAAAACCGCTGACCTTATAAAACAATGGCTGAAGTGGAAAGAAAGTAATCCGCAAGACCCATTTCCTTTTAAGATGAGGATGGCATATGCGCGCCTTAAATGGTTTAAAGGGATCGGAGAAAAGAAGATGCAAGAGCTGTTTGACAAATACATGGGAGGATGGGGAGACGAAACGACTGTCTGGCGTTTTGAGGCTATTCAGGGAGACAGAGTGATAAAAACAGTGACGGTTTCTCCGGCAGAAAAACTTCATCTGGAAATAAAGGCAGATATGAAAATCTTTGACGGAGCAGACATTTGCCAGATGTATGAAGACGAGACGTGGGATATGGTTACTCTGCGGATCCGTGCCCTGGATCAGAATGGAAATCTGGCGCCTTACTGCAATGATGTGCTCCACTTCGAAGCAGAGGGGGCAGTCTGCATCAACGGTCCTTCCAGTATAGCGATGGAGGGCGGCATGGCCGGATGTTATGTATGTACAAAAGGCGAGGAAGGCGAAGGAAAGCTGCATATATATCGCGGAGAACAGAAAGTGGAAACGAGAATTTTCCAGGTAAAATTATGCAAGAGGGAGGAAGAACATCCATAAAGAGAGGATGGAAAGATAAATGAGGGGAAACCTAAGTACAGATAAGAAAAATTATTTATTTGACAATAAAGCGCTGGCAGCTTTGATCATTCCGCTGATCGTGGAGCAGCTGCTCGCTGTTTTGGTGGGAATGGCAGACAGCATTATGGTGGCCAGCGTCGGAGAGGCGGCTGTATCCGGCGTATCATTGGTGGACAACATTATGGTCCTTTTGATCAACGCTTTTTCTGCTCTTGCAACAGGCGGCGCGGTCGTGGCAGGCCAATATCTTGGACAGGGCAGCAAAAAAGGAGCCTGCAAATCTGCTACACAGCTTGTCTGGTTTATTACGATATGCGCCCTTGTCATTACCATATTGATCTATGTATTTAAATATTGGGTCCTGCACGGCGTTTTCGGACAGATTGAACCGGATGTGATGAAGCACGCCAATACTTATCTTATGATCGTGACGGTGTCCATTCCGTTTATTGCACTTTATAACGGAGGCGCCGCTATTTTCCGGACAATGGGAAATTCCGAAATTTCCATGCGGGTATCTATTGTAATGAATATAATCAACGTTTCCGGAAATGCCATATTGATCTACGGATTCCACAGAGGAACAGAAGGCGTAGCCATCCCTACATTAGTTTCAAGAATTACAGCGGCGGTACTGATCATTGTACTTTTGTGTAATCAGAAACGATCTGTGTGCATTGAGCCGACATGGCGGTATCATGCCGACTGGTCTATGATCCGTAAAATTCTGAATATCGGTGTGCCGAACGGGCTGGAGAACAGTATGTTCCAGCTTGGAAAAATTATTGTTTTAAGTCTCGTATCCACATTCGGTACATATGCCATTGCGGCCAATGCGGTGGCTAATGCAGTGGCTCTCTTCCAGATTCTTCCGGGAATGGCGATTTCCCTTGCAATCACAACAGTCATTGCAAGATGTGTGGGAGCAGGGGACTATGCACAGGTCAAATATTACACAAAAAAACTGATTGCAGTGACCTATGTATGCGTGTGGATCATCAATGGGCTGATCTTCCTCTTGATGCCGCTTATTTTAAAGGCCTATCAGCTCTCTGATGTGACAGCTGGGGCAGCAAGACAGATCATGATTTTTCACGCTGTTTCCTGTATGCTTGTGTGGCCGGTCGCATTCAGCCTTCCGGCAACTTTCCGGGCAGCCGGAGATGCAAAGATGTGTATGATCATCTCTGTAATTTCCATGTGGATCTTCCGGATCATTTTCAGTTATATTTTGGGAAAATATGTGGGAATGGGCGTGCTCGGCGTATGGGTTGCCATGGTCATTGACTGGATTGTAAGAGCGATCTGTTTTGTAATACGCTACTTTAGCGGAAGGTGGAAACACCAGGCTCTGGCCGGATAGGAATACCTGAAAAAGAATTAGGAATTTTGATTGCCAATATAAGGAGGCTACATTATAATAGAACTAACGTATCGGCATATCCGAGGATATGCCGGTCAACATGTGAGGAAACATAAGGAGGAACACAGGTGAAAAGAGAATTAGTTATTGTATTGGACTTTGGTGGTCAGTACAATCAGCTCGTGGCAAGACGTGTCCGCGAGAGCAACGTGTACTGTGAAATTTACTCTTACAAAACTGATATTGAGACCATTAAAAAGATGAATCCAAAAGGAATTATTTTAACTGGCGGCCCGAACAGCTGCTATCTGGAGGATTCACCGACATACAGCCGCGAACTGTTTGAAATGGGCATTCCGGTTCTTGGACTTTGCTATGGAGCACAGCTTATGATGCATGTGCTGGGCGGAAAAGTAGAACGTGCGTCTGTCCGCGAATATGGAAAAACTGAGGTAATGGTGGATAAAACGTCTCCATTATTTGAAAACGTATCTGAAAAAACAATCTGCTGGATGAGCCATTTTGACTATATTTCTAAAATTGCCCCGGGATTTCGTATTACTGCACATACGGCAGACTGTCCGGTGGCAGCAGCAGAAAACGAAGAGGAGAAGCTGTACGCCATTCAATTCCATCCGGAGGTACTTCATACTCAGGAAGGAACAAAAATGCTTTACAATTTTGTGCGCAACGTCTGTGGATGCTCTGGAGACTGGAGAATGGATTCTTTTGTGGAAACTTCTATTCAGGCAATTCGCGAGAAGGTAGGAGATGGAAAAGTGTTGTGTGCTCTTTCCGGCGGTGTGGATTCATCTGTGGCAGCAGTCATGCTTTCAAAAGCTATTGGAAATCAGCTGACATGTGTCTTTGTAGATCACGGCCTTCTTCGTAAAAATGAAGGAGACGAGGTAGAAGCAGTATTTGGACCGGAAGGCCCTTATGAACTGAACTTTATCCGTGTCAATGCCCAGGAGCGCTTTTACAGTAAATTGGCAGGTGTGGAAGAACCAGAAAAGAAACGAAAAATTATCGGAGAAGAATTTATCCGTGTATTTGAAGAGGAAGCAAAGAAAATCGGAGCAGTTGATTTCCTTGTACAAGGAACCATTTACCCGGATGTAGTAGAAAGCGGTCTTGGAGGAGAATCAGCAGTAATTAAATCTCACCACAATGTAGGGGGACTTCCTGATTATGTAGATTTTAAAGAGATTATTGAACCGCTTAGGGATCTCTTCAAAGATGAAGTTCGTAAGGCTGGACTGGAGATGGGAATTCCTGAATATCTTGTATTCCGTCAGCCATTCCCAGGACCGGGGCTTGGAATCCGTATTATTGGTGAAGTAACGCCTGAGAAAGTTCGCATGGTGCAAGATGCAGATGCTATTTACCGGGAAGAAATTGCAAATGCAGGATTGGATCGCAGTATCGGTCAGTATTTTGCAGGACTTACTAATATGCGCAGTGTAGGTGTAATGGGGGATGAAAGAACTTATGACTATGCTGTGGCGCTTAGAGCTGTTAATACGGTAGACTTCATGACAGCCGAGGCAGCGGAGATTCCTTATGAAGTACTTAATAAGGTGATGAGTAGAATCATTAATGAGGTGCGGGGAGTCAATAGAGTTATGTATGATTTGACGAGTAAACCGCCAGGAACGATAGAGTTTGAGTGATGAAATTGGATTTAGAAAGCTAGTGTTTATGCGGGTTGCAAGCAAATTTGTTTAGGCGCTGGCAACGATTTGGCAACATT